>JAEEGL014010397.1_pt1 | contig 12762 bp, 11 predicted proteins | sample 9134231 | NCBI WGS metagenome assembly JAEEGL01 (sample SAMN16246548, study PRJNA631951) | gut metagenome | biome: gut microbiome; feature: rumen; material: fiber-attached | host: Bos | place: Iran: Karaj | collected 2018-10 | reverse complement strand
TGAACGCCAATGTGGCCGGCGTCCATGTGCCTGACGAGCTGATCAACGAGCTGAAGGCCGACAAGGAGAAGACCAAGGCCGGCATCACCGGCGTGGAGATCACCGCCCGCCTCATCAAGGAGTGCCTGCCCTACTGCCAGGGCGTGCACATCATGGCCCAGGGTTGGGAGTCCAAGGTGCCCGATATCCTCAAGCTGGCCGGGCTGCAGTAATCGCTCCGAAAAAACGGAAACAGAAGAAAAAGAAGTATACGACGCCGCCGGGAGGTTTCTCCCGGCGGCGTTCAGACTGTAAACAGAGTCACGAAACAGGGCATCGACGAGCATGGGGGATGCGTGAAGGGGGACGGGAATCCCCCTTCACGTTGGAATCCGGGCAGAATCAGGGATACTTTCTGATTCTGCGCGCAAGGGGTCGACGCTTTGTCGACCCCTTACCGCCGCCGGGAGGTTTCTCCCGGCGGCGTCTGCGCATGCTCCGGACTTTTCACCCCGGCAATATCGCCCAAAATGCGGTTTCGTCGAAATGACGATTGTTTTTTTGCCTTTCCCGCTGTCTACATTATGGAGGGACTTTTTTCTTCCGTCAGCAAAGAGAAAGGAATGTGCCAATGAACGGATATCGTCTTTTCCCAGCCCTCACGACCCGCTGCCCGATCCTTCCCCGGAGCCTCCCGGATGCGGACCTGACCGCAGGGGAGGTGGGAGGCTGGATGCATCCGACGCGCGGACACCATGTGCAGCCGCGGCGCGGACACCACGTGCAGCCGCGCGCGGACACCACGTGCAGCTGCGGTGCGGACACCACGTGCAGCCGCGAGAGGGACACGGTTGTGGCCCCAAGCTATTTATACGGAGCTATAAGAAATGAGCTATAAGAAGGGAGCTATTGGCGCCTGCGTGCGCGGCCTTGCCGAAAGCGCGGTTTTTTTTCCTGCGGCGGAACAAGAACCGCAGGGAGTTTTTCTCCCGGCGGCGTGCATGGCTTCGTTCACTCTTCGCCCAGGACGATCAGGGTAAGGCCCTCGTCCGCGGTGAGCTCCCGGTCCAGCGGGGGATTGAAAAAGCTCTCCAGGTCCTTGTCCATATAGCCCAGCAGCACGTAGCCGTGCTCCGAGACCAGCCGGCGCAGGCTGCGCACCGTGAGTCTGCCTTCGATCCCCAGCCGGGCTGCGCTCTTGAGATAGATCTCGCTGCCCTCGTTGGAGAGGATCTCCCGGAAGGCCCCCTGCAGCTCCGGGCTTTCGGAGAGCTGCGCCAGGATCATGGAGGACAAGCTGGAGGCCACCACGAAATCCGTGCGGTCGTTGTCCGCCACCAGGGCCTGGTTCCGCTCGCGGCGCATCTCCGTGGTGATGTTGAAGCGGAGGCCCAGCCGGGAGCGGATGTCCCGCAGGTTCAGCAGGAGGTAGATGACCTCCATATCCGCCTCCTCTTCCTCCTTTTCGTGGTCGTTCAGGATCACCACATGCTCCGCGCTCCCGGCCAGCTCCTCCAGCGTGCCATCCTCCGACAGGTCTCCGTCGAAATAGTCCACCCGGAGGCCCCGGCGGCCGGCGACTTCCGCGAGCCTGGCCCGGTCCTCCTCGCTGCCCCGCTTGCCCGCCAGCAGCACCCGCCGCACGTTCTCCGGCAGCTCCCGCAGGATGACGGGCATGGAGCCGTTGTGACCCAGGATCAACGCCGAGGTGTCCTGCTCCGCCACGGCTCGGACGGCGGCGTGGGCGGCGGCCGCGTCCGCCTCCGTGAGGCGGATGGAGTCCCGGTCCTCAGCGAAAACCAGCAGCCGGTCCTCCGCCCGGACGGGCGTGTCGGCGTCGGGGTTCAGCCGCAGGCCCTCCGGACCGGAAAGCCCCACGGGCACCGCTCCGTCCAGCCGGACCGTCAGGTCTCCGAAGCGCAGGCCCGCCGCCTGGGGCAGGTCGATGACGTACCATTCGGAGCCGTCGAAGTTGAACAGCTCCCGGAAGGTCTCGGCCAGGCCCATCTGGGTGCAGGAGTGGGCGATCATCTTCGCCAGGGTATCGTGCTCCCGCAGAGCCGTGATCCTGTATTTCGCGGCCATGGTCTCGGGAAAGCGGAATTCGCTGCCGGAAAGGAGGGAGAGGATGTGGAATTCCGGGTCGTCCCGGTCCTTCGTCAGGGAGGAGACCGCCAGCAGCGCTTTGATCGTCCGGGTATCGTCCGTGGGATGGATGATCACCCTCCGGCAGGTGCCGACGGAGCAGCGCTCCAGCGCCGCCGGGTCCGTGATGTCCGCGCTGCGGCAGATGATGCGGAAGTTTTTGGGGCAGTCCACGTTTTCCCGGATGCTCTGCTCCATCTCCTCCCGCTCCATGTCCTCGGCCACCACCACGCAGGCGTCCCTGCCCGCAGCGGCCAGCACCAGCTGCCGCAGCAGCGTGAATTCGCCGGGATAGAAGCCCAGCATCACGGTGTGCCCGCTTTCCAGGACCTGGGAATCACCGCGCCGGAGCTCGATGATCTTCTCCTCGATGGCGCTGGTGATGATACCGATCAGGACGCTGGTGAACAGCACCCCCGCGATGGCGCAGACGGCCATGAGGAGGATGTAGCCGGGGCTGCCGTCGCCGGAGGAGGGCATCCAGGCGTTCAGGATGGTGGCGATGCTGTCCCAGAATACGGCGAGGGGCTCGCTGTCCTCGTTGAAGCCCAGCAGCAGTATGAGCCCGGCGATGATCAGGGCCAGGATGATCGAGAGGGCGATCAGGAACCGGATCAGGCCGAGGGAACCTCCGGCGATCCGGTTGTCGAACCAGTAGCTGAACCGCTCCTTCAGCGAGGCGCGGCTCCCGTCGCTTTTTTTCGGCGTCTCTTTGGATGACACGTCCATCACCTGCTTTCTTTGATCGAATTATACAAAACGCGGCGGGGAAAAGCAACCGCGCCCGTGCTGCGGAACGGATCGGAAAGAAGTCTCCGGTCAGACCGCCCACGAGCGGACCAGGGCGATCTCCTGCCGGTAGCCCTCGTCCTCGTTCGGCGTTTCCAGGATGAAGGGGAGACCCTGCAGCAGGGGATGGCGGACCACCGCCCGCAGCGCCTCCGCGCCGATCCGGCCCCGGCCCAGCTTTTCATGCCGGTCCTTTCTGCTTCCGCAGTCGTTTTTGCTGTCGTTGAGGTGCACCGCACAGAGCTTGTCCAGGCCGATCACCCGGTCGAATTCCGCCAGCACGCCGTCCAGATCGGCGGCGATATCGTAGCCCCCGTCCCAGACGTGGCAGGTATCCAGGCATACGCCCAAAGGCGCCTGTCCCTGCAGGCCGAGAAGGTCGGCGGTCTGATCCAGGATCGCCCGCAGCTCCTCGAAGCGCCCGCCGATCTCGCTTCCCTTGCCGGCCATGGTCTCCAGCAGGATGCGGTTCTGCAGGGGTTTCCCGCAGGATCCCTCCACGCTGCGGATCACCCGGCTGAGGGCTTCCGCCGCCAGGCGGACGCCCTCGGCCGCCCCCTGGCCCACGTGGCTGCCGGGATGGAAGTTGTAGAAATTGCCGGGCAGAGCCTGCAGCTTCCGCAGGTCGTCCCGCAGCATTTCCTCGGAATTGGCCCGCACCTCCGGCCTGGCGGCGCAGACGTTCATGGTATAGGCGCCGTGGACCACCAGCGGCCCGAAGCCGTGCGCCTCCAGGAAGGCCCGCAGGGCGGCCGTCTCCTCCGGGGAGACGGCTTTGGATCCGCCGCCCCGGGGATTGCGGGGGAAGAAGGCAAAGGTGTCGCCTCCCAGCGCCGCTTCATGCTTTCCCATTTCCAGGTATCCGTCGGATACGGATACGTGATTTCCGATGCAGATCATGATGCTCCCTTATGTGAATGGATTCCAGAACCGGCCGCCGTTGAGAACGTTCAGGACGACGGAGGCGGCCAGCAGCAGGGCGCAGAGGAGCATGGCGGCGAAATCCGCCCTGCGGAAGGGACGGCCCATGTACCAGGTGCGCTTTTTGTTTTTTCCGAAGCCCCGAAGCTCCATGGCGTTGGAGATCACCTCGATCCGGTCCATGCTGCTGAGGATCAGCGGGATCAGGATCGCGCTGGCGCTCTTCAGCCGCCTGACCAGGTTCTGCTTCCGGCTCATTTCGATGCCCCGGGCCTGCTGGGCCTGGGAGATCTCGTGATACTCCTTCTGGATGTCCGGGATGTACCGCAGCGCCAGGGCCACGCTGTAGGCGATGGTGTATTTCACGCCGATCCGGTTCAGGGAGGCGGCGAATTCGCTGGGGTTGGTGGTGCAGACGAAAAGCAGCACGATGGGGATCGTGGCGAAATACTTCAGGATCAGGTTCAGGTGGTAGAAAAGCTGCTCCCGGGTGACCACGTAGCGGCCGCCCAGCGTGAAAAGCTCGCGGCAGGTGCCGTAAAGTGTCACGCCGTGCTGGGGGGAGAAGATGAAGATCAGCAGGTTGTTGAGCACCATGAAGACGCCCATGAAGCTCAGCAGGAACGACACGTCCCGGAGGCGGATTCTGGATACGGAAAACAGCACGAAGCTCAGGACCGTCAGCAGCACCAGCAGGCGGGTGTCGTAGGTGCTCATGGCCGCGAAGCTCCACAGCAGCAGGCATGCCAGCTTGGTGGCGCCGGTGAGCCGGTGGATGGGGGAGGGGCGGTCGATGTAATTGAAGATGTTCCTCATCTGCGGTACGCCTCCCGCTCATGGTCGATGAAGCGCTGCACGAAATCCCGGGCCTCGGGGATGCCGCACATGAGGGCCAGGTCATAGAGGCTGGTCTCCTTCAGGTTGGCCCGGGCGATCACCTCCGCGTCCGTCAGGATGCCGGCGGAGGTGTCGCTGGCGATCACGCGGCCGCCGGAGAAGACCACGGAGCGCTCCGCGTACTCCAGCATCAGATGCATGTCGTGGGTGATCATGACGACGGTGATCCCGTCCCGGTTGAGCTCGCGGAGGAACTCCATGATCTCGGTGTAGTGCCGGTAATCCTGTCCGGCCGTCGGCTCGTCCAGGATGATCATTTCCGGCTCAAGGACCAGGATCGAAGCGATGGTGACCCGCTTCTTCTGGCCGTAGCTCAGGGCGGAGACCGGCCAGTTGCGGAAGGGCCAGAGACCGCAGATCTTCAGCGTGTTTTCCACCCGGGGGCGGATGTCCTCCTCCGGGACGCCCCGGGTCCGCAGCCCAAGGGCCACCTCGTCGAAGATCATGGGCTTGGAGATCATCTGATTGGGGTTCTGCATGACGTATCCCACGTGGTCCGCCCGTTCCTTCAGGGAAAGGGAGGGCCAGTCGATCCCGGCGAAGCGGATGGCGCCCTCCTGTTCCTTTTCAAAGCCGCAGACCACCTTGGAAAAGGTGGATTTTCCGGCCCCGTTGGTCCCCACGATGGCGATCAGCTCGCCCCTCCGGACGGAAACGGACACGTCCTCCAGGGCCCGATGGCCGCCGGAATAGGCGAAGGTCACGTGCTCCGCCTGCAGCAGGAAGGGCCGGTCCTCCGCACGCTCGCGGGCCGGCCTGCTGCGGAACCAGCGCCGGACCCTGGCCTTGTCCTCCTCCGACAGCCGGACGCTGCGGATGCTGTGGGGCAGCATCTCCGGCGTGACCGTGATCCCCGCATAACGCATGGCGGTCAGGTAAAGCGGCTCCCGGATCCCGTTTTCGCGGAGGAGGTCGCTGCTCAGCAGCTCGTCCGGCGGCAGGTCCGCCAGGATCCGCCCCTCCTTCATCAGCACGATGCGGTCCACGTCCCGGTGCAGCACGTCCTCCAGCCGGTGCTCGATGATGACCACGGCGGCCCCCGTCTGCCGGTGGATCTCGTCGATGAGCTCCATGGCGGATTTGCCGGTGGCCGGATCCAGGTTGGCCAGCGGCTCGTCGAAGAGCAGGAGGTCCACGTCGTCCACCATGACCCCGGCCAGGGCCACCCGCTGCTTCTGCCCGCCGGATAGCTCGCTGGGGGCGTGGAGCAGGTGGGAGTCGATCCCCACGGCCTCGGCGGCCTTCTGCACCCGCTCATGGAGCGCCGGATCGGACACGCAGTCGTTCTCCAGGGCGAAGGCGATGTCCTCCGCCACCGTGAGGCCGATGAACTGTCCGTCGGAGTCCTGCAGGACGGTGCCGACGGTCCGGGAGATCTCGAACAGGCCCAGCTCTTTCGTCTCCCTGCCGCAAACCTTGACGCTGCCGGTGCTTTCCCCCCGGTAGGAAAAGGGGATCAGCCCGTTCATGCAGTGGGCCAGCGTCGATTTGCCGCAGCCGGAGGGCCCCACGATCACGATCTTTTCGCCCCGGCGGACCGTCAGATCGATGTGGTGCAGCGTGGGCGCCGACTGCGCGTTGTATTGGAAGCCGAAATCACGGAATTCGATGATCGGCTCGTCCATCCAAACCACTCCCCTCGGGGAAAATCCGAAATACGGCGGGAGATCGCTCCCACCGTATTGAGCGGGCCGCACATTCGTCGGCCCGCTTCAAATCGGACCCGCTGCGCTGAGCTCCGATTTGAGAAAGCTGCGCTCCGCTTCCTGCACTCGCTCTGCTCGCACAGTCGCTCCGCGAGAAGGATTTTTCGCCCGGCACATGTCCGTGCGAAAAATGAGTCCGGATTTCTTCGCGCCTGCGGGCGCGAACTCTGCGAGGCTTTGTCTGTCGGCTGAATACGGCGGGAGATCGCTCCCGCCGTATTTCCGAAAAACTTTACTTCTCTTCCTTCAGGCTGCCCTTTTTCGGCTTCGACGCCGCGTAGGCGATGCACAGCAGGGTGCCGATGATCGCGGTGGTGACGATGTTGGAGACGCCGCCCACCAGGCCCTGCAGGAAGACCTTGTTGGAGGGCTCCGCATACATCACGATGTCCAGCACAGGGGCCACCACGACCCAGCAGATGAGGTGGGCCGCCACCTGGGCGACGTTGAAGATCGCGATGCCCTTGCCGCCGAACACGCCGTCCGCCAGGGCCAGCTTTTTGGATGCCAGGCCCATCAGCAGGCCGAACACGCCGGAGGCGATGACCCAGCTCCACCAGATGCCGCCGCCCCAGCTGAGGTCGATGAGAAAATGGCCGATCAGGCCGATCAGCACGCCGGCAAGGGGGCCGAACAGGACGGCCATGAAGCCCAGCAGACCGTACTGGATGCAGATGTTGGTATTGGGAACGGGACTGGGAATGGAAACAAAGCGCCCCAGAACGAAAAACAGTGCGGCGCCGATACCGATGGCCACGATGGTTTTGACCGGAGATTGTTTCATACGCTTACTCCCTCTTTCTGTGTTTTCGGGCCCGCCTGCGGCAGACCTGAACCCATTATAGCGTCGGGTATCGGGAGCTGCAAGAGGTCTTTCCGGGATCCGGCCCGCCGTGCGGAAAAGAAAACGAAAATTCCTTCGCTTTAAAGTTCATTTAAGCTTCGCGGTCTATGATGAGCCCGAAAGCAAGGAGGGAGGAGGCGCAGCCGATGGAAACTGCCTGCGTTTTCAAAAGGATCGAGAAAAAATACCTCTTGTCCGAGGAACGGCAGGAGGCCCTGCTGCGGCGGATCGGAGCCCATCTGAAGCCGGACGCCTTCGGCCGCAGTACGGTGATGAGCCTCTATCTGGATACGCCGGACCACCGCATCATCCGGGCTTCCATCGAGGCGGAGGATTATAAGGAAAAGCTCCGCCTCCGCAGCTACGGCACGGCTTCGGCGGACTCCCGGGTGTTCCTGGAGCTGAAAAAGAAGCTGGACGGCGTGGTCTACAAACGCCGGGCGGTCATGACCCTGGCAGAGGCACGGCGGTACCTGGAGCAGGGGATCCGGCCCTTCGAGAGCCAGATCATGTCCGAGATCGACTGGGCTATGAGGTTCTACGGCCGGCCGAAGCCGGCGATGATGATCGCCTGCGAGCGGGAAGCCTGGTTCGACGAGTCCAGGGCGGACCTGCGCCTCACCTTCGACCGGGGCATCCGTTACCGGCAGCGGGAGCTGTCCCTCGCCGCGGGATCTGCGGGGATCGCCCTGCTCCCGGCCGGCGCGGTGCTCCTGGAGATCAAAACCGGCGGCGCGATGCCGATGTGGCTGGCCGACGCGCTGGATCGGGAGGGCATCCTGCCGGGCAGCTTTTCAAAATACGGCGCCGCCTACGTCCGCAGCCTGGAAGAGGCCAAGCGGCTGAAAAGCGGCGCGGAAGGAGGAACGAAGCATGTCGTCAATCTTTAGCAGCATCCTGACAGGGAGCTTCTCGGTGAGCGTCTATCTGATCTGCCTGCTGCTCGCGGGGATCTGCGGGACCGTCACGGCCCTTGCCCTCCGGCGGGAGAGCACGGCCAACCGGAGCTTCCTTCTCTCCCTGGTCATCCTGCCCATCGTGGTCTGCACGGTGATCCTCATGGTCAACGGCAGCGTGGGGACCGGGATCGCCGTAGCGGGGGCCTTTTCCCTGGTACGCTTCCGCAGCGCGGCGGGGAAAGCCAGGGACATCACCGCGATCTTCCTGGTCATGACCGCAGGCCTGGCCTGTGCGGCGGGCTACGTGGCCATCGCCCTGCTGTTCACGCTCATCGCCTCCGGGCTCATGGCGCTCCTGAGCCGCGTGCCCATGCGCTGCGAGCGGACGATGGAGCTGAAGATCACCGTACCGGAATCCCTGCACTTCGCAGACGCCTTCGACGACCTGTTCGAGGCGTACACGAAGTCCTGGAAGCTCACCAGAGCGAAGACCTCCAATATGGGGAGCCTGTATAAGCTGTATTATCGGATCGAGATGAAGCGGCCCGGCGCGATGCAGGAATTCCTGGACGCCCTGCGGTGCAGGAACGGGAACCTGGAGATCGCACTCATGAACGAAGCGGAAGGAGGAGACGAATTATGAAAAAGAAAGTCCTGTTTGCTCTGATCGCGGCGGCGCTCGCCCTGTCCCTGCAGGCAGGCTGCGGCGCGGCCCTCACCGCCCGCACGGCTGCGGATCCGGCTGCCGCAGTCTCCGCCGCCGGCGATGCGGAAACCGCGGCGTCGGCCGCTCTTCCGGCGGAAGCGGCCGCTTCCGTGACCGCCCGGGACGGATCCGGCGGCTACGACGCCGCGTCGGCGGTGCGGCTCTCCCCGGAGGATGCGCTCGCCATCACGGAAGCCGGCGTCTATATCCTCAGCGGGACCTATGAAAACCAAATGATCCTGGTCGACGCGGGGGAGGAGGACAAGGTACAGCTGGTGCTGGAAAACGCGGCGCTTACGAATGAAAACGGCCCCGCGATCTACGTCCGCAGCGCGGACAAGGTGTTCATCACAGCGGCGGAGGGCACGGAGAACACGATCTCCGACGGCACGGACTACGCCGCCTCCGACGGCGATACCGAGCTGGACGCGGCGATATTCAGCAAGGCCGACCTCACCGTCAACGGCGCGGGGAAGCTCACCGTCAGCGGGAACCAGAAGCACGCCGTCGTCTCCAAGGACGATCTCGTCGTCACGGCAAAGGACCTGACCGTGAACGCCGTGAAGGCGGGCCTCTGCGGGAAGGACTGCGTGAAGCTCTCCGGCGCGTCAGTGAATATCACCGCCGGCAGCGACGGCATCCGCTCCGACAACGACGAGGACCCGGAGCGGGGCTATATCACCGCGGTGGATTCGACGATCGCCATCCAGGCCGGGGAGGACGGCATCCAGGCGGAGACGTACCTTCTCGTGGACGGCGGCAGCTGTACGATCACCTGCGGGGACGACGCCATCCATGCCAACGGGAAGGTGGAGATCGCCGGAGGCGCGCTGCGCATCACCGCCGGGGAGGGGATCGAGGGGACCTATATCCTCATCAGCGGCGGGGAGATCGACATCCAGGCCTCCGACGACGGCGTGAACGCCGCCAGGAAATCTTCCGCCTATACGCCCACCGTGGAGATCACCGGCGGCACGCTCACCGTCGCCATGGGCCCGGGAGATACGGACGGCATCGATTCCAACGGGGATATCATCATCACCGGCGGCACGATCTCTGTCAGCGGGAGCTCCACCTTCGACTATGACGGCACCGCCGTCTTCACCGGCGGCACCGTGTACGTCAACGGCCGGCAGGTCACCACTCTTCCCAACCAGATGATGGGCGGCGGCCCCGGCGGGCAGGGCGGTTTCGGCGGCGGTCATGGCGGACGCCCCGGCGGCTGAACGGCAGATCCGGACGGCAAAACGGGACCCGGAGCGATCCGGGTCCCGCTGTTTCAGCTGCGGAGCGTATCAGGAAAGCGGCAGCAGCACGGTCACGGTCAGGGAGCTGCCGTCCTCGGATTCCGCGTGGATCCTGCCCCGGTGGGCCTCCGTCACGGCCTTCGCGATGCTGAGCCCCAGGCCGAAGCCGCCGGATTCCGAATTGCGGGAGCCGTCCCCCCGGGCGAACCGCTCGAACAGCCGGTCTGCACTGCCTTCTTCCATGGGCAGCGTGCTGTTTTTCACCGTCAGCCGCGCGTTCCGGCCGGCCTGCTCCAGGGTGAGGGACACGGAGCCGCCCTCCGGGGAATACTTCATGGCGTTGTCCAGCAGGACAGACACCAGCCTGGCCGCCGCCTTTTCATCCCCGGTCACGTGAAGCCCCGGCGCCACGGACTGCGAAAAGACCTTGCTCCCGGCGAGCGCCGGGGCCTGGAAGGATCGGGCGGTCTCCTCCGTCAGCTGGGACAGCGAAAAATCCTGCATTTCGATCGCCGGATTTTCCTCCTCCATCCTGGACAGATAGATCAGGTCGCCGGTGAGCGCCGTCAGCCGGTCCGTCTGCCGCCGGATATCCGAGATCCATTCATTCTCCCCGTCCAGCTCCGACTCCAGGACCTCCGCGTCGGCCCGGATGATGGTGATCGGCGTCTTCAGCTCATGACCTGCGTCCGTGATGAACCGCTTCTGTTTTTCGTGGCTCTCCGCGATGGGGCGCACGATCCTGCCGGAAAACAGCAGCAGAAGGAGGAACACCCCCAGGATCCCTGCCAGAGAGACGCCGATGCTGGCATACAGGAAGCTCCGGAAGGTGGCGAGCTCCCGCTGGCAGTTCAGCAAAAGCAGCATGGTCTCGTCGCCGCAGGGGTCGCGCCGGAAGCGGAACTCGTCGGCAAAGCCCTTTGTCCGCCCGGCGGCATAGACCGCCTCCGCCAGCCGGACCGCCTCCTCTTCCGTCAGCATGGCGATGTTTTCCGTGTTGCTCCGGGAAACGGCGCCCTCCCCATCGAACCACACGACGAAATACCGGGACTGGTAGGCCAGCTCCCCGCTGCCGCCCCGGCGCGCCTCGGGCCTGCCCTCCGGGAGCTCCGGCTGCGCCTCCCGGGCCGCCGGCTCCTCCTGCGGGCGAAGCATCTGCCGGGGAAAGACGCCCTTGTTCAGGGCGAGGATCTCCAGCGTGGCGTCGGCCTCCGATACGAGGCTGCGGAAATTGAACCCGTTGATGGCGCCGATCAGAAGAAGGAGCACCAGAAAGACCGAGGCCACCGCCGCCAGCAGGAACTTTTTCCGAAGCCGGCGGATCATGACCGGACCTCCAGATAGTAGCCCGCGCCCCGCCGGGCCTTGATCTCCACGTCCGCCCCTATGCTCTTCAGCTTCTTTCGGAGCGTGGAGATATAGACCCACACGATGTTCAGATCCGCTTCACTGTCATAACCCCAGATCCGGTCCATGAACGCGTCCGTGGAGATCAGCTGCCGGGGGCTGCGCATCAGCATCTCCATCATCTGGAATTCCTTGCCGGCCAGCTTCAGGCTGCCCTCCGGCCCGGTAAGGTCAAAGCTGGCGCAGTCCAGCGTGACCTGCCCGGTGGTCAGGGTCTTGTCCGGCTGCACGGACTGCAGGCGGGTCATCGCCCGGATCCTGGCCAGCAGCTCCTTCATGTCAAAGGGCTTGGTCAGGTAGTCGTTGGCCCCGCTGTCCAGACCGGCGACCCGGTCGTCGATCTCGGATTTGGCGGTGAGCAGCAGCACCGGCGTGCGGTCGCCCCCGGCGCGCATCTCCTTCAGAACCTCGATGCCGTCCTTCTTCGGCATCATCACGTCCAGGATCGCGCCGTCGTAATTGCCCGTCGCCAGGTAATCCAGGGCGCTCTCCCCGTCGCAGACCACGTCCACGGAATAATTGTTCCTGATCAGGATCGTCGAAACCGCCCTGGCCAGGGATTTTTCGTCCTCGGCATACAGAAGTCTCACAGGCTTCACCTCAGGAACAGGATACCATAAAAGATGAAAAAATGCATCAGCTTCTTCACGCCGGATTTGGGCCGGATCAGGCCTCGACGGCTGCTATGGACGCGGGTCCAGGAGGGCCTACCCATGCGAAGCGGAATGTGCCCCTGCGCCCGTCATTCCGGCAGGAGCGGGGGACAAGGAAAGACCGCGAAGCCATTCGGCTTCAAGGTCCTGGCGGAGAAAAGCGGGATCGAACCGCCGGTCTGTCCGTCGGAACGCCGGCCGGTTTCAGATCCCGATGCAAGCGCTCTCCCGCACGGATCGGTCACGTACTCCCGTAAAACCGATTCCGAGAGGGCGTTTTTCGTGTTTCCAAAGGAGACTTCCGGAAGTCCGAGAAACGAACTTCCGGAATCCGGTTCCTAATCGGCAAGTCCTATGGTATAATCTGTCTTGATCTTGAAGGTGGGAAGAACGCAATGAACCGGATCGACAGCTTGATGCGTCTTGTTGAAAGACAGAATGAAATATGAGTGAGCAAAAATACGCAGGCTGGAATCCCTGGCACGGCTGCACGAAATACTCCGAAGGATGCCGTTACTGCTATGTTTATCGGCAGGATGAAGCATACGGCAGCCCGGTTTCGTCGGAAC
>JAEEGL013461772.1_pt1 | contig 12762 bp, 12 predicted proteins | sample 9134231 | NCBI WGS metagenome assembly JAEEGL01 (sample SAMN16246548, study PRJNA631951) | gut metagenome | biome: gut microbiome; feature: rumen; material: fiber-attached | host: Bos | place: Iran: Karaj | collected 2018-10 | reverse complement strand
TAGCGGACAGCTTATCCGCATCACGGGAATCTCACCCCTCCGAGGATCTCTCCGAGCCGTTTCCGGGAGTACCATTATCATCCTGGCTGTCATCGCCTACATGAGAAGCTGTCTCATGGTCTGTGACGGGATTCTCGCTCAGCCTCCCCTATTTCAGAAGGGTCAACGCGTACCTCACAAGTGGCTAATCACCAGGACTGATGTCTCAGTGCTTGACTATTCAGTTTTCAATGTTCAAATAGAAGCCTTCTAAAAGTCCTTCTACTTATATGCAGGGAGATTCGCAACTGTCATAATAATGTCATAAAAAGCATCGGCTGATTCTTTTACCAGCCGATGTTTAACCTTTCTCACATATAGACCGACACGTCTTCGTCATCCTCTACAAACAAAGAACTCAATAGATCTTCATTGTCTTCTTCTGATCTTAACCGTTTTTTCCCATCAGTTTGATCTCTCTTATAGAGTATAGCTGCAAGTTCTTTGAATAGCTTTTTTTGTCGTAGTTCAACACTTCCACGGTTCAGGTCATGCAACTCAGCGTATTTTCGTATAGATATTCTCTGAATAAAGCGTTCTTTGAAGAAATCCTTATAATCGCTCAGGGTCGTTTGTAGAGAATATCTGATTAAATCTACATCTTCACGCACTTTTATAAAATCATCTTTTGTAATACCAATATACTTCTTCATGGAGAGACATAACCGAACTGTTTCAAAATCTTCTTTATAATGTTTGCAGAGGTCCCTTGCATAGTCGTAATATGTCCTTGAATTCTGATAGTTGCGCAGGTATTGGCTCGTTGAAAAATCTTCACTATTTCTTCGAATCGGGCCACGCAACCCTGCCATTTCATAAAACTCTACGATGTCATCTGTTATATCCAATTGCGGCTGCCGTTTATACTTAGGCTGTGCCTTTCCCTCTATAGTGACACCTTCACAGAAAGATTTCTTAGAAACGGTATAGTATTCGTTTCTCTCTGTGAGAGAATACGGGCTATAAATGATGGTCTCTTCACCGGTATCTCCATCTTTTGCAGAGGAAATTACATAAATGAGTTTACCATCATATCTTTTATAATATCCTGCATATATCCGCTTATCTTTTACCATTTATCTTTTACCATTTTCCCCGCGAATAACTATCCTAATAATTTTCTTTTAAATATATACATTGTAGCAGACAGAATTAGGGACTATTGCCTGCCATTGTATTATAGACTATGATAAAGATCTCCTAAAACTATAAGTGCCATTCTCAATAATAGAGTATAATTGGCTCTCGAGACTACATTTATTCCGATGGTATAAATCGTGATTATTTGGAGCCTGAAAATTGGGTAAAACTATCTGTAGAGCCTAGATCTATTCATAATGGTCGCATGTATATAACGTTAGGTTCAAGCATGACTAATTATCCTGGGAATTATTTGTATTGGGCCTCCTCAAAAAGTGGCGCAATGAGTTTTTATTACAGGTGCCTAGGGAGCCAACAAAGCATATACTCTCCCGTGGCCGAAACGAACAATTAACAAAATGGAATTACAGCAACAACTAAAGGGGGGGGGAGAAATGAAAAGTATTCCTTGTTTTGCAGCAATAATAGTAATATGTATGATTTTATGTTCATGTAATTCTGTGCACATGGAAACCCCTACGCAAAGTGACATACATTCCATAAACGACGAAGAACTGACACCTCTTAACAACGAAGAAACGCTCCAGATTCAACTTATAGGCAATAGTTTTAATCTGGCAACAGATTATTGCGCTGTTGTTAATAACGGCTTCTACAGATTAACCAATAAGGCAGATGGATCTATCGCTCTACTTTTCTATGACTTTACAGATAGAAGCATTTCAGAAAAGAAACATATTGAGACTTCATCAGAAGTAACTGATATGTTTATAACTTCTGACGGGAACACAATTTATACGTTTTTCGATAAGAGAATAGATAATGATAACTGTTTAAATATCAAAGTCCTTTCCTCCACTGGAGAAACAAAGGCTGAATACAATGTCAATAACTATGTTATAAATAGTAATAGTAAAGTAGCATTATACGGTGAAGATCTTATTATCTCTTCTGTGCTAACCGAAAAAAACGCAACGTATAACATTTTGAGAATCAGCGCTGCAACAGGAGAAGCAAATACACTTATGTCTGCAGGAAAAAATGAAGAGATAAAAATAGTTGATGTCACTGACACCAAGCTGTGTTTGTTAATAATCAGCAAAGACGAGAAACAAAGAATACTTTCTTATGAGATAATTACAATAGACATGGAAACTGGAGATAGAGACTCTGTTATGTCTTTTAGTTCAAATGAGATACAAGGAGTCTTTTCCGGAGGAAATTTGTATTATTTCAAAGAAAATGATTTATTAATTCGCAAATTGAATCTTTCGGCAAAAGAAGAAACGTTATTGACTGAGGAAATATCTAATATTGCAAGTCGCATTGGAGCTTCTCAGGTTGTTTTAGATAATAACGTTAGAGATGATAAATTAATCATTGGATTCTATGATGAAAAACCATTAGCATTCATGGCTATAGATATAACCCTCTCAGGTAATGCGGAAGAAGTTCCCTTGCTTAATGAGCCGATAGTCGCTGAAACAGAAGAGTTTTTTGTAGTCTTGCTTTCTGATGTTGAAGATCGTGTTAAAGATTTCGTCGATAAGAATGGGACAACCGAAGAAGTAATACGAGTCGAGCCATCATTCGCCATAATAAGCAAAGAAGATTATTGGCACGGTAATGGATATAATATCTTTCGTCATGCTTAGCTTATGAGAAAAACAACGGTTTCCAGCAACGTGGATGATAAAATGCCGAGCAATAACCATAAACCATAATTAAAGAGATTCACAAGTAAAGCAGTTAGCCCATACTCGTGAATCTCTTTATCTTCGATTGAAATGATGCCTTCAGTGGCTAAAGCGTTCGCATAGAAAGCTGATATCTGTTTCAGCATTACTTACTCTCCCAATAGAAAAGGTTGTTTTTATCAATAGAAGGATCTGCTGTAGCTTTTATTGGGAGAGCAACCTTTGCAACAAATGTACTGCCAGAGGCCTCAAATGTTGAAAATCCATTGTTTTTCTCCAAAATGCCTTCAATGATCTTTATCCCTAGCCCATGAATGCCATCTGTTTTTGAAGAACCGTTTTTAGATATCAGTTCAGGGCTGCAGGAGTTCTGAAGCTCCATAATAAAATGCCCGTGGTCAACATAAGAAGTAAAAACAATGCTCGTTTTTTCGTTTGAAACTCGTTCACAACTTTCAATGGCATTTTCCCAAAGATTTCCTACAACACTGCATAGGTCAACGGACACATCTTCATTTAGGACGGGAACCTGAATCTCAAGAGAAACATGAATTCCTTTTGACACGGCTTCATTTGCATAATCACCTATGAGACTGTCAAAAAGAAGATTGCCTGTGTCTACCGGTACCGGACGCTTATTTGTAAGTCCGCTGATTTCTTTCACATAACTGATAACAGAGATGTCATTTGCATCTTGTGCGAGATCTAGAATCGCACGTAAATGCTTCTTGGCATCATGTTCCCACTTTTCAATATTAGAAGAATACTCCTGAAGCGATCTTAAATGTCTTCTTTCGGAATTCATACGTTGTATGATCAGAGCATTTTCACGGATTATTCGGTCACGGTAATTAAGAGAAATAAAAAGGTAAATGTAAACCGCGTTTATAGCACAGAATAAAAGCGTTGTGAAGAGAAGATAGTTGTCTGAAACATGATCTTTGGCAAACAAGTGAGCAAGCATCATAAGAGCTAACCAACTGAATATGGGACACAGCAGCAGCAAAATAGACTGTGAAGGTGTGGAGGATATCAATAGCTGCTTTTTTCTTAACCAGAATACGATCACTGCAAGTACCGAACGAGTAATAATCATTAGGAAAAGGCGAATTGGACCTTGCTCATAAATAATGGTGCTTGGAACATCCTGAAGAATACGAAGAGCTATATCGCAGTTGAGCATGTCTACCCCGAAAAACAGGAATGGAGTAAAAACCGTCCAGAAGATCTTTGTTGCCAGAGGACCCTCTGTAAAGAAGATCGTAAATATGAACAGCAATATTGAAAGCAATAAATATAATTGAACCAGGGAAGAGCAGTAAAGATTTCCAAGAGAGCACATCCCGGTAAAGACAAGGGTGTATATGGCCCATTGCCATTTTCCTTCATATTTCATACTTAAAGAAGAAGTAACAAGACATAACAATAAAAAACTGTCAACAAAGTTACTCAAGAATTCAACAATTTGCCAAAGTAATGGTTGAGACATTGATATGTTATCTCCTTCTGTTAAGAAGTCGTTTTTTAACTATTTCTTTATATACACGCCCTATTGGAACATGCTCTTCGTCAGGACCAACAAACAGATTATTTCCAGACATGCCAGTAACATATTCAATGTTGACGATATAACTTTTATGGCAGCGCAGTAAAGACGTGCCAGGCAATTGTGGATCGATTGATTTTAAAGGCATAATGTATGTTTCCACTTTATCCAATAAATGAATTTCCAAAGACTTTCCGAAAATAGTAATAAATAAGATCGAAGATGTTGAAATAAAGCGATGGTTTCCACCGCTTGACACCCATATGGTTTTGGAGTTATAGTCACCAATTCTGCTGAAGGTTTCATCAAGCAATGAGAACACTTTTTCAGGGCTCACTGGCTTTAAGAGATATGAGATTGCATGAGTAGAATAGCCTTCGATAGCATATTTTTCATAGTTGCTAACGAAAGCAATAGCAGCGTCGCTTCCGGCATTTCTCAAAGATTTTGCAAAGCCTATACCATTTGCAGAACCTATTTCGATATCCAGAATGATCAGATCATATGGAATAAGAGATGTGACCTCAACGTCCTTGAGGTCATTTTTAATTTGCAGATTTACCTCCTGTCGATTCTGGTGTTCCCAATCTCGAATGATATACTCAAGTGTTTGAGTGATCTTAGGATCGTCATCTGCAATAAATACGTTTAGTTTCATAAATGAATTATATCAGATAAAAAGAGCAAATATGTCGTTTGTACCATAAAACGTGTCGTTTGTGCTGCCAAGCGAAACGCAAGAAGAAAAATGCTATATGATGGAATTAACAAAATACAGAAAAAAGGTGGGATAGGGATATCTTTTTCACCAAGTGCAAAAGTAGATACGTTAGGCGCGAAAACGTATAACGTTACATCCAGCAGCTCGGCTACGCCCTTTTAATAAACGAGAGTAAAGAATGATATTGATTGTTGAAAAGATAGTCTTAGTTTTAGGCGATTTCTCTCTTTTATTATGGTTAACTTTTTATGCTGTCTTGCTAAACTCAATAATTAAAAGTCAAGGCTCTAAAAGAGTATCAGATCTTCAGAAAATCATACTTTTAGTGAGTTTAGAGTGGTTGGTTAAGACAGTTATTCAATTAGTCCCCTCTGCTGATAGTATAATCACTCCTTCAACAAGAACAGCAGTGAGCATAATTGTTTGTGGTTCAACGGTATGGATATTAGGGATAGTATTTACGTATAACAAAGCATCGAAGGACACAAATAATGATCTAGAGAATATGATATTATGCGTTTTGAATGGAGTGTTTTTGGTCATGTGGATTTTTAGTGTGCTTTTGTGAGTAACTACGTATTTATAACTTTGGCAATTACCATTTGGTAAACTGAAGAAGGACTCTGATGGGAAGTAGGACTCTGATGGTTAGAAAAGGAATTATATTATTTCTTGTTGCTATTCTGTTTTCAGGGTGTTTACATGAAAAGCCTTCCGATAAAACTGTCTATGGCCTAGAAGATCAGATAGTTTACTTGGGGGGCTTGAATTCTTCTGTATCCTCTGTGACAGAGAACGGAATGTATGAAATTAGGTATTGGCCACTATCCATGTACGAAAATGAGGCTCCAGGGATAGTTTATGCAAATATCTTGTATACAGATATTACCACTAGACAAAAGGTGTATTTATGTAATGTGCCTGGATGTACTCATAATAACGAAAGATGTACAAGCTATATATCCTGCTCTAGGTTCTGCAGGTTATTTACTAACAAGAAGAAAGACAAGCTATATGTTTTGTCTGGAGGAGTATTAGGAGCGATTGGAGGTGAGCTTTCGACAGAGAATGACTATGGTCAGATATGGGAAATGGATTTGGACGGTTCAAATCGAAGTCTATTAATTAAATTAGGTGCGAATCAGTATTTTCACCCTGATGATTACTTCTTCTCATCGAATGATGCTTTGTATATCACTATATGTACTACAGATAAAACGACATCGGAAACATATAAAGAGCTAGTAAGAATAGATTTAGATAATCGAGAAAGTACAACCGTTATTAGACTGGAAATAAATGATGTGTTGCTTCGTATACCGGATAAAAATACACTAGTCGTCTCTTCTTTTTCAGAGTATGGGGACAATAGTGGCTCATATAAAACGACATATCATAGCATTGATCTTCAAACTCAAAAAAGAACATTGCTTTTAGATCCTCTTATTAGCGAGAAAGTTGAGATATATGATGATTATCTTGTCTCTCTTCGAAAGACGGCCCAGAAGAGTGTAGAGATGATAGCAAAAAACTATTTAACAAATGAGGAGTACAACTTCACTTTTTTTGATATTCCGACTAGTTCATATAGAGTTGGATGTTGGTATGATAATCACTTCCTTTTTAGATACAAAGAAGAAACAGGGGATGACTGTGGATTCTACGTGAATCTAAAAACCGGGGAAAAGGTTACGGATGTCATTTCTTATTCTTATGCTGGATACAATAAACTAGGCAGCATCATATGTGCTTTTAAAGATGTGTATTTGATTACTGCACTTCAAGAGGAACAAACATGGATCATTAATGATAAAGAAGGAATCCCTTATGAAATAAAAGACGAAAAAGGGAACAAAATGGCTGTAATCAAGAAGGAGGATTTTTGGAAAGGGGTTAGTAGTTATGAGTGGATAGAAGACAAAACGATCTACTCTTAGACCAAGCGAAATCAGATTGATAGTCAACTTTCATAACTATCATAATGATGTCCATTATTAGATATGCAACTAAAGGAGGGAGACTTGATTATGAAAAGATTCGTTTCTTTAGTGACAATAGCTTTTTTCATTTTTTTAATAGTTTTCACAACCAATGCCGCAGGTGTTCCATCAACAACAGCGAGACTTAAGATAAAGAGTTATGCATTCCCGTCATATGTAGCTAACGTATATACTTCCGGAAATCCTGCTTCTGGAAATACAATTACACTGTACACGCCTTCTGGAAGCAATTGCCAAAGTTGGAGAAACACTATAGCGACATCCTCCCCAAGCACAATGTACAGAATCGCATGTTTTTATTCATCATATCAGAATCTTGTAATGAACTATAACCAAAATACTACATTGTGTACTTTGTATAATTATCTTAGTGATCCATTCGACGATTATGCGGTTATGTATTATTACGGTGATTACGATGCAGTCATAGCGCTGCCTGGGTATTCGCGAGTGCTTGGTGCTTCCGGTTCAGGAAATGGGGCATCACTATACTGGTACAATCGGAATGCAACCGCATATGACAACTGGGTTATTACTGCATGGTGAGAAGGATAAACAATTGGGTTGTCTATATAGCTCTCGTTCTGATGATGGCCTGCTTAGTCTCATGTTCTGCAAATGAAAAAGGACCTTCCGGGAATAGTATAGGTGTCCATACGATTGAACACGTAAAACTGGCATGGAGAAATGATTATTCCGGGACGGAAAACGGGTATTATCGGTTTTTTCCATGGCAAATTGGCGACATGTACGATGAAGAAAGCCATTGGATATTCAGAGCGAATTTAGCGTATATGGATATTCAGTCCAGGTGTTTTGTCTATCTCTGCAATGTACCTGGATGCATGCATAACAATGAATCATGTACGAGTTACATTCGAGCCTCTGGTGATTTGAGCATATTTCCTTCTTATGACGAATCAAAGATATACCTTCTTTCTAAAGGGGCAGACAATGGAGAAGTATATACAGAAGATGATCTAGGAGCAATTATTGAAGCAAATCCAGATGGTTCTTCCAGAAATATATTGTATCAGTTGCGTGCCAATGAATGTTTTTCTGTCGATTCGCGTGTTGCTGTGAGTGAGAATTATATCTATGTTACTCTTCAGGTCATTGATAATGCTGAAACAGGTGTGAAAAAGTATTTATACCGTTTTAGCACATCGGGGGATCGGTATGAAAGATTATTGGAGCTAGGTATTGATGACTACATATTTGCCGCTCATGACGAAGAACTGATTATTACTCAATGTTCATACGATCCTAATGCTATAAAGCCCGGAGCAGCAGTAGAGCCTGTTATTAGCCAGTTTGCTTATAACGTGAACACTGGTAAGACTAAGGAGATATCGGAGCCCGGAAAAGCATATAACACAGAGTATATGGGCACATTATATAGAGTTGTCATTGGAGAAACGATAAAAGGTGCTCAAGTTACTTCATCAACTTATATGGATATTCCAATATCATATGATATCTACCGGTACTCGTTTGAAACTTCAAGGGAAGAAAAACTTGGTAGTATTTCTTTGCCAACAGAGCCTGACGGATTCAGTACGATTAGCATTTATTCTCATTATGCATTTGCCACTTATTATGAAAAAGACAGTAACCATGAGAGGCGAGTAGTTCTTGATTTTGATACAGGTGACCAGAAGGAATTACAATTGTCTTTGTTAAACAATCCGGAGAGAAAGATTAGGATATTATATGAAAACAGGGATTCATTTGTGGTTATATCAGATCAGATTGATTCTACTATCACTTTAACGGATGAATATGGTACGGCACATGTATATGATTTTCCTGATAAGGCGGTATATTCATTAATGAGCAAAGAAGATTTTTTTAACGACATACCGGAATACTTAACAATCAACGACCTTATCGCATAATAAGTTAGGCTCTCAAATGAAACCCAGAACAAGTGGATATGTACTTTGAATAACACTTTAGAAATCATAAATATATCCAAGGCATATAAAAGCCGTACTGCCTTCAAAGACAGTACGGCTGTCCACGCATTATCCAACATTTCTCTGACTTTTTCTCCCGGCTTCTACGGAGTTCTTGGTCCCAATGGAGCCGGAAAGTCCACACTTATGAATATCATAGTGGGAAATCTGAGACAGGACGAAGGACTTGTGCTTTGGAACGGACAAGATATCAGAAGAATGGGTAAGAAATATCGCAAGATCCTTGCATATGTCCCCCAGCAGCAGACACTTTATGACAACTATACAGGCCGAAGATTCCTGTACTATGTTGCAGCACTTAAAGGTGTGCCGAAAACAGAAGTCGAATCGAGAACGGAAAACGCAGCATCTGTAGTGAATTTGTCAAACGAGCTGGAAAAGCGTCTTTCTGCATATTCAGGCGGCATGAAACAGCGTCTTCTTGTTGCTGCAGCGCTATTAGATGATCCTCAGCTCATAATCATGGATGAGCCCATGGCTGGACTGGATCCAAAGGAGCGAGTACAACTAAGAGAATTTCTTAAGGATATTGCGAATAACTCAATGGTCATAGTGTCATCCCATGTTGTGTCGGATATAGAAAGACCCTCTAACAAGATACTCATTCTGAAAAAAGGGCATCTGATAGGTTTTGCTCCTCCGGAAGAGCTTATAGCAGAATACCACAGTACAGATGGAATGGAAGGGGTATATATGACTCTTTTCGAGAATGAAGAAGAGCCATGAGGCTCATCCGATTTGAACTGTATAAAGTAAGCGGCCGGAAGGAGGCTTTGTTTGGCCTTCTTCTGATATTCGCCATGAATCTGTTTTTCTTTTATGGTGCGTTAAGCGTGACTGACTCGGCAGCTTACAAAAAACTGGGATCGGACATAGATAGACTATCTTTCGATGAAAAGGTTTCTTTTGTGGAAGAGAAATATGATCAGGTCATGCGCATAGCGGAGATAGACAGCTATCTTCGCGGGAATATTCCGGACGAATTAAAGGAACGTCTTAATCGCCTTCTTTCAGAATATGATGATCTGTATGGTGACAAAAAGTTGGTGCTCTATACCGAAAACTACGCTGCAGAGCTCGCATTTCTTTCCGGAATAAGGGCAGAGATCCGTACTGTCAGAGACTATCCTTCATTTCTTCAGGGGACACAGGACACAGAGCAAATATACAGCAGCATATCGATTTTCGGAAATGCGGACTCCTTTTCTGTAAAACGCGCAAAAAACATGAGAGATCTGTACGCGGATCTTATCGATGCGGATATAGTACTGGACTATTATCCTCAAACGGGACTTACAAGCGCTCTCCGATATAAGTATTCTGACCTGTTTCTGCTTTTGTCAGTGATAATGCTTTCAAGTGTGCTTATAACCTCGGAACGTGAATCCGGCATGGTCGCTTACATGAAAACCTTTTCCCATGGCAGGGCAGAGACTGGAGCAGCCAAATCTGTTGTGCTTCTGATTTATATATCATATATCGTTGTATGTACATATGGGATCAATCTGGCTGTAGGAAACGGAATATACGGCCTCGGCGATATTCGAAGAAGCATCCAGACACTTCCCATGTTTATGAGAAATCCTCTCCCACTTAAGGTGTGGAACTATATCCTGCTGTTCCTGTTTGTTAAGATCATGGCTTCATGGCTGTTGGGGTTAACAGTCATGATCATAGTGGCAGCCTCGGGGAACCTCACAGTCGGTGCATCTCTCAGCATAGCGTTCTACTATCTTAACCAAACTGTGTATGACAAGATCCATCCCAATACCGCGTTTCAGTCGATGAAATACGCGAACTATTACGGGATACTGCGTGTGGAGGAATGGCTGGGGAATTACACATTTTACCGTTTCAAAGATGAAGCGGTATCTCTTCCGGCGATCGCTGTTGTTTTCTGGCTGGTATCTGTTGCAGTACTGTTTCCTGCTTTTCTTACTGCCTACTCTTCCATGGCAGCAAAAGGGAAAGACCTGTCGTTTACCTTCGGCAGCAGGGTGAAGTATACAACAATAATGCGGGAAGAATGGTACAAATTTTTCATCGGCAACCGTATGGCAGCGCTTCTTCTGGTGTTTCTTGTTCTGACATCAATGACTATACTCGGAAGAGACCATTTCATCACGACAGAGGAGATCTTCTACCAGGATGTGCTCAGGCCGATATCCGGTGTTTATGATAAAGGCGCATACGATGCTGTACTGGAGAAACTGAACAGCCCGGAGATACAAGAGATTGAACAAATCGAATATCTCAGAGAAAAAGGGCTTCTTACAGAAGATGAATATAAAGGATTTTATTATTCACACTATGATCTGTACAAACGGCGGGAGGCTCTTCTTAAAACCTTGGACAAGATCAGATACTGTACAGATAAAGGTGTAGATCTTGTTTATGATACAGGATATCTCAAACTGTTCCTTGAAAAAGAATCCCAGGTACTTGATGAAGCGCTTATCACAGTTGTTATCCTTGCTATAGGAGTATGCAACATATATGCCCAGGAAAAGAGATCCGGAATGGATCGGCTGCTTTTTACCGCCGAAAAAGGCCGAAGAGAGCTGACAAAAGCCAAAGAAAAGACAGCATTTTTGTTTTCTTTTACTTTAACCATTATCGTATGCGGTCTGAACCTTATCTCTATATGGAGAGACTATGGATTGCCATCCGTGATGTCTCCTATATCGAGTGTGAAGGAGTTCGGATATATGCCAAAACAGATTTCTATTTTCGGGTATTTCGTTTTATACACGGCAGCAAGGTGCCTTGCCACTTGCCTGTGTTCTGCCATATTTCTGCTTCTATCCAAAAGTACAGGTAATTATATTATTTCCTTGTTTTACGGCATAGCAGGAACAGGTCTGCCTATTCTGCTCGCGAGGATAGGATTCAAAGGAGCAAAGCATTTCTCGGTCTACCCTTTGTTCCAGATGGGCGAATATCTTTGCAATGAAGAAACAAGGATTCCGATGCTTATTTTTATTTGCCTTGCTGCGTTGGTGACACACTTGTTAAGCAGATTCCTTTATATGGAGAAAACAGGATGAGAAACCCGATGGTGTTCAATCAGGTGACGCATTATTCTCCGGAAGGAGAAAAGATGGTAAAAGTGCTGGACGATTTGTCTTTCGAAATCATGCCGGGAGAAGTCAAATGGGTATCGGAGAAACTTGGGAAGAACAAAAAAGTAGTTGTAAGTCTTCTTCTGAAAGAAGAGAAGCCGATCATGGGTGAGATCAATACAGGACCAAACGGAGCAGGATACATCTCGTACTCATTCAGTGATTATTATCACCATCTTAATGCCAGTGACAATTTCAAAATCGTTTATCTTCTTAACGGGGTTTTGCTTAAAGATGTAGATAAGACTATAGATGATGATATAGGCGACTGGTTTCCTAAAAAGGTGATGGATATGAAAACAGATGATATGGAGGAAACAGAGAAAGTCATGTTTGCCTTCGCGATGGTTCGTGGAAGACAGCTAGACCCAATTTTGTTTGACTTATCTGCTCTTCCTGTGACAAATGAGGAAAAAGAGCAACTTGTTAAATTCTCGGAACAGTACGCAGACAGATACAGCGTCGGAATATTACTTATCTGAGGTGAGAATGAAGAATACTTGTTCAAAGATAAACACCATAACTGCTGTATTACTGCTTTGTGCGGTAATGCTTTC
>JAEEGL012990040.1_pt1 | contig 12762 bp, 7 predicted proteins | sample 9134231 | NCBI WGS metagenome assembly JAEEGL01 (sample SAMN16246548, study PRJNA631951) | gut metagenome | biome: gut microbiome; feature: rumen; material: fiber-attached | host: Bos | place: Iran: Karaj | collected 2018-10 | reverse complement strand
TGCCTTTCGAGTGGACGTTGAGTATCTCTTCGCGGCCCTTTACGTCGGGGGAGTTGACCAGCACGGGCCGGTCGAAGCTGCCGGGACACAGCAGCGCCGGGTCGAGTATGTCGCTTCGGTTGGTGGCCGCCATCACTATGACGCCGGAGTTGGGAATGAAGCCGTCCATCTCAACCAGCAATTGGTTGAGCGTCTGCTCCCTCTCGTCGTGGCCGCCGCCCAGGCACGAGACCATCTGGCGGCCTATGGCGTCGATCTCGTCGATGAACACTATCGCGGGAGCGTTCTTCTTGGCCTGGTCAAACAGATCGCGCACGCGCGAAGCGCCCACGCCCACGTACATTTCCATAAATTCTGAGCCGGAGATCGTGTAAAACGGCACGCCCGCCTCGCCCGCCACCGCCTTGGCAAGCAGCGTCTTGCCCGTGCCGGGAGGGCCGATGAGCAGCACGCCCTTGGGAATCTTCGCGCCCACCTTGGTGTACTTGTCGGGAGCTTTCAAAAAATCGACTATCTCTTTGAGCTCCTGCTTTTCCTCCTCCGCGCCCGCCACGTCGCCGTAGCGTATCTGGTTGGCGTTGGGGTCGACCAGTTTGGTGCGCCCGCGCACGAAGCTGTTCGCGCCCCGGTTCGCGCCCGCCTGCATGCGGAAAATGAAGATCATTACGCCGATGAACAGCGCAATTGAGATAAGGCTGGGCAGCAGCTGCAAAAATACGCTCGTGCCCTCGGGTTCCTCGGTGGAATAAGTGAATTTGTAATCCGTGGGGCTTACGTCGCTGCCCAGCACCTTTTTGTATATGGCCTTTACCTGGCTGTCGAACAGAAGGGGAGAAGTGAGGTAGCAGCTGAAGTCGTAATCCTTTGAGCTCAGCTCGACGACCTGCGTCTCGTCGTACGCGCCTTTAAGCTCGTTGCCCTGAATAAGCACCGCGCCGACGGTCCTTTTTTTGCCGCCCGCGTCGCTCACGGCTTCGCCCCTGTCCTTGCGCAGGTCGTACTCTATCCACTCGTACAGCGTGGACTCGTCTATTTTTTGCGGTTCGTTTTTGCGGCTCGAGGTGCCGGACATGAGCACTACCAGCAGTATGCCCGCCACTATGCAGGCATAGATCAGCAGCGTCCGGCTCAAGCCCCTGCTTCTTTTATTCAAACAGAAATATCCTCGCTTTCGGTAAGATCTCTTTCCCTGAAGGGTATAGTTGTCCATAAAACCGGATTTGACATTTATTATATCAGTTTTTCGCGAAAAATACAAACCGCCGCGGGCGATTTATGCGCAAATTAATATGAAATATGCGTAAAAAACAGTTCGCGGGGCAGCGAAGAGGAAAGCGAGGGGATGAAGCGGCGGATTAAACACATATTTGCCGTAGCGGCGCCGTGTACGGCGCCACGGGCAACAGCGGTGTGGGTGTATATCGCGGTGTACAGGGCAAAACAACGCCCGCGCGCATGAAAAAAAGGAGGTTGCGGGGCGGGACAACGCCCGCGAAGCGGTTCGGCGTGTCCTGCTTGCGGGCGGCACCGGCGGCGTACACGCCGCCGCTGCGGATAATTATCCTTCCGCCTGTCCGCGCTTTATGCTTACTTCGATCGCGCGGCCGTCGGACACGAGGCAGATGAGCGCCTGTTTTACTTTTATTTGGGTCAGCGTTTCGAGCGCCTCCGCGTATATGTCAAGCTGCGTGCCGTAGCGCGCGATCAGTTCGTCCTCGTCCCTGCAGCGGTCGGTCTTGTAGTCGACGAGCACCCACTGACCGCCCTCGATAAAGCACAGGTCCACGCTGCCCTGCACGATTATCTCGTCGCCTTCGGCGTAGCCCTCCGCCACGCGGCTCAAGGGCATCACGAGCGTAAAGCGCCACTCGCGGCGCACGGTGTCCGAGCGCAGCAGCCGCCTGCCCACGTCGCTTAACATAAAGCCCGCTATCACGCCCGGCTTTACCAGCGCGCGCTCCTCCTTTTGCAGTATGCCGCGGTCGGCCATGAGGTTCAATTGCCGCGCGGCCTCGCGGCTTGCGTCAAATATGTCGCTTATATCCCTGAACGGCGCGTGCTCCAGGTTTTGCAGCGCGCAGTGCACCGCCGTGCCGCGCTGGGTGTACACGCTTTTGTCCTCGCCGCTTATGAACGCGGGCGCGAGCTTGAGCCTTGGCGCGCCGTCGCCGCCGGTAAGCTCCCTTTCGAGCCCGGTGACCGCGAGCTTTAGCGGCGCGTTGCTCCTGTCCCGCTCGGGATACTCCCATTTGTACGCGCTTTCCAGCTCTTTGTCCCACGCGTCCGAGGCGAGCAGCCTGTCTATGTTTTTGAGCGCGAGGCTCACGTCCGTGCCCTCTTTCGCCTTTATGTCGCACGCGGGCACGAGGCTGAGCCTGATACGGGGCGCGCCCGTGATCGTTTTGCCGCCCAGCGCCTCGCCACCGGGACAGCCCATGGCGGCGCTTGCGGTGATGTCGAGCGAGCTGCGGTATATGCGCGGGCTCTCGGCGCCCATTTTCCAGTTCGTGAGTGCCTTTTGAAGCTCTTTAACGGTGCCGGTCAGTATCAGCCGCTCCTGCGCGCGTGTCAGCGTCACGTACAGTATGCGCAATTCCTCCGCCGTGTCCATCTGCTTGCGGCGCGCGGCTATGGCCTTGGTGGCCAGGGTGGGGCGCTGGGAACCGAGCTCAGCGTCCATGTGCGGGAACGCGAGCCCGAGCTCCTTGTCGAGGCTCAGATAATCGCCTGCGCCCTTTAAGCCGTAAGCGCGCGCGAGCATGGACGCGAACACCACTTTGAACTCGAGCCCCTTGCTCTTGTGCGCGCTCATCAGCCGCACCACGTCGTCGCTTTCGCCCAGCTCGTGCGCGCCTCCGCCGTCGTCCACGGTTTTGAGCCGCGCCATGTGTTCCAGAAAGCCGCTGAGCGAGCGCCCCTGGGCGGCCTCGTATTCCATCGCGAGCTGGCAGAGCAGGTCGATGTTGGCCTGCCTGTGCCGCCCGCCGGGCAGCGCGCCCACGAAGCCGTAAAAGCCCGTGTCGTCAACTATCCGGCGTATCAGCGCGTTCAGAGTGAGCGTTTTGGAAAAAGTGCGCCAGCCCTCGTATATTTCGAGAAATAGGTTTACGGCGGGCATGTCGTCTTTGCTGTCTATGAGCGCCTGCCACAGCGTTCCGTCGGGGCTTTTTACGCGGATTCTGGCCAGATCCGTGCTGCTCAAAAGGCACATCGGGGAGCGCAGGACGCTGAGCAGTTCTATCTCGTGCCCCCGGTTTATAAGGAGCTTAAGCGCGTTAATAATCGTGGCAACCTCCAGGGCGTCGAGCGCGCTGTCGGTCTCGTCCGCGTAGGATGGGATGCCGTGGCTCGCGAGCACCGCCGCCATCTGGGCGAGCACGTTGCGCTTTACGCGCGTGAGCACGCAAAAATCGCGGTTGCGCAGGCTTTCGTCCCGGGTCTTCATTTCGTTTATGCGCCGCGCGATCAGGGTGGCCTCGAGCTCCGCGTCCTTCAATTCCTCCTCTTCGAGTGCTTCCCCGTCCTCCGTTTCCGCGCCGCCCCCGTCCCTGTAAGCCGGCTCGGGCGCGCCTTCGTCTTCATCCTCGCCCGCTTCGCCGTCCCTGTGGATAATTATCAGCTCCACCGGCTCGCCGCCTTTTTTGCTGTCGCAGCAGTAGAGGCGCGCGTCTTCGTCATATTCTATCTCGCTTTCGCCGCCCGACATCACGCGGGCGAACAGTAGGTTTATAAAATCGATCACGCTTTCGCGCGAGCGGTAGTTGGTGCTCAGCGCGATCAGCCGCCCGCCGTCGCCGCGCTTATACTGAAATGATTTCGACATGAACAGCTCGGGCACGGCGTTTCTGAAGCGGTAGATGGACTGCTTTACGTCGCCCACCATGAACAGGTTGTCGCCCTTCGCAACGCCGCCTACTATCTCTTCCTGTATGTCGGACGTGTCCTGATACTCGTCAACGAACACGTATCTGTATTTGAGGCGCAGCTTTTCGCGCACGCTTTCCTGCTTTATGAGTTGTATCGTGAAATGCTCAAGGTCGTTGAACGTGAGCGCGGCTTTTTCCCTGCGCGCCTCGAGCGTGCGCCTGCCAAGCTCCTTTGCCAGCGAAAACAGGCTTTCGCGCGCGGGCGCGTCACATTTTATGTCTTCGAGCGCGAGCTCGAGGGGCAGCGACACCAGCGGCTGCACCTGTTTTTTTATAATGGCCTTCATCCTTTCGCGCAGCGTCCCGGCGGTCTCGCTTAGATCGATGTCGCCTTCGCTCCCGGCCTTCTTTTTGCCTGCGCGCGCGAAGGCAAGGCCGTTAATAGCGGTTCGCATTTCCTCGTAGCCGAGTTCGCACAGGCCTTCAAGCAGCCCGATGTCCTTTTCGAGCGCGCCGGCCAGCTCCAATGGGCCCGAGGGCATGCGCGCAAGGCTTAGCGCGTACTTTGCGCAGCTTATCGCGTCTCTGAGCAGCGCATGCGCGCGCGTTTCCAGCGTTTTTATCCATTTGTTGCACGCGTCCGCCGTAGAAGCGAACCATGCGTCCGCGTCTGGGCGCTGGCTTATGAATTTGTACATTTCCAGCACCATTTCGCGCAGGGTCTCGTCGCTTCGCCCTTCGCTCAGGCGCGCGAAACCCTCGTCCGGGCGCGCGTAGGCGTCCTCCATGACGTCGTTCAGTTCCCGCTCGATTATCAGCGAGTTTTCGGCGTCGTCGAGCACGCGGAAATTGGGGTCGATGCCGAGCAGCTCGAAATTCTGGCGTATGAGCTTGCTGCAGAACGCGTGGAGCGTGGAGATCGAGCTGAACTCCAGCCGCTCCAGCTGCTCGTACATGCGCCTGCTGCCGTTTTCGGCCTCGAGGCTCAAGCGCCTGTAAAACTTTTGTTTCATGTCCTCGCTCGCGGCCTTGGTGAAGGTGACGATGAGTATCTCGTCGATGTTCACGCCCTCGCCGAGCAACCCGAGCACACGCTCCACGAGCACCGTGGTCTTGCCCGAACCCGCCGCGGCGAATACGAGCAGGTTGGTGTCGCGCGCGCCGATGACCTGTTTTTGTTGTTCCGAAAACTGCATATGCTCTCCAATACAGACCATAGTTTGTTAAAGTTTAGTAAACTGTTAAATCATGCAGGAATAAAGCGACTTCAGTCGAATTCTTATGAGCGCAAACAGACCAACGTCTGGAAGGAGCTCCCGATGAAGCGTAAGCCGGCGCCGTTCAGCGGCAGGAAATACTTCATAATATTAGCGTTGATCGCGGTCGCGTTTTTCGCGATCGACGCCGTTATTTCCTCTGCCAACAAATCCACGCGCGCCGAGATCGCCAAAGTCGCCGCCGAAAACGACGCGCTCGAGGCGGAGCTGCGCGACCTGCAGGACGAGCTCGCGTTCATAAAGACCGACGAGGGCATAGAGCTTTACGCGCGCGCGCAGGGCATGTGCAAGCCGGGCGAGATACATTACGACGTAAATCCGGGTCAGTAGGATGACCCGTTCGCACCGCCTTCCGGAACAGCCGGAGGGCGGTTTGTTTGCCGCCGAAAGGCGCCATGGTACAAGGCGCGGTTCGCCGTCATCGGTGTTACGCCGTCGTCCGAACGTTTATGCCGCCACCTGAAATCGCGGTTCGCCGTCGGAACGGGGTTTTATGGCGGCGTACACGCCGCCGCCACGGTGTCAAATGCGGATGGAAAACCGACGCTATTTATCCTTTTCGGCCTCGGGAAATTTGCCCGCGCGCTCCATTATGCAGTAGCGCGGGCGGCGTTTGACCTCGGCGTATATCTTGCCCGCGTATTCGCCCACGAGCCCCAGCGCGGCGAGTATCAGCCCCGTGCACAGCCAGACTGAAATCGCCGCGAAGCCCAGCTGTCTGCCGGGCACGCACAGCAGCGCTATGCCCGCGAGCGCCGCGGCAAAGAATATCGCGAGCCCCAGCACCCAGATTAAGCGTATGGGCCTGGTAGAAAACGAAGTCGCGCCCTGCATCGCCAGCGCGAGCATCTTTTTAAGCGGATATTTGCTCTCGCCCGCGAAGCGCTCCGCCCTTTCGTAGTACACGGTCTCGGTTTTAAATCCGAGCAGGGGCACCATGCCGCGCAGGTACAGGTTCACTTCGCTGTACTCCATCAGCGCCCTGAGCGCGCGGTCGGACAAAAGACGGTAGTCCGCGTGGTTGTATACGGTCTCCGCGCCCAGAAAGCTCATGAATTTGTAGTAGCTCTCGGCGGTAAGGCGCTTGAACGCGCTGTCGGTTTCGCGCTTGCTCCTTACCCCGTACACCACGTCCGCGCCCTCGGAATGCTTTATCAGCATCTCGCGCATCGCGTTTATGTCGTCCTGCAGGTCGGCGTCTATGGTGATATAGCAGTCGAACCTGCCTTTCGCGCTGTCCATGCCCGCCCAGAGCGCGTTCTGGTGGCCGCGGTTGTGGGCGAGCAGCGCGCCTTCGAAGCGCGCGTCCTTTTCGCTCGCGGCGCAAATGAGCCGCCAGGTATCGTCGCGGCTGCCGTCGTCCACGAACAGCACCCGGCTCTCGGGGCTGAGCAGGTCGGAATTTTCATCCAGGAACGCGCCCAGACGCTTCACGGTCTCGGGCAGCACCTCCTGCTCGTTGTAGCAGGGCACTATCACGCAAAGCTTTGTTTTTTCCATTTGAATATCCTCCGTGCGGTGTTCGCGCGGCGCTTTATTTCAGCACCACGCAGCCCTCGCCCAGCAGCGCTTCCAGCCCGGCGCGGTCGAAATCCGCGCTGACCCAGTACGCGGCGGGCGCGAGATAGTTCTTTTTTTCCTCAGGAAAATAAAAGTATACCTTTATGTCGCCGGGCGTGGTCTCGAGTATGAATTCCGCGGCGTCGAGCTGCGCGCGGCTGAGCTTGAGGTACAGTTTTCGCGCCGGCTCGGCTTTCGCGGGCGCGGCGTCCGCCTGTTCCGAGTCCGGGCGCAGCGGGCGCGCCGAGTCGAGGATGAGGTTGGGCAGTTTGCCGTCGCGCGAGGACAGCCGCCCGCTCATCACCACCGTGTCGCCCTCGTTGAGCTCCGCGCCTATCTTTTCGAACACGCGCGGGAACAGCAGCACCTCGGTGGTGCCGAATAAATCTTCAAGGCTTATTATGCCCATCAGCTGCCCCTGCCGGGTGGCCTTGGAGGTTTTTGAGGCGATTATGCCGCCCATCTCCGCGCGCGCGCCGTCGAGCTCCGCCGCGTCGCCGCTTTCTTCAAAGCGCTCGGCGAGGTACGCGGAGTTTATCTTAAAGCGCGAAAGCTGCTCCGCGTACTCGTCCAGCGGATGGCCGCTTAAATATATGCCCGCGAACTCCTTTTCCATCGAAAGTTTCTGGCGCGGCGAAAAATCGTCCAGCGGAGGCAATTCTATCTTTATTTCGGGCGCGACGCTCTCGTCGTCGAACAGCGAAAGCTGCCCTTGGGATATCTGCCCGGCCTGCTTTGACGCGGCGTCCATCGCGGATTCGTACACGCACAGCTTCTGGGCGCGGTTGCCCTCGAGCGTGTCGAACGCGCCCGCCTTTATCAAGGATTCCACGGCCTTTTTGTTCACCGCGCCGCTTGTCAGGCGGTTTATGAAATCGTGCAGGTTTTTGTAGGACTCGCCCTTTCGCGCCTCGATTATCGCGCTGACCGCGTTGTGCCCCACGTTTTTGACCGCGTTTAAGCCGAAGCGTATGGTCTTGCCCTCGACCGAGAACTTTTCAAGGCTGCGGTTCACGTCGGGCGGGGCGATCTTAATGCCGTTTTTGCGGCAGTACTGTATGTAATAGGCCACCTTGGTGCTGTCGGAGACGACGGAATTGAGCATCGCGGCCATGAACTCCACGGGATAGTGGCGCTTTAGCCACGCGGTCTGCACGGCCACCACCGCGTAGCACGCCGCGTGCGCCTTGTTGAACGCGTAGGACGCGAACGCGGTCATCTCGTCGAATATCTGCTCCGCCGCGCGCTCGCTCACGCCCAGCCGCACCGCGCCGGGCACGTCTATGGAGCCGTCGTCGTTGAGCTTGCCGTGGATGAAGTATTCCTTCTCCTTGGCCATCACGTCGTGCTTTTTCTTGGACATCGCGCGGCGCACCAGGTCGCTCCTGCCCATGGAGTAGCCCGCGAGGTCGCGCACTATCTGCATGACCTGCTCCTGGTACACTATGCAGCCGTAGGTGACGTCGAGCACGTGTTCGAGCTCGGGCGTAACGTATTTTATGGTTGAGGGATCCTGCTTGCCCTGTATGAAGCGGGGGATCGATTCCATTGGGCCGGGGCGGTACAGGGAGATCGCGGCCACGATGTCCTCAAAGCCCCGGGGCTTCATGTTGGACACGAACGCGCGCATCCCGCCGCTTTCAAGCTGGAACACGCCGTCGGTGTCGCCAGAGGAGATCATGTCGTACACGCTCTGGTCGTCCATGGGTATGTCTTCGCTTTTTATGTCGGGGCCGCCGCCCTGCTTTATGTAGGTCAGGCTGTCGCCGATGACGTTGAGCGTCCTTAAGCCCAGAAAATCCATCTTGAGCAGGCCCAGGCTTTCGAGCGTGCCCATGGGGAACTGGGTGGTTATGACGTCCGCGTTGGTCTGCAGGGGCACGAAATCGCTCACGGGCTTTGCGGTTATAAGCACGCCCGCGGCGTGGGTCGAGGCGTGGCGGGGCATGCCTTCGAGCTTTTTTGCCGTGTCGATCAGCCGCTTTACGTCCTCGTCGCCCTCGTAGGCGCTTTTGAGCTCGGGGTTCAGCACCATGGCCTTGTCTATGGTCATGTCGAGCGCGCCGGGTATCATTTTGGATATCTGATCCACGCGCCCGTAGCTCAGATCCAGCACGCGCCCCACGTCCTTTATCACGGCCTTGGCGGCGAGCGTGCCGAAGGTGATTATCTGGCTTACGTGATCCTGGCCGTACTTGCGCGCCACGTAGTCGATGACCTCCTGGCGGCGCTCATAGTCGAAATCTATGTCGAGATCGGGCATGCTCACGCGCTCCGGGTTTAAAAACCTCTCGAACACGAGCTGGTATTTGATGGGGTCGATGGCGGTTATGTCCAGCGTGTAGGCCACTATCGAACCCGCGCCGCTGCCCCTGCCGGGGCCCACGAGTATGCCGTGTCCGCGCGCGTAGTTTATGTAGTCCCAGACTATCAGGAAATAGTCCACGTAACCCATTTTTTCTATCACGCCCAGCTCGTATTCGAGCCGCGCGCGCGCGTCCTGCCTGTCGGGCGCGTATTTGCGCTTCAGGCCCTGCTCGCACAGGTCTCTGAGCATCCCGCTCGCGGTCGCGCCCTCGGGCAGCGGATAGGCGGGCAGGTGCTTGGTCTTAAAGTCGAAGTCCACGCGGCAGCGCTGCGCGATCTGCTCCGTGCGCTCGATAGCGTCTTTGAACTCGGGAAAGAGGCTCAGCATCTCCTGCTCGCTCTTTATGTAGAGCTGGTCGGTGTGCATGCGCATATGGTCTTCGTCGGACAGCTTTTTGCCGGTCTGTATGCACATGAGCACTTCCTGCGCCTGCGCGTCCTCGCGCTTTAAATAATGACAGTCGTTGGTTATCACGAGGGGTATGCCCGTCTCGTTGGACAGGCGTATGATCGCGCTTGATACCTGCTTTTCCTCGGGCAGCCCGTGATCCTGCAATTCGAGGAAAAAGTTGTTTTCGCCGAATATGTCGCGGTATTTGCGCGCGAAGTCCCTCGCCAGGTCGTACTGCCCCGAGAGTATGGCCCTGGGTATGTCGCCCGAAAGGCAGGCGGACAGGCAGATGAGCCCCTTCGAATATTTTTGAAGCAGCGCGTAATCTACGCGGGGTTTGTAGTAAAACCCGCGCGTAAAGCCGAGGCTCACGAGCTTTATCAGATTGTGATAGCCCTCTTGCGTCTCGCACAGAAGTATCAGGTGACTGTTTTTGCCGCCCGCGCCGCTTTTGTCGTCCATGTCCTGGCACACGTACACCTCGCAGCCTATGACCGGGTGTATGCCCCGCTTTTCCGCCTCGACGAAAAAGTCCACCACGCCGTACATCGCGCCGTGGTCGGTGATCGCGCAGCTTTGCATGCCCAGCTCTTTTACGCGGTCGAGCAGGTCGCCTATGCGGTTCGCGCCGTCGAGCAGGCTGTATTCGGTGTGCGTATGCAGGTGAGCGAACATAAAACACTTCTCCCATTATATTGCGTGCCTATATTTTACTCCATTTCGCGTTCAAAGTAAAGTGCAAAATGCGGCTTGCGTCCGCCCGGATTTTGAGTATAATATAAAGCATACTATGACAATGGGAGATTTTGGTTCCCTCGCGTGATAAGGAGGCGCGGCTTTGATCGCGGTTTTCGACAGGCTCAGGGTTTTCAGCTTCTGGACGGTGGCGCTGCGCATGGCGCTCGCGGTGATAAGCGGCGCGGTGATAGGCTACGGCCGTTCGAGCAAGCGCGCCAACGCGGGTCTGCGCACGTACATGCTCACGTGCCTCGGCGCGGCGACCACCGTGCTTATCTCGCTGTTCGACAACGAGATGCTTAACGGCGCCTGGAAGCCGATAGTCGATGCGGTGGGCGTGAAATTCGACGCTTCGCGGCTTTCGCAGCAGGTGGTCAACGGCATAGGCTTTCTGGCGGCGGGCACGATAATCGCCATAGCCCACAGGCAGGTGAGCGGGCTTACGAGCGCGATAGGCCTGTTTGCGAGCGCGCTTTTGGGCATTGCGGTGGGCGCGGGCTATTACGAATGCGTGCTGATGGCCATACTGCTGATCATCGTAACCATGGAGTTTATGCAGCCGCTCGAGCTCGCGTTCAAAAGGCGGCTGAGGAATATAACGATAAACGTGGAATTCGACACGCTCGAAGACATGCAGCTTATAACCGACACGATAACCTCGCTCGACGCGCAGGTGTTCGACATAGATATCGAAAAAAGCAGGCCGCGCGCGGGAGAATGCGTTTCGGCGATACTTTCCGTCAAAATGGGCCGTCAGCACGCTTCGCATTCGTCGATGCTTTCGAGCATAGCCGAGCTCGACTGTGTGCACTCGGTGCGCGAGCTGATTTCTTAGGATGGCGGGCATATGCTTAAGATATTCGACAATCTCAGGGATCTTACCACGGTTTCGACGGCCGTAAGGCTGCTTATGGCGTTTGTATGCGGTATGCTGATAGGCATGGAGCGCTCGTTCAAAAACCGCTCCGCGGGCATGCGCACGCACATATTGGTGTGCCTCGGCGCGGCGATAGCCTCGATGGCGGGGGAGTTTCTGTATCTTAATCTCAAACTGCCCGTGGACATTTCGCGCATAGCCTCGCAGGTGGTCAGCGGCATGGGCTTTATCGGCGCGGGCACCATAGTCGTCACCCACAACCGCTCGGTCAAGGGGCTCACGACCGCGGCGGGGCTTTGGGCGACGGGCGTTACGTGGCTTGCGATAGGCTGCGGCTTTTACGAGGGCGGCATACTTTCCACGCTGTTCATACTTATAACCGAGACCCTGTTTTTCAGCTTCAGCAAAAAAATCCGCCGCGTACCCGAATTTGAAATCAGCCTGCACTACCGCCAGAAAGCCGCGCTGGACGGCGTGATGCGCTACTGCAAGGATCACGGGCTTTCGATTGCCAACCTGCGCGTGGCCGGCGAAAACGACGGTTCGGGCGCGCTCTACAGCGCCCGCGTAACGCTCAGGCAGCGCAAAAAAACCAACAAGGACGTGCTGCTCGCGCGCTTGCGGGGCACGAGCGGCGTGCTCGATGTGGAGGAAACCTGAGATGAAACGCGTCGGGCGGCGCGCCTGCGCTGCAATAAAACTGCTTGCCTCGGCAGGCTGCCTTGTAACGGCCGCGCTGCTGATTTGGGGCTGCCTCGGAATTTACGCCTCCGGGGACGTTCCCGCGTTCACTTACCCGAAAATCAAAGCCGCCGCGGCGCCCGCGCTGTACGCTTTCGCGGCGTTTGCGGTTTTGTGGGCGGCGGGCGCGCTTTTGCGCCCGAACGGGAGCGAAAAACCGCCGAGGGCCGCCGCCGCGCGCGGGATAAAGCCAACAACGCCGGGCGCGGGCGCGAAGACCCTGCGCGCGATACTGTTTGCCCTGTGCGCCGCGTGCCTGATCGCGGGCGTCGCGCTGGGAGGCTGTAAGAGCGTGTACGACAAGGCGCGGGCGATCTGCATGGAGTGTATTGGCCTTGGATAAAACGGGATTTGCCGACAGGATAAAGCGCTTTCTGCCCGGGCGGCGCCGGCTTACGCAGCTTTACGCGGCGCTTTTGTACAACGCCAACCTCAAAGGCTTTATAAAAGGCGAAATATACACGGGCAAGGCAAAACAGCTCTGCGTGCCGGGCCTTAACTGCTATTCCTGCCCCGGGGCGATCGGCGCGTGCCCGCTGGGCTCGCTGCAAAACAGCCTGAGCGCGGCGGGCAGGGGCGCGCTGTATTACGTCGTCGGGATAATTATGCTGTTTGCCCTCACTCTCGGGCGCACCGTGTGCGGTTGGCTCTGCCCGATGGGACTCGTACAGGAGGCAGTATACAAAGCGCCCACGCCCAAGCTCAAAAAGAGCAGGCTTACGCGCGCGCTGAGCCTCATAAAATACGCGCTGCTCGTCGCGCTCGTTTTGTGCGTGCCGTACGTTTACGCGCGCCGCGACGTGGCGCTGCCCGCGTTCTGCAAATATATCTGTCCCGCGGGCACGCTCGAGGGCGCGGTGGGGCTGCTCGCAAACGGCAAAAACGAGCGGCTGCTGGGCGTGCTGGGCGCGCTGTTTGTGCGCAAATTCGTGATACTCGTTCTTA
>JAEEGL012304387.1_pt1 | contig 12762 bp, 9 predicted proteins | sample 9134231 | NCBI WGS metagenome assembly JAEEGL01 (sample SAMN16246548, study PRJNA631951) | gut metagenome | biome: gut microbiome; feature: rumen; material: fiber-attached | host: Bos | place: Iran: Karaj | collected 2018-10 | reverse complement strand
TGGAACATGACCACTGACTCCCTTGACAAGGTTACAGCAAATCAGGAAATGTTCCCAGGAGAGGACTGGGTATTCCCATTCTCAATCGCCACCAATAATGATGACCTGGAGCACGATGTGTTGCATTTTGACCAGCAGAAATATGAGGCTAGGCTGGATGAGTTCTTTAGAAAGATTGGACTTGTGTTTGATGGTAATGCTAGCGAGAAGGTGGCCCAGGAGATTTTGAGGAGGATGGAGTAAGGAGAAAGGCGATGGCGATTTGCTATCGCTTTTTTAGGACACAAAATATTCACAACATTCTGTGGGATTTTGAGTAATTTGGGACGAAATAGGGTAAAATATTAATATATTTAATAAAGGATAAATTTATTATGATACGTATTTTTCTTTGGGGTGCAGGAGCATTTGGAACACGAATTTTAAAACATATTCCAAATGAATTAGTAAAAGGATATATAGAGACTAATGAAGATAAAATTGGAAAAAAGGTAAATGGTTTTCCAGTTTATTCATTTGAGGAGTTTTATAAAGAATTTCCGGATGATTATGTTTTGACAACACATTCGATGCCAGAAAACGCGATGGCCAAAATGAATGAGATGGGATTTCATAAATATTTCCTTTGTAACGATTGCCCACCAGAATGGTTAGAAGAAGCAAGGCGTCTTGAATTTGATAAATATGTTGAGTCACTAATTATTAGTTCTAATAAGTTAGCCGTATTAGGAGTAAATTTATTCAGTATTGTTTTATGCGATAGAATAAAAAAAATAACGGGATATATGCCTGATTTATTATTTGATGAAGATAGTGATTCTAATTTGATAACTCATTTACAAAAGGATTTAAGTGAGTATGTTTTTGTGCAATTAGAAAAAACAGATTTAAGTAAATATGAACGTATATACAATACAGAAGATGATTTAAAAATCGCAAGAGAAAACATTGTTGAAGCAAAAAAATGTTATAAGCATATTGAGGAATATAGACATGAAAAAATAGCTTCGTTAAAAGGAAAGCATATTGGAAAAAGGTGCTTTATTGTTGGTTTGGGTCCAAGTCTTGATATAGCAGATTTAGAAACCTTAAAAAATAATAATGAATTATGCATAAGCATGAATTCAATATACCTTATCTTTGAAAAGACGGACTGGAGACCTAATTACTATGTGTCCTGTGATACGAAATTTATAATAGATGAAATAGATAAATATGTGTCTTTTGATTTGGACAACTATATAATATCTGATACTTGTGGAGCAGAAGTTAATGAACGACTGGAAGAATTACTGGGAAATAAGTTATTTAGTTTTCATGAATATAAAGAATGGAAATTAAAAGGCTTACCAGATTTTTCAGATGATATAAGTAGATCTGCTGCATTTTCAGGAACAGTAACATACACATGCATGCAAATTGCTGCTTATATGGGATGTAATGAAATTTATTTACTAGGAATGGATGCTTCTGTTATAGCTGGTCAAAATAAAACATATGAATATTTTTATGAGAATACAGGGCCAAAATCGTATTGCCAAAGTAGTTATCCATATAGAGCTTATGAAGCTGCAAAAAAGTACGCAGGTGAAAATGGAATAATAATTAAGAATGCTTCTCGTGGTGGTGAGTTAGAATCATTTGAGAGAGTAAATTTTGATTCTTTGTTTTAATTGAAGGATGTTTATAAATGAAAATTTTATCTGTTAGTTGGAATGTATTTGAGTATAAAAACGAAGGATATATACCAGAAAAAAACGGTGGATCTATAATGATTTCTGATATAGCTGAATATATTGGAAGAATTGTGGATAGCTATTTATATGTTGGAAATATTAGGACAGGAGATGCAAAAGTAGGGCATATAAATTTATGCAGTAATAAAAAATATCTGCCGGAACATAGAACAAAAGAGAATATCAATGAATGGCAGGAAGGTCTAAAAAAGGGCTTCATTGAATTGGTTGAACAGTCAAAACCAGACTATGTTCTAGTTCATGGTGCTGGAGATTTTGCATACAGCATTATAGATATTTGTATTGAAAAGAAGATAAAAGTGGCTTTTGTTTGTCATTTGTATCTTGGGAAAAAAGAGGGCTTAGATGCAAGCAAGGAAGAGTTAGATAAAGAAGATAAAATATTTGAAGTACCGGATTTGAAAATTATTACAGTTGGAACTGGAATGAGAAGTAGGATTTTGAAGGAAAGACCAGCTATAAAGGAAGAAAATATTGTAGCTATAATAAATGGAACAAAAATTGAATTTGAACCGCCTACAGATAAATTTATAGATTTGTACAAGAGTGTTGGGAAAAAAGTATTAGTATGTTCTGGTTCATTGCAACCAAGGAAAAATCAGATTCAATTGGTAAGAGCTTGTGGTTGTTTGCGAAAAGATGTATTAGAAAATATTGAGATATTATTAGTAGGAAAAGATTCGAAAACATATCCTACAAAAGATATGTTATTACAGGCAATTGCGGACAATGGATTGCAAGATGTAATTAAATATTTGGGAGTTTTTGAACAGAAGGAGATGAAAAATATCTATTCGATTATGGATGGATTGATCATGCCTAGTTTTGCTGAAGGAGTTAGCCTAGTTGCATTGGAGGCGTTAACTTTTGGAAAACCGATTATAGCATTTTATGATAATGAAACACTACAAGATGTAAACGATAGTAGAGCTGTTGTAGAAGCAAAAAATCATAGCGATAAAGCATTAGCAGAAGCTATAGAGGAATGGTATGACAGGGAGTGGGATGAGAACTTCATATTGAATTACTCGAAACATTTTAGAATGGAAAGAGTTGCTCAAGAATATGTGAATTACTGTTTAAAGTAGATAAAAGGTGGAAAATGATTCAGTTATATTCGTTTGATATTTTTGATACATTAATAACCCGTTGTACGGAACAACCAAGTGATGTGTTTTGGTATGTGCATGAAGAATTAAAGAGTAATTCTTTGAAATTACCAGAACATGTAGTAGATAGTTTTGCGACAATACGAATTGAAGCGGAATCTAATGCAAGAGCATTTTATGATAAAAATGAAATAACGATAGATGACATTTATAGAATTCTATCAAAAATGGCAGATTTATCAGACGAACAAATAGCGTATATAAAAGAAATAGAAATTCAAAAAGAGAAAGAATTAGTTAGACCAGTAGAAGAGAATTTAAAACTATTAAAAGAATTATTAAAAGAAAACAAAAGAGTCATACTAATATCGGATATGTATTTATCTGAAGGAGTAATCAGAGAATTATTATCTACAATAGATATGTGTTTTGAAAATATTAGTATGTATGTATCATCGAAATACAATTCTACTAAGGCAAGTGGAGAATTGTATATTAAAGTTAGGAAAATAGAGAAAATAGAGTATTGCGAGTGGCATCACATCGGGGATAATCATATATCAGATGTAGTTATTCCGCGAATGTTAGGGATTTCTGCTGTTGATTTCGATAAAACGAAGATAGTATGTAACAAGGTAAAAAATTACCATAGAGAGTATGAAAATCAATTAAACGAAATAAAAAAGAGCATAGAAGAATTAGAAAAAACTAAAAATGTAATAAAAGTAGGTGCGATTAGTGGATTGGTTTTATATAGTTTTGTGAAGTGGCTAATTGATATTGCTACAAATAGAAATATAGAAATACTATATTTTATGGCTCGGGATGGATATATTTTAAAGGCTATAGCAGATTTAATTATAGATAACGAAGAGAAAAAATTAAAAACAAGATATATTTATAGTTCTAGAAAAGCCTGGCGACCAAAGAATAAAAATGATGAGAATGCATTGAAGGGTTATATAAAGCAGAAGGTAGATTACAAAAAGAACGTAGGATTTGTCGATTTATATGCTTCTGGAGAATCTATAAAAAGAATGGGAGAATTATGTGAATTGCAATATGACTATTTTTGTTTCGCAATGATAGGATGTGGAGTGCTTAATTCGGATAGATGGTACACATATTCGTCTGCTAATAGATGTAGAGACATAGAAGTCTTATGTAGAGCACCTCATGGACAGACATTAGGATATGAATTAGTTGGCGAAGAGTGGAAAGCTGTTTTGGATAATTGTGTTTGGAATGAAGAAGAACAAAAGGAGTACAACCGATATTTAGATTCGATCTTAGAAGTATCAAAATTTGCAATTGATAAAAAGAATATAAATTATAAGGCTCTATGTTATGAACTATTGAGATTATTATTTGTAAATCCTGATAAAGATGTGGCTGACTTTGTTGGTGAAATACATCATTCTAGTAGTAACGATGAGATGGCGAAATTCGCACCTTTATACTCAAAAGATGAATTGATAGCGATACATGTATCAGGTATAAAAAAATATTATGGAGACAATATTGAATATTCGTTAAAAAGATTACCAAAAGCAAAACAAATTGAATATGAAAATGAAATGATTGAATGGTATAAAGAGATAATAAATAAAAAATCTTTGACTACACAAAAAATAAAAAAAGTAATTATTTATGGGGCAGGGAAAAATGGGAAAAAGGTATTTGAGAAATTAGCCCGAAATGATAATTATCAAATAATATCTTGGGTAGACCAGACTTATGAAAAAATGCATAAAAGAGGATACCCTATCGAGTCATTAAAGGATGCAATTAAAAAAGAACATGATTATATATACGTAACAGTTTTGTCCAAACCAGAAATTGTAAAGAAGTACATAATTGAGTGCGGCGCAAATCCTGTAAAAATAGTATTTGATTTATGAGAGAACGGGAAATATGGATTCCAATATATTGATTAGTGTGATTATACCTGTATACAACAAAGAAGAACGAATAAAAAATGCTATTGATAGTGTTTTAGAGACTAATAAAAGTATTAATTATGAAATAGTACTTGTTGATGATGGTTCAACTGATTCTTCTGGTGAAATAATAGGTGCATACGCAAAAAAATATAAGAATATTAGAGCGATATATCAAACTAATCAATGGGTATATGCCGCATTTAATCGCGGAATTAAGGAGGCGAAAGGTGAATATATCTATATTTTAAATGCAGACGATGCTTTGTTTGATGGCGCGATTGATTATCTTATTACAAATATAAATGCTTATGATTTCCCAGATGTTATATGGACTAGATGCATCATGTATAGCGAGACAGCTAAAAATGAATGGATAGAGGAAAACATGGGTGGGAATCAAACGGATGATTGTTATTGTTTCAATCCAGAGATGGTTCATGATAAATGGGGTCTACTTTACAAAGATAGATATATAGAAAATCAAGCCAATTTATATAAAAGAGAATTGGCAGTGAAACATCCATTTAGAAATGATGTTTATGCAGCCGATGGATTATTTAATATATCTATTGCTGAGGATATATCAACATGTTTGATATTAAAAGAACCAATATATAAGTATTTTCGTTATTTTGAAGTGGATAAAAATATCTCAAAAGGTAAGTTCTATACTTATCAACATTCAATGAATAATGAATTATATGTTGGTCAGGAGAAATTATTTTTAAAATGGAAGCATAAAGAGGTCATCGAAAAAAATCTTTCGAGGTGGCGAATAAATGCATTTATGGATGAAGTATATTCTTTATGTAAAGAAAACTGTCCATATAGTATAGAAGATAAAATAGAAAGAATAGTTGATGTATACATTGATGAAATAGTATTAAAATGTGTTGAAAATCTTTCAGCTGAAGAAGAATTTGATGCTAGAGTAATTTTTGGTATGCGAAGAATTTTCTGCGAAAACAAATTGCCAGAAGATAATAAATACTATTTTTATTATGAATTGGTTCAAAGCTTGCATAGGTTTGAAAAAGACGAATCAGATAAAACGAAAATAAAAGCTGCTATTATAAATAAAAATAATAAATATGGAATTGGAAAACATATTGCAAAAAATATTTAGGGAAAAGATGATATCGAATATTTTAATTTATCCTAGAAGACAAAGCTTCGAAATAATAGAGAAAGTTGTACAACTAATAGAAGAAATATCGGAGAAACAAGGAAAAGTAATAAATATAAGTTTTGTGGCAACAGAAGAAGAATCTGTTATGACTAGCGCAAGATTATTTGGATTTTCATATATAAAGGCAGAATTTGATAGAGTTAAGGGGCAAATTAGATACGGGGAAAAAATTAGCTATGGGAAAAAAAGAGCATATATTAATTGTTATGCATTATCAGATGAAAACGAAAGATATAGATTACAGAATGAAATAAATCCGGATTTGATAATAATAGATAGTGAGTTTTCTGATAAAAAAATAGATGGATTGATTTATAAAGATATAGACATAATTTGTGAGAATAACAGTTTCATATAACAAGGAGAAAGTTAAATGAGAAAAAGACAGATTGTTGCAGTTAAGGAAATGATTGATATAGTAGTGAAAGCACATAATAGTTTATATAAAGCGATTTCTCTAGATTCAATAGATGAAAATGCACTGGTATCTATATCAAAATTATTAACTGGCTGTCAAAATACTGCTATTAATATAGGTAATATCATTGAAGAATCAGAAGGAGAAGGGTTTATAACAGTTAAGTATTTGGAGGAATACTGTGAACTTGTTTATTCTGTAAATGAGGAGCTATGCAATACAGAAAGCTCTTATAATCCCGATAAAATCAGTAAAAAATTGAATAAGATGATACTTAAAATTGAAAATAGTATTAAGCATGATATACCGCTAAAGAGAGAGGCGGTATTTTTGCCATATAAGGCAAGTATGTGGGATTCACTTGAGAGTGTATGGGAAGCAGCGGATGCAGATCCGGATTGTGATGCATATGTTATTCCTATACCTTATTTTGACAAAAAACCAGATGGAAGTGTGAGAGAAGAACATTATGAGGCTGATTTATTTCCAGAGAATGTTCCGATTACACATTATTCAGAATATGATTTTGGACAACATCATCCTGATATGATATTTATTCATAACCCATATGATTATGGCAATCTAGTCACTACGATTCATCCATTTTTTTATGCCGAAAACATGAAAAAAGTTACAGATTGTTTAGTTTATATACCTTATTTTGCGACAAGTGGTGGAATGAGTGAAAGCAGAGCATGGTGTCCAGTTTATGATTATGTGGATTATATAGTTATTCAGTCTGAAAATTATAGAAAATATTATTCTGCTGATATTCCAGATGAAAAGTTTTTAGCATTAGGTTCTCCCAAATTTGATAAAGTTATCAAAAAATGTCAGAATCCACCAGAACTATCTGAAGAATGGAAAAAGAAGACTCAAGGTCGTCGTGTATTTTTTTACAATACAAGCTTAAATGGAATGCTTCAAGATACACCTCAATTTTTGAAAAAGATGCAGTATGTATTCGAAACATTTAAAAAACATCCAGAGTGTTGTTTGTTATGGCGACCACATCCACTATTTGAATCAACATTGCATGCTATGCGACCAGGGTGCATAGAGGTTTTTGATGCGCTAAAACAAGATTTTATGAAGCAAAGCAATTGGATTTACGATGATACTCCTTGTGTAGAGGATACCATCGCTATTTGTGATGGATATATAGGGGATAGTATGTCTAGCGTGGTAGCCTTGTTTGGTGTAGCAGGTAAGCCTATATTTATTTTGGACAATAGAATTGATAGGGAATTAGACAAGGAAGAGTATGAGAATATTAATAGTATAACCCCAATTAAGGCGGGAAATGGGTATCTTCAGACAAAATATAGTTTGATTAACGGTAATACGGTATTTGAAAAAAAAGAAGGAAAAGAATATAGCTTTTGTTGCAGATTGTCGGAATATAGTGAACCAAGTCAGTATATGTTCGCGTATGAATATAAAGAGAAAGTATATGTGTTTCCTGCTTTGAAACAGGAAATAATTCAAATTGAAAATGGTGTTATAACAGAACGAATTCTCCTAGAGAAAGTTAAGAGTGTACTATCGTTCTTTGATTATTATGTGATTGATAAATACGTTTTTTTAATACCATTTGAATATCCATATTTAGTTAGGTTTGATATGGAGACTGAGGAAATCCAGTATGTAAGAGGAATAGTAGAATTTTGTAAGATAGAAGGAGATGTCGTGCGCGCCCAAGCTGCCACATGGAAGAATGGGGCTTATATTTGTTTCTTATCAGGTGATGGAACAAAAATTTTATCATTAAATTATGAAACTTTGGCTTATGATGTGAAAGCGACAAATACTAAAGGCGCATATCGTACAGCACAGATTGATGAGAAAAGAAAGTGTATTTGGTTATTCCCATTAAGAGGAAACGTAATTAAGAGATTGTTTTATGACGAAGGAAAAATTGATGAAATAGTTGTAAATTATCCGAATTTACAAGCGTATTCCGTTTATGAAAGCAAATATGGGGATAGTCAGATGTTCTATTCGGTTGGATTTATGGAGGACGGTTATATATTGGCTCCTTATTGGGCAAATAAATTTATTAAGTTCGATAATGATGACAATATCATTGGGGAATATATGTGTGATATCAAATTAAACGATAAAGATGTTTTTACAAGTTCCTATAAAAGTGTTTCAGCTGGTTTCTTTGTTTTTGATGGAGAAAAACAGATATATACTAGTTATGTTGATGGTAGAAAATATATTTTTGAAAAGGGGATTTTTAAAGAAATAAAGAATGATATTTCTTTTGAAACGGTAATAAATTCTAGAGCAATTTTCTGTGATTATAATTCTTCGTTAAAATATGTTTGTATGGAACAACCGGGAAGGCAGTTGGATGAATACTTAAAAACATTATTTGAAAATGGTGTTTTTGATAGTAATGAGCAAATATTTAAATATTTGGAAATAAATGCCTGTCCAGAGGGGGATTCTGGAAAACGAATATATTCTTATTTAATTGATTGAAATGAGGATGAAGTATATATGGAGAAAGTAAGAATAATTATTTGGGGAATAAATGAGAAAACAGATTCTGTATTGGATTCATTACAGAATTCGCATGAAGTAAGGATAGTAATGATTGCAGGACAAGCAAATTATTCTAACATTATAGGTATTCCTATAGAAGATAAAAGTTTAGATGAATGCTTTGAGATATGTGACTACATTATTTATTGCAAAGAGATAGAAGATGAAAATTCATGTGAAGAAAAACTTATTAATGCAGATTCAATAATAAATAATGTGAAATTTGATTTACTTAAATATATCGAGTTAAAAAAAAGGAATATAAGTATTGTTTCTAGTTCCAATTGGGGTAAAAGGGTATATCAAAGCTTATATTTAAAAAATAATTCTCCATTTTGTGATATTACAATAGATTCAGTTAGTTATATAAAGATGCTTCAGTCATTTGAAAAATACATGAATATGGACTTAATGTATGTATGCGACAGTACAATTGATAGTTATGTCACAGGGAAACTAGGAGATATAAATATTCAATTTACAAGAGAAGAGACATTTGAAGCGGCTAAATATAAGTGGAATGCGAATAAAGAATTATTTAACTGGGATAATTATTTATTCGAAATGGATAATTTTGATAATATTGAACAGTTGAAGATGTTTCTCGGGATTCCCAAAAAGGAAAAAGTGGCATTTTATCATGCTTTTGAAGATTTATTAGAGAGTAATAAGTCAGTTGTAAAACTTACACCATGGACTAATAACAAAATAAGAAAAGATTATAGATGGTTTGATATGTATGTTGAGAAAACGGCCTTTAGAGATTATTTGGGAATAAAGCCGTACGACATTATAAACTTATTATTAGGGGAAGAAAATGAGTAATGTATTACTGATTGGTACAAAGTATTATGATTTAATAGTACAACGATTGAAAAAAGAATTATTACAGAAAGCAATAGAGTTTATTGCTGTTATAGATGATCCAGAGTATGTATATAATGATTTAAATATAAAAATATATTCTATTAGAGAAATTTCTAAGTTGGCTAAATATGTGGATTACGTGATAATAGCCGACGATAATATAACGCATTTTGAGTTGGCTAAAGAATATTTTGAAGAAACAAAAATTATAAAAGGTAGAATGATTGCGTATTATGTAGGGTTTAATTGGCAGGATTACTTAGAATTTGCTCAAGGTAATTGTACTATTATATCTGACAGCTGTTTGGGGGGACTATTGTACAATAGATTTGGGAGGGAATTTAAAAGTCCATTAATTAATACTTCAGTAGAGAAGAAAGATTTTTTGAAGTTAATTGGTGATTTGGAGTATTACTTATCTGCAGAGTTGGAATTATATCAGGACAGAACATCTTTATCACCTCCTATTGGAATATTGAACGGAGAAGTGAAAATAGGATTAAACCATTATATAGACTATATGGATGCAAAAAAATATTGGGATAGAAGGAGAGATAGAATTAACTATGAAAATATAGTAATTTTAATGGATTCTATTGAAACCCAAGAGGAAATAAATGAATTTAATCAATGTATATATAATAAAAAAATAGCTTTTGTAAAAAAGAAGATAGTTGCCGCAAATACAGTATATCTTCCTCAGTATGAAGATTTTTCGATTCGAAAAGAAACTGGTAGTTACAGAGGATATATTCATCGTATTACAGCAGATAATCCCAGATTTCCAAGACCAATAGATTGGCTAAAATTATTAAACGGAAAAAAAGATTTTGTGAGATTATATTGAATTAAGGACAAATACTATTATGAAAGAAACTCGATTTATAATTAGGTCAAATTTTGATAGAGATGGAATCACAAATGAAATAATAAAGTGTATAGAAAAAAAGTCAAATTTGGCATTTGGAATTGTATATGATTGGAATAGTGGGAGTGAGTCGGAGAAAAATGGAATTATTTATAAAAGAGCAAGACCATTATTTGCGCATGATTGTAAAGAATTAAATGGGGATATGTTACCGCTTGATGGAGATATTCTTCAGAAAATGCTTCCCTATAAAAGTCTGGCTATGGAGGTTATGAAACGAGAAACGCATTATGATATATATGATAGAAAATATTTAGAAGAAGTCTATTATAAGCAAGTAAAATATTGGAATACGGTTATAGAGCAAAATCGAATAAATAATATAATATTTATGGTATCACCCCATCAATGTGGGGATTATATTCTATATGCTTTAGCTCGAATCAAAGATATAAACATGGTTATTGTTTATCCTCAATTAATGAATAGAGGAAATGGAAGTCTTTTGGGGAAATCATTGGAGAGTATAGGGGCTAGCATAGAGAAAAAATATTCTGAAATTAAAAATAATGTAAGTGTTAATGATTATATGATGGGGATATATAACAATGCAAAGACTGATAGGGTAATGAGTTATAAGTCGCCAAAGCAGATGCAACAAGCGACAAAAAAGATGTTTCTTTCAACTACGGGCAATCAGATAATTTTCAAGGATGTTAAACGGCTGATGAAAATAAAACTAAATATTTTAAAGATGAATGATAAAAAGGGTAGTTTAGATTATTATAAGAGACTACTAAATGCTAGATTAAAGGCCAGAAAATATGAGCGCAAGATGGATCATTTGGATACATATGAAAAGTTATGTGAAAAGCCAAGAGAAAATGAGAGATATATCTATTTTCCATTACAAATGGATCCGGAATCAAGTTTAATTCCACTGGCAGGCGTATATAAAAATCAGGAAATTGCGATAGAAATGTTAGCATATTATTCTGAAAAATATAATTATAAAATATACGTTAAAGAACATTATGTTCAAGTTAATAGAAGTAGCGGTTATTATGAAAAATTATCTAAGATTAATAATGTTAGATTGATAGATATGAAAGAAAATTCATTAGATCTTATTCGAGGAGCTATCGCTGTGGCTAGTCAAACAGGAAATTGCATGTTGGAGGCATTGATTAACAAGATACCAGCAATAGCATTTGGAAAGGGATACACTTTTAAAGGTGCTCCCAATATTATTGAAGTGATGTCATTAGATGACCTTGGAGCGGCTTTAAAAATAATAGATAATGGATTTAACCAATATGGAGAAGATGAAATAAAAAGATATTTATTTGCGATTCAAAAGGAAATGATATATTCATATGTTGATTCGTTGGAAGAGACATATAAGGAATATAATAAAAAGGAATCAGCAAAAAAAATAGTCGAGTATTTATGTAATAATTGAAACATAGATTAACTGACAATAACTTGTTATTAAGGATAAGTAGGGGGTAAAAAATGGATAATTTGGCAATTAACGGTGGAGAACCAGTTAGGAAAAATAAGATATATTATGGGTGTCAATGGATAGATGCTCAAGATGTAGAAGCTGTAGTTCATACTTTGGTAGGAGACTTAATAACATGTGGGCCGAAGGTAAAAGAGTTAGACAGACTTCTAGAAAAAATTTGCGAGGCAAAACATGCTGTTGCTGTATCTAATGGAACAGCAGCTTTACATTGCGCATGTATTGCTGCAGGAATAGGTCCAGGCGATGAAGTAATTACTACACCACTTACTTTTGCGGCTTCAGCGAACTGTGCATTATATTGCGGGGCCAAACCAGTTTTTGCTGATGTAGAACCAGATACATATAATATTGACCCTAAAAAAATAGAAGAATTAATCACTGAAAAAACAAAAGCTATTATCGCAGTAGACTATACTGGTCAGGCTGTTAGGATTAAAGAAATAAGGAAATTATGCGATAAGTATAATCTTATTTTTATTGAAGACGCAGCTCATTCAATAGGAACAAAATATGATGGAAAACCTATTGGT
>JAEEGL012241457.1_pt1 | contig 12762 bp, 12 predicted proteins | sample 9134231 | NCBI WGS metagenome assembly JAEEGL01 (sample SAMN16246548, study PRJNA631951) | gut metagenome | biome: gut microbiome; feature: rumen; material: fiber-attached | host: Bos | place: Iran: Karaj | collected 2018-10 | reverse complement strand
GATGAGATCATGAATCCTACCGGATGGATACTTGTCGGCTTCCTGATGGACCCCAGAACCGGTCTGGGCAGATGGAGACAGTTTACTGTTCCGAATTACAAGCTCATGGAGAACCTGATGATCGCATGCAAGGACAAGACTACTGATGAGATCCTTGCAATGCCTGATGTTCAGGAGCGTATCGAAGTATATAATGAGCAGACTGCCAAGTTCAAAGAGATGGTAGCCGAGCATACACATACCGAAGGCAATGTCATAATAACCGACCTTCGTGGCGTTGATCCGATCTATACAGGCAATCGCTTTATGATCTACAGCATGTATCCCGATCAGAACATATCCGCATGGATCGTCAGCGGACGTGGCGGCAAGGGCTGTTCTGCTGCTGTGGGATACAGCATCTTAAACAGAACATGTAAGGTAAATGTAGGCAGTCTGATGCTCAAGTATAACGGCGGCGGACATGAGAAAGTTGGTACATGTCAGTTCTCGGACGAAAACATGGGAACGGATCTGCCGGCCATGCTTGATGAACTGTGTGAACTAGCCAATTCCTAAAAGCGGGTCCGCACACTGACTGGGGGTATTATGGGGGACAAGCCCATTTCCGTACAAAGGATCAAGCGTATTGCTGATTCCAGATACAAGAATCTGTTTCTTTATCTTGCTTTTTTGATCGCATTTTTGGCTGTTATCGCTAACGGCTTTATTTCCAATCGTCTTGGAAACGGAGTGATCGGTATAGGCAGCACGAGCATTCCCGTAAGCAGTGTCTCGGGATGTGTTCAGGCTGTTTCCGTTATGGCGTGCATCTTTATGGTCCTGATCGATTACAGGACCGGAGTCAGACTTGCAATCTTCACATTTCTTTTTTCCATATTCGGGATAACCCGCAATATGATCGCAAACAATACTCTGTCATCGATTCCCGGTGCAGTCAACTGTCTGATCTATATCCTGGTGAGCATTATCATAGGCAAACAGTTAAAGATGGCAGACAGGTTTGCTCTGACGGATTCCAGCACCGGTCTCCCGAACAGATACGGATTTGAAAGAGAACTCGAAACCCGTCTGCGCGGATCGGAGAGAGGGTATGTAGCGTATCTGCATATCGGCGGATTCCATGATCTGAATGCCAACCTCGGCAGAAAATACGGAAACAGCATACTTATGGAAGTATCGCAGCGTATAGCGGGTGTGGTCGGAGACCACGGTGAGGTGTTTAAGATCGAGGGTGCGGAGTTTGCTCTGATCCTGTCCGAAGGCTGCAAATATGAATCACTCCTCAGTCAGGTCATTGATGCCATAGAGGAACCCATAGTTGTTGATAAGAACGGTATCAAGGTGAACTGCTTTGTAACCGCTACGGCCGGAGTTGCCGATTTCTTTGACAGGAGGATAACGACAGATGAAGTGATGCTCTGCACTGATGTGGCCATGAACTATGCTGTCAACAGCAGTGATGAAGACTGCAAGATCTCTACATATAATGATGCTCTTCGCGCAGAGGTGGCCAAGACGAATGAAATGGAGAAGATGATCACCGATGCGATCAAAAACGATAATTTCTATCTCCAGTATCAGCCGCAGTATATCCTTGACGGCAAACGGCTCAGAGGGTTTGAAGCATTGGTTCGCATGAGGCTTAACGACGGTTCCACCGTAAGCCCCACGATCTTCATTCCCGTTGCCGAGCGTTCTGACCTGATCCTCGAGATCGACAGATATGTTCGCAAGAGAGTGATGAAGGAATTCAAGGACATATGTACCGCTAAAGGCGAAGGTTTTGTGGTTTCAGTCAATGTATCCGCCAAGGAGATCTCCAATCCGGCTTTTGCCGATGAGATTCTCGAGGCGATGGAAGAGACCGGATTCCCTCCCGAGTGTTTTGAGATAGAGATCACCGAATACTCCTTCGTACAGTCTCTTGATAATACGAGACAGAACATAAAGGAACTCAGAGATCACGGTATCAAGATCGCAGTTGATGATTTCGGTACCGGTTACACATCGCTTTCCCAGCTTCTTAATCTTCCTGTTACTCTGCTCAAGATCGACAAGAGTCTTATCGATAATCTTGAGGACAGTGAGATCAACCGCGATTTTGTTAAGACAGTGATCTACATGGGACATCTGATGAATTGCGAGGTCATCTCAGAGGGTGTGGAGAAGGAAAGCCAGCTGCGTCTGCTCAACCAGTTCGACTGCGATTTCATCCAGGGATTTGTATGGAGCAGACCGCTTGATTACGAGGTGGCCGTGGACCTTTGCAAATAGCAATGATCCGTTAATTTACATTTGGCAGATATTGAATTTTGTGATACAATACGCAAGGTGATTTTTTTCACCTTGCGTATTTTTGTGATCGAGATCACGATGCAAAAGGAGGAGTAGTTATGAAAAAAAGATTATTGACAGTCGTACTCGGTATGGCAATGGCAGCCACCATGACTGCATGTGGCGGTGCAGCTGAGACCACAGCCCCCGCAGCTGATGATTCTTCTGCAGAAGAAACCACCGAAGCTGCAGCTGAAACCTCAGAAGAAGCTTCCACTGATTCCAAGAAGTGGATCATCGCTACCGACACAGCATTCAAGCCTTTCGAGTATACCAATGAAAACGGCGAGTTCGTAGGAATCGATATGGATATCCTTGCAGCCGTAGCAGAAGACCAGGGCTTCGATTATGAAGTACAGGTTCTCGGATGGGACGCATCCATCGCTGCATGCCAGGCAGGACAGGCTGACGGCATGATCGCAGGCGCATCCATTACCGATGAGCGTAAGGCCAGCGGATGGATCTTCTCTGACGGATACTATGATGCAAACCAGTGCATGGCTGTAGCAGCTGATTCGGATATCAAGGGCTTCAGCGATCTTGACGGACTTTCGGTAGCAGTTAAGACCGGTACCATGTCCGCATCTTATGCAGAGAGCCTTGCTCCCGATTACGGATTTACCGTTACATATTTTGAAGATTCACCTACCATGTATCAGGCAGTAGTCGGCGGACAGGTTGCAGGCTGCTTTGACGATACACCTATCATGGCAAGCAACATCAAGGATTCGGGCATTGCCATGAAACTGGTAGACGGCACGGGTAATGATCCCGCTGCTTACGGATTTGCGATCTTCAATGCCGATAATCAGGAACTTGTGGACATGTTCAACAAGGGTCTTGCAAACATCAAGTCAAACGGCAAGTATGATGAGATCATAGCTAAGTATCTTGGCGAATGATCGATTTCGGAAAGAATATTAAGTTCTGATACTTCAAGGCCGGAGCTATCGTTCCGGCCTTGATCAATAATAAACCTTATCCCAATCTGAAAGGATCGTATCTATGGAAATAATCATTACCAAATATGGAGGGCTGCTCTTAAAGGCCATGGGTCAGACACTGATCCTCGCATTGTACGGATTGTTCTTTGCGTGTATCGTGGGCCTGATATTCGGTCTTATGAGTGTTATCAAAAGCAAGATATGCAACGTGATCGCGCAGGTATTTGTCTTTGTGATCAGAGGCGTTCCCATGATCGTGCTTGCATTCTTCATCTATTTCGGTGTGCCTTATTTCCTGAATACGATCATAGGAGTCGGCAAACAGGTGACACTGACGGCCCTTCAGGCGGGTACTCTGTGTCTGACATTGAACTGCGGTGCATATATGGCCGAGATAATCCGGGCCGGTATCCAGTCGGTGGACATAGGTCAGATGGAAGCGGGAAGATCGCTCGGACTTTCTTACGGCAAGACGATGCGTAAGATCGTTATGCCTCAGGCTATCCGCACGATGATCCCCAGCATCATCAATCAGTTCATCATCACATTAAAGGACACATCGATACTTTCGGTCATCGGTTTCCCGGAACTCGTAAACTCCGCCAAGAACGTCCAGGCCAATACTTTCCTGTCGTTCCAGACATGGGCGGTTGTAGGTGTCATGTATCTGGTAGTCATCACGATACTGTCATACGCAGCCAAACTTATGGAGAGGAGGATGAACCGTGGAAGATAGAAATGTAAAGATACATGTATCAAATCTGAAAAAGTGTTTCGGAGATCTTGAGGTTTTGCAGGATATATCCACGGATATATATGAGGGTGAAGTAGTTGTCATCCTTGGCCCCTCCGGATCCGGAAAATCAACGTTTCTCCGCTGCCTGAACAGGCTTGAGGAGAAGACCGGCGGTGAGATAGAGATCGACGGTAAGGATATATATGCGAAAGGCGTGGATATCAACAAGATGCGCGAAGACATCGTTATGGTATTCCAGCACTTTAATCTTTTCAACAATTATGACGTTCTCGGAAATATGACTCTTGCCCCTGTAATGCTCAAGAAAGCCAGCAAGGAAGAGGCTAAGGAAAACGCCATGAAGATGCTTGAAAAAGTGGATCTGGTCGAGAAGGCTCATGTTTATCCCGCGCAGCTGTCGGGCGGACAGAAGCAGCGTGTCGCCATCGCAAGAGCGCTGTGCATGAACCCGGATATCATGCTTTTTGATGAGCCCACATCGGCGCTTGACCCCGAAATGGTCGGTGAGGTTTTAAATGTCATGAAAGCGCTGGCCAAAGAAGGCATGACGATGGTGATCGTTACGCATGAGATTGGCTTTGCAAGAGAGGTTGCGGACCGCATAATCTTCATGGATGGCGGATATATAGTCGAAGAGGGTACTCCTGAGGAAGTAATAGGCAATCCCAAAGAAGCACGTACCATAGATTTCCTGAACAAGGTTCTGTAAGGAGGCTCATCTGATGGACAAATACATCGTTACCATATCAAGACAGTTCGGATCCCTCGGACGTTCCATTGCTGCGGAACTTGCTTCAAGACTGGGTGTTGAATATCTGGACAGAGACATAGTCGAAGAGACCGCCAAGCGTATGGGACAGAATGTCTCCGACATCAGCAATGCAGAAGAGATAAGCAGCGCTCCTTTCTTACGCAGGGCATTTCCTCTGGGAAAAGAGGCCGGGCTTCGGGATTCCATATTTGAGGTACAGAAGAATATCATCAGGGATTTTGCCAAGGAACAGTCCGGAATAGTGGTCGGAAGATGCGCGGATCATGTGCTTGCAGACCATCCGAGGCTCTTAAGCGTATACATATATGCTCCGGTCGAAGCAAGGCTCATCAACTGCGTGGAAAGACTCGGAATGGAAGAAAAAGTTGCCCGCAAGATGATAGCCGACGTAGATACAGCGAGAGAACAGTATCATAAGGCATATATACCATCTTACAAGAACCCGTTCAGCGGACGCGATCTGTGCATAGACAGCTCGAGATTCGGTGTAGAAGGAACAGCCGAGATCCTTGAGCATATCGTGAAAGAGCGATTTTATGACTGATGCTTTGAACGGGGCCGATGAATATCGCGGCAGAGCGCTGATCGCCATGAGCGGCGGAGTCGATTCGTCGGTTGCCGCAGCATGCATGATGCGGGATGGATACGACTGCATCGGCATGACCATGCATCTGTATGACAATGAAACCGCCGGTACGGATGGCAGAACATGCTGTTCTTTAAGTGATGTCGAGGATGCGAAACGCGTATGCGAAAGCCTCGGCATCGATCATTATACGGGCAATTTCCGCGAGCTGTTCAGCGAGCGTGTAATCCGTAATTTCACTGAAAGCTATAAGAACGGAAAGACTCCCAATCCGTGCATAGACTGTAACAGATATCTTAAATTCGATGCGCTGGACAGGCGTGCGCACGAACTGGGATGCGATGTTATAGTGACAGGTCACTATGCCCGCGTGATATATAACGCGGCTACCGGAGAATACGAGCTTCATAAAGGCCTGGATCAGAAGAAGGATCAGAGCTATGTTCTGTACATGTTAAGTCATGACCAGCTTTCCCGCACCAGATTTCCCATAGGAGAATTGAATAAAGACAGGACACGCATGATCGCAGAGGAGTACGGATTTGTTAATTCCCACAAGGCTGACAGTCAGGATATCTGCTTCATTCCCGACGGAGATTTTCGCGGATTCCTGGCAAGACAGGGGATAACCTGTCCTCACGGAAACTTTGTATCCGAGTCCGGTGAAGTGCTGGGAGAGCATACGGGCATCTGCAATTATACGATAGGACAGCGAAAAGGCCTTGGAATACCGGCACTTCATCCCTGGTTTGTAAAGGAGATCAGACCGTTATCCAATGAGATAGTTCTGTCCGAAAATGATGCGCTCTTTACATCTGAACTCACAGCACGTGATGTCTGCTGGACATATAAGGCGGGGAGACCTGACAGGGACGAGATCAGATGCAAGGCGCGTATCAGATATCATCATAAGGAAAGTGATGCAACGGTTTACATAACAAATAAAGACGATGAGGACGGATCAGATCGGATCAGGGTGGTCTTCGATGAACCACAGCGTGCGATAACATCGGGACAGGCTGTAGTTCTCTATGACGGCGACAGGGTACTCGGCGGCGGAACTATAGTGTGAATCGTGCGCTTATTATGGTAAAATATATCTGTCAGTTTTTTCTGAGAGGAGATGAATATTATGGATTCAAATCAATACAATAATAATGATCAGAACATCTATTATGAACAGCCCGGACAGCAGTATCAGCAACCCGGACAGCAGTATTATCAGCAGCCGCAGCAACAGTACTATCAGCCCAATCCCTATCAGGCTGTGGGACAGGCGGCTTCGCAGGTTCGCGACCTGCTTCAGAATGAAGTCATAGCCAAGTCATTCCTGTATATGGTGGCAGCACTTGCAGTCACCGCCATAGCGGCATTTACGGCGCCCGATCTGCTTGCAGGATGGCTTATGAGAGGAAGGTATAACTTCATCATCCTGTTTGTGGCAGAACTTGCTATCGTCATTGCATCCAATGTGGCAATGTCCAAGAACAACGTGGCCCTGAGTGCGATACTTTTTACTCTGTATTCGTATCTTACAGGTGCGACCCTCGGGATAATCTTCTGGGCATATCAGCTGGCCAGTGTCGGCGCGATATTCCTGATGACGGCAGCCATGTTCGGTATCATGGCAGTATACGGCCTTGTTACGAAGAAGGACTTATCATCGATCGGTAACATCTGTATGATGGGCATCATCGGCATAATCATCGCATCACTTGTTAATATCTTCCTGCTTAAGAGCGGTGTGTTCGACCTGATCGTATCGGTCATCGGTGTGGCCATATTCGTAGGCCTTACCGCTTATGATGTTCAGAAGATCAAGAGAAGAGTCTATTATGCTACGGATGAGAATGTGGCTTGCCTGGCACTTTGGGGAGCTTTCGGACTTTATCTTGATTTCATCAACCTGTTCTTAAGACTTCTCCGTCTGTTCGGTAAGCGCAAATAATGAAGTGATATGGACGATCGTGAAGTAAGGATCATAGAGATCAAAAAAAGCGTATATGAGAATAACGACAGAGAAGCAGAGAGGCTTCGCGGAGAACTGAGAGAGAAAGGAGTATTTCTGATCAATCTCATGTCTTCTCCGGGAGCCGGAAAGACGACTACTCTGATCGCGACGATCAATGCATTAAAAGACCGATACCGGATAGGTGTCATGGAAGCGGATATCGATTCGGATGTCGATGCAAAACGCATCGCATCCACGGGGGTTACATCGATACAGCTTCATACAGGCGGCATGTGTCATCTTGATGCGGGCATGACCAGGCAGGGCCTTGAGGAGATAGGTTATGAGGATTTTGATCTTATCTTCCTTGAGAATGTCGGTAATCTGGTATGTCCCGCGGAGTTTGATACCGGCGCATCGGCCAATGCCATGATACTGTCGGTTCCTGAGGGGGATGACAAGCCGCTCAAGTATCCGCTGATGTTCTCGGTTTGTGACATGGTCCTGATCAACAAGACGGATGTGATCCCATATTTTGATTTTGACCTTGACAGGTGCCGGGAGGGTATCGCCATGAGAAACGATCATGCCAGCGTGATACCGATATGTGCCAAAACCGGCGAAGGTATAGACTTATGGATCGCGTGGATATCCGAGCAGATAGAAGCGTGGAAGAATTGACAGGAGGTAGAGGGTATGGCAGGAACCGATCCGAACTATCCGCTCAGACCGGATTATGTAGATGCAGATGCGCCCATGAAGGAGCCCATAGCGGCACTGGGCAAGCTCATTACCGATCGTATCCCGATCAAACTGGGACTCGCGAAGGTTACCAAAGACGATCCGGAATACTGGGCCGTCAGGATTCTGTGCTATGACGATGAGAATATAGCTCAGTTCGTCATAGATAATTTCAAAGCGATCAGACAGCCTAAGACATTTGAGCAGCTTAAGGCTTCTTCGGGACTGTCCGATGAAGAACTGACCGAGATGCTTGAGAAGATCTCATACACCGGTCTGGTTGAATACAACTGGGAGAATGAACGCCACGAGAAGCAGTGGGTTCTGCCCATGTTCGTGCCCGGTTCGGGCGAGTTTTCCAACATGAACTTGAAGCTCATCGACGAACATCCTGAGCTTGGTATGTTCTTTGAGCATATGACCAGACTTCCGCTGGAGAAGGTTACACCGATGGTGCCTCCCGGAGGAGCGGGCATAGGCATGCATGTCATACCCGTTCAGAAGGAAGTGGATATGTGCTCTGAGGCGGTAAGCATTGAGAAGATATCCTACTGGCTGGACAAATATGACGGTAAATACGCCGCATCACCCTGCTCATGCAGGCGCAGCAGAATGACTTATGAAGAAGGCTGTGCCGATGATTTTCATGACTGGTGCATCGCTGTCGGAGATATGGCCGATTATGTGGTCGAGACCGGCAAGGGCGGAAGATATATAACCAAAGAAGAAGCTCTTGAGATATTGAAGAAAGGTGAGGAGAACGGATTCGTTCATCAGATCACCAATATCGACGGAGAGGATAAGATATTTGCGATATGCAACTGTAATGTAAATGTCTGCTATGCTCTGCGTACATCACAGCTCTTCAATACACCCAACATGTCCAGAAGCGCATATGTGGCTCACATCGAAAAGGAAAAATGCGTGGCTTGCGGGAGATGTGTGGAAGTATGCCCCGCAGGTGCAGTGACGCTCGGCCGCAAACTCTGCAAAAAGGACGGGAGCGAGCAGAAATATCCCAAGCATCTCCTGCCGACCGATAAACCCTGGAGTGAAGATGACTGGGATTGGGATTACAGAGACAATAACCGTATCGAGACTCATGATACAGGTACGGCGCCCTGTAAGACGGCCTGTCCCGCTCACATATCCGTACAGGGGTATCTCAGGCTCGCGGCACAGGGAAAATACACCGAAGCGCTCGCTCTTATCAAAAAGAACAATCCTCTGCCTGCAGTATGCGGTCATATCTGTAACCGCAGATGCGAGGACGCTTGTACGAGAGGCACCATAGACGAGGCTATCGCGATCGATGAAGTCAAGAAGTTCATCGCGATGCACGATCTGGAAGCCGAGACCAGGTTTATCCCCAAGAAAGTGATCCCCAAGGTGGAGGGCGAATTCGAAGAGAAGATCGCCATCATAGGTGCGGGTCCCGCAGGTCTGTCATGTGCGTATTATCTGGCTGAAAAAGGCTATCGCCCGACTGTCTTTGAAAAGAACGAAAAGCCCGGAGGAATGCTCGTATACGGAATCCCGTCATATAAGCTTGAAAAGGACGTGATAGCAGCCGAGATAGATGTCATGCGCGAGATGGGCGTCGAGATCAGGTGCGGCATAGAGGTCGGCAAAGATATCACGATCGAACAGTTGAGAAAAGAAGGATATAAGGCTTTTTACATCGCCATCGGATGTCAGGGCGGAAGAAGCATTCAGGTTCCCGGAGAGGATGCGGACGGTGTTACCAGTGCCGTTGATTTCCTTCGTGAGATCAATGCTCATGAAGCATATGATATCAAGGGTGATGTGGTAGTAGTCGGCGGCGGAAACGTAGCCGTGGATTGCTCGCGAGATGCATCCAGACTGTGCTCCGGTAAGGTTTATCAGTATTCGCTCGAGACCAGAGATATCATGCCCGCTTCCGAAGAAGAGATAGAGGAGGCGCTCGATGACGGAGTCATCCTCGAAGGCGGATGGGGACCGAAAGAGATCCTGAAGGACGAAGCGGGTGCTGTCCGCGGGATCATATTCAAGAGATGTACATCGGTTAAGGATGCGGACGGTAAGTTCAATCCCAAGTATGATGAGAATGATACCGTTACTCTCGAATGTAAGCATGTGGTTCTCGCAGTCGGTCAATCCATAGTATGGGGTGATCTGATCGAAGGCACGGGGGTTGTGCTCGGACGCGGAAACGGTGCGGTAGCGGATCCCGTGACTTATCAGACCGGTGAGCCGGATATCTTTGCGGGCGGTGATGTATATACGGGCCCCAAGTTCGTCATAGATGCGATAGCCGCAGGCAAGGAAGCAGCCATATCCATACACAGATTCGTCCAGCCTCATGCATCACTTACGATCGGGCGTAATCCCAATCATTATGTGGAACTGGACAAGGAAGATATTCTCGTAGAGAATTACGACAATTCCAAACGCCAGATCCCCGGTAGGAAGGACGGCGAGAAGAAGTCCTTCAGAGACCTGAAGATGGTTTTTACCGAGGAACAGGTGAAGACCGAAACCGCCAGATGTTTATCCTGCGGTGCCTCCGTTGTAGACGAGAATCAATGCGTGGGATGCGGACTGTGTACTACCAGATGTGAATTTGATGCCATACACCTGCGCAGGGACAATCCCGAATGCTCCACGATGCGTAAGAGCGAAGATAAACTCAAATACATACTTCCGAACGGCTTGAAGCAGGCCATCAAAGTCCGCTTTAAGAACAAAAAAGAACCGGATTACAGATAATGCACGAACTGGGAGTTGTGTTTCATATCATAGATCAGGTCGAGGAAGTGGCTAAGGATAACGATGTATCCTCGGTTTCAAAGATCATTCTGCAATTGGGTGAGGTGAGTACGGTAATCCCGGAATATCTCACCGATTGCTTTGTCTGGGCCCGCGCAAAGCATGAACTGATTCGTGAAGCCGAACTGGAGATAGAAACCATCCCGGCGATCACCCGGTGCGGTGGATGCGGTCGGACTTACGGAACCGTTAAGTACGGTAAGATCTGCCCGTATTGCGGAAGCGACAGGACATGGCTTGAACAGGGCTCGGAATTCATGATCAAAGAGATAGAAGCAGTGTGAGATGTGGGGCCGCAAGGCCGGATAAACGGAGGAAAAATATATGAAGATAGTAATGCTTGAGAGATTGAGCGTAGGATCCGACATCGATGTATCGTGTTTTGATGAACTCGGAGAAGTAGTGGCATATGACAACACGGTAAGTGTTGAAGAAGTTGCCGAGCGCATAGCCGATGCCGATGCTGTGATCTCCAATAAAGCTCCCATGAATGCCGTATCCATGAAGGATGCGCCGAATGTGAAGTTCATCGGTGAGTTTGCCACGGGATTCGATAACGTCGATATAGAGTACTGTAAGGCTCACGGTATCAGAGTGGCCAATGTCAGGGATTATTCCACGGCAATGGTAGCGCAGCACACTTTCACACTGGCACTTGCCCTGTCTCAGAAACTGGTTCATTACGATAACTATGTTAAATCCGGAGAGTATGCTTCACAGGCGAGATTCTCCAATTTCGACGTTCCTTTCCGGGAACTGGATGGCAAGACCTGGGGTATAGTCGGCCTCGGAAATATCGGTAAGAAAGTTGCCGCTATCGCCGCATCATTCGGATGCCGCGTCATCACTCATTCCCTGACCGGTTCAAAGCATGACGGGCCTTATGAACAGGTGGATAAGGAGACACTTTTTGCGGAAAGTGATTTTCTGTCACTCCACTGTCCGTTATCCGACTTAAGCCGCGACTTTATTGATGCTGATGCTCTTAAGAAGATGAAGAACAGTGCGATCCTGATCAATGTCGCAAGAGGACCCGTGGTAAACACACAGGCTTTGTATGAAGCACTTGTAAACGGAGAGATAGCAGGTGCGGGCCTCGATGTTCTGGAGAAGGAGCCTATCGCAAAAGACAATCCTCTGGGACAGATAAAGGACTCGAATAAGCTCATCATCACGCCTCATCTGGCCTGGGCGAGTGTGGAAGCACGTGAAAGATGCGTATACGAAACATTTCTTAATCTCAAAGCGTTTATGAACGGCGAAGAGCGTAACGCCGTAGTCTGATATGATAGATAAGAACAATTTTCACATACTTAATTTTGTAAAAGCTGAAGAATACTCCGGGTCCATGGACGGCATGCGGTACATGATACGCCGTGTTGCGGGTGAACCCGTCGAGGAAGGTGAGGAAGCGAATCCCGACCGGATACGGGCCACGGTATGGCCTGAACCTCTGGGTATCAGGGCAACCGCGGAGGAACTCAAGACTTCGGAATACTTTTCGTTGGATGAAGACGGGGTATCCGATGTGGCCGACTGGCTGAACAAACAGTATTTTGACCGCATGGATGAGTGGACGGCTGCAAAGGAGAAAGGACTGTGAAGACCAAGGTAATAGAACTTCCCTACAGCGAAGTATGCAAGATCAAACCTTCGCTTCATCTGCGCCCCGTAAGACAGAGCGTATTTCTTCGTCGTCTTATGCAGTTTCTTGCCGGATTTGTATTAAGATCGGTTCATTTTTCATGTTCGAAGAACGGCATGGAACGCATTAAGAAGAACGAACCGGTTCTTTATCTCATGAATCATTCCAGTTTTACGGATCTTGAGATAACCTCCTTGCTGCTCGGAGGAAGGCAGTAT
>JAEEGL011932349.1_pt1 | contig 12762 bp, 11 predicted proteins | sample 9134231 | NCBI WGS metagenome assembly JAEEGL01 (sample SAMN16246548, study PRJNA631951) | gut metagenome | biome: gut microbiome; feature: rumen; material: fiber-attached | host: Bos | place: Iran: Karaj | collected 2018-10 | reverse complement strand
TTGGCGGAGAGCATGCGGATTCCGGAGCCGTCCGGCTTCATGCGGTAGATGGTGGCCACCTGCGTGAGCCAGCAGTTCACCCAGCGGCGCGCGCGGCCCGAGACGAAGATGATGTCGCCGTCCGGGAGCCAGGCGGGCTCGATGTCGTCGTATTCGCCGAACGTGAGCTGCTTCAGGCCCGTGCCGTCCGCGTTGATCGTGAAGAGGTGGTAGCGCTGCTCGTTGCCGGGACGGTAGGAGAAGAGGATGGTGCGCCCGTCGTAGTGGACGCACGGGTCGCGCACCGCGCCCGCGACGTCCTCGAGGAGCGTGCGGAACGACTTGGTGCGGAGGTTGTACGCGACGAGCCGCCCCTGCCGGTTGAGGATCGTGTAGCTGGAGCCGTAGCAGTAGTAGCCGAAGTTGGCGTACCAGTGCTCGCGCCGGTGCGTGCGCGTGGCGAACAGGATTTCCTCGACGTCGCCGAAATCCCCGGCGAACAGCTTCTCGCGCAGCTCCGCGACGGGCGGCGCGGGCGGACGCAGGCCGGAAACGACTGGCTTCTCGTCCGTGTCGTAGAGGTCGATGTAGTCGATGTTCACGGGAAGGCGCGGCGCGACGATGCGCAGGTCGGCGCCGGCGGGAATGGCGAGCTTTACGATTTCGACATCATCAATCCGGTGAAAGTCGCCAGTGTCGGGGAACACGACGTCGCCGAGGTGCTTATTGCCGTCGAAGAACTGCACCGTGGCGTCCTTGCCGCCGTTGTCCGTGGAGAACGCGATGACAAGCCATTTCGCCGCCGGCACCTTGCCGTACCGCACGCCCTTGCCGTCCCTGAAGAACGCGAGGATCGAGCCGCCGGACGTGCCCGGTATCTTGTCGTACGGACCGGCCTTTTCGCCTTTGGCGTCTGGCAGCATCTCGCCCTTCTCGGCCTCGATGCGGAAAGGCGCGGCCGCCGCAGACGCCGCCAGCGCCGCCACGACCACGAACGAAATAGCGTTTTTCAGTTTTTTCATATTCATGTTGCCGCTCCTGTTTACGCCAATTTTCTCCCAGCACATATAGTATAGCATATTTCCATGAGCGCGTGGCGTTTTGTTCGCATCCGCGAATCGCGCATCAACCACAAAACGCCCCTCGAAAACGGTAGGGCCCGCTCGCCGAGCGGGCCGAAAAGGCATGCCAATGCGGCCGCCTCGGCGAGGCGGCCCTACCAATTTCGGCATTGAACGATTCGCGGATACGCCGCAGAACGAACTTCGTTCAATGGCGGTTTGACTTAGACCATTCGGTTTGATATACTTTTCGCCCGTTCATCACGGACGGAGTCCCGTTCGGGAACAGAAAGGCAAACATGAGCAAGTACGTTGAACAGGTATTGAAGGACGTCAAGGCCAGGAACGCGGACCAGCCCGAGTTCATACAGGCCGTCGAAGAGGTCCTAACCACGTTGGGTCCAGTCGTGGACGCCAACCCGCAGTACAAGGCAGACGCCATACTCGAGCGTCTAGTGGAGCCCGAGCGCGTGATTATGTTCCGCGTCCCGTGGGTTGACGACAAGGGCACGGTGCGCGTGAACCGCGGCTACCGCGTGCAGTACAACTCGGCGATCGGCCCCTACAAGGGCGGCCTTCGCTTCGACCCCTCCGTGAACCTCTCGGTGCTGAAGTTCCTCGGATTCGAGCAGGTGTTCAAGAACTCCCTCACGACCCTTCCCATGGGCGGCGGCAAGGGCGGCAGCGACTTCAATCCCAAGCAGAGCCCCCACACCCCCGGCAAGCGCTGCAGCGACCGCGAGGTGATGCGCTTCTGCCAGAGCTTCATGACCGAGCTCTTCCGCCACATCGGCCCCGACACCGACGTGCCGGCCGGCGACATGAACGTTGGCGGCCGCGAGATCGGCTACCTCTTCGGGCAGTACAGGCGCCTCGTGAACGAGTGGACGGGCGTCCTCACCGGCAAGGGCCTCTCCTTCGGCGGCTCGCTGATCCGCCCCGAGGCGACCGGCTACGGCGACATCTACTTCGCGCAGAACATGCTCGCCATGCGCGGCGAAACGTTCGAGGGCAAGAAGTGCGTGATCTCCGGCTCGGGCAACGTGGCCTCCTTCGCCGCGCAGAAGCTGATGCAGCTCGGCGCCAAGGTGCTGACGCTCTCCGACCGCTCCGGCGCGATCTTCTGCGCCGACGGCATCACGGAGAAGATGCTCAAGGACATCATGGTCCTCAAGACCGTCAAGCGCGGCGAGCTCGCCGACTTCGCGAAGAAGACCAAGTCCGTCAAGTTCTTCGCCGGCAAGAACAGCTGGCAGATCGCCGACAAGATCGACGCGGCGTTCCCCTGCGCCCGCCAGAACGAGCTGAACGGCCAGGACGCCGAGTACCTGCTCAAGCACGGCTGCACGCTCGTCGGCGAGGGCGCCAACATGCCTTCGACCCCGGACGCGATCGCCGCGTTCCTCAAGGCCAAGATCATGTTCTCGCCTGGCAAGGCGTCGAACGCCGGCGGCGTGGCCACGTCGGGCCTCGAGATGTCGCAGAACTCCGAGCGCCTCAGCTGGACCGCCGAGGAGGTGGACGCGAAGCTCAAGGGCATCATGAAGGCGATCCACGACAACGCCTGGGAGGCCGCCGCAAAGTACGGCCACAAGGGCAACTACGTCATGGGCGCGAACATCGCAGGCTTCGTCAAGGTGGCGGACGCCATGCTCGCGCAGGGCGTGTGCTGAGACGGCGCATCAATAGCTAGGCCAGGGAGCCGACGACGGCTTCAATGACCGCATTCGCGGCGCGGGGATGGTTGACGCAGACCTCCCGCGCCGCGAACTCTTCCCTGGCCGCCCTTCCGGGATCGTTCCCGCCGACGACCGCGTCCCGTATGAACGCGACTATGTCGTCGTCCGAGAACGCCCTGCCCACATGCTCCAGAAGCCGCCTGCTGAACGGAAGGAACTGCGTGCGCACCGTCTCCTCGTCGGCCAGCATGAAGCACTGCGGGCGCCCAGTGTAGAAATACTCCGCCAGGAACGAGCCGCAGTCGTGTATCATCGCGTCTGACTGCGCAAACGACGCGAAGTAGTCCCCGCCGCGCTGGAACTCCACGTTCGGGAATCGCTCCATCGCCCGCTCGTACTCCGCCGTGCGCTCCGGCCCCCACCACTTCGCGGTCGCCAGGCGGGGAAAGAGCAGCGGGTGCGGACGGAACACGAAGTCAACCTGCGGGAACATCTCCGGCAGCTTCAGAAAGAGGTCCGCATGCCGCGGGAAAGTGCCGAGCGCCAGCTCCCCGGGCGTCCTCTCCAGCGTATGGTGCGGGCACAGCATCACCTTCTTCCGTCCGCGCGCCGCCTCCCCGCCCGGAGACATCCGCATGCCCGCAAGCCTGTCCATCTTGCAGTACCCGGAGACCACGATCCGCCCGTCGAGGAGCGGATTCCTCTCCACGTTCATGCGCCTTGTCGCCTCGTTAGACACGAAGTAGCGCCACGCGAACACGATGTTCGGGAGATACGGCGTCTTCCTCTCGTTGGAGATGAAGAGCCCGCCGTAGCCGTAGTACAGGATGCACACAAGCGAACGCTCCGAAAGCCGCTCTGTCGTGTATTCGGGAAGCGTCTGGTCCTCGTACACCACGGTGCTGAACACTATGTCGGCGTCAAGCGGACGCGACTTGCGGGAGTCGGGGTCGTAGAGCGACCGCACGGCATTCCCGTAGCGGGCGGAGAGAGTCTCCATCGTCTTCTTCAGCGTGGAGCGTAGGAAGTCCTCCCCTCGCGTCACCCTCGGCGCCACGGCCACGAAGCACTCGAAGCGCGGGTCGGCGCTCATCTTCGCGAACACGCTTTCGCCGGAGAACATCGACGCGTCGCACACGAGAAACGCGACCTTGAGCCGCGTGCCGCGAGCCAACGCCTCCCGGCACGCCCTCTCGTGGGCGGCATAGCGCCCGAGCACTCGCGGCAGGGTCTTCGCGACGCGGGCGGACTGCGCAGCCCTCAGGAGCCGTCTGCGCAGCCGCCTGCGCACGCTCTTGACGGGGATCAGCGCCGTCGCAAGCCGTATCAGAGCGGGGTTCATGCTAGGAATCCTCCTTCCACTCGCCACGCACCGTGCGCCATCTGCGCTCCAGCTGCGCGTATTTCCGGTGGCGGCGTCCGCGCAGAAGCATCTGCATTCGCAGCGAAAGGCCGTACAGCCAGAGCCGAAGGCGGTCCAGCCCCCTCGGCGGATCGGCGTACGTCATCGCGCCTGCGCCGGCCTCGAGCTCGGCGCGGGCGGCGCGCACCGCCTCCGTCTGCGGGAACCTCGCCAGCAGACGGGCGAGCGCGAGGAAGTCGTTCCACACCCCAAGCCCAAGGTCGCGGTTCACGCCGAACACTACGTAGCGGAACTTCCAGTGGCGCTTCACCCACGGGTCTTCGCGGGGCAGGGCCCGGTCGATGGCGAGCTGCCAGTCAATGGCCTTGAGATGCCCGTCGGAGTCCAGAAGGAGATTGTCGGCGAAGAGGTCGCGGTGCAGAATGCCGAGCGAGCCAAGGGCGCGCGCGAGCGTCAGGATGTCGGCGGCGAATGCGTCGGCCTGCGCGGTAGAAAGCCCCCTCTCGAGGAGCTCGGCGAGGGACGGCCCCGCCACCTTCTCCGTCGCGACCCAGGCGGAGGATCCGTCGGCTGCGTGGCGCCAGGCAAGCGGCCTTGCGACGACGGTCGGCGCGGCGGCATGCATCGCAGAGCCCATGCGGTACTCGTTTCCGATCGACCACACGGCCTTCGACGACTCCTTGACTATGCAGGCGACGCCCCGCCACCGCCCTTCGAGGAAGCGGTCGTTTATGTACTTGTTCTCGAGGATCACGCGCGCGCCCTCGATCTGCGTCTCCGGGCCGGGCAGCGCGAACGCCCCCCTCCGCCCAAAGAGCCGCGCGATGCAGCCAGGCAGCGCGCCGGCGGCGGAGAAGTGCACGGCCATGCGGTCGATGCCGCACTCAAGGCATGCGCTCACCCGATGATGCCCCTGCCGCAGCGAATCGGTCCGCCCGCAGGTGCGGCAGAGCATTACGTTGATTGGGCGGGCGTCGTCGTAGCCGCGCGTGCGCAGGCTCGCCGCCAGGCGGCGCATGCTGGCCGCGCGGTCCTTGTTCTTTCGGAGCTGCGGATTTTCCAGCGTGCGGATGGCCCGCTCCAGCCCCAGGGCCCTCACCGCCCTCGGCGAGATGTGATATACGGCGGTGCCGTGGTAGCGGTGTCTGTTGCGGAGCGTGCGCACAAGCGTGGCGACGAGGTTCCACTTGGCGATGGACGGCTTGAACACGACCCGCGCGGGCAGCGTGGCGCGCGCGTCTCCGGAGGCGGCGGAGTCCACGTTCCGCCGCCCGCGCAGAAGGACGTCCTCTCCGTCCGGGCGGATGTAGAGCAGCACGTCGTCATCAGGCAGTGCCTCGTCTGGGATCGGCGGCCCGTCGTAGTCCTTCAGCGCGGCGAGATCCGCGGCCTCAAGCGGATAGACGTTGGACGATATTCCCAGGTGCGGCAGGCCGCTCATCGCACCACCTCCCGCGCCCATTCGTATGGCTCGGAATGCTCTTCGCCCAGCGCGGTCTCCACCATGTACTTCAGAACGCGCCGCGCGTCGAAGAGCCGCCGATACGCCGCCCGCCCCGCCGCCGCGACCGACCGCCGCGCGGCGTCGTGCGAATTGAAGTAGCCGATCTTATCAGCAAGGTCGTCCGCCGCGTGGAAATAGACGGTCTCATTCTCGGAGAAGAAGTCCTGCATCTGGTTCCCGTCGTACTGGAACGTCAGCACTCCGTTCGCCATCAGGTGCGTGATGCGGTCGGAGGCGTACCACTTCCAGTCCTCGAAGCGGTTGATGGAAAGCCCCATCTTCGAGGCGGCTATCGCCTCCTCGTAGGCGCGCCCGACCACGAGCGGGCGCCCCATCCCGAAGAGCCCGAGCCGCACGGAGGGCGCGAGCTTCGGCAGAAGCGCGTCGAGCAGCTCCCTTCGCGCGTCCGCGAGCGCCGGCCGCCCCGCGAAGAAGAGATCGTGGGCGAACGCGTCCTTCCGCGAGTTGTCCTCGGTCTCGAACGACGCGTCGCTCGGATTCGGGAAGAAGCCGACGACGTTCCTGCCCGTCGCCCATTCCCTCAGCTTCTCGCCGGCCGTCGTCACGAAGATGGCGTCGCACGAGCGCATGCGCCTGCGGATCTGCGCGCAGCAGTGCTCAGTCGCCACCGGGTCGCAGTTGATGTGGACTATCCGCACGCCCGGAACCGCGGCGTGGATCGCGTCCAGCGTCTCGTTCGTCACGTAGTCGCAGTGGCTTATGAACACGAGGTCCGGCTTCCAGCTGCGCGCGGTCTTCGCAAGCCGGGTGTTCATCATGCGAGCGCCGATGCCGCGCATGAAGCCCAGCGGCGCGAGGAAGCGCGTGATGTCGCGCTCGGAGAACGTCAGCACCTGCCAGTCGTTGCGGATCGCCCCCGCGGCAAGGCGCATGTCTATCCCAGTGCGGCCGTTGCCCCAGTGGCGCACGAGGAAGTTCCCGACGAACAGTATGCGCGGACTCGGCTTCATGCGCTCCTCCCCTCTCGCTTCTCGAGCTGCGCGAGCGCCTCGTCGCCCGGCGACTTGCGGAAGTAGCGGTAGTTCAGCACCCAGCAGGACGGATGGCGGCGTATGACGCGCTCAAGGCCGGCCACGCACCTCTGCGTGCAGCCCCAGACGTCGCGCGCGGCCTCGGCGTCTATCGCGTCTATCAGCTCGCAGCGGTACGATCCGTCGCGGAGAGGGCGCGACCAGGCCACCAGCACGGGAGTCTTCGCCTTGGCCGCGAAGAACGCCGGCGCCGCCGACACGGGCACAGGCCTCCCGAAGAACCTCACCCACACTCCGCCGTCCCTCGGCTTCACCACCTGATCGACGAGCAGCCCGATGTCGTAGCCGTCCCTTATGCCCTTCATGAGCGAGCGGAACGCCCCGTCGGCGTGCACTATCTCCTGGCCGATCGCCTTGCGCGACCTCATGAGGAGCCGCGTCATCGCCGGCGTGCCGATGTCCTTCGCGACGCTCATCATCTTGTGCCCCTCGAGGTGCACCAGCTGCGACAGCACCTCCCAGCAGCCGATGTGCCCGCTAACCGTGACGACGGGCCTGTATCTGGCGAGCAGCGCCCGGCACTGCTCCGTGAGCGTCGCCGCCGAGCGAGCGCGCGCCCCCGCCCTCCAGCTCGTCCAGAAGAGATGGCCTATCGTGCGCGCCATGTTCCGGTAGCTGCGCCTGAGGAGGACCGTCTCGCGGCGCGTGGGCGGCGAGCCGTTGGGCTCGTCGAAGCGGCGGGACGGCGGATACGCCCCGGTCACCACGCGCAGGTTGAAGAGCGCCGTCTCGCGCCCCGCCCTGTCGAAGCGGAACATCACGGCGGACGCGAAGTCGCACAGGGCCAGCATCGCCCGACGCGGCAGAAGCCCCAGCACAAGCATCCCGAAGAGGATGCCCGCCCACTCGAAAGGACGGCGCAGCCACCTCTTCACAGGCTTTTTATGGAGTCTTCTCTTCTTCATGGCGTCTGCCGGGCATTCGTGGCGGATGGCGCGGTCCGCGGGCGGAAGCGCCACGACACTAGAGCGAACTGCGTGAGGAAGGCGTCCCTGACGGGACGGAAGTGCGACGAGCTGTTCTCGTCCAGATAGACGGTCTCGATCGGAATCTGCAGCGGCGCCGCCCGGTGGCTGCGGGCGTCCGCCAGCATCTGCATCTCGTACTCGTAGCGTTCGCCGGGATACAGCTGCATTCTCCAGAGGATGTCGCGCGGCACTCCGCGCAGACCCGTCTGCGTGTCGCGCAGGGAAAGGCCGGTGAAGATCCAGAAGAAGAACCTCGCCCAGAAGTTCCCGAACCGGCTGCGCAGGGGCACGCCAGCGCCGAGGGTCCTCACGCCCAGCACCAGCCCGCCGGAATGCCCGCGCACCGCAGCGGCCACGCGGACGATGTCCTCAACCCTGTGCTGCCCGTCGGCGTCGGCCGTGACCACTCCGGCGACATCGGGGAGGTTTTCGGCGATCCACGCGAATCCGGCGCGCAGCGAGGCGCCCTTCCCCCTGTTCCGCTCGTTGCGGAGGACGGCGTCAACCCGCTCGCGCAGGGCGTCGAACACCTCGCGCCCCCTTGTGGAGCCGTCATCGACGACTACGACGTGCGCGAACGCCTCGCGCAGACGCTCAGCAAGCGGCACGAGCGCCGGACCCGGCTGGTACGCCGGTATGAGCACCGCTACGCTGGAGTCCATAGCCCCCTCATTTCCTCCAGCGAGGTCTTCAGCTCGTCGAACGTGACGGGCTCGTGCGGCTCGAACACCCGCAGCACGTTCCCGCGGGCGAGCGGGGCGAGCGCGGCGAAATCCACCTTGCCCCATCCGGGCTGGCGGTGGTCGTCGTCGTAGTCCTCGACGTCGTTAAGGTGCATCCCGCACACGTGCGGCGCCACACGCGCCGCGATGTCCGTTGCGGGGTCGCTCCATCCGTGGCATTCCCTCACGCGGGCGTGGCCCGTGTCGAACCACAGCCTCACGGGCGCGCCGTCAAGGTCGTCCATCAGCTTCTCCGCCTCTTCGGCGTTGGGGAAGCCCTCGAGGCTCGGCAGGTTCTCAAGGGCGAGCGTCACGCCCGCCTTCTCGAGGTCTGGAATCACGAGGTCCAGCTCGCGCCTGAACGTCTCCAGCAGCGCGGCGCCGCGCCTGCGCCGCCTCTCCCGCGCCTTGGCGAGGAACTTCGCGTGGCGCGGGTTGCCCGGAGCGGGCTTTCCGTCATTGTCCAGAATCAGCACCCGCAGGGCGTCGGAGCCGTAGTTCACGAACCAGCCGTCAAGACGGGCGTACCCGGCGTGCGTCACTACGACCCTGGCGCCGAGGTCGCAGGCGCAGGAGAGCGTCTGCTTCAGAAGAAGGCGCGCGAGGGCGCGCTCGTCCTCGTCGGGGTCGGCGAGCTGATGAAGCTCCGGGTGGCCGCTTGGCGCGCCAACGGGAACGGGGCAGTAGGCATGGACCGAGTCAACCGGCATCTCCCCGATGCGCCGCCTGAATCCGTCAATCTGCTCCGGCGTGGTGCGGAATCCGAGTTCGAGCGCGTCGAAGCCGAGCGCAAGCGCTTCGTCAACTATGGCCGAGCCGTCCTTCAGCCGCCGGTTGTTCCAGTTTGTGGATAGAGCGAAGCGCATGTGCCGGGTCCGTCCTAGGCGTATGGGCCGAGAAACTCGTCCCTGAAGTCGAAGCCGCCGATGAAGTCCGCCCGCGAATCGCTTTCGGTCTTCCCTATCCGCTTCGAGTCGTAGAGGTTGAACACTATCTCGCCGACGTCCTCGCAGCCGTTGACGCCCCATTCGGCCAGCACGGTGAACGCGAGCGGGCCGTATGCGTCGAGCGCGAGGTCGCGGAAGAAGCCGAGCAGCTCCTGCCCGGTGACGTGGCCCTGGGCGGACTCGCTTGCCTCGGATATGACGCGCAGGACGAAGTCGTAGGCGCGGCTGTCGTAGCGGCCGTCCTTGCGGGTTATGTCCGAGAAGTCGTCCGTCTCGTATGATATCTCGGGGGTTTCCATTTCGCGAAGCCTGCCTTTGCCGCCGACGCGCCCTAGAACCGCAGACGCTCCGCGAGCGCCTTCAAAGCCTCCATGTCGCCCTTCCCGCTCTTGAACGAGAGGGCCTCGCCGCCCGCGTAGCGCGGCACTATGTGGAAGTGCAGATGGAACACGCTCTGCCCGGCGGCCTCCCCGTTGTTCTGGAGGATGTTGAATCCGTCGCAGCGCAGAACCTCCTTAAGGCGGGCCGCCACCTTCCTCACGCGGGCGACCATCTCGCCGAGAGCGGCGTCGGGCGTGTCGAGAAGCCCGGCGGAATGCGCCTTGGGAATCACGAGCGTATGCCCCTCGGAGCAGGGGTTTATGTCGAGGTACGCGAGGGCGAAATCGTCCTCGTACACCTTGAAGCTGGGTATCTCGCCGGCAGCTATGGCGCAGAAAATGCAGTCGTTCTTCATTGTGTCGAAATCCTTCCTGGTTGCTGGAACTGCAAGATTATACCATAACCGAGAGAAAAGCGAAAGGGCGCGGCTCGCGCCACGCCCCTTCACCCGTCATGCGAAGAGAGCCGTTATGCCTTCTTCGCGATGTCAACGATCTGCTTGAACCCCTCGGGATCGTGGATGGCGATCTCGCTGAGCATCTTGCGGTTGAGCGTCACCCCGGCGCGGATGAGACCGGCCATGAACGCGCTGTAGCTGATGCCCTCGGCACGGGTCGCCGCGTTGATGCGGGCGATCCAGAGGTGCCGGAAGTCGCGCTTCTTCAGCTTGCGGTGGATGGTCGCAAGACGACGGGCGCGGTCAACGGCCTCGGTCGCCGTGCGAAAGAGCTTGGAGCGGGCGCCGCGGAAACCCTTTGCCAGTTTCAGGCGGCGACGACGGCGTTCACGTGAAGCAGGTGCGTTTGTGGCTCGCATTTTCTATTCCTCCTTAGGCGTACGGTTGCATGCGGTGCATCGTCTTGACGACGGACGCATCGGTGACGGTTGTGCCACGGAGATTGCGCTTGCGCCCGCGGCTCTTGTAGCCGTTGAGGTGGGACTTGCCACCCTGGGTGCGCAGCACCTTGCCCGTAGCCGACATTTTCATGCGCTTTGTGGCGCATTTCTTTGTTTTCATCTTAGGCATGTTTGGTTCCTTTTCTGTTCCTCACCGGTCGGGCAGTCGGTTTAAAGCCCGAACCAGACGGAAAAACGGGCAATAGTGTATCAAAATCGCGGACAAAAGTCAATACCGCAAAAAACCAAAATCAGAACGCGCCGTTCGTGATCGAGACCACCCTGTCGAACTCGTCGGCGGACATCTTGAGCAGGAACGCCTCGCCGCCTGCCACCACCTCGTTCGCGAGCAGGCGCTTGGTCTCCAGAAGCTCGTCCACATGGTCCTCCAGCGTCCCCGCGCAGATGAGCAGATGCACGAACACCGTTCTGCTCTGCCCTATCCGGTGGGCGCGGTCCGTCGCCTGGTTCTCCACCGCCGGATTCCACCATCTGTCGAAGTGGACCACATGCGTCGCCCGCGTCAGGTTGAGACCAAATCCTCCTGCCTTGAGCGAAAGTATGAATGCGCACGGCTCCGCGCTGCCGTTGAACGCCGCGATCTCCGCCTCTCGCTGCGCAGGCGAAAGCCCGCCGTGCAGAAACGGGAACAGTCTCCCGAAGGTCTCCTGCAGATGCGCCCGCAGCATCCGCCCGACCTTGGCGTACTGCGTGAACACGAGGCACGACTCCCCGTTCGCGAACATCTCCGCGAGCAGGCCGTCCAGCCGCGCGATCTTGCCTTCGCCGTCGCATATAAGCTTCAGCTCTGTGAGCAGGGCGAGCATCCTCCCGCGCGACGGCGCGCCCGACGCGACGTCGGCGCGGTAGGCCGCAAGGGCGTCCTCGTACTCCCTGCGCTGCGACGCGGAGAGCGGACAGTACTCCCGCACCTCCCTCTTCTCCCCCAGCTCCGCCGCCACGCCGGGGTCGGTCTTGAGCCTGCGCAGCATGAACGGCTCCAGTATCCGCCTGAGCCTCGCCGCCGCCCCGCCATGGGAATCCTCCCTTATCGACCGGGTGAACGTCTCCTCGAAGTCCCTTCTGTCGCCCAGCAGCCCGGGGTTCAGCACCTCCTCGATTGACCACAGGTCGTTCGCGCTGTTCTCGAACGGCGTGCCGGTGAGCGCCACCTTGACAGGCGCCCCGAACGCACGAGCCGCGCGAGCCGCCCGCGTGTCAGGGTTCTTGACCATCTGCGCCTCGTCCAGCACAAGCGCGGAGAATCCGGCCGCCTCGAATGCGTCGTATTCCCTCACGAAGAGCGAATACCCCGTCACCACCACGTCGGCCGCCGCGCACTTGCTGCGGAACTCGCCGCCCGCCGCCCTCTCGGCCCCCTGATGCAGCATCGTCCGAAGCCCCGGCGCGAACCTGCCGAGCTCCCGCGCCCAGTTGGTCGTCACCGACACTGGCGCCACGACGAGCACGCGCCGCCGCCTCTTCCCCGGATCCGTCCCCCCTTCCAGGTGGTGCAGCACGAACGCTATCGTCTGCACCGTCTTGCCGAGGCCCATGTCGTCCGCAAGGCACGGCCCGAACCCCCATCTGGCGAGGAACGCAAGCCAGGAGTATCCCCGGAGCTGGTAGTCGCGCAGTGTCCCCTTCAGCCCCTCGGGCGGCGGCAGCAGCGTGAAGCGCTCTTCGCCGCGAAGCTCGTTCAGGAGTCCGCGCAGCCAGCCGTGCGCCGCCACCTTCGCGACCCTGAGCCGGCCGACCCGCCCAGTGCCGAGCGCGAAGGCCACGGCCTCGCGCGCGCCCAGGCGCTTCGTCATCTGCAGCGCGCGCAGGGCCTCGCGCAGCACGTTGCGGTCCACCTCGATCCATCTGTCCCTGAAGAACACGAGCGCCGAGCCCTGGTCCAGCAGGAACTTGATCTCCTGCTCCGTCACCTTCTCGCCGTCAACGCGTATCGTGAGCCTGGCGGCGACCTTCCCGGCGACGGCGCCGCCGCCCTTCTTCGTCTCGCACGGCGAGAGGTCCGCCTCGGCCGTGACATGCTCGCCCGTGACGCCGACGGGCATCTCGACCGCGAATCCTGCGGCCGCGAGGGCCTGCGCGCCCGCCCTGAGGAAGTTCTCGGCCTCTGCTGCCGTCAATTCGGCCGCGCCGCCGCGCAGGCCCTTCAGCGGCGGGAACACGCCGGCGGCCTGGCCGAGCGCAACGAGCC
>JAEEGL011307632.1_pt1 | contig 12762 bp, 10 predicted proteins | sample 9134231 | NCBI WGS metagenome assembly JAEEGL01 (sample SAMN16246548, study PRJNA631951) | gut metagenome | biome: gut microbiome; feature: rumen; material: fiber-attached | host: Bos | place: Iran: Karaj | collected 2018-10 | reverse complement strand
GACCCAAATTCTTTTCAGCGCTTGCTTCAGCTGAACGCAATACTTTATAAATAATTTCAGATGCTAATCTGGGGGAGTATTTTAAAATTGCTTCGGCAGTTTTTACATCTTTGCCTTTAATCTGGTCTAAAACAATTTTTGCTTTAGGCGCAGGGATTCCCACATATTTAGCAATAGCTCTGGGTCTTCTTTCTCTTGTTTCTTCGTTCCTGTCTTTTTTAATCTGACTTCTATGTCCTTTTGCCATGAACGAACCCTCCTTCCAAACTATTAGCGTACTTTAGATTTCTTCTCTGCGTCTTTTCCGTGTCCTCTGTATGTTCTTGTCATAGCAAATTCGCCAAGTTTATGACCAACCATATCCTCTGTAATATATACGGGAACGTGTTTTCTACCATCATGAACAGCGATTGTATGGCCAATCATATCAGGATATATTGTTGAACGACGAGACCAAGTTTTGATTACATTTTTTTCACCTGCTGCATTCATAGCATCGATTTTCTTTAAAAGATGCTCATCTGCAAAAGGGCCTTTTTTGAGTGATCTGCTCATTGTTTTCCTCCTTCTATTTTACAGACGATTATTTATCTCTGCGACGAATAATATATTTATTAGAAGCTTTATGTTTCTTTCTTGTCTTATAGCCAAGAGCAGGTTTGCCCCAAGGTGTCATAGGACTGGGACGTCCAACGGGAGCTCTGCCTTCACCACCGCCGTGAGGATGGTCGTTGGGGTTCATAACGGAACCACGAACTGTAGGTCTGATGCCCATGTGACGTTTTCTTCCTGCTTTACCAACTTTTACAAGCTCTGAATCGATGTTTCCAACCTGTCCTACTGTTGCTTTACAGTCAATAGGAAGAAGTCTCATTTCGCCTGAAGGTAATTTTACTGTTGCGTATTTGCCTTCTTTAGCCATAAGCTGAGCTACGTTTCCTGCTGAACGAACAAGCTGTCCGCCTTTTCCGGGTTTCATTTCAATATTGTGAATGCTTGCGCCTACGGGAATGTTTCTCATAGGAAGAGCATTGCCTGTTCTTACCTCTGCGCCTTCGCCGCTCATTACAGTATCTCCTACCTTTAAGCCGTAAGGTGCAAGGATGTATCTCTTTTCACCGTCAGCATAAACAAGAAGAGCAATGTTTGCTGTTCTGTTGGGATCGTATTCGATACGTTTTACTTTTGCGGGAATACCGTCTTTGTTGCGTTTGAAATCAATAATTCTATATTTAATCTTAGCTCCGCCGCCTTTATGACGAACTGTGAGCTTACCCTGGTTGTTTCTGCCTGAGTGTTTTTTAAGATGCACTACTAAGGATTTTTCAGGAGTCTTCTTTGTGATTTCTTCAAATGTAGACACCGTCATATGTCTTCTGGAAGGTGTGTAAGGCTTATATCTTTTAATGCCCATGTTTACTCCGCTCCTTTCAATTTATATTCACGCTTACGCGTGACCTAACATTTATCTTAATTCGTCTTTAAATTACATTCCCTGGAAGAAATCGATTTCCTTACTGTCAGCTGTAAGCTGAACAACAGCTCTCTTTGTAGTAGCTGTTCTTCCGTAAGTCATTCCTCTTCTTTTGGGTTTGCCTTTACGAGTAATTGTGTTGACTGACGCAACTTTTACTCCTTCGAACATTTTTTCTACTGCTTCTCTTATCTGAATTTTGTTTGCATCGGGATGTACAACGAAAGTATATTTTTTCTGGTCCATCATGCCCATGCTTTTTTCAGTGATAACAGGTTTAAGGATAATATCGTAATATTTTAAGTCTGCCATCTTAGATGTACACCTCCTCGATTGCCTGTAATGCGCTCTTTGTTACTACGAAAGAGTCATATTTAAGAAGATCGTACACATTAACTGCGTTTACGCCTGCTGTTTTAACTGAAGGAATGTTTCTTGCAGATAAAACTACGTTGTCGCTGTCCTGACCGATTACAAGGAAAGCAGAATCAACTTTGATTGCGTCGAGGATCTTCTTCATTTCCTTTGTTTTGATTTCAGCTAATTTAAGCTCGTCCAAAACGATCATTTTGTTATCTAAAACTTTCTGAGAGAAAGCTGATTTTAAAGCTAATCTTTTAACTTTCTTGTTAAGTTTGAAAGAATAGTCTCTGGGCTTGGGAGCGAATACTACTCCGCCGCCTTTCCACTGAGGAGAACGGATGGAGCCCTGTCTTGCTCTACCGGTACCTTTCTGTCTGTAGGGTTTTTTGCCGCCGCCTCTTACTTCGGCTCTTGTTTTTGCGGACTGTGTTCCCTGTCTCTTATTTGCTAAATTCTGTAAAACCGCAAGATGCATAACATGCATGTTAACGTCAACTGCGAAGATTTCATCTTTAAGCTCATAAGTTCCGACCTGTTCGCCGTTAGTATTTAATACCGCAACGTTTGCCATTTTTACTTAATCCTCCTTTCGTAAAGTTTATCAAGCCTTTACGCTGTCTTTAATAACGAGAATCGCACCTTTGGGTCCGGGCACAGCGCCTTTGATTAAGAGAAGGTTCTTTTCTGCGTCTGCGCGTACGATTTCAAGATTTTCGATTGTTACTTTAACAGAACCCATGTGACCTGCCATTCTCTTGCCTTTTTTAACACGGCCGGGAGTTGTTCCGGAGCTTAAAGAACCAACTGCACGGTGATATTTTGAACCGTGACCCATGGGTCCTCTGTGCTGTCCGTGTCTCTTAATAGGACCTTGGTATCCTTTACCTTTGGAGATACCGCTTACATCAACTCTGTCGCCGACTTCAAAAACGTCTGCTTTGATCTCGGAACCGATCTCAAGAGCTGAGATATCGTCTAATCTGAATTCTTTTAATACTTTCTTGGGTTCGATTTCTGCTTTGGCAAAATGACCTTTTTCAGGGCTGTTTACGCTTTTTGCCTTTGCTTCCATGAATCCTACCTGCACTGCGTCGTAACCGTCTGTTTCAACAGTCTTTTTCTGAACTACTACGCAGGGGCCGGCTTCCAATACTGTTACGGGAATAAATGTGCCCGCTTCTGTGAAAACCTGCGTCATGCCGATTTTCTTAGCCATAATAGCTTTCTTCAATCTTTACACCTCCTGATTTCTACAGCGGATTGCCCCGTTTCGGGGTAATCATTCTAGTTTAATACAAATCTTACAGGATTTATATAAACCATTTGGACTTTAATTACATAACTTTTAATGTAATGTCTACACCAGCGGGAAGCTCTAATCTTGATAAAGCGTCAACCGTTTTAGGTGTGGGCATTAAGATGTCGATCAGTCTCTTGTGTGTTCTCATTTCGAACTGCTCTCTGGAATCTTTGTACTTGTGAACGGCTCTGAGGATTGTGATAACCTCTTTTTTAGTGGGAAGCGGGATAGGTCCGCTGATTTGAGCCCCTGTTTTCTTTGCAGTTTCGATAATCTGAGCTGCACTCTGGTCTATGAGCTTGTGATCATAAGCTTTAAGACTGATTCTGATTTTCTGGTTTGACATAAAAATAGTCCCCTCCTTTTCGTACTTAGGTTTCAGCACGACAAGTGGTGACTGCACACTCATCCAGGTGTATCACACAGTCTCCAAAAAGAAAAAACTGTGTTTTTGACACCTCATATTTAGTACAGTGACCTTGTCGCCCGGTTTCTTGAACTGGACATCGCTCCGTGGAAAAACCCGCCGTTTTCGTTTATAAACGACGGCAACCTCACACTTCATCGCTCATAATGTCACAACATTAGCATTATACATCATTTGTATACTTTTGGCAAGTGTTTTTTTCAAATTTTTAATAATTATTTTTTATTGATTTTCCGCGCCCGATTCCGCAGAAAAAATTATGCAGTCCGGCTCAGATTCATACTTGCGCCGACAATTATTATATACAATTTTTTTGTTCAATGCAAACAAAAAATCCGGAAGAAAACTTCCGGATTTTTTCACAAATTAAACAATTACTGTTTTATAAGTCTTAGATGAGTCCTCCGATTGCTAAGAAGAGAGGAGCAAATACTAATGATACAACTGTCATAAGTTTGATTAAGATATTGATTGAAGGTCCTGATGTATCTTTGAAGGGGTCGCCTACTGTATCGCCAACAACTGCTGCTTTATGAGGCTCGCTGCCTTTTCCGCCGTGATTTCCTTCTTCAATATATTTTTTAGCGTTGTCCCACGCACCGCCTGCGTTTGACATAAAGATCGCCATAAGTACGCCTGTTACAAGAGCTCCTGCAAGAAGTCCGCCGAGAGCCTGTGTTCCAAGGATGATACCAACAATAACGGGAATTGCTACTGCCATGATACTGGGAGCGATCATTTCTCTTAAAGCTGCGTGTGTAGAAATAGCTACGCATCTCTTATAGTCAGGTCTTTGTGTACCAGCCATGATGCCGGGGAATTCTCTGAACTGACGTCTAACTTCTTCGATCATCTGGTAAGCTGCTTTACCTACTGACTGCATTGTGAATGCTGAGAAGAGGAAAGGAAGCATACCGCCGATGAAAAGACCAACGATTACGTGAGGCTCAAGAATACTGATGTTTTTGAGGCCTACTGTTTCTGAGTAGGATACGAAAAGAGCAAGAGCTGTTAAAGCTGCTGATCCGATAGCGAATCCTTTACCCATAGCAGCTGTTGTGTTACCAACTGCGTCAAGTTTATCTGTGATTTCTCTAACGCTTTCATCAAGTCCGCTCATTTCTGCGATACCGCCTGCGTTGTCGGCAATAGGACCATAAGCATCAACCGCTACTGTGATACCTGTTGTTGAAAGCATACCTACTGCTGCAAGTGCAATACCGTAAATGCCTGCGAATTTGTAAGCTACGATAACGCCTACAGCGATAAGGATGATGGGAATTGCTGTAGATTCCATACCTACTGCAAGACCGCTGATGATTGTTGTTGCTGCACCTGTTTCGGACTGGTCAGCAATTTTCTTAACGTGTTTATAGTCGCCTGATGTGTAAATCTCAGTAACAATACCAATAATAACGCCTACGATAAGGCCTGCGATAATAGCGCCTGCATTGTTGAAGCTTCCGAAGAATTTCTTACTGAAGATAAGGGAAAGAACAACAACGATGATGCTGGAAACATATGATCCTGCTTTAAGAGCTGAATGAGGGTTTCCTTTTTCGCTTCCTCTTACAAAGAAAGATCCTACGATTGCGGCGATAATACCAATAGCCGCAAGGAAAAGAGGGAAGAATGCTCCGGTCTTGCCAAAGCTGATAACTCCAAGTGTAATAGCTGAAATGATTGAACCAACATATGATTCGAAAAGGTCAGCGCCCATACCTGCAACGTCACCTACGTTGTCGCCTACGTTATCGGCAATAACAGCGGGGTTACGAGGGTCGTCTTCAGGGATGCCTGCTTCAACCTTACCAACAAGGTCTGCTCCTACGTCAGCAGCTTTTGTATAGATACCGCCGCCTACACGAGCGAAGAGAGCGATTGAAGATGCACCGAAACTGAATCCGAAGAGTGCCTGTGTGTCACCTGTAAGAATATAAATAATGCTTGCGCCGAGAAGGCCGAGGCCTACAACGGAGAATCCCATTACCGCACCGCCTGAGAAAGCGATTGATAATGCTTTGTTCATTCCGCTTGTTTTTGCGGCGTTTGCTGTTCTTACGTTAGCATTTGTAGCAACCTGCATACCGAAATATCCTGTTAAGCTTGAGAAGAATGCTCCAACTGCAAAGCTTATTCCGGTTATAGGTGAAAGAAGGAAGAACATAAGTACGAAAATTATAATTGCGAATATAATAAGTACTCTGTATTCAGCCTTCAGGAAAGCTATAGCGCCTTCTTTGATTGCAGATGCAATCTCTTTCATAGTTTCTGTTCCTGCGTCAGCTCTTTTAACTCTGGCAGCCATACCAGCCGCAAAAGCAAGAGCGATGATTGCGAGCACAGGAGCAAAAATAATAAATACCTTTGAAACTTCTACTTCCATGTCTACGTCTACCTCCCAATTTTAATTAAAAAAATTATCCTCCGACTTTTTAATAAAGTCATTAAAGACACCGCATACCGCATTCTGTATACAATACACGATGCCTTTCTTTCGTTCACTAAATATTATATAACAACTCATTTGTCAAATCCATACATATTTTAAATAAAATCTTACTAAAAAAGCCAAATTTTTTTTGCACTTTTTATACTGAACGATTTTTCATGTAGCAAAATTTGATTTTTTGACTAATTTTTGTATTAGTTTTTATCCAAAACTTTTAAGGCCGTTTCGACCACGTTATCGGCTGTGAAGCCAAACCTTTTGAACAGTTCCTTTGCCGGCGCAGACGCTCCGAATGTATCCATGGAAATTACGGCTCCGTCAAGACCTACATATTTATGCCATCCCAGAGATGATGCCGCTTCCACAGCTACACGAGCCCTTATCTTATCAGGAAGGATTTTTTCCTTATATGCCGCCGACTGCTCTTCGAACACTTCCCATGAAGGCATACTTACCACACGGGCCTTTATACCTTTTTCGGCAAGCTTGTCCGCAGCGTCATAAATAAGCTCTACTTCCGAGCCTGTAGCCATAAGTATAATGTCTGGATTTTTTTCATCCTTTAATATATACGCGCCTTTGAGGGCATCCTTTCCTGTTTCGTCAAGAGTCTTGAGATTCTGTCTGGAAAGAACAAGAGCCGTAGGAGATTTTCTTGTGAGAGCAAGATACCATCCTGCCATTGTCTCTTTTGAGTCGCACGGACGGAAAACAGTATATCCGGGAATGCTTCTCAGCGCCGCAAGCTGTTCAACAGGCTGATGCGTAGGTCCGTCTTCGCCAACACCAATGCTGTCGTGAGTGAAAATGCTGATTACAGGAAGACCCATAAGCGCCTGCATTCTCAAACCGGATTTCATGTAATCAGAGAATACAAAGAATCCTGCTATGTACGGTTTCAATCCGCCGTGAGCGGCCATTCCGCTTGCCATTGCTGTCATAGCGAATTCTCTGATGCCGAAATGGATGTTGGAACCGCCTCTGTCATCTTTGGAATAATATTCTCTTTCCTTCATTACAGATTTGTTTGAAGGACCAAGGTCCGCGGAACCTCCAATAAGATTGGGAACAACCTCCGCAAGTTTGTTGAGGACCTTTTCCGAAGCTGAACGTGTGGCGATCTCGCCTTCGTTCGTCCAGAATTTATCGTCCATCAAGTCCGCGGAAAGCTTTCCGCTGTACCACTGTTTGTATTCTTCAGCAAGTTCAGGATATTTTGCTTTATATTTCTTGAACATTTCCTTCCATACTTTTTCTTTCTTCTCTCCCTCTTTTATGAGAATGTCCATATACTCTCTTACCTTCTGGGGAACAAAGAAATCCTTTTTGTATTCCCAGCCGAGATTTTTCTTTGTTGCGACAATCTCTTCCGCTCCGAGAGGCTCGCCGTGTGCGCTGGCCTTGCCCTGCTTGTTTGGACTGCCGTATCCGATCTGGGTCTTGATTTCTATTAAGGAAGGTTTTTTTGTTTCTTTTTTAGCTTTGTTAATGGCCGCTTCGATAGCGTCAACGTCATTTCCGTCCTCAACGGTAATAACCTGCCATCCGTAAGCTTTATATCTTTCACCCACATTTTCCGTAAAAGCTGTTTCCGTGCTTCCCTCGATTGTGATTTTGTTGGAATCGTAAAGAATAATAAGCTTTCCTAATCCCAGTGTTCCCGCAAGAGATGAGCTTTCGGCGGAAACACCTTCCTGAAGGCATCCGTCTCCGCAAAGAGCGTAAGTATAATGATCTACAACAGGAAAACCTTCCCTGTTGAATTTGTTTGCGAGATAGGTTTCCGCAAAGGCCATTCCTACCGCGTTGGCAATACCCTGGCCAAGAGGTCCTGTTGTCGTCTCAACACCGTTGGTATGCCTGTATTCGGGATGGCCGGGAGTAAGGCTGTCAAGCTGACGGAAATTTTTGAGATCCTCTATTGTAAGACCATAATCAAAAAGATGCAGAAGAGAATACAGAAGGGCTGAACCATGACCTGCTGAAAGAATAAATCTGTCACGGTTGTCCCATTTTGAATCATGTGGATTATGGTTCATTACCTTTGCCCAGAGAGTATAGGCCGCCGGAGCCGCTCCCAAAGGAAGTCCCGGATGTCCGGAATTCGCCTTTTCAATAGCGTCAATGGAAAGGGTTCTTATTGTATTTATAGTGAGTGAATCCATATTCATTTTTCATCCTCCTATTGTATTATGCCAGATGATTTTTAACGAAATCCTTTAATCCGTCCTTAGGGCAGACATTTTTATGACGGATTTCCTTTTTATCGATGTCCTTTATAGGCGCAGGTATTTTAACGCCCGATATGGACTCAAGAACCTTCATTGCCTCAAAATCATCTATGTCCGCATATTTGTTGTCAATTGCTTTAAGCACATCCTTTGTGAATTTATAAGGACTTGCAGTGGATACTATTACAGTTTTTGTCTCGTCGCCTGTTTCCGCCAAATATTTTTTATAACCTTCGTAGGCAACAGCGGTATGTGTATCCATTACATATCCCGCTTTTTCAAAAAGCTCTTTTATGCCTTTTCTTGTTTCGTCTTCCGTTGCAAATTCAGGAACAAAATCCGTGAATTCCGCTTTTACTTCATATTCTCCATTTGAGGAAAGCTCGCCCATGAGCTTAGCTGTTTCGGTCTGCCCTACTTTCGCGCAGATAAGTCTTTCCAGATTACTGGAAACAAGAATATCCATGGAAGGCGAAATAGTTACCATAAATTCTCTGTTTTTATTGTATACGCCTGTTTTAAAAAAGTCGTAAAGAACTTTGTTGTCGTTGGAAGCGCAGATAAGCTTGTTTACGGGAAGTCCGATAAGCTTTGCGTAATATCCCGCAAGAATGTTTCCGAAATTACCGGTAGGCACAACAAAATTGATTTTCTCGCCGGGTTTTATCTCGTTTCTTTCCAGTAATTTAACATAGGAACGAACATAATAAACCACCTGGGGAACAAGTCTGCCTATATTGATGGAATTCGCAGAAGAGAATACGAATCCCTTCTTCTCAAGCTCATTGCAGAGCGCCTCATCCGTGAATATATTCTTAACAGCTGTCTGAGCATCGTCGAAATTGCCTAAAATTCCGGCTACGCAAGTGTTTTTGCCTTCCTGGGTAACCATCTGGAGCTTCTGGATCCTGCTTACTCCCGACTCGGGGAAGAAAACTATGATGCTGGTTCCTTCTACATCGGCGAAGCCTTCCAGAGCCGCTTTTCCTGTGTCTCCCGATGTTGCTGTAAGGATTACGATCTCCTTATCCGTAAGTCCGTTCTTCTTCGCCGAGATCTTCATTAAATAAGGAAGAATCGATAATGCCATATCCTTGAAAGCTATGGTCTTTCCGTGGAAAAGCTCAAGGAAATACACTCCGTCCTTTTTTACAAGAGGCGCGATTTCAGGAGTATCAAACTTTTCGTCGTAAGCTCCGTTTACAGCATATGAAATCTCCTCATCTGTAAAATCATCCAGAAAAGCTTTCAGAATCTCGAAGGCAAGCTCTTTGTAGCTCAGGCCTTTAAACTCTTCTATGGATTTTCCCAAAACGGGCATTTCTTCAGGAACAAAAAGTCCTCCATCGGGACAAATCCCTTTTATTATCGCCTGAGATGCGGTAACTTCGAAGGATTTATCCCTCGTTCCAATATACTTCATAAAACTCCTCGTTTCTATTTTAATTTATAATTTTAAAAAAAGCCCCAAAAGTATGGGGCTTATAATTCAATTACTGCGCGTCAACCTTTGCCATATAGCTGATAAGGTCAACTACCTTGTTGCTGTAACCCCATTCGTTGTCATACCATGAAACAAGTTTTACAAAATTGTCCGTAAGTGCAATACCTGCTTTGGCGTCAAAGATAGATGTTCTGGGGTCTCCGAGGAAGTCGCTGGATACAACATCGTCTTCTGTATATCCGAGAATTCCTTTAAGTTCGCCTTCGGAAGCTTCCTTCATAGCCTGTTTGATTTCCTCATAGGTAGCGGGTTTAGCCAGTCTGCATGTAAGGTCTACAACAGATACGTCGATAGTAGGTACTCTGAAGGACATACCTGTAAGTTTTCCGTTAAGTTCGGGAATAACTTTGCCTACAGCCTTTGCTGCGCCTGTTGATGAAGGAATAATGTTTGCGGAAGCAGCTCTGCCGCCTCTCCAGTCTTTGTTTGAAGGTCCGTCAACAGTTTTCTGTGTAGCTGTTGTGGAATGAACTGTTGTCATAAGGCCTTCGATAACGCCGAATTTATCATTAACAACCTTTGTTAAGGGAGCAAGACAGTTTGTTGTGCAGGATGCGTTTGAAACAACTGTCATATCCTTTGTGTATTTGTCCTGGTTTACGCCCATAACGAACATGGGAGCGTTGTTTGAAGGAGCTGATATAACAACCTTTTTAGCTCCGCCTTCAAGATGAGCTTTTGCCTTGTCCGCGTCTGTGAATACGCCTGTTGATTCAACAATGTATTCAGCGCCTGCGTCTTTCCAAGGGATTTCCGCAGGATTTGAGCACTGGAAAACAGTAATTTCTGTTCCGTCTACAATAAGCTTTCCGTCTTTTACACCAAGCTCGCCTTTGAACTGTCCCTGAGCGGAATCATATTTGATCATATAAACCATGTATTCCAGATCGATGAAAGGATCGTTTACTGCTACAACCTGTACATCATCTCTTTCCAGGGACGCTCTCAATACAAGTCTTCCAATACGTCCAAAACCGTTAATACCAACTTTTACCATAAAGAAAACCTCCTTATTTTAAGTGCTTCGCACAATAATAACAATTCTATGCTTAGTATACCACAGCATTATTTATAATTAAATACTTTTCCAAAAAATATCTGTCTAAAATCTTATATATTTTTTATTTAAAATAATTAACTCCGGATTCAAATATCTTCTGGTCTACATTGCCTTCTATATTCTTATATGTTCCTTTTGAGAACCTTTCCGAATGTCCCATTTTACCGAGGATTCTGCCGTCCGGACTTGTGATCGCCTCTATGGACATATAGGAGCCGTTGGGGTTATATTTGACATCCATTGTAGGGTCACCGTTCTTGTCCACATAGCAAGCCGCGATCTGTCCGTTTTCCTTGAGCGTATTGAGCATTTCCGCATCAGCCACAAATCTGCCTTCGCCGTGAGATACGGGAATCGTATATATTTCGCCGGGTTTTGTGCCCCAGAGCCAGGGTGATTTATCGGAAATAATCTTTGTATCCACCATCTGGGAAACGTGGCGGCCGATTGTGTTGTATGTCAGTGTGGGAGATGTTTCATCCAGCTGTCTGATTTCTCCGTAAGGCACAAGCCCAAGTTTTATAAGAGCCTGGAAACCGTTGCAGATTCCCAGCATAAGTCCGTCTCTTTCTTTGAGAAGATTCATAGTTGCTTCTTTTATATAAGGATTTCTGAATACAGCCGCGATGAATTTTCCCGAACCTTCCGGCTCGTCGCCCGCAGAAAAGCCTCCGGGTATCATAATTATCTGAGACTGATTTATTTTTTCCGCAAGAGTCTTGATCGAATAATTCAAATCAAAAGCAGTCAGATTTCTCATTACGAATGTTTCTACGTTTGCTCCTGCTTTTTCAAACTGTCTTGCCGTTTCATACTCACAGTTTGTTCCCGGGAAAACAGGAATTATAACCTTAGGCTTAGCTCCGATAGGTTTCGCGAATATCCTGTCTTTGAGATGATAATAGGGAATATCGATTTTAATGTCTTCCTCTTTTGTTTTTGTGGGGAATATATGCTCCAGAGTTCCCATCCAGGCATTTTCCAGCTCGTCCAGAGAAATTTTTTCTCCGCGGACACGGATTTCCTCCTCTGTTATTGTTTCTCCGAGGATCACAGCGTCAAGTCCCATGAAATCAAGCACTTTGCCCTTAAGTTCAAGAACGAATGAACCGTACATGGGCTCGAAATAGTCAATTTTGTCATTTTCCCAGAGATCAGCGCCTATTTTGTTGCCAAGAGCCATTTTTGAAACAGCCTCGCAGATTCCGCCGCTCTTTACGGTTGACGCGGAAATACAGCTTCCGTTCAAAATCATTGTATGAACCAAATCATACACCTTTTTAAGATATTCAAAATCCACAAGATTATACTTGTCTCGCTTGCATTCCACAAAAACGATTTTATTTCCGGCTTCCTTGAACTCGGGAGAAATAATGTTTTCCATCTTTGTATGGTCAACAGCAAATGAAATAAGTGTGGGAGGAACGTTCATATCCATAAATGTTCCGGACATGGAGTCCTTGCCTCCTATTGCCGCTGTTCCCATTTCCATCTGGGCTTTGAATCCGCCCAAAAGAGCCGCGAAAGGTTTGCCCCAGCTTTCTTTGTTTTTGCCGAGTTTCTCGAAATATTCCTGGAAGCTCAATCTTGCTTTTTTATAATCTCCTCCGGCAGCGACTATTTTTGAAAGTGATTCCACAACAGCGTATGCCGCGCCGTGGAAAGGGCTTAACTCCGAAATCTGGGGATTATATCCGAAACTCATAAGGCTTGCTGTAGTTGTTTCTCCATTAAGCACAGGAATTTTTGCCGCCATGGCTTCTACGGGAGTAAGCTGATATTTGCCGCCGAAGGGCATCAGGATTGTGTTTGCTCCGATTGTGGAGTCAAACATTTCCGAAAGTCCTTTCTGGCTTGCACAGTTCAGACCCGAAACGGTTTCAATCCATTTGTCTTTTACAGAACCTTCAACTTTATGGCTTTCGAATATATCAAGTTTTTCGGGACTTTT
>JAEEGL011295673.1_pt1 | contig 12762 bp, 10 predicted proteins | sample 9134231 | NCBI WGS metagenome assembly JAEEGL01 (sample SAMN16246548, study PRJNA631951) | gut metagenome | biome: gut microbiome; feature: rumen; material: fiber-attached | host: Bos | place: Iran: Karaj | collected 2018-10 | reverse complement strand
TGCAACATTTTTGACTTTTTTTATAGTTGTTGCTATAATCATCTTTATATAAAGGTTGGAGGTTTGTATGGAAAATAAGGAAATTCGTGAACCTATTCAAAAAAGATCAATTCAAAAAAAAGAAAGTATAATTTCAAAAGGCTTTGAATTAATATGTCAAAAAGGATACTATAACACAAATACCGCTGAAATTGCAAAAGCTGCAGGTGTATCAACCGGTATTGTGTATCAATATTTTAAAGATAAGCATGACATCTTAATTGCAGGACTTGAAAAATATGGAATAGATATTCTTTTTCCAAAATATGAACCATATCTTTTAGAAATCGAAGCTAATAAAATTACTCAATCAAATATAGAAGGATTTCTTTCAAAAATAATTGAAGAATCTATCACAAGTCATACTATGAGTCAAACTGCACATAGAGAAATTACTGCAATGGAACATTCTGATTCTGAAGTTGCAAAAGTTATGCATAATCGCGAAGAAGAGATTACTCAAAAATTTGTATCAAGCATAAAACAAAGCAAAATCAATATAATTAATCTTCCTGAAAAAGTGCATCTAATATATGGAATGATTGATAATCTATGTCATGAAATTGTATATCATAAACATCAAATTATTGATTACAATGTTATGAAGCAATTAGTCATTAAAGCTATTGTTTCTTTAATATATGAATAAAATTGTAAAAAGCATACACTCTATACAAGATAGAATGTATGCTTATTTTATTGATTACTTTGATAATATGCACTATATAATTTTGAATAATATCCACCTAATTCTAATAACTCTGAATGTTTTCCTTCTTCTATAACTTCTCCATCTTTTAGAACCAATATTTTATCTACATTTACAATAGTTGCTAATCTATGGGCTATAAATATAGCTGTTTTTTCTTTAGATAAGACATTTATTGATTTTTGTATTAATCTTTCACTATTAGTATCAATATTAGCTGTAGCCTCATCTAATATAAAGATATCTGGATTATGCGCAAATATTCTTGCAAAAGCTATTAATTGTTTTTGTCCCGCTGAAAAATTCTCACCTCTTTCTTGAGCCAATTCATTAATTCCATTTGTTTGAGAATCAACAAAACTTTCAGCAGAAGCTAATCGAATAGCTTCCTTCACTTTTGAATCAGTGATTTTTTTATGTAATTTAACATTATCTTTTATACTGCCATAGAAAATAAATGGATCTTGCAAAACTATTCCCACTCTTTTTCTTAAATCTTTTAGCTTATACTCATTAATATTTACACCATCTAGTAAAATCTCACCTTTTTGGATTTCATAAAATCTATTTACCAAGTTGATAATTGTTGTTTTGCCTGCTCCTGTTTTTCCAACCAATGCAATCGTTTCACCAGGCTCTATAACAAACGAAATATTCTTAAGCACCCAATTTTCACCTTTATAAGCAAACCAAACATTTCTAAATTCTAATTTACCAATAACATTTTTTAAGCTTTTTCCTTGATTCATTTGTTCTATATACTCTGTTTCTTCAATCATGTCATATAATCTATTAATTGAAACAACAGCATCTTGAATAGTCTCAATGTTGTCCACTATATTATTGATTGGTTGATATAGATAAGTAATATAATTAACCAAAACATATACTACACCTACATTTAGGTTAATATTAAAAATATTTAATGCTGCTATATATACTAAAACACTGATTGATAAATATTGTAGCACATAAATAAAACTTGGAAGCAATGCTTCAAAAAATGATGCTGGAACACGAGTTCTTTTAAATTCTAAAGTATAATCTTCTAGCTCTTTTTGTTTCTCTTGTTGAATATTAAATATTTTTATAACCTTAGCACCATAGATACTTTCCGCTAAGAATGTATTGATTTTAGCTCTAACAATCTTTGATGCTTTATAAATCTTATTGATTTGATCAGATATTAATTTGGATGTCTTAACTGTAAATGGTAATACTATTAGAAGCATTAATCCAATTTTCCAATTTATTATAAAAATAAATGTAAGAATAATTATAATTGATGCTAAGTCTCTAAATAATGTAGCAATTACATCTTTGAACATAGCTGATACATCATCAACATCATTAATTATACGAGCATACATTTTTCCTGCTGGCATTTGATTATGGAATGTAATATTAGTCAATTGAGAATACCTATAAACTTTTTTCCTTAATTCTTCAAGTATTGTTTCACCTAATGCATTGGTTTGTACTCTATTATAAAAGTCTATCGCACCTCCTATAAGTACTAAAGCAATATATATCGCCATCAAGGTAAATACTGATATTCCATTTTTAATCATTAATCCAAATGAATAATAATCATCAATAGCAATTTTAACAATATATGGTTTGATTAAATTAATTATTTCTATAATAATTGCTATTATAGATGCTCGAATTATCGTAGATTTATGCACTCTTGTTATATCTATAATTCGTGATAAAGTTTTCCTCACACTCTACCTCCTATTATTAATCATCAATTCTTTCTTGAGATAATTGTTGATAATAAAACTTATTATAAAGTCCCATATTTTCAACTAATTGTTTGTGCTTTCCTCTTTCTTCTATTTTTCCTTGATTTAATACAATTATTTCATTTGAATCTCTAACTTCAGAAATTCTATTAGAAATAACTATACAAATTTTATCCTTAAATAATTCATTTATATTATTAAAAACAACCTCTTCTGTTTTATTATCTAAAGCCGAGAAGCAATCATCAAAAATAACAACATCGCTATTTTTGATAATAGCTCTTGCTATTGCAACTCTTTGTTTTTGTCCACCAGATAAATCTATTCCTTTTTCTCCAATTATTGTTTCAATTCCTGCTTCTAACTTAGATAAATCTTCAGAAAAAGATGCTAGTTTCAAACTATTTTCTATATCTTTATCTTCAAATCCTTCTTTAAATAATGTAACATTATTACTTATTGATGATGAAAACAAGAAGTTATCCTGTGTTATATAACATATTTTTTCTCTTAGTTGCACAATATCATATGAATTAATATCAACTCCATTTATAAAAATTGTATTATCTGGCACATCATATAATCTAATCAACAAATTTGCCAAAGTACTCTTACCAGAACCGGTAGTACCAATAATACCAAGTTTTTGTCCTTTTTCTAATTTAAAACTAATATTCTTTAATATATTTTTATTCTTAATATACTTAAATGATAAATCTCTTACTTCTATACTATTGATTGTTTGATTTTCTTTTCCCTCTGGTAAAAACAATATTGTCTCACTTGGTGCTGAACATAATTTTTGTAATCTATCATAAGAAATCTTTGTCATCTTATACTCTGAAATAATATTTGGGAACCATTTTAAAGGTTTATTTAATAAACCAATATATCCTGCAAAGGCAACTAATTCACCTACTGTTATCTCATTATTAGTAATTAATATTCCACCAAATCCAATCAAAATCGCATAGCAAATGCCAAAACAAGCTTCTAATAAAACAGACATCAAATTGACGAAGAAATCAACTTTTATGTTGCTTCGTTTTAAATCTCCATTTTTCTCTTCAAAAATTTCAATTTGAGAATCTTCCATGCTATATGCTTTGGTAGTTCTAATGCCATCCGTACTCTCTTGAACGAATTCAGATAGATTTGTAAAATCTTTTTTAGCCTGGCTAGAACATTTTCCCACTTTATCTTTTAATAAAATCGATATTAACAATGTTATAGAGATTGGTATAATTGTAAATATAGTTAATTTTGAATTCACGCTATTCATTGTCATAAATACAATTATTAGAGTAAAAGTTCCTCTTGTAAATTGTGATTCTAATCTGTATAAAAATCTGGTTAATTGTTTTGTATCTGTTGTAAGATAAGTCATCAATTCACCATTTTTCATGCTTTGAATAGAAGCATAACTTAGCTTATAAAACTTTTTGAATAATTCATCTGTAAGATTTTTTTGAAAAGTCCTACTTGACATTGCAATCACAAATCTCCAAATTAGTATTCCAGCCACAACTCCAAAAGAACCCAAAACCATAAATTTTATATTAGTTTTTAATCCTGCAATATTCTCTAGAGTCATTTGATTATTAATGCTAAGTAATTTATCTACAATTCTTCCCAAATATTTAGATGGTAAAGTCAAAACAAATTCATATACCGCAATAATAATTACTATGAACAAAATAACCAGTATTTGCTTTTTAGATATCTTTTTTAGTATATCTTTCATATTCTACCTTTCTATATTAATTAACTTGAGAAACTATATAATAGTCTTCATCGGGATTATTATTATACAAAATCCAATAGCTTTTGTCATCTATTTTTTTAATAATTTCTTTTTTATATTTGTTTGTTGTAATTTTTCTATCTTCTTCTTTTATTGAAGTGTCCCTCGTAGAATCTTCTGTAACTTCTATATTAGAGCCATCATATTTTAAATCAACTATAACAACTCCACTTGCATCATTTCCTTTTACAACTCTTGCTTTTGATTTTTGCCCTTCATCTACATTTGAAATAAAAGAATTAAAAACCTCTTTGTTATACTCTCTTCCTTCCATGTATACGTAGCACTTATCTAATATAGCATCATCTAGTGAATACTTTTTTGAGATTTCAGATAATTCAACATAATCAGCATCTATTTCTTTGATATTATATTTAATTGTTTCATTAATTAGATTCTCAGCACTTGGTTTTAATGTTTTATTATTGTGCTTATTTGACATATAAGAATACGCCAGTACAATTGCTAATACAAGCACTATAATTAGAATTACTTTTTTATTCATTAATCCACTCCTACTAAATATAAAAACTGCCTCTATGTTAAAAATTAACTTAAAGACAGTCTTTCTTGTTTTATACCCAATTAAAATTATCCACTCCGGCACCTAGTTCAAAATGATACTTTACGATACCTAAATCTATATCTGTACATATCCCTAAACCTGCAACTTTTAGTGATACTTCATTTTCATCTACTAACTCAAATTTGAATTTTTGTTGATTCATAGCAGTTGGTGCATATAATGCAAAGTCAACTCCTCGTCTATACCAATCTGGTACATTTTTTATTGTTTTTGATACATCTTCAAAAGATTTACTTTTGCGTGTATCTCCATTTGTTTTTCCATAACCTAAAGCAATAACAATTACTAATTTTTCATTAGAGTCTATTATGCACGGTACCTTTGACTTATTATAAGTCAACTCAACCCAACATGTATTTAACCCTAACTCTTGAGCTTTTAGTACGAGTTTCTCGCCATAGTAACCACATAGTTTGTCTAAATCTTTTGATCTAGGACCAATCATTGCTATATAATTTTGACAATTCTTAATTGACCCATATCTAGATTTTCCAAAGGCATCTTTTTCATTCAATACAAGTTGGATGCTTAAGTCAGCTTTATCATTGCACTCATCAATCATCTTTTGTAATTCTTGTCTAGCATGTTCGTCGATGGGCTTGTCGTAAAAGTTCCTTACAGAGTGTCTCGATTTAACTAGATATTCAATATTGTCTTCCATACTACCAGCTCCTTTCATAAAAAATACTTTTGATTATGTTAATCATATGACATTTATATCATGTTTTCAACGAAATTTCAACAAAAAATTGACATTTTTGTGATTGGGCTGTTAATTTTTTCACTATATATACATTATTTTATTAATCTATAGAAAAAGTATTACCATCTGTTGTATTTTGACTCTCATTTGAATTATCATTTCCTATAATAGATGATACTGTTTTTAATTTACTTTCTGCTTCAGAAAGTTGAGCTTCAACAGTTTGTATTTTATCATTTAAATTTTTTATTTCTGCTTCTTGCTCTTTATTTTTATTTACTAATATCACTACAGAAAATAACAATACTATAATAATTATTATTAACAACATAAAGAATAATGTTATTATGTTCAATTTTCCAGATTCATTTTTCATATTACACCTCCAGAATTATTTGATACTAATATTATATTTTTAGATATATTTTTTTTCAATAATTATTACAAGATTATTTTAGAGCCTCTAATTCAATATAAAAAATCCCTACATTTTTGTTGGGATTTTTTACAATTATATTTATTCAATTATTCTGTCATCTTCCTTGCTTTTCGTATCAGGTTTACTAGATTCTTCAGCCAATTTATTAAATATTCCCCTTGAGTCACTACTAAATCCTTTTGCACTTTGAATCTTTTCTTTTTCTTCTGGAGTAGCTAAATAAGTAAAATATATTTGACCTATCATATTAAGAGTTTCCGGACACACATCCTGTGCTTTTAATTTTTTAGTTGAATCAATTATAGTTGCAACTCGATAATTACACTTTTCATTCAAATATGAAATCAACTCAGGAGGTATCTTTTTATAATCTTCTTGATTCAACAGCCCTAATACTTGCAGTACTTCTGCAGCCATCCTATCTTCATTTTTTTCCATTTAAATCACCATTATCTTTCTAAACTATATTACTCTTGCTCTTCTTGAACTTGACCTACAGACTGTTCTTGACCTACCGATAATCTTTTTGCTCGTAATTCTATAATATGTGCAAAGCTTAATCCTCTTCTATTTGTTGCCAAATCTTTTAACGATTCTTGTTCAACAGCCGGTGTTTCTGGCTTATCTACAGTATGTGGTTTAGCTTGTTCTTTTCTAATCATTTCTTGAATCTCTGTAAATCTTTTAATTGCTTCATTAAACCCATAGTCAGGATTATTATCTTTTCCCTCTAGAAAAACTGAAAATCTATCATGAAGATACATATTTCCTCTATGATTACTACCAAAATCAAAGATTGGATATATTCTAACAAATTCCTCATGACTTTTCACACTTTTAGCAGCCTCTAAAAATGTATCTATTGCCTGTGCAAATGAACCACCATTTTGTAGTATCCAGTTTTCAACACCAATTCCACCAAAGCCACCAAATTCTGTTGAACCTTTACTTGAAGCTTTTTTATACAATCCTACAGCTTTTAGTATTTTCTTTGCCATAATTATGTTAGCTACCACATAATTATATTTTTCTGGATCTTGAGCCTTAATTGTTTCTAATCTATCACGCACACACAAATCACTTGTATATTCTAAATTCAAATTCTTTTTACCATATGTTAAATCAATATCAGCTATTTCACCTGACGGTAAATGTACATCTCTAGCCCTAAAACCATCTCCAACTGATACAAAGCTATCATTATCCACAATTGGTGTATGTGTTTTCACATATTCGCTAAATTCACTTAATATCTCACTAGGTATATTGTGACGTAAAAAGAAATCAAAATCTCCATCAGCAGGAACATTAGTACCTCTTCCTGTTGAACCGGTATCAATTAATTCTACAGAGCTTTTAGATTGATTCTGGCTCAAATTATCCACAGTAACTATACCTTTAGATTTAAAAAACCCTGTAATAAAATCAAGCACACTTTGTTTTTTTCTTTGTGTTATTTCATCGTTTTCACCCGAAATTAATTGTGACACCTGTGTTATTTCATCATCAACTACTGTGCTTTCTTTTTGGCTGATTTTTCTATATGTTTCAAATAACGGTTTTACATCTATGGCTTTCTCATCCACATCAAAGTTATCCATTCCATATTCCGATAATCCAGCCATTTTTTCTCTAATAGCATTATAGTCTTCTATAGAAAAAATTAGATTTCCCTTTGTATCTTTCACAGGAATAAATAATCCAGCCATGGCCATTTCATACCCAAAACGATCTTGCCACTCCTCAGTTACTATATAGTCAATATCAGTTACCGGAATTCCTACTCTTGCATATCTATCCTGACTAGTACCATTTTGGCACAAAGTATAATACTCCGGAGTATAATCAAATCCTCCATTGTCACCAAACTTTTTTTCAGTTCTTTGACTAATTCTTTCATCATAATTTTTCATTACTAACCAAGTATTACCATATCCACCACTTATTGATGATTTTAGAATTTCATAGTCATTTTCTCGTTTTTTACCATTCGAATCTACCATGTTTCCTGAACTTATATAACCGAAATCACAGTCTAATTTTGTAAAATCAGAATGAGAATGTTTTTGATTAAATTCCCCTGCTTTTAATGATGTTCTTATTAAAATTGGAAAATAATCGGAAAATTTTTCAATTCCTTTTACCCAGTCTCCTGGTTCTATGTGTAGTGTTCCAGCTTTGATAGCATTAGAATTTTTCTCATGACGAGCATTACTTTCTTCTTCAACTTTATCCATATATTCGAGCATTGCCCTAGGAGTAATCTTAGAATCTGCAAACTCACCAAATAATTCATTTAGAATTAGCGAAGTATTTAAAACATAATTTGAACTCGAAGTAGTTTTTCCATCTTTTGAATAACATGCAATTATCTGTCTAAGATCTGCAATTACATCCTCTGAAACATCAAGATGTTTTTGACCATTATTATGTATTTCTATATTTAAATTATGCAAATCAAACAAAGTATCTCTATATTGACACAATATTGCATAATCTTGAGGATTTATTTTTTTTATATTTTCATATGGATGAGGGCCATTCAACTTACTGCTAATTCTCTTTCCTTCTTCTAAAATATGGGCAAATTTTCTTAAAGATTGATTATTAGAATTCAAAGATAATATGAATAATTCTTGAAGAATTATCAAATCTCTTTCTTCTTCGGTTTTATTACTAAATGATTCTATGAGTGAATTCTCAGCATGATGAGTGAATTCTGTTAATTGAAACATTCTAAAAGTTTTTATAAATTCTGGTAAATTGTTATAAGTAAATAAATTATACACATCGGTTATTTTTTGATTTATTTGTTCTTTTGATAAAGATTTGTTTAAAAACAAAGAATTAACAATTGAATTAACATTAATAATACCATTATCAAATTGTTCATATTCACTCAAATCTGCCATTTTTTCTGTATCAACATCTTTATCAAAAACCATCATTTTTATTGTAATATCAGGATGTAAGGTAATAACACTACTTATCAACTCATCTGGTAGTGAGACGTTTTCAAATATCTCAAACACATCTTTGGGTTGCATTTTGGATAATATTATTCCAATCAAATCATCTCTTCTATCTTCATTCACAATTGCTGTGGTTAATACTTCTGGCATTTTATCTCTTGAAAGTTGAAGAAATAAGGTACTAATAAGATCCCTTTTATCTTCCATCTTCTTTTTATAATCATCAAATCTATATACTTGTTCATCCTTAGGCAAAACCCCAAATAGTAAGATAAATGCTTGTTTCTTATAATCTGTTTGTATGTCTGATTTTTCTATATATTCAAATATATTTTGATATACTTCTTTTTTTTTCTCATCATCTAATGATGAAAATTGCCTTAAATATTCAGCAAATACTTTTTCATTAAAATGTCCTGAAAATCCTTTTAAAAATTTGTCTATTTTCTCTATTTTCATTTCATCTGTTATTCTAAAATATAAATTGTAATATGCACCACCTCTATATGACTCAAATTCTTCAGAAGAATTTATCACTTCTAACGTATAATCTAATTTTTCATTCTTTTGATCATCATCAAGGTAACTATAGAACTTCCAGCAATTTGATACTCTTTGATGAGGTGGCAACTTATCTAATATTTGAGAGTAATATAAACTAATAGTATCACTATTTGAAAGCATTGCTAAGTTTTCTAAATAATTCTGAGAAGATTCAATTGAACCTTTTTCTATTTCTCCATAAGTTGCAAACTCCAAAAATTTCCCCAAAAATTCCGTCTTCTCTTCATCATTTAATTTTCTGTACAAAGATACTAAATCCTCATCTCTAGATTGATATGCCCAAGGAGTTCCTTCTCTTTCATCCATTTTAATACACGAAAGAACTATATCTATATATTGTCTTTTTTTATCAATATCTAGTTTTTCAAATTTTTCAAATAGAGCACTTCTTAAATAGTATAGCCTATCTTTTCTTCTTTCTTCTATTTCAAAGATAATATCATGGCATCTTTTAGCCCAATCCATAGCAAGCGTTTCATCAAGTTCTCTAAAACAAGCAACCATTGGATTTTCAATCTTATCTTCTTTTATTGGATACTTTTTTATCACGAAGGAGAATAGTTCATTCTGTTGCTGTAAATCTAAACCTTCAAACATTTCTGAAATTTGAGACGGATCAGTTTCACAACTTTCAGGAATTCTAGCAATAAGATTAATGGTTTCCTTCAGTGCTTCTTCCTTTACATCCTCAGGTAGAGTTTTTAGTATTTGTGCTATAATATGGTTATATGGACGATGTTCATTTGGCTTTTTCTGTACTTCTTTTTCTATTATACTCAAAAAATTTTTATAATCCTTTAATTTATCTTCAGAATTCAATTCTAAAAAAAGTTCGGTTATACTATCAGTTTGGTTTAAATCTAATCGATATGTTACCAAAGGTTCAAATAATTCTCTTCTTTTTTGATCTGATATACTTTTATTAATCGTTAAAGCCGGATCATTACCCCTGGCACCCCAACTTGTATTCACACTCCCATCTAATCTATTAATAATGGACAAAATGTCATCAATACTCTTACTTTCAAAATCTATAAGTGATAATACTGTCTCACACAATTGTATATCTACAATTGAATCAGAAGTTATCAGTTCCCTCGAAAACATTTCTGCCTTTTGTTTATCTGAAGAATGCATCTCTCTTAACAAATTATCTAAAGAGTATTTAAATCCCTCATAATAAACACTATTAGAATTCCACACTCCTTGAGCTTCTATTAAAAGTTGTTTTATCATTGAAAAGTGTGTACCTAGTAGTTGGGATTGATTCAATCCTCGTAAATAATTAAAAAAAGTGACATTATCTTTTCCATTCCATATGTCATCAAATGCATAATTCATAAGTTTTTCTGGATTTCTACTTAGATTTATGCGAATTCCATCCATAGTTCGTTTAATATTACCTCTCAAACCATTAAATTGCCTTACTATAGGATTTGGATTAGATGGCAAATTATTATCTGGCATTTTTTTCTCCTCATAAGTTATATATACAATAATTATTACATATATATATTTTTTTTCAATAATTATTAAATGACTGTTTTATTACAATTATGTGTCACTTAATGCTACTAGTTAAAATCTAAGCTCCTCTTCAAATTTGACTATAACCTATAGTTATGGTATTATATATATAAGATATTTTACAATAGAATTGACGCGCATTATAATTGATTATAGTAGGAGGTGATTTTATATGAATCTTATTATAATCAGAAACACAGAAGCTCCATCTAACACAAATTTTGTAGTTGGTGGAAGATGTAATGAAAGTTTAACAGAAAAAGGAGTTAGACAAGCACAAGAGTTGGCAAAACAATTAAGAGCATCTATTAATTATGATGTTATTTTTTCTTCTCCCGTAAATAGAGCATTAGAAACAGCAAATATTATTAATTACAAAGGAATTCCTGTAATTGTAGATGAAAGAATAACAGAAAGAGATCCAGGAAATCTTTTATTAAAAAGCAGAGATTTAGTTAATAAAAGTGAATGGAATAGTTTAGATACCTTAAGAACTAAAGATGGCTCCGAAACATTGCTTTCATTAATTAGAAGAGTAAAATCTTTTATTGAGGATTTAAAAAAGAACTATTCTGATAAAAATATTGTAATTGTAACTCATAATTCAATCAGTAGAGCATTTTGGTTATTAAATAGCGTTGAACCAAAATCTATTGAAGAAATCAATTTTTATTATCAAAATAGTGAAAAAATGCAAATATATGAAGATTATATAGAAAGAGAAGGGTTATATTAAAATGGTAGACTTGGAATTATATAGATTGTTTGTAACAGTCGCAAATGAAGGAAATATCACAAGAGCTAGTGAGATTTTACATATCTCACAACCCGCTATTTCAAAACAAATACATAATCTAGAATACGAGCTTAATACTCAATTATTTGAAAGAAGTAATACTGGTGTTAAGCTTACAATTGATGGCAATAAACTTTATTTTAAAATAAAAGATGCACTTTCTTTAATTGAACACGTTGAAGAAGATTTTAAAGATAATAGAACCATACGCTTAGGCACTAGAAATACTATTTTGTCAAAAGTTTTTTCAAAAGGCTTGACTGATTTTTACAATACTTACCCAAATGAAACAATTGATATAAAAATTCTTGAAATTAACGAAATGTTAAATCAATTAAATAACGGCTTATTAGATGTAGTTTTGACTAAACGAATTAAAGATGATAATTTTGAAAATATAAAATTTATTGGTTTAGGAACACTTCATGTTGCCTTTATTACGAAATATGGTTCTAAATATACTAATAAAATATTTTCATTGAATGAATTAAAAAAAGAATTAATATATACCAACAGTATAAACTCTAACGCGGTATCAGTATCTATTTTAAAAGAATTATTTAATAGTGATGATTTAAGAAATTTTCCAAACTTAAAATCAGTTACAATTAATACTATAGTAGAAATATTAAAAAAGGAAGATGCTCTTGGCTTTATTACAACAGAATTTATAAAAGAAGAATTAGATAGCAAAAAACTTGCCGTTGTAAAAACTGATTTTGAGATTCCTTCAAATGAATATGGTATCTACTATAATAAAAACAATAAATTCCAAGCTTTAGAATACCTAATTGATTGTATAATTAAAGAATGTAAACAATAAATATAAAAATACGATATTCCTCATCAAACCCTATAAATATTGAGAAAATCGC
>JAEEGL010507593.1_pt1 | contig 12762 bp, 10 predicted proteins | sample 9134231 | NCBI WGS metagenome assembly JAEEGL01 (sample SAMN16246548, study PRJNA631951) | gut metagenome | biome: gut microbiome; feature: rumen; material: fiber-attached | host: Bos | place: Iran: Karaj | collected 2018-10 | reverse complement strand
TGAAATTGCAATATATTAAAAAAAAACACTATCTTTGCACCGAAGGAAACAAATAATAATAGAATAAATAATTATGGCAACTTATACAATAACCCTTAATGAGCGGACAGCAAGCGGCAAGGCCTTGATGGCCTACCTTAAAGCTTTGGGAGTTCTCGTGAACAAGGTTACTCCCAAAGAAAAAAGTAGCTACCTTCGTTCTCAAGAAGATAAAAAAGCAGGACGAGTTGAGAAATTCTCTTCATCAGAGGAAATGTTCGAATCTTTAGGCATTTGAATACAATGTACGAAGTAAGAATGACAAAAACGTTTCGGAAGGACACGGAACGTTGCAAAAAGCGTGGGTTTGATATGCAGCTATTAAAAACAGCCATTCGTCTGCTTGAAGCAAATGGCCAACTTCCGAAGAGCTATCGCCCTCACAAATTGTCTGGTGATTATGGTGGTTGTTGGGAATGTCATCTTAAAGGTGATTGGCTTCTTATATGGGAGCAAAACGACACCGAATTAACACTATTATTCACTGGCACAGGCACTCATTCCGATTTGTTTGGATAAAGTATCGGGACGTCAAACGATCGACGTCCCGTTTTTATTCCTAAGAAACTTATAGTTGTGTAGACATGTCTCCCCCTTTCTTTCCCCATTCGCTCTGAAAGGCTACGGATAGGCGAACGTAGTTCGGGAATAAGCGTCCCTATGGCCGAGCGGAGGGGGTGGAGATGGCTCCTTTACCTCGCCTTGTCCTTGCTGCTGCGTTTCGGACGGTGATAGCTGCGATAATCATCGAGCTCTATCTCCACATCCGGCTCATGCAATTCCCCCTCACTTTCCAGTCTAAACTTCATATACTTAATGTTCAAACCGCGCTCAATCCACATCTGCTCATAATACGTCTGGATGCTCAGGATGCGGCGCGTCTCATCGTCGATGCTCTCATCGTGATAGAGATCGGTCGTGGCAAAGAGCAACGGCAACTGGTTCTCCTTCACCATGAAGTTAGTATATGTATAGAGGAAATTCGAATCTGTCTTCACATGGATGATGCCCCCATCCTTCAGGAATCGGCGATAGCGCTCCAGGAAATAGGTACTCGTCAGTCGTTTACGAGGATTCTTCATCTGCGGATCACTGAATGTCAGCCAAATCTCGCTCACTTCATCATGGCCGAAGAACCGGTCGATAATCTCAATGTTCGTACGCAGGAACGCCACGTTCTTCAGCCCCTCCTGCAACGCCATCTTCGCACCCGTCCACATGCGGGCCCCTTTGATGTCCACGCCAATGAAGTTCATCTCGGGATACAGCCGTGCCAATTCCACCGTATACTCCCCTTTGCCGCAGCCCAGCTCCAGCACAATCGGATTCTCGTTCTTGAAATAGTCCTCGTGCCAACGACCTGTCATCTCGAATGGCCGCTCTTCAATCACACTAAACGGATACTGGAACACGTTCTCAAACGTCTCCATCTCCGCAAACTTCTGTAGCTTTCCTTTTCCCATATTCGTTTCTTTTGCGCCACAAAATTACGAATTAGTTTCCAAATCACCGAACAAATCTTCCACAAATCACTGAAAAGTCTATTCTTCGAAGATATGGTAGTACGTGATTACGTTGTATGACCATTGGTTTTTCACCGCAAAAGTAATGCTTTCGCCCTAATAAACCCTTGATAATACACCTCCAAAGCAATGCTTTGCTGGTTTTAACTCATTGCTTCATAGGTTACGACTCATTGCTTTGTCACTTAAACCGCATTGCTTTTAAGACTGAAAAGCATAGCTCCATACCCCTACAAAGCATAGCTCCTTATGCTACAAAGCATTGATACGTAGCATATAAAGCAATGCTCATGTGAGTTCGACGTAAGAAAATAATCAATCCGCACAATTCGTGATAGCAAAGGAAATGATATAGCAGATGGCACAAAATCGGCCTGCAAGGCCAGAACCACACAGCCCAGGGCCATGCCCTGGGAGATGGGTGACACAAAAGGAAATTGCGCCCTACAGGGGCAGAATCATCAAACGTGTCCTAAAGGTGTGGCCCTTGCAGGGCGACGATGGGTGGTTGCCCACTCACCCAGGGTGCTGCCCTGGGCTAGGAGATGTTGCCCCTGCGGGGCGTCTTTGTGCCATCTGCTTATTCCCATAGCAAAAACAGGTGCAGCACCACGTAGGAACTGCACCCGCTTCTATAATGAAGAATCGACTAATACCTGTAATCTCTATCACTGGATAATATCATTATCTTTTTCCCAGTATGATATTTACCAATGCGGTTACATCGGCAATCGTTATTGTTCCGTCCTGGTTACAGTCGGCCGCCTCATGGTTATATTGATACGGCACATCACTGTCTTTGCCAAGAATAATATTCACCAACGCTGTCACGTCAGCAATCGTTATTGTACCATCTTTATTCACATCCCCCACCTGCAGGCCGTCCAGCGTCGTAAACGTCGTGATGGGCGTCCACTCACCCGTCGCGCCATCGTCATATACCGCCTGCACCTGCACCTCATATTTCGAGTCAGGGTTCAGTCCCGTGATGACGTAAGGTTTCTCCATGACATCCGGTGCGATGGACCATCTGAATAGCACAGCGTTCGGTCCAGCGATGGTCACATCGTCGAGCAACAAGTAGTACATGTCAGCACTGTCATGATGACGGAACGCCACGTATCCTTTGCCGCTATATTCGCTCAAGTCAATCCTGTATTCCGTGTACTCCCCTTCAGCAGTGGTCTGGGGTAATAGTTCTGTGCTGAAGTCCTCCACTGCACAGCCCGTCGTCGACAGCCGTACTGAGAAGTTGTCAGGATAGTCCTTCACTGCCGACCGCATCCAGAAGCAGACAGATCCACCAAGCTCTATCTCTGGAGTGACAAGCCAGTTATCCGGATCCAGCGCTCCTTCCTCAACATCAGGGGTATAGCTTTCCGACATCATGCAATATTTCCCACTATGCCACAGGTGATCCTTCACCCCTTCAGTCGTCCAGCATTTCCATGCCCGTCCGTCACCATCAGCGTCGATAGTTGTCCATCCTTCAGGCCATCCATCTTCAAAGTAGTACGTCTCCGTGTCCACCACCTTCCTATAGCGCAGGTTCCATTTCGTCTCCGCTCCCCTTGCCAGCCAATCGACAGCTGCTGAGCTTTCCGTGATGTCGTTGATCGTCACGTTTGCAGGTGTGGCCCGTTTGTCGAGCGTTGTGAAATAAGTATAAGCACTCCACTCCCCGGCATCGCCATCAGTGCCATCCGCTTGCACCTGAACCATATAGATGGTCTCACTATCCAAGCCGCTGATGCCGACCATCGTCTCCACCACCCCATTGACATAAATCCATCCGTTCTCAGCAGACCCCTCCGTTGTGGCGTCTGTTATCGTCACGTTCACCTGATCACCGATGAGAGCCTTCGTCACCACAAACTCATATTTCTTCCCCGGCTCAAAGAAGTAGTCGTTCTGCCGACCGCTCACATTACCATTTGCCGAGGCTATCCAGATGCGCTTGCCCGGGTTCGGATTCACGATAACCCAGTCATATCGGCCGGCAGGAATCATGATGGTCACGCTGCTGTTTACCACGATGTTGCTCGTTGTCAGCGTTCCGTCAGCAGCTTCTGGAATCTTATATTCAAACTGAGCGTACACACTCTCCTCCACATCGCCACCGCTGGTGAAACTGCCACTCGTAGGAATGATGTCGCCGTAAGCAGTAGCATCAGCGTCGAGAAGCATCTGGTATCCAGAACCGTCCCCCCACACGTCGCCAACCGTAAGAGTAACCTCTACATACTCACCAACAGACACCGGCTTATAGCGCACGTTCCACTTCGTGTCACTACTCGCGGCATCCCAGTTGATTTCAGCCGAACTGTACGTGATGTTGTTTACTGTAATATTCTTAATGCTATCAGCACTTACCGCCATTGTATTAACAAACGTGGCAGCAAAAAAACAGAATCCGCGTAATGTCATTATTATCTTTAATTGAGTTTGTCTTACTTGACTATCAGCAATATCAGAGAAAAGGAGTCCCATCCATAATGGGCGGGACTCCATCCTATGAGCAGACGCTAGTACTGCCCTTACTTGTCTCCCTCCCACTGGGGAGGATTTGGGTGAGGCTTTACTTCACAATCTTCTTTCCGTTCATGATGTAAAGACCCTTCGGCAGAGTGCCCATGCCCTTTGTCGACACCAAGCGTCCCTGCAGGTCGTAGACGGCATCATTATCAATTGTCAATTTTCCATTTTCAACTTGAAGGATGCCATCAGTCTCGTCACCGCCCTCAAACTCATTCTCGCCGAGGCTGATCACCGACATCGTCTGCGGAGCCACCAGCGAGTTCGAGGTCTCCTTCGTGATGTATCCACGGAACGACTTCAGGTCGGGATTAGCAACGTACACGAAGTCATTACCTGGATTTTCCATGCTGTACACCGACTTGCCCTTCTGCATGTCGCGATAAGCCATTGCTGCACTCATGAAGTTCTGGTTGTCAGCATCAACAACAGCCATGCCGTCGACGATGTTATAGCCACCCAGCACCTTTGCACCATTGCCAGCGCTAAAGGTGATAGTCTTGTTGATCAAGCTCCATTTGGCCCCCCAGCTATCACCAGGCATAGCGATGAGATATGGCGTATTCGCTTCAAGTGACTCTGTATAACTATAGAGTGTAGACAAGAAATCCTCACCATAGAAGCGGTTCACCCAAAAGAGTTTGTTCTTATCTGAAGAAGAATGGAACCAATCAATCTCTGTAGAACCATTCTTAATGCTCTCTGCTGTAAACGGCAGACAAATGGTAGTCCATCCCTTGCCGCCATTCTTCTCATAGCCATAGTCAAACGTACGGGTATAGGTTACGCCCTTTGAAGCAGTGAATCCGTATGGTACGTAAGCACCATGGTTATCATCAAATGTAACAGCATTCGAAGCAGTTTTAGTACCCGTAGTGCTACCCACAACAACATTGTGCGTCGCATAGTCTGTCAAGCGCTGCGCGTAAGTATTACTACTAAAATAGTAAATTGTATTATCATTACTATTAGGTTTCACATATGAAGAAGCAGGGGTCTTATTCATAAAACTGATAGCTACAGCGTCTTCTGGAACGACATCACAAGAATAATTTCTATTATTAATCTTAATGGTTGTTGTAGGAAGACTCGTTGTTGCCGTCATCTTGCCATTCTTATCCCACCACAAAACAGCACTTGATCTGTAAGTCCACGTCTTAGAATCAATCAATCCTCTTTGATCAGCAACATTATCTTCGTCATATGATCCATCGTACAAGGAGAAACCAATATTCGTAGAGTTGCCGTTTTTCAGTGCATCAAAGATGTCAGCATAGTTTAATTCATCCAAGCTGATACGAGCACTCTTACCTGCAGGGATTGTTAATGCCGTTACAGAACTTACATACTTATACTTAGAATTGTAACTGGTTGAGCCGGTTCTTGTCTGCAAGGTAAAGAAATCTTTATAATCTTCTGATCCTTTGTTTGTAATTTCTACATAACCATGCAATTCATTTCCATATATATAACTACCAGAAGTATTTTCTGCGACCCAATTACATTCTAAGTCTTGAGTTGCATACGTACCCGTATTGCCTTTAAATGTAGCTGTAAGGATAGTTGTTCCATAATTAATACCCGATGGTTGAGCTATATCTGAAGGAATTTCCTTCAGCATATCTTTGTCAACAACCAGCAAGGTCTGAGTCCCTGTGCTTGAACCGACAGCAAAGCCAAGATCAACATAACCACTACTTTGAGGCTCGACACGGAGTTGTTGTACATCTTGAGTATTACCATTGGCAACGCTGCTCTTATAGAGAACCAACGTATTTGCTAACTTTGCAAACGAGTTATTTGTGAAATGAACTCGTAGACCAGCTTTATACGTATTCTTCAACTGACCAATAATTTCATAACTGTCAACCGTGTAAGTAGGAACTAATGAAAGTTTGATATCATTGCTGCTTTTTACTACTTTCACATAAGCATAAGGTCCTTTTGCACGATCGAAGAAGTAATTCTTCTGACTATACATACGGCTACGCGGAACTAACTTATATTCACCATTGGCAAGGTTCATCTCGTGCAATTTCGAACCAAGCGTATAAGAAACTGTCGCTGTATTGCTCATTGCAATAGAAACTTTCTCTACGTCTGGTTTAAGATGACCTACCAATTGCATATTTGCATCATACAATGACATTTCAACATCAAATTCACGTACATAGCTGCTACCCAATGAATTAGTGTAATTTTGCAATTCTGTCGTCAACGAAGATGTAAAAGCATTAGCAGCAGTACGTTCTGAAGTGACATTTTCGCCTTCTGCAGTAGTGAAATACAAGTCCTTAACATCTGTAGATGCTGTTGCAACAGGAGCATAAGACTTATAGTCAAGTTTTGTCTTGCCATCATCTGGACGAACGCCTATGATTGCATAATAATGTTTTCCATAACTATGCTTCGTCGATGTATTGAAAGCATTCAATGGGCCAAGACGGAAATAACCATTGCACAATCCTTCCCATCCCCAGTTGATGTGGAAGAAATCATCATAGCTGTATCCATCAATCACAAAACCATGACGATCAGGATTTGAGTATCCAGCTGTCCAAACCGGCATGCCCTGAGCCAGGTCATTATAGATATAATTTTCGAACTCAGCACCACCGCATTCTTCACGGTGTATTGCACCATCATATTTATAACCAAAATACTTCTGCAGTTTTGCCGGCACACCCTGAGGATAAATATATGTAGAGGTTTCTGCAAAACTTGCCTGCATAGCACGGTCAATATATTCCATGAACTCACCAATGAGTTCCCATTCTTCCTTGGAACAACTGTAGGAGATTCTTCCATAATAATCCACGGAGTATGGATAACTAGTTAATAGTTTACTGAAATCGAACTCACGCGGAGGAAGAGAACTAAAAGAGCCATAACCAGGAATAGTATACTGAATATTAGCATATTGCCAAAAATATATCAGCTGTCCAACCGCAGTTGCCATACAGCCTACAGGAGCTCTGTTTCCACTCTCATACAGTGTCGTTTTGCTATTGTAGGGAATGCCCTGAGTCCATAGAGATTTAGTCATAGGTGCAACAGATTTTCGGCCTATTGCAACTGACTTACGAGGAGCCCTCTGTCTCACAGAAGCGAGAGGCTCTGTCAAACCGGCCTCGTCAAGTTTCTTCAAATCATCAACAAAACCTGTCAACATGGCTTTAAGTGCCTCGGGCATATTCTCTACATCGAAGGTCCCCTCGTCGCTATAACCTAGGATTTCCTCTGAGCGGTCGTCACCCGAGACGATAACGAAGCCCTGGTTGTTCTCTGCGTTGAAGACATAGTACGGCTGGGTGTCCCCCGAACTGTTCTGTCCGGGAGCATGGCGCACCGTCGTTGTCTGCACCACGGCCGCGGGGTTCACTTCCTGCATAAAGTTCTTGGCCACGGTCAGGGCTGCCTGCTTCCCGATGGGGTTAGCCATGCCAGAAAGCGTAATGGCGAGTGCGGCCAGGGTCAATAACATCTTTTTCATTGTCTTATTCAATCGTTTTTAGTTAAACATTCCTTTATTTCAAAATATACTTCTTGCCATTCATGATGTAGATACCCTTCGGCAATGTAGATAGTTGTCCATTGTCAGCAACCTTGCGTCCGCTAAGGTCGTAGACGCTGTTAATTGTCGATTGTGAATTGTCAATTGCAACTATGCCGTCAGTATCATCCACTCCTGTAGTAATATCGATAGCAAAATCTTTCGCAAGACGGTCACCCTGATCTAGCAAATCTTTAAAGAAGTCGTTTGGCATTCGCAAATATGCCTTTCTTGCAGCCAAAGTACCACTTGAGCTCAGACGGAACTGTCCGTTTTTAAGGATGAAGATGCTATAATCTTTATTCGCCGAACTCTCAATAACGGAAGTCATGTCTACAGGTTTAGACGTTCCTACCAACATTTGATTGACAGGAGATTCTAAAGTATCAGTTTGATTTGCATTCCCCTTTACAAAGAATAAATCATGAACACCTTCATCGCCAGCTAAAATTAGGCCAAAGTAAGGACCTGCAGCTTTTGTCCTGATCCGTTGAAGCGTGATAGTCTTGTTTCCACAGCCATCAAGTGACTTAACACCCGTATCCTTGTTAACGTAAAATAGCTTAAGTCCACCAGTCACTGAATTTGATTCTTCTCCATCCGCTAATCCCCAAGTATTCTGCACATCACTTGATGGATTATTTTCGTCATCTACTCCCTTCGTTAGGATTTTTTGGTTTACGAGGAGACCTGCACCGCAATATGATTTCATATTGTACCCATTGATAGTAACAGGCATACAGAAGTTCAGCCCATTAAAGATTTCATTCTGCTGGCGGAAAGCCATGACAACATCTTCATTTTTAACAGACATAACACAGTTTGCTGTACGACAGTCTGGAGCAGTAGTTCCGGCTTCAAACTTCTTAAACGCGTCAAGAGTCATAGACGGTGCATTGTCTCCTTCAAACTTAATTTTCCAAAGGTTTCTTGCTGCAAATGCATGGTCTCCAATTGATGTCACCGTAGCAGGGATATTAACTTCGCGAAGACGCTTGCAAGCATGGAAGCAACCATTAGGTATTTCCGTGATTTCCGAACCCTCTTCAAACACGACTTCCAAAAGAAGACCATTACTTTGGAAGCAACGCTGTCCCAAGAACTTAATATGATTAGGGATGGTTATCTTTTTGGCACATATAAGGTTGTCAAACTGCCAGTCCATACCTTTATTATAATATGCCATGTCACCAAGGCCAATAATATTAAACTTACTTGCATGGCTTACGTCATCCTCTTCAAAAGGATTTGCCGTGGAGGGAATAGTATAGTTCTCCAACTGTACTTTATTGGCGGAATTGTTTTCTGGTATTTGTGTCCTCGAGAATAAATAAACATTTTTATAAATTGGATTCATTTGAGTTTCATCCAAATTCAAAACCTGACTATAAGTTACATTTCGAGCATCAGCATAATTAGTTCCATTAATAGTAATATTCTTCGGGTTATTAGAAGCAAAATACCAATATGCCTTACCCATATTTCCGCTGGTACAGGTAAGATCCAAAGGGATTGCGCTACCAGAAACAATAATACCATTCATCTCATAACGTAAAGAACGGCTTTTTGCAGGACCATTTGCAGGACCATTCACACCGTCTATAATAATATCGTCATCTCCATGAGATGGCCCAGGATCATTGTTAAAGGGGTTGTCGGGATCAACATCAGGCTGTGTCTCTCCATCATCACCAACTCCAGGATCATTAGGATCTGTTTTCTCTCCAGTACTCTGTACACGCATACCATCAGCAGTCAATGCATCCCAAGCTGGTATATAATAATCGACACCATTATAGGTTAGGCGAATCTCTGGAAATAAATGATCAACCTGTGCAAAAGCGCTCATGGGAATAGCAAGCACAGAAAATAGAATAATGTATATTTTTTTCATCTTTAATAATTGTTTCTTTGTTAGATTTTCTTCGATTTCTCAGTAAAAAAATAGTGATAGTTAGTCTTCCCAGATGTCGTCTGAGCTAAAGCCATAATCATCGTCATCATCGAAATGATTAAATTTCGAGTCTGCGTCTTCAGGTGGAACAGGTGGTTGATTGGAGTCAATTACCACTTGCAGCAGTTCTTCAGGATTGATCACTCGCACATACATGTGCGGTTGTTTGTAAATCTTTCTGTTCATTGTTATTATTGATTTTAGTTTTCATTGATTATCTAACACACTGAGAGCATGCAAGCTCATGGTTTGCACGTCTTTAGAATAGTAGTAATAATCTTCTTCATAATCTTTACTTTTGAATTTTTATTTACATTTTTTGGCCAAATTGCTCACCTACTGCGAGGAGGTGCGCACAAACTTTTTATCATAAAAAGAGGGGGAGGTAAAAAATATAAACAAAGCGTATGTATATGCATTTGTAAAGATTAGTTACCAAAATCGTCAAGAATTCGATTGTTTCACGCAAAAAATGATATGATTTGTATATGATGAATAAGATTTCATCGGTCCTTTTTTGCCCCACTGCTATCAGTTAGCTTTTTCAACGACATCTGTTTGACATACTTTTAGTTAATTTGCAACATGAAACACATAAAAAATGTTAAGTTTTTGTTTTAGAGGAACAAAATGTTTGTAATGTGAAACTTTATACTTAATTTTGCATAGATTAATACATATCTAATGCGCACCTCCTCGCAGGAGGTATGCACTGATTTGGAAGGAATCGTATATAAATACAAATTTACAAATTAAAAATTAAACGATTATGGGTGAAAAGATTACTACTATTCTAAAGACGTGCAGACTATGTCTGCGCCGCCTTGAGCGTATAAGGGTAACCAAGTAAAAAGGCTAACACAAAAAGGTTAAAAGGCAACAAATAACCAAGTAACATTTAAGAGTTAAGTAGTAAAAAAGTAAAACAAACAATAAAAACTAAAAGACAATGAAAAAATTTACTCAAAAAATCTTTCTGCTCGCGATGGGCTTGATCCTGTCAGTGGGCGCGTATGCACAGGATGAAATTACTCATCACTGGCCTGAAGTGAGGTTTACTATTGTAAACGCAGACGGAACTCCTATTGATGGAGTGACGTACCATATTCCTGGTTGGGATGCATGGCATCGCTTTCCAAAGGGTAATACTTTCTACGTCTATTCACACCTACGTGTTCAAAAGTACGAGAAAACTGGTGTAGACGAGACAACAGGAAAAGATGTGTTTAAGGCAAGGTTGGTAACACGTTATATTGTTTCCCCCGATAACCGTTTGACAGTACCCTCTTTGGAAAAGAGTGCTAGCGTTGCTCCTATTTGGGTGAAGTTTGTGGGACACGAAGATCTTGGGGTCAAGAATATTAGAGGCCTGCAGTATAAAGACGTATTTGAAACCACCTATAATGGTGAACACAACATTGGCCCAGATGGCACTAATTACGATGTTGACATTATTGATGAGTCTACTGATAGTAAAATTATAGTTGCAGGAACTTTAGATATTCCTGCCCAAATGACGCATGGTGCCACTGGAGAAATCTATAACATAGACGAAATTGGTGATTATGCCCTTAGGCAGTATGCCAGAACATATAAAAATAGGGGTTGCAACTATGTTCAAGCTTCGAAATTAATTATTCCTAAGGAAATTACAAAAATTGGACGTGGCGCTTTCTTCACTAATTATCATACAAAGGAAATAGTATTTGAAGAAGGTAGTTCAATTGAAGTTATACCTGAGTTTAACTTTCAGAATAATACAAGTCTTGAGAGAATAACCTTCCCATCAAGCCTTAAGACCTTAACGGGTTCTGTCCTTGGCGGATGTCCTGCCCTTAAGAGAGTCACCTTTGCATCAGAGACCCCTCCCGCCCTTGTGTCCCTCACTTGGGAAGGTACAGAATATAACGTTTTTGTGACTACTACTACTAATACTAGTCCAACAGTTCCCGACCAGTGCATCATCGAGGTTCCCCTTCATGCTGCAAAGACTTATGTAGACTCGAACGACAAGTTCAAGGAGTTCCCGATGTCGTCGAAGTTCACGATGAAGAAGGCGTATGTCACTTTCTGCAGCGACCTGCCATTCACCTTCAAGCAATACGACACTGCCAGCAAAGATTGGAACGACGGCGGTGTGAAAGCTTACTATGTGGTATATGATGGCGTCAAGGTCAATGAGGAGAAAGTCGTCCTGACGGAAATCACGGAGGCCAAGAAGATTCCTTCTTCGACAACCCTGACTGACACTGGCTATTTCGGAGTAGTTCTTAATGGAACTGCCAACGAGACATACGACATCTTCTATCCCAACAATTTGATCAGCGACGAATTGCAGGCAACAGAAAACTGCATGCAGGGAGTCGTTAAAGCGACAATAATGGGTGGAGAAAATCCTGGTGACGGCACACCATACATGGCTATGGATACGGAACACAATTCTTATTATGTATTGACGAATGGCGAGTTCCTTTCCGTTACGGAACCTGGTACATTCGGTGCACACAAGGCTTTCCTTAAGATTGAAGGTTCGCAAACAATACCGTCACCACAAGGCGCACGAGGTCTTTCCATCTCTTTGCCCGACGAGACAACCGGCATCACTACCCACGAGGTGCAAGGTGCTCAGAACGATGCCTGGTACACGCTGCAGGGCATTCAGGTGCAGCAACCCAGCAAGGGCATCTTCATCAAGAACGGCAAGAAGTTCGTGATAAAATAGGAGCCCCACCCCTGCCCTCACCTTTAGGGAGGGGTAAGAAAACGGAATACAAACAAAAAAATAGAATATCGATATGAAAAAGGAATATATCACACCGGAAGTGCTCCTTCGAAAGGTAGTTTTAGAGGGCCTGATTGCCAATAGTATCCCCATGCCTGGTGGAGGATCAGGAAGTTGGGAAGGCGGTGATGCCCGCGAGAACAACGACTGGGAAGACGAAGAAGAGCCAGATAACATCTGGGAAGACTAAGAAACAGTCTAACATCGTGTCCCCCGTTCTTCCACTCGCCATAACGACACGCACTGCCGCCGTGACGAATGAGAGGACGGGGGAGACTTGCAAATAAGGAAATAGCGTTATTCTATCAAACTGCAATTCAAACAACAACAATTAAACAATAAAGAACAATGAAAAAACTTCTACTGACAACGGTAC
>JAEEGL010231288.1_pt1 | contig 12762 bp, 12 predicted proteins | sample 9134231 | NCBI WGS metagenome assembly JAEEGL01 (sample SAMN16246548, study PRJNA631951) | gut metagenome | biome: gut microbiome; feature: rumen; material: fiber-attached | host: Bos | place: Iran: Karaj | collected 2018-10 | reverse complement strand
TCCATAACGGGCATACCGGCTTCGGGGCCGATGTCACCCAGACCGAGAACAGCGGTACCGTCGGTGACGACGGCTACGGTGTTCCAACGGCGGGTCAGCTCATAGCTCTTGTTGATGTCCTTCTGGATCTCCAGGCACGGCTGCGCCACGCCGGGGGTGTAAGCCAGGCTCAGGTCCTCTTTGGTCGCCACGGGAACCGTTGCGATGACTTCGATCTTGCCCTTCCATTCTCCGTGCAGACGGAGCGATTCTTCTGCGTAATTCATATCTTCTCTCCCGTTTCAGTGTTTTCTTTTCAATACGGCTTTGACCTGCTCTTCGACGTGCGCGGCGGTGAGCCCGAACCGCTCCTGCAGATATCCCACCGTGCCGACTTCGCCGAACTCGTCCTCGACCGCGACGCACGCGGCGGGAACGGGGCAGCGCTCCGCAAGCACCTCCAGGACCGAGTCGTACAGACCGCCGTGGCGGTTCGCGTTCTCCGCGACGACGACCGCGCCGCATTTCTTCGCCCACGCTTCGACCGCGTCCGCGTCGATCGGCTTGATCGTGAAGCAGTCGACGACCGCGCACGAAACGCCCTGCGCCTCGAGCGAGGCGGCGGCCTTCATGGCTTCATGGAGCAGGATGCCGGCGGCAAAGATCGCGACGTCCGTGCCCTCGCGGAGCGTAACGGCCTTGCCGATCGGAAGCTCGCTGCCGTCCGCATAGATCCTCGCGTACTGCTTTCTGCCGACGCGGATATACTTGATGCCCGGGCGGTTCACGCACTGGCGCAGAACGCTTTCGAGACAGGTCGGGTCGGACGCGTCGATCACGGTCGCGCCGGGTAGCGCGTTGTAGAGCGCGACGTCCTCGAACGGCATATGCGTGCCGCCGTTCATCGCGGCGGTGACGCCGGGGTCGGTGCCGATGACCGTGATGTCGTTCTTCGCATAGCCGCCGGACAGAAAGATCTGGTCGTAGCAGCGGCGCGAAGCGAACGTGCCGAAGCTGTGGATGATCGGCTTGAAGCCCGCGGCGGCCAATCCTGCCGCGACGCCCGCCATGTTCGATTCGGCGATGCCGCAGTCGATCGCGCGGTCGCCGTGTGTTTTGGACCATTTCAGCGTGCCGGAGCAGCTCATCAGGTCCGCGTCCAGAAAGATCACGTCGGGGTCGTGTTCGACGAGGTCGGCGACCGTCGCGCCGATGACGTCCTTGCAGAGCCGCGGATCCGTTTCTCCGTTATAAACTACTTTCGTCATGGTTTCAGCCCTCCAGTGCATCGAGCTTTGCTTTGAGTTCCGCGGTCCATCGTTCGAACCGCTCGTCGGTCACCGGCATGCTGTGGTTCATCGCGGTGTTCTCGACCTCCTCCACGCCGTGTCCCTTGACGGTGTCGAGCACGATCGCGTACGGCTTGTCGCCGCCGTTTCTCGTGCGCTCCAGCGCGGCCGCGATCGCGTCCACGTCGCCGCCGTCGACCGTGACGGTGTCGAAGCCGAACGATTCCATCTTTGCGGCGAAATCGCCCATCGGCAGGACCTCGTCCAGATAGCCGTCGAGCTGACGCTTGTTCCAGTCGATCAGAACAACGAGATTTCCGAGCTTTTTCGCGCTTGCGAACAGGAAGGATTCCCAGCACTGTCCCTCGTTCATTTCGCCGTCGCCGACGATCAGGAACACGCGGTTTTTGCGGCCCTTGAGCTTGTTGCCGAGCGCAAGACCCGCCGCCTGCGAGGTGCCCTGGCCGAGAGAGCCGGTCGTCATGTCGACGCCGGGCGTCTTGTTGCGGTCGCAATGGCTCGGAAGCCGCGTGCCGCCGCGGTTCAGCGTTCTGAGCTCCTCATACGGGAAGAAGCCCTTTAACGCCAGCGTCGCGTACACGGCGGGACCCGCGTGCCCCTTCGACATAACGAGTTCGTCGCGGTCGGGCCACTTCGGATCGTCGGGACGGACCTGCATCTCGCGTCCGTACAGCACGGCAAGCGCGTCGGAAATGCTCATGACGCCGCCGACGTGACCGGAGCCGATCGAATGAATCGCATCGAGCGCCGCCATGCGGATCTTCAGAGCAAACGCTTCGATTGCTTTTCTCTCTTGTAATTCCATAGCTTCCTCCTTTACGATTTCCGGCGAAGCGATCCGCCGGTTCTGCATCTTTATCAGTATATCAGTTTTCCGGGTCCTTCGCAATGACTTTCGCCGATTTTCCGGGTCAGCCGACGAGAAAAATCAAGGGCTCGCCCGCTGCGGCGACCGCGCCGTTTCGCACCGTGATCCCGGCGCCGGAAAGAAGCTCCCGGTACGTGCCGTCCGCAAGCGGAACGGGCGTTTGTGCGGGTCGTCCCTTCAGGCTGAACACGCCGACCGCCGTGCGCCCGTCCTTCGTCCGCGACGCGACGACCGTGTCGTTCTCCCGCGCTTCGAGCGAACACACGCCCGTGTCGAACAGCGGATCCTTTTTCATCGCGATCAGCGTGCGCAAAAGCGCCTCGTGCGCCGGCGCGCCTTCGCGTGCGACCGGATCCGCGTCGAACAGCGACGGGGTATGATCCGCCGCCCATTCCTGCCCGCAGTAGAGCATCGGCATGCCCGTCTGAAAGAACGTCCAGGCGATCCAGTTCCGCTGCACGGCGGGATCGGGGAACAGCGCCGCCGTGCGCGGGCGGTCGTGGTTCTCGGTGCAGCGCAGCTTCACGTAGGCTTCGGGATACGTGCTCTCCTGCTTGACGAGCGCGCCGACGTACGCTTCGAGCGGGATCCGCCCTTCGGCGTACGCGCGGAATTCGGGATAGACGTCGTAATCGTAGCAGACGTCGAACGCCTGATAGAGCTCGGAATCGGACAGCGCCGCAAGCCCCTGCGCGCGGCAGTAACGGATGAAATCGTGCTCGACCGATTCGGCAAGCCAGATGCAGCCGGGACGCACGGTCTCGACGCGGCTTCGCGCCTCCTTCCAGAAGCCGAGCGGCACCAGCGAAGCGACGTCGCAGCGGAACCCGTCGACGTACCGCGCCCAGAAGCAGAGCGTGTCGATGAGCGCGTCCCAAAGGTTCCGGTCGGAGAAGTCAAGATCGATGATATCGCTCCATTCGCCGACGTGGTTGCCGAACGCGCCGTCCGGCTTTCGATAGAAGTATTCGGGATGCGTTTTCGCGAGCACGGAATCCGGCGAGGTGTGATGATACACGACGTCGATCAGCACCTTCATGCCGAGCGCGTGCGCCGCCTCGGTCAGCGCAATGAAGTCTCCCATCGTGCCGAATTCCGGATTGACCGCGCGGTAATCCGCAATCGCGTACGGCGAGCCCAGAGAGCCCTTGCGCTTTTCAACGCCGACCGGATGGATCGGCAGAAGCCAGATCGCGTCGACGCCGAGCGCGCGGATGCGGGGAAGGTCGTCCCTGACGGCGTTGAACGTTCCGCCGAAATTGCGGATAAAGATCGAATACAGCGTCATATTGCGAAGCGGCATGGCGGTTCCTCCGTTCGGATTTGCTGTTTTCATTATACCATGCGCGCCGGGAAAAGCAAAGGGGCGCGGAACGCGGACGATTCTTGAATAAACCGTGAATTTTGGCGGTTTTTGCAGCATTTCCGGCCGGATCTGTGTCATAATACAGAGAAAGAACGGAAAGGGAGAATGAAAATGAAAAGACAGGTGAAGGCGATCCTTCTCATGATAATCGCGAGCGTCGTTCTGCTTGCGATCGTTCTGACGGCCGGCGCGCTCGTGCATCGCTGCGAGAGGCCGCTTACCGACCGGGACTTCCGTTCCACGCCGCTTCTGTGGAAGGTGACCGACGCCGAGGGACACGAACTGTATCTGTTCGGCACGATCCACGTCGGCGACGACCGGAACGACGAAGCGCTTTCCAATCTTTCGCCGTATCTCGACAAATGCGACGCGCTCGCGGTCGAGTTCGACATGGTCGCGTATCAGCAGAACGCCGGCACGATGATGCAGATGATGTCGCAGTACGTGCTCACCGACGGTACGACGATCGAGGACCATATGCCTGCGGATCTCTATTCGCGCGCGTATGCGCTGGTCGAGGAGGCGGGGCTCATGCCCGGCATGATGAAGAACTACAACCTCGCGATGTGGGCGCAGCTCGTGCAGTCGGCGGCGATCATGACGCACTGCGAGCTCGATTCCGGCAAGGCGATGGACCTGATGCTGATCAACCGCGCGTATGAAAAGCAGATGCCGGTTCTCGAGGTGGAGTCCGCGGCGTTCCAAATGGGTCTGCTCAACAGCTTCGACGAGGAAACGTATCTCTGGCAGATCCGATCCACGATCGACAATCTCGACCTGTACGGCGCGTCGATCGAGGCGGTGTACAGCCTGTGGCTGTCCGGCAATCAGGATACGTTCTGGGGGGCGGTCGCGGCGGACGCGGACGCCGACGGCTCCGGCGCGTACAACACGGCGCTGATCGACGAGCGCAACGTGAACATGGCGGAGAAAGCGAAGGAATACCTCGCGAGCGGCAAGACCGTATTCTTTGCGGTCGGCGCGGCGCACATGGCGAACGAGACCGGCATCGTGCAGCTGCTCACGGACGCCGGCTATACCGTCGAGCGGATCGTGTACTGAGACCGAAAAAAAGCCGAAAGGACCCGAACGGGTCCTTTTTTGTTCGTCGATTCCCGGCTTGCAAGCGGGCGGGAGTTTTGGTATACTGTAAACTGAAGAAATCTGTGGAGGGCATATGGAGCACACGCGAAAAAAGACGATTGATCCGGCGCGGAAAAAAGCGATCCTGCGCGAGGTGCGCGCGGTCGTGCTGATGTCGCTGATGATCACGATCGAAGCGCTTGCCGTCACGCTTCTGTACACGCCGGCGGGCGTCGTCACGGGCGGCGTGACCGGTATTTCCATGCTGATCACCTTCGCGACGAACGGCGCGATCCCGAACTGGATCTTCGTCGCTGTCGCGAACACGCCGCTTCTGATCCTTGCGTTCCGGCATCTGCACATCCGCTTTACGGTCTACACGCTGCTGATGACGGTCCTGTTCGCGGCGGAGCTGGCGCTGTTCGACAATATCCGTTTCCCGCAGCTGTTCGACGTTTCGGAACCCGCCTGGCGCGTGGTGAGCGTGGTCTTCGGCGCGGTGACGATGGGCTTCGCGGGCGGCGTGATCGTGCGTCTCGGCGGCAGCACGGGCGGCATGGATATCGTATCGCTTCTTCTGAACCGCAGATATTCGATCTCGATGGGCACGATCTCGATGTCGCTGAACGTCGTGATCGCACTCGCGCTCGGCGTCGTCAGGGCGGTCGGCGCGCACAATTTCCGCGCCGGCGTGGAAGGCGCTTCGCTGTCGATCATCGCGCTGTTCGTCATGAGCATCGCGTTCAACAACGTGATCCTCGGCATCAACCGGACCAAAACGCTGTTCATCATCTCCGACAAGTGGGACGAGATCGCGCCGGAGGTCCTCAACAGAATGCACCGCGGCGTGACCTATATCCCGTGCCGCGGGGCATACACGAATCAGGAAAAGACGCTGGTCTATATCCTTACGAAAACGATCGAGCTTGCGAGCATCCGCAGGATCGTCCTCGAGCGGGATCCGAAGGCCATCATCTCCATTATCGATACGCGGGAGGTCATCGGAAAAGGCTTCTCCGCAGTCAACTGACAGAAAGGAAGGAACAAACATGAAGAATTGGATCGAACAAACGCTTCGCGACCAGATCGAGGACCTCAAGGCGATCGTGCGCATCCCGTCCGTTTCCCGCGGCGATCCCGCGGAGCCCGGAAAACCGTTCGGCAGGACCGTGTACGACGCGCTGCAGGCGACGCTCGGAATCGCGCGCCGGCTCGGCCTTTCGGCGTGGGACGTCGACGGCTACTGCGGCGTGGTCGAGTACGGCGAGGGCGAGGAGCTTCTGGGCATTCTCGCGCACCTCGACGTCGTGCCGGAGGGCGAGGGCTGGAGCGTTCCGCCGTATTCCGCGACGGAAAAGGACGGCCGCATCATCGGCCGCGGCACGCTGGACGACAAGAGCCCCGCGCTTTCCGCGATCTACGCGCTCGCCGCGATCAGGGAAAGCGGCGCAAAGATGAAGCGCCGCGTCCGCGTCATCCTCGGCTGCGACGAGGAGATCGGATCTCTGGGCGTCGAGCATTATCTGAAGGTCGAAGGTCAGCCGACGCTCGCGTTCACGCCGGATGCGGAGTATCCGGTCGTCAACTCCGAGATGGGCATCATGCACGCTTCCTATGAAAAGCATTACGCGTCCGCGCTGCGGATCGACTGCGGCACGGCGGCGAACGTCATCCCCGGCGTGATCCGCGCGGAACTGCCCTGCAAGGCGATCCCGGTCGCCGCGCCCGAGGGCTTTACGGCGACGTTCGACGGAAACCGCATCACGGTCGAGGGCCGCGGCGGACACGCGTCCATGCCGGAATTTGCCAAGAACGCGCTGCTGGCGCTGCTGGGCATCCTCGCGCAGCAGCCGCTTCCCGAAGAGGATATCGGGACCGTCAGGGCGCTGCACGAAGTCTGGGCGTACGATCTGCACGGCGAAACGCTGGGCATCGACGTGACCGACGAATCGGGCCGCACCACGCACTCGCCCGACGTGATCCGCTTCAACGAGGACGGCGTCCGCTTCATCTGCGACTGCCGCCATCCGTTCACCCTGAAGGCGGAGGACATCCTTGCAAAATGGGACGCGGCGTACGCGAAGGCGGGATTCGCCCGCACGGACGTCGTGATCAAGCCCGGTCATTTCATTCCGGCGGACAGCGAGCTCGTGTCCACGCTGATGAACGTGTACAACGAGCTGAACGGCTCCGACTCGAAGCCGCTGTCGATGGGCGGCGGCACCTACGCGCGCGAGATGGAGAACGCGGTCGCGTTCGGCATCGTCCGCGAGGGCGAGGAGAGCATGTGCCATATGCCGGACGAGTCGATCTCGATCGAGGACATCCGGTTCAACACGGCGGTCATGGCGGAGGCGATCCGCCGGCTCGCGGCCGAATAATATGGAACGCATTTATCTCGTCGAGGACGATCCCGATATCCGCGAGATGGAGACCTACGCGTTGAACAGCGCGGGTCTTTCGGTCACGCCGTTCGATTCGGCGGCGCCGTTTTTCGACGCGCTGCAGCGCTCGCATCCGGATCTCGTGCTGCTGGACGTCATGCTTCCGGGCACGGACGGCATGCAGATCCTGAAGCGGCTGCGGGACGATCCCGACACGCAGGCGATCCCGATCATCCTGGTCACGGCGAAAACGTCCGAGGCGGACAAGGTCCGGGGTCTCGACTCCGGCGCGGACGATTACCTCACGAAGCCGTTCGGCGTCATGGAGCTCGTCTCCCGCTGCAAGGCGCTTCTGCGCCGCGCGAACCGCACGGCTCCGTCGCTTTCGTTCAACGCGATCGAGCTGGACGACGCCCGCCACCGCGTGACCGCGAACGGGCGCGAGATCGAACTGACGTTCAAGGAATACGGACTGCTGAAATACCTGCTTGCGCACCGCGGCGACGCGGTCTCGCGCGATACGCTGATGGAAGCCGTCTGGGGCTTTGCGTTTGCGGGCGAAACGCGCACCGTCGATATGCACGTCAAAACGCTGCGCAAGAAACTCGGCGCGGCGGGCGAGTGCATCGAGACCGTCCGCAACGTGGGCTACCGGCTCGGGAGGTAAGCGATGAACGATGCAATGCTTCCGGGCATTCTCGACGCCATGGAGGACGGCGTCGCCGCGTTCGACCTTGAGGGCACGGCGCTCTGTCTGAACAAGAAGGCGCGTTCGCTCCTGCACGCGGAGGAGGACGGGATCCGAAGGATCGACGATCTGCCGCAGCCGGTGCGCGCGTTCTTCGGCGGCGTCCGCAGCGGACAGAGCGAAACGATCGAACTGTTCGGGCAGGCGGTGCGTCTGCATTATCAGGACATGACCGAAAACGGGCTGCGCATCGGCGCGGTGCTCGTGCTTACCGATCTCGGCGAGCAGCAGCGCGCGGAGCGGCTTCGCCGCGAGTTCACCGCAAACGTCTCGCACGAGCTCAAGACGCCGCTGACCTCGATCTCCGGCTACGCCGAACTGATCGAGACCGGCATGGCGAAGGACGGGGACGTCCGCGTGTTTGCGGAGCGCATCCGCCGCGAATCGAACCGCATGCTTTCGCTCATCACCGACGTCATCACGCTCTCCGAGCTTGAGGAGCGCGCCGTTATGGAACATGCGGAAACGGTCGATCTCTACGCGATCGCGCGGGAGGCGACGGAAACGCTGAAGAGCGCGGCCATGGCGCGCGGCGTGTCGGTACAGATTTCCGGCGGCCCCACGCCGGTCAGGGGCGTGCGTTCGCTGCTCTCGGAGCTCGTCTATAACCTTTTGGACAATGCGATCCGCTACAACCGCGCGAACGGCACGGTCTCGGTGCGGACCGCGGACCGGACGCTGACCGTGCGCGACACGGGCATCGGCATTCCGAAACGCTTTCAGAGCCGCATCTTTGAGCGGTTCTTCCGCGTCGACAAGAGCCGCAGCAAAACGACGGGCGGCACCGGGCTCGGGCTTGCGATCGTCAAGCACGTCTGCGAGCAGCACGGCGCCGCGATCCGCCTTTCGAGCGCGGAGGGCATCGGCACGGAGATCACGGTGACGTTCCCGGAAAACGAATAACGACAGGATCGGAGGTATCGTATGCAGTGGTGGCACATTGCGCTGATCGCGCTCGGAGGGCTTCTTTTGCTGTACGGCGGCGGACGCGCCGTATACCGCGCGACGAGCGGCTGGAGAAGCCGGCTGAAAACGCTGAAGGACGCGCTGGACGAGGCGATTGAAGCGGATAAGGAACCGCCGAAGCCGCGCTCGCTCTCGTCGCTGGAATCCGTTGCGCTGCCGCAGATCCTGAAGGATTTTCCCGACTTCAACGCGCGGGTGTTCGCCCAGCGCGTGCGCCGCGACGCAAAGACGTATTATGAGAGCGGCAGGGAGGGCAAGGTCCTCTTTGACAAGGACGCGACCGACACGTTCCGCGAGACCTTCGAGGACCGTCTGCCCGAAAACGTCGGCGGCGGGATCGAGGTGCATCGCGTTTCGCTGTCCGGCTACGACAATTCCGGACGCAGAAAGCTTCTGACCTGTCAGGCGGCGGTCGGGTTCAGCGATCCGGGCGGCGCGCCGCAGCAGCGCCGGCTCGTGCTGGTCTACGTCGCGGGCTACGCGGACGATCCCGAAAGCGAGATCGTCGGCTTCAACTGCCCGAACTGCGGCGGACCGCTGCCGGCGGTCGGCGCGCGTGTGTGCGTCTACTGCGGCACCGCGTTTTCCGCGCCGGTCGACCGCGGTTTCCTGCTGTTCGACGCGAGGGAGGGCTGACGCATGCCGATCGACAAGGAAGATTACCTCGAACCGAACTGCGTTCTGTGCGGCGAGCCCTTCGGCGCGGAGCCGAAGATCAGGCCCGTGCCGCAGCAGCGGATCATGGAAAAGGTCGACGAATACATGAGCCGCCGCGACTACGCGGGCGTGGAGCGGCATCTGCTGTACTGGCTCGAGGAGGCGAAGCTCGGCCGCGACGAAAAGGGCGAACTGATGATCCGCAACGAACTGATCGGGCATTACCGCAAGGTCCTCGACCGCGAAAACGCGTTCAGGCAGATCGACGCGGCGGTCGCGCTGATCGATGCAATGGACTATGCGGATACGATCTCGGCGGGCACGACGTACGTCAACGCCGCAACGGCGATGAACGCGTTCGGCGAAAACGAGCGCGCGATCGAACTGTTCCGGAAGGCGCGCGCGGTCTATGAATCGGCTCCGGCACTGAAACCGGAGCTTTTAGGCGGGCTTTACAACAATATGGCGCTGACGCTCGTTTCGCTCGGGCGCTTCCGCGAGGCGGACGAGCTGTACCGGAACGCGCTCGAAACGATGGCGCGCGCGGAAAACGGCGCGCTCGAGCAGGCGATCACGTATCTCAATATGGCGAACGCCGCCGAGGACGAGTCGGGACTCGTCGACGCGGCGGAAACGATCGACGAGGATCTTTCAAAGGCGCAGGCGCTTCTGGACACGCCGTCCGTTCCGCGCAACGGATACTATGCGTTCGTGTGCGAAAAATGCGCGCCGACGTTCGCGTACTACGGCTGGTTCGCGTACGAAGCGGAACTGAACGAAAGGGCGAAAACGCTGTATGAACGGGCTTGAACTCTCCGAACGCTTCTATCGGGAATGCGGAAAACCGATGCTCGAGGAGCAGTTTTCCGATCTGCTGCCGTACCTTGCCGTCGGCCTGTTCGGCAGCGGCTCGGAGTGCTTCGGCTTCGACGACGAGGTGAGCCGCGATCACGATTTTGAGCCGGGATTCATGCTGCTTCTGCCGGGCGAGGACGTTGTCGACCGCAGGGAGGCGTTTCGGCTGGAGCGCGCGTACGCAAAGCTGCCGAAGGAATTTCTCGGCTTTCCGCGCAGCGCGGTCGCGCCGGTCGGCGGCGCAAGACACGGCGTCATCCGCACGGCGGAATGGTTCACGGACAAGGTCGGTTCGCCCGACGGGATCCTGACGGTGCGGCAGTGGCTGACCGTGCCGGAGCACGCGCTCGCGGAAGCCGTGAACGGCAAGCTGTTCTTCGACGGATACGGCGAGGTCACGCGCATCCGCGCGTCGCTTTCGCGGTATCCCGAGGATATCCGCAGAAAAAAGCTTGCCGGAGAGCTCCTTCTGATGGCGCAGTCGGGGCAGTACAACTATCTGCGGTGCCTGAAGCACGGCGAGACCGGCGCGGCGCAGCTGGCGGCCGCGGCGTTTGTAAAGGCCGCGATGCACGCGGCGTTTCTGCTGAACGGCGTCTACGAGCCCTATTATAAATGGAGCTTTCGCGCGATGCGGGCGCTTCCGGAGCTGTCGCTGCTCGCCGAAACGCTCGAGGTGCTTCTGACCACCGACAACGAGCCGGAGACCGCGGGATCGAAATACGACATGATCGAGGACGCCGCGGCGGACGTGATCGACGCGCTCGTTTCGCAGGGGCTTACGAAAGCGATCTGCGGCGATCTCGAAAAGCACGCGTATTCCGTCAACGACGGCGTCGCGGACGGGGAGATCCGCAATCTCCATATTCTTGCGGCGATCTGAGGAGGAACGATGAAGATTCACGGCTTACAGAAAATGACGCTTCTGGACTTTCCGGGACGTGTGGCGTGCACGGTGTTTTTGGGCGGATGCGACCTTCGCTGTCCGTTCTGCCACAACGCCGAGCTGATCGACGGCACGGCGGAGCCGGTCATGGACGACGCGGAACTGCTTGCGTTCCTCGAAAAGCGCAAAGGACTGCTGGACGGCGTCGCGTTCACCGGCGGCGAGCCCACGCTCAGGAAAGACCTTCCCGATCTGTTCCGGAAGATCAAGGCGATGGGCTATCCCGTGAAGCTCGACACGAACGGCATGCATCCGGACCGGCTCAGAGCGCTCATCGACGAAGGGCTCGTCGATTACGTCGCGATGGACGTCAAGGGCGGACCGCATCATTATGCGCATATCTGCGGACTCGAACAAATGGATCTTGCGCCGGTCCGCGAGAGCGTTTCGATCCTTCTGAACGGCACGATCGACTATGAATTCCGCACGACCGTCGTCGACGAACTGCACGATATGTCCGACTTTATCGCGATTTCCGAGTGGATCGCGGGCGCAAAGGCATACTACCTGCAGGCGTTCACCGACCGCGATACGGTTGTGTACGAAAACTTCCACGCGCCCTCGAAAGAATGCATGGAACAGTATGCTTCTGTTGTCCGAAAAACCGTACCGAACACCGCGCTGAGGGGCATATAGTCTGACTTTTTTCAAGGTTTGCCCGCCGCATACCCCGTTCTGTATATGCAACGCATAAATACAAGATATTGTATGATTTGTTAACAATCACCACAACATATTGACACAGAACCCCTTCTTGTGGTACAGTTACAACGCTCGGAATCGCGGGAAAAATTCCCGCGGCTCCCATTTTTACCAAACTGTGCCTGTGAGGGGGATTTTTATGTATCAGGTCATTAAAAGAGACGGAAAACTGGCCGAGTTCTCGATCGGCAAGATCAGCGCGGCGATCACCAAGGCGTTCGAAGCGACGGGGAAACAGTATCATCCGAGCGTGATCGAGCTCCTTGCGCTCCACGTCACGAGCGATTTCGAGAGCAAGATCAAGGACGGCAAGATCACGGTCGAGGAGATCCAGGACAGCGTCGAAAAGGTTCTGTCGGAATCCGGCTATGCGGACGTCGCCAAGGCGTACATTCTGTACCGCAAGCAGCGTGAGAAGATCCGCAACATCAATTCGACGATGCTGAACTACAAGGATCTGGTCGACAACTATCTGCAGATCAACGACTGGCGCGTCAAGGAGAACTCGACGGTCACGTATTCGGTCGGCGGCCTGATTCTTTCGAACTCCGGTGCGATCACCGCGAACTACTGGCTGACCGAGATCTACGACAACGAGATCGCGGAAGCGCACCGCAGCGCGGCGATCCATCTGCACGACCTTTCCATGCTCACCGGTTACTGCGCAGGCTGGAGTCTGAAGCAGCTCATTCAGGAAGGTCTCGGCGGCGTTCCGGGCAAGATCACGTCCTCGCCGGCCAGCCATCTGTCCACGCTGTGCAACCAGATGGTCAACTTCCTGGGCATCATGCAGAACGAATGGGCCGGAGCGCAGGCCTTCTCCAGCTTTGACACCTATCTGGCGCCGTTCGTCAAGGTGGATAACCTGTCCTATTACGAAGTAAAAAAATGCATCGAG
>JAEEGL010199789.1_pt1 | contig 12762 bp, 7 predicted proteins | sample 9134231 | NCBI WGS metagenome assembly JAEEGL01 (sample SAMN16246548, study PRJNA631951) | gut metagenome | biome: gut microbiome; feature: rumen; material: fiber-attached | host: Bos | place: Iran: Karaj | collected 2018-10 | reverse complement strand
TACTGTTTGGTACAACCAATGGGAACCGGCAGAAAAGAATACACAGTATGCGCATGACTGCTATGCTTATCATTTTGGGACATGCCTCGATGCAGCAGGAAATGATACAACAAATTTTAACATTGAGGATGTTGATAAGAGTAAAATACCGGATTTTAATCTTCTAGTAGGCGGGTTTCCTTGTCAAGATTATTCAGTGGCTTCTACTTTGTCAACATCAAAAGGGCTAGAAGGCAAAAAAGGAGTGCTGTGGTGGTCAATTAGAGAGACACTCGAAAAGAAACAGCCGCCTTTTGTTTTACTTGAAAATGTTGACAGGTTGCTAAAATCTCCGGCAAAGCAGAGAGGACGTGACTTAGGCGTCATTTTGGCGTGCTTTAGAGATGAAGGATATATAGTGGAATGGCGAGTAATAAATGCCGCAGATTATGGGTATCAGCAACGGAGAAGGCGCGTTTTTATTTTTGCCTACAAGAGTAATACGTTTTTTGCGGAAGAAATTGCGAAACGCACAAAGTCTAAAGATGATGTAGCTCAAGTGATTACAACTGCAGGATTTTTCGCTAAAGCCTTTAAAATCGATGATATTAATCCTGAAAAGATTAAGCAGTGTGAATTGCCGCGAACTGTAGGCGATGTATCTGAGCATTTCCGGTTTGCATTTGAAAACGCCGGAGTAATGAAGGATGGGATAATCTACACTGTTAAAACGACGCCGAAGTATAAAGGCAAGCAAATAACACTTGGCGACATAATGGATGAAGGTAATGTTTCAGAGGAGTACTTCATTCCGAATGAAAGGTTATATTACACGGATTACAATATCAATCATAGTGATGAAACCGGTGCTAAACTGTCGGATGAGGCACATCATACTTGGCAATATATAAAAGGCGGTAAGAAGTTATACCGCAAGGCTGCGAATGGCCATGAATACGTGTATTCGGAAGGTCCAATTCCGATGATTGACGAAGCTGATAAGCCGGCACGAACGATGCTAACTTCAGAGGGCAGTTTTAGCAGATCGACGCATATTGTTAGGGATAAGAAGACCGGTGCAATTCGCCTCCTTACTGCGGAGGAAACAGAACGCATTCAGGGATTCCCTACGGAGCACACAAAATACTGCTTAGTTGACGGAAAAACAGTAGAAATGCCGTCGAAGAAGAGAAGATTTATGATGGGAAACGCTTTGGTTGTAGATTTGATTAAGCAAATGGAACCGGTGCTTTCGCAGATATTTGATAAAGAAAAATAAGACATAGTTAAAAGTGGTGGATAATCTCTGCGCGGCACATGCTGGCGGTGGCCTCTGTTGGAGCGTAGGGCTGTCCGATGCGATGGCAATGTCCACCGAAGCGAGCAAGAGTTTTGGCAGGTGGGAGCAGCTGGGCTGCGAGCACAACGACACGAATGTCTGAAGGTGTTTCCGCTCGTAGGAAACCCTGAGTTTTCGTGGAGTTCCAAAACTTGCGAGGAAGGTTTGACAGTGCCTCGCGGAGGTAAAGTCAAGCGGAAACAGTGGCACGCAGCGGTGCTGCAATCAGCGAGATTGGGATAAACTCATTATGGCGATTTTCATTCTTATCTAGATTTGCGGAAAGTATGCACTAGAATGCAGAAAAACTGTCAAGTAGTGCATGGAAATGGCAGAGTTTCGGGTGGACTTGGGTTAATTCCAGACCGGAGATATGCACTAAATGCGTTATCAGATGTATTATAGTGCATAGTAATTGGCAGATTTGATGTGATAAAGCAGAAAGTCTATGCACTAAATGGGCGAATAAGTAGCAGATAGTGCATGAAATTTAAAATCACTGCAAAATGTCAAAATTAAGCGGACGAGCTTCTGTCAAAAAAAGACGTGGCGGCAAATGCGGCGGAGCTTGGGAGGAATTGAAAGTGTATCATTTGATTTTGGGCATTCAGTGCTTCAGCCTTTTGGCGCTGTTTGTCGAGTGTTGGGTAATAATTAAAAACTGGAAGGGTATGCTTCACACATACCTTTACTTTAGTTGTGCAGCGACGCTCATAAACAATATGGGCTATTTCCTGCAGCTTTTGTCGACCAGCGAGGAATCCTATTTTAATGCGCTGCGGCTGTCGTATTTCGGCCGCATGTGGATAGGGTTTGCCTTGCTGATTTTTGTCTCCGAGCTTGTCGGAAAACGTTTGGCGACACCGGTAAAGATATTGCTCGGGCTTTGCAATGTTGCGCTTTACGTAGTCGTTTTCACGACACGTCAAACAAATCTTTATTATTCCGATTTAAGCTTTGAAATGAAAGGGGATTTCCCTGTTTTAATACATAACAACGCTATTTTCCACCATGTTTGGACGGTGGTGATGGCATTTTACATCCTGTACGGCATGGTACTGCTTTTGAGCGCGCTCAGAAAGGAAAGCGACAAGCAGGCGAAGAACCGTCTTTCGATTGTTATTGCGGCTGTAGTGATCCAGGGCGTATGCACAGTTGTTCAAATGCTGCGTATACTACCGGTTTCGAAGATCTACGACCTGACTATGCTGAGCTTCCCGGTTGCGACGATTCTGATGCTGATTGCGATTTTCCGCTACGATTTGCTTGAAATGGAAAGCGAAGCGAAGCAGTACGCCGTAAACCAGCTTTCCGAAGCCATAATCGCTGTAGACAAGCGCGGTATTATCAATTTCCGCAATGAGCAGGCTGACGCGCTGATCCCAATCATCGGCGGCACACCGCAGGCGGCCATCGAGCGAATCACCAAGGCCATCGAAAACGGCACGCCAATCAGAGCGGAAGGCAAGGTCTACACACCGCGCGCCAACGCAGTGACAAGGCGCGGCAAGCAGTTCGGTACGATTTTCGCGCTGGCGGACGACACAGACACTTACCGCTATCTCGACGAGATAAAGGAACAAAAGCGCATCGCAGAGCGCGCAAACAAGGCGAAATCCGTGTTCCTTGCAAATATGTCGCATGAAATCAGGACGCCTATCAACGCAATCCTGGGCATGGACGAAATGATAATGCGCGAGAGCAGAGAGGATCAAATCGTCGAGTACGCGGAAAACATCGAATCTGCGGGCAGAACACTGCTCTCAATCATAAACGACATCCTGGACATTTCAAAGATTGAAGAGGGCAGGATGGAAATCATACCTGTGGATTATGATTTAACTTCGGTCATAAACGACCTGATGAACATGATTCAGGTTCGCGCCGACGACAAGGGGTTAAAGCTAAAGCTGGAGGTCAACGGCGATATACCGAAAATCCTTCATGGCGACGAAATCCGAATCAAGCAGGTTATTTCGAATATCCTCACCAACGCGGTGAAGTATACGGTCAAAGGCTCCGTAACACTGAAAATAGATTTTGAGCGCATCGAAAAGGAGGGCGAGACTGACCGCATAGCGTTAAAGGTCAGCGTTGCCGATACCGGCATAGGAATCAAGGAAGAAGATTTACCGAGACTCTTCGAACAGTTCGAACGCATTGAAGAATCCAGAAATCGCAATATCGAGGGCACGGGCCTCGGTATGAATATAACCCAGCAGCTGCTGTTTATGATGGGCAGCAAGCTCGAGGTTACGAGTGAATACGGCAAAGGCTCCGAGTTCTCATTCAGTCTGGAGCAAGACGTTGTAAAGTGGGAGCCTATAGGTAAATACGAGGAATCCTACCGTCGTGCAATCGAGGGACACAAGAAGTATCAAAAGAGCTTTACGGCAAAGGATGCACGCGTGCTCCTGATTGACGATACCGTTATAAACCATGCGGTATTCAAGGGACTTTTAAAGCAAACCCTGATACAGATAGATACGGCAGACAGCGGAGACGCAGGCCTCAGACTCGCGGAAAAGAACAAATACGATATGATATTTGTCGATCACATGATGCCGGGCAAGGACGGAATAGAAACTCTGGCGGAGCTTCGCGCATCGGAGGGTCAAAGCCGCGATTCGATTACGGTGTGCCTTACCGCGAACGCGGTTTCGGGTGCGCGTGAGCAGTATCTGGAGGCGGGCTTTGACGACTATCTCACAAAACCGATTGACGCGAAAAAGCTCGAGCAAATGCTCATAGAATATCTGCCGGATGAAAAGGTAGAAATCGTGCAGGGCGGCGAAGAAGTAGCCGACAGCACAGACAACTCCGCTCCTGCGGCACGCCCGAAGGTATTGATTGTGGATGACGATGAAGTCATTCGCGTGGCGGCAGCGGGCATACTTGAGCCTTATTACGACACGGTAGCATGCGCGGACGGCAAGGAGGGCGTTCTTGCGGCAGAACGCGAGATGCCTGATTTGGTGCTGCTCGACATCAACCTCGGCGGAGGAATGGACGGCTTTGACGTGCTGCGCCAGCTGAAGTCGAGTCTGAAAACCCGCGATATCCCTGTGATGTTCATAACGGGCGACGGCAGCGAAAAGACAGAGGCAGAGGGCTTTTCGCTCGGTGCGGCGGACTTCATCAGAAAGCCGTTTGTGCCGGAGGTTTTGATCAGACGTGCCGGTCGTATGATAGAGCTTTATCGCTTACAAAGAGGGCTAAAAAAAGAGGTCGGTGTTCAGACCGCGCGGGCGGACAACCTGTCCCTCCAGATGATGATCGCTCTCTCGAAAACCGTCGACGCAAAGGACCATTACACAAACGGTCACTCCGGCAGAGTTGCCGGCTATGCGGCTGAAATCGCGCGTCGTATGGGCAAAAGCAAAGCGGAGCAGGACAAAATCTACGAGATGGGACTGATGCATGATATCGGGAAAATCGGCGTCAGCGAAGAGATTATAAACAAGCCGGGTAGGCTCACCGATGAAGAATTTTTGACGATTAAAAAGCACACGGTCATCGGATACGATATACTGCAGTCGATTACGGAAATGCCGGATTTGGCGGTGGGCGCGAGGTCGCACCACGAAAGATTCGACGGAACCGGCTATCCCGACGGGCTGGCGGGCGAGGCTATACCGGAAGCGGCTCGCATTATATGCGTGGCGGATTGCTATGATGCCATGACATCCACGCGTACATATTCGAAGCCGAAAACTCCGACGGCAGTGCGGGCAGAGCTGGAGCGCTGCAGTGGTACGCAGTTCGACCCTGAGATTGCAAAGATTATGATTTCAATGATAGACGAGGACGAGGGAGTTCCGTCGAGGATTCGTGAAATTCCGGAAATCAGCGCGGACAGCGGACTCGAGCGCTGCGGCAGTGCGGAGCTTTACCTTGAAACGCTGCGAATATATGCGTCGGGGGCTCGCGAAAATGCCGATGAAATCGAAGAATACTTACGAAGCGGTGACATAAAGAATGCTACAATAAAGATTCATGCGTTAAAGAGTACTTCTCGTGTTATCGGCGCGCTCGAGCTTGGCGATTTGGCGGAAGAGCTGGAGAACGCAGGCAATGCCGGTGACAGCGCAAGGCTGAAAGAGGCGGTGCCGGGCCTTCTTGAAAGGTATCGCGCCATCGGAGAGGAGCTGACTTACGCGCTTGGCGACGGAGAGGCGGACTTATCCGATGAAGACTTACCGGAAATCGGAGAAGAGGAGCTTAATGAGGCGTTCACGGCGATTGGCGAGTTTGTGTCGGTGGCGGATTACGACAGCGCGCTTCAGATAGTGGAAAGCCTCGGGCAGTACAGAGTGCCGGAGGGCGAAAGGGAGCGCGTTCGTGCGCTTCTCAAGGCGGCGGACCAAATCAATTACGAGGAAATCGAAAAGATAATCAGCGAAAGAAAATAAAAGACAGAGGAGACTGAAATGGCAAAGATAACAATTATCAGCAAGGGCGCAGTTTTTATGACGGACGCACTGGTAAAAAACCTTGAAACGAGCGGATTTGAGGCAAAGATAGTTCCTCCGACGATTGAAGCCATCGGACAGGAAAGGGACGACACTTCAATCTATTTGATCTATGCGGGAGACTTCGTTTTCGGGGCGCAGGATGTGTTATTTTATCTAAAGGACACCTGCATCGAGGACGACAAGCAGGTCATCATTGTGGGCTACATGAAGGAGATTACGGAAATCCGCAATGCCATTCCGGACCATCAGGTAGCACGCGAGTTCGAGAGACCTTTCGATATGAAGGCACTTATGTCGGAGCTTGTTAAAATCTGCATGGCGGACGAGGAAAGACGCAAGGGAAAGAATATCCTTCTCGTGGATGACGATGTGTCATTCTTGAAGATGATGAAGGAATGGCTGTCGATGAAATATTACATCACAGTGGCGCGTTCCGGTATGCAGGCGATTACCTACATTGCGAACCACAAACCGGATCTGATTTTGCTCGATTACGATATGCCGATTACTCCGGGACCTCAGGTCATGGAAATGATCCGCAGTGAGCACAACGCAAAGGAGATTCCGATTATCTTCCTTACCGGTAAATCCGACAAGGAGAGTGTAATGCGTGTTATGTCTTTAAGACCTCAGGGCTACCTTTTGAAGTCCCTCAGCAAGGAGGAGATTACCGAGGCTGTTGACCATTTCTTTGAAACAAAGAAATGGGAGATGACACAGTATTAATAGAGAGGTAATTCTGTGAAAAAGGTAATTGTAATAATTACAAATCTGTTGGTTATATGCCTGATATTTTTCTTTATAGTTCAATACTCTTTTGAGAAGACTCGCGAAGGCACCGAGAGTGTGATTTCATCCTATGAAAAGATGACGCTCAGCACGGAGCAGATTTTGACGAACTATCTTGAGAGCGAGCAGCATCTTTGCGATGCTTGGGCGAACTATATAAGTGGTATAAAAAAGCTTCCAAATGAGTCTCAATCTTGATCTCGTCGATTCTCATCGGATCGATTGTAAATATGTCGTCCGACAGGACCAGGAAATCTGCGCGCGCACCCGGATGCAGCCAACCGCTGTCGTTCATACCGAGGATTAATGCGCCTGCGCGGGTGTAGAGGTAGATTGCTTCCTCCACGGTGAGGCGCTCATCACGCTCGCCTTTGCTGTAGTCCGTTCCGTCATAAGCTATACGCGTTACCGCCGCCTTTATGTTTGGCAGTGGGTCAGACGGAGTCGCCCAGCTTGTTGCCGGCGCGTCGGTTGAAAGGGCTAAGGTTACGCCCCTTTCCAGCATCGTGCGGATCGGATAATCTCGGCACGTCCTTTCGAGCCCCATATTTTTAAGATAAGACTCAATCTCCGAATACTGGAATATCGGCTGCGTCACAAAGGCGTAGCCCTTTTTTATTGCTTCGTCTATAGAATATTCCGTAGGCTCGGTTAAGTGCTCGAGCCGGAGGTGCGGCCATGTTTCGACATTGGTCCATTTCTTTTCGTTTTCGGCGCGGCGAATGATGCGGTCGATTGCTTGGCCGCCCATTGCATGCATGGAAAGCTGTATGCCGTGCTTTTTCGCAAAGGCAATGGCGCTTTCGAGCACCTCGTCGCTGCAAACACAGATACCGCAATCATCTTTGCCACCGCCAAGGTACGGCTCGTAAAGCCAAGCCGTGCGGCCTGATATGCTGCCGTCTCCGACGGTCTTTACACCTGCGACATAGATTTGTTTGTCGTGGTCCTTCATTTCCTCAGTCACCACAGGCGGATTATCAAGAAAATAATGCCACATATAATATACGGCTGCGCGCTGGGCAAAGCCCGCCTTTGCGGCATCCGAAAGGAGCGCATAAGTGTCGCTCGCATCAAAAAGCCCCATATCGGCAACCGCCACCACGCCTTGCTTTTCAAGGATTTTTCCCAGATCTACAATCTGCTGCACCAGCTCGTCATGCGACGGTACAGGAAGGAAAGGCTCGATCAGGTTCTTTGCGGTTTCGCGGAGTACCCCTGTCGGCTCTCCGTTTTCGTCGCGGTCAATCTGACCGCCATCCGGGTCGGGCGTGTCGGCCGTAATTCCTGCAAGCTCAAGCGCCTTGGAGTTCACGCATATTACGTGAGCACAGGTCCGGTGCACCAGCACCGGCGCGTCGCTCGCGCCCGCGTCCAAATCGTACCGATTTGGCGCCCTGTGCTCCGCAAACTTGCCCTCGTCGTAGCCCCAGGCCCGTATCCAAAGCTCGCCCCTTTCGGCGCGAGCCGCTTCCTCGGCGGTCATGGCGTTACTACGCTCGGCAATCTTTGCGGTAAGCTCTGCGATGGAATTAACCTCCGGCGGCAGAGCACTTATCATGGTGCTGTAATCCGCCAGCATAATCGGGTGCATGTGAGCATCAACAAAACCCGGGAGGACTGTACGTCCGCCCAGGTCGATAATTTCTGCGGTTTCAGCGAGGCTCGCCGCCTCGGAAACACCTTTAATATTCTTTTCGTATCCGACCCATTTAACCCTGCCGCCTGTCACAATCATGGCGTCTGCCCAGAGGTTTTCGCGGTCGGAGGTGAAGATTTTCGCGTTTTTATACAAAACGGTCTTTTTCTCAGTGTGGTTCAATTCTTATTCAACCTTCCGCTTATCTTATTTTTTATTTTTGCGACTTCAAAATTGCAATCGAAGCCGATGCGCCGATTCTGTCCGCGCCCGCATTTATCATAGCCATGCAGGTCTCGTAATCGCGGATACCGCCGGAAGCCTTTACCTGCGCCAGATTGCCTACAGTCTTTCTCATAAGCTCAACGTGGTGAACCGTCGCGCCGCCTGTGCCAAAGCCTGTGGAAGTCTTCACAAACTCTGCGCCCGCCTCGACAGCAAGCTCGCAAGCCTTTACAATCTGCTCGTCCGAGAGATAGCAGGTCTCGAGGATTACCTTTACATCTGCGTCAAACTCGTCGGCAGCGGCAACGCATGCGGCAATCTCGTCGCGAACGTAGTCGTAGCGGCCTTCCTTGAGGGCACCAACGTTCAGCACCATGTCAACCTCGAGTGCGCCCTTGGCACAAACGTCGGTTGTCTCGTAGATTTTTGCTTCCATGCTCATTGCGCCTAAAGGGAAGCCGATGACTGCGGCAACCTTTACATCGGTGCCCTTGAGCTCATTTGCGGCGAGCTCAACATAGCAGCCGTTTACGCAAACCGAGTAAAAATCGTATTCCTTTGCCTCGGCGCAGAGCTTTTTGATGTCCTCTGTGCTCGCTTCGGCCTTTAAAAGTGTGTGATCGAAATATTTGTTTAATGGCTTCATTTCAAACCTCCCATAACCTCATTTTTCTGTATGTAAATATAATACCACAAAAGTTTCGTTTTTAGTGAAAATGTGCACGAAATTTGCTATAATATTTGGTAGCAAATTTTCGGAAAGGAGACCGCCATGCATTTGATTGCACCGGACCCAATTGCATTTACACTCGGACCGATTGAGGTGCGCTGGTACGGCGTTATGATTGCGCTCGCAACACTTTTGGCTGCCGGAATCGGCTACAGGAGGAGTGAAAAATACGGAATCAAGGGTGATGACCTACTGGACATTCTTCTTATCGCAATTCCGGCTGCGGTTATAGGCTTGCGCCTTTACTATGTGGCGTTCCACTGGGACAGCTACGCAGGCGACCTTTCCGCCATACTTAACATAAGAGAAGGCGGCCTCGCCATACACGGCGGGTTGATTTTTGCGTTCCTTTCGGCCTGGCTTGTGTGCAGGCACAAAAGGATTAACATACTTGACGGGCTGGATCTCGCAGTTCCTTGCATTGCGCTGGGGCAGGCGATAGGCCGCTGGGGCAACTTCTTTAATGAAGAAGCCCATGGCTGCGAGACGGATTTACCGGTTTCGGTCCTGATTGACGGCGTGAATTACCATGCAACCTTTCTCTATGAGTCGCTCTGGTGCCTTATGCTGTTTTTTCTGCTTTCCTTCATTGCGAAGAAAAGGCGCTTTTCAGGGCAGATCTTTTGCCTTTACCTGATGCTCTACTCGGCTGAAAGATTTTGCGTGGAGTCGCTTAGAACGGACAGCCTGATGATAGGACCTTTTAAGCAGGCAATGGTTTTAAGCGCCTGCCTCATAATTGCGGGAGCGATTCTTTATGCAGTGCTCTCCCGAAAGCAAAATCAGAGGTTGTAAAAGATTAGATAACATGCCTCCATTCGGCAGATAGCCGGGACAGAGAAAGAGGTCGCCTTGAAGGCGGCCTTATTATTTTGGCTGACAGAGTGAAAAGCATTGACTGATTATTGTTGAATAAGTAAAATATAGGGTAACAGATTAGCGTTTTAATAACAGGAGACCCTTGAGGATGGAAAAGGCTGAAAACCCTTACATTGACATAAAGCAGGCTTTTGAACGGATTACCGATAATTTTAGAGAGAATCTCCCAAATGTGGAGAATCGCCTCAAGGCAAAGCTTAAAGAGGGTAATGAGAAAAAAGACCTGTACACAATAGCCTCAGCAGACTACTGGCTTGGATTTACACTCTTTTCGACCGGTCATCGCAAGACCGTTCTTTCGCATGCGCTTAAAGCCTTTTCGTTGTTTTCCGAGATGGAAGACCACGATATGACGGCTAGGTCGTGCAATCTTTTGGCGGTTTACTATACAATGACCGGGGCCTATCTTTTGGCTGCGGAATATTATCACAAGCTCTCCGACATCTTAGATAAACATGCGGGACTTTCAATCAAGAAAAAGACTTTATACTGCAACATTGCGGAGAATTACTACCGCATGGGTGACTTAAAGAAAGCCATCAGATTCGGTGAAAAGAGTCAAAAGGAAATTCAAAGCGAAAAGACGGGCGATGACGAAAGGCTGAAAGAGGACAATTACAGGCTGGCGTTCTCCGTTTACGGAAACCTTTCCGAATACTACGAAAGCGCGGGACGCTACGAGGATTCCCTCAGGAACACCCGGGCTATGAAGTACATAATGGACAAGGTGGGCGGTCGCGTGAACGAGCCCGACCGATACAAGCTGCGCATGGCGGCAATCGGTTACCGCATGGGCGATATGCACCAGGGCAACGAATATTCCGACATCGCACTTTCCGAAGGGGCAGCAGGAGTCGGCATACACGAATACGGCACAGACTACGAGAGACTTGCCGAAATGCTGATTGAGCTCGGAGATTACGACAGGGCACTGGCCTTTATTGGGTTCCTTGAGCTTTATGCAGGCAAGACCAATCTCATAAACGATAAAATCGCCGAATGCAGAATTAAGTGCAAATACTACGATGCCATCGGCGACCAGGGACAGACGCTTCGCTATTCCAGGCTCCTTAACGAATGCCACGAGCAAAAGAACGCCGAGAGTCTGGCGGAGCAGCTCGACATTCAGGACAAATCCTACACAACCATGAATGCGGCAGGCAAGCTCATAAAGTTTGCCAAGGAAAACGAAAGGCTGGCGCAGACAGATCCGCTAACGGGTCTTTATAACAAGATTGGTGCGGAAAAATATCTGATTCCTTTCTGCAAGGAGGGGGACGGTGAGTTTCTGCTGCTCGATCTCGATAATTTCAAGCTAGTAAACGACCTCTACGGCCATGCGTACGGTGACGAGGTGCTGATTACTTTTGCGGATATACTGCGAGGCCGCACAAGAAACGGCGATGTTTTGGCGCGCATCGGCGGTGACGAGTTTATTGTGGGATTTAAAGGGAAAGCCGAGGAAAAGGTCTTCGCGGTTTTCACCGAGAATATAAACAGGCAGCTCAAAGAGCGCTGCCAAGAGATAATGGGAGATGATTTCGATGTTCCCATAGGTGTTTCCGTCGGTGCGGCTGATATTCCGAAAGAGGGTGCCGAGTATGACGCGCTTTTCAAAAATGCCGACGAGGCGCTTTACCGCGTAAAGCAGAACGGTCGTCACGGCTACTGCATTTACCGGGGCGGTAATTCATTCTCGGGCGGCAAGGTCGTCGATAATGACATAAATCACATGATGATACTTTTCGAGGAAAGAGGTCTCGCAAAGGATGTTATGAACGTGGGTACCGAGGATTTCGGCGTCGTTTACAGATATCTTGCGCGATATACCGCAAGCTCCGGAACAGATGCATTTTTGATTATGTTTAGGCTTATCAAAAAGACTGACGGAGCGAAAATCGATTTTTCCTCGGCAGTATATCGCTTCGAGGGAATCCTTAAAAATTCTTTGACACCGGGTAATGTGATGACTTACGGTCAAAGAAGTTGTTTCCTCATTTTGGCGGGTAATATCGGTGCGGCGGAGGTAAAGGTGCTGACTGAAAAAATAGAAAAGAATTGGAAGGCTACCGACGAAAGTGCCGGAGTCGAGCTACGTTGCAGCTTCCGCGTCATCGCGAAGAAATAGCTGCAGAATTTGAAAGTGTTAGGCTGAAAAATGTATTACGCGAGTTTTGGTATTTTGGCGGTGATTCATCACGTCATAATTAACTACGACATTTTGAAAAACGGTGGGAAGGGCAATCAGGCGGCACCGAGTCGCCACTACAATCATTTTTTGCAGGCGCTCTTGCTCTTCTACATCTCCGATTTCACATGGGGCTTTGCAATAGAGTCAGATCATTTTATCATCGCATATGCGGATACGTGTCTGTTTTTTGCGGCTATGGCACTTTCGGTATTGCTTTGGACAAGATTCGTGGTTGCATTCCTGGGAGAACGAGGGATCCGTGCCAACATACTCATGACCGAGGGATGGCTGATTTTTGGTTTTGTCATAATAAACCTGATTACTAATTTCTTCAATCCGACCATCTTTTACTTTGCGGAGGGAATGGTATATGTAGCGACCGCCGGCAGACAGGTTTTAATGTATGCGCAGGTTTTGATGTATGCCTCCTTGACCTTGTACACGTTGGTAGTTTCCACAAAATCGAAGGGCAAGGAAAGAGTTCATTACATGGCGGTTTGCACCTCGGGCGGTGTG
>JAEEGL016943078.1_pt1 | contig 12763 bp, 8 predicted proteins | sample 9134231 | NCBI WGS metagenome assembly JAEEGL01 (sample SAMN16246548, study PRJNA631951) | gut metagenome | biome: gut microbiome; feature: rumen; material: fiber-attached | host: Bos | place: Iran: Karaj | collected 2018-10 | reverse complement strand
TATTCGTACTCGAAGGCTGGCTTATCTCCCTCGCAGGACTCGCCGCAGGGCTGATCCTGGGACTGGCGGCAGTATTCATACAGCAGAGATACGGCATAATAAAAATGCCGGGCAGCTTCCTTATAGAAGCCTACCCGGTAATTCTCAAACCTCTCGACGTGATTCTCAGCGTCGCAGGCGTAGCCCTGATCGGATATCTTATCGCGCTGATCCCGGCAGGGAAAGCGCGGTCTGCAGAACTTACTTAGTACTGATAAGATTGAGGAACTCGTTCCTTGTCCTCGCATCTCTGAGGAAGACCCCCGAAAATGCCGAAGTCGTAGTTATGGAATTAGACTTCTCGACTCCGCGAAGCTTCATGCACGTATGCATGGCCTCGATCACCACGGCCACTCCGAGCGGATGGAGGGACTCCTGGAGGCAGTCGCGGATCTGGACAGTCAGCCTCTCCTGTACCTGGAGCCGGCGGGCGTATGTATCCACTACCCTGGCCACCTTGCTGAGGCCGGTTATCTTGCCGTTAGGAATATAGGCCACATGGGCCTTGCCGATGAACGGCATCATATGGTGCTCGCATGTCGAGTAGAGCTCAATATCCTTTACCAGAACCATCTGGCGGTATTCCTCGTCGAAAAGTGCGGAGGTGACAATCATCTCGCCGTTCTCGCCATAACCCTTGGTCATGTACTGAAGGGCTTTAGCGACCCTTTCCGGGGTCTTGAGAAGTCCCTCTCTCTCTGGATCCTCGCCTATCAGGCGCAGAATCTCCTTGACGTGCACCGCGATTTCCGCAGTTACGTCCTCGTCGTATCTATCTTCTCTATGATATGCCATAAAAACAATTTTTCACACTGCAAAAATAGATAAAATAAATTCATATAGGAAATTTCTTTAAAATTTACGAAATTTGTAAGAATCATATAAAACGGACGAAAATGAAAAAATCACTTGGCACCCTGTGCGTGCAAGCCGGCTACACCCCGGGAAAGGGTGAGCCACGTCAGATTCCAATTTACCAGAGTACTACTTTCAAGTACGAGACAAGCGACCAGATGGGCCGCCTCTTCGACCTTGAAGACAGCGGATATTTCTACACCCGCCTCCAGAACCCGACCAACGATCTGGTTGCGGCCAAGATAGCGGCCCTGGAAGGTGGCGTAGCTGCAATGCTTACTTCCTCAGGCCAGGCAGCCAACTTCTTCGCATGCTTCAATATCTGCGAGACCGGAGGCCATATAATAAGCTGCTCCAACATCTACGGCGGCACTTTCAACCTTCTCGGCACCTCGTTCAAGAAATTCGGCATCGACGTAACCTTCGTTGACGCCGACGCTTCCGACGAAGAACTCGAAAAGGCATTCCGCCCTAACACGAAACTCGTATTCGGAGAGACTCTTTCCAATCCTGGAGTAAGGATCCTCGACATAGAGCGCTTCGCTAAGTTCGCCCACAGCCATGGAGTTCCGCTTATCGTGGACAACACCTTCCCTACACCGATCGGCTGCCGTCCTTTCGAATTCGGAGCTGACATAGTGACCCACTCCACCACAAAGTACATGGATGGTCACGGCACCACCGTCGGCGGAGTGATCGTCGACAGCGGCAACTTCGACTGGGAGGCTAATGCAGACAAGTTCCCCGGCCTCTGCACCCCTGACGAATCATACCACGGGCTTACCTACACCAAGAAATTCGGCAAGCTCGCCTATATAACCAAGGCCACGAGCCAGCTCATGCGAGACTTCGGTTCGATCCAGAGCCCGCAGAACGCCTTCTACCTCAACCTCGGCCTGCAGACTCTGCACGTACGAGTAGACTATATCAGGAAGAGCGCCAAGAAAGTGGCGGAATTTCTGGCCAGCCATCCGAAGGTTGCGTGGATCAACTACTCCGATCTTCCGACCGATCCGGAGCATGCACTCCAGCAGAAATACCTTCCTGACGGATCATGCGGCGTAATGGCCTTCGGCCTCAAGGGCGACCGCGCATTCGCCAACAAGTTCATGGACAATCTCAAGCTTATCACTATCGAGACCCATGTGGCAGACTGCTACTCATGCATCCTGCACCCGGCGTCGCACACCCACCGCCAGCTTACCGACGAGCAGCTCAAGGAAGCCGGCATTCCTCACGACCTGATGAGACTCAGTATCGGACTCGAGGACACCGACGACATAATCAACGATATCCGACAGGCTATAGAAAGCGCATGTTAAGACATTCCATACAGACCGGCCGCTTCGACTTCGAAGCTGGCGGATTCATCGACGACCTGACAGTCGTCTACCATACTTCTCCGAGAGAGTACAAGCCCTCGGACAAGGTGGTATGGATCTGCCATGCCCTGACCGCCAACTCCGATCCGGAGGACTGGTGGCCGCAGCTCACCGGTCCCGGAAAACTCTTCGACACCGAGAAATATTTCATAGTCTGCGTGAATACGATCGGTTCCCCGTACGGGACGACCGGCCCGGCTTCATGGAACCCCGATACAGGAAAGCCATACTTGATGTCCTTTCCCCAGATGACGATAAGAGACATGGTCCGCGGAATGATACTGGTGCGCAAGCATATCGGGATCGAAGCCGTGGATTTCCTGATAGGATCTTCGATCGGAGGTTTTCACGCCGTCGAATGGGCCGTAATGGAACCGGAAGTCATCAGGAACGCCGTATTCATGGCAACATCCGCGAGAGTCCCGGCCTATCTTACAGCCTACAACGAATCGCAGAGGATGGCCCTCGAGGCCGACAGCACCTTCCGCGAGCAGAAAAGCCGCAAAGGCGGAGAGCTCGGACTCCGCTGCGCTCGCAGCATCGCCCTGATCTCATACCGCAGCTTCGCCGGATACAAGAACACCCAGTCCGAACCTGACGAAGACGCGCTCTTTGCCGGAAGAGCCTGCTCATACCAGCAATACCAGGGCAAGAAACTTTCCGACCGCTTCGACGCGTATAGTTACTGGTATCTATCCAGATCTCTCGACAGCCACAATCTCGGCAGGGGACGAGGCGGAGTCGCAGCGGCTCTTAAGACGATAAAAGCAAAAACGACTGTGGTCGCTATCGATAGCGACTGTATCTTCCCACCGTCAGAACTAAAGATTATGGCGGACAATATCCCCGGAGCCAGCTGGTTCATGGTCACCTCGGACTTCGGCCACGACGGGTTCCTTCTTGAAAACGAACAATTGACAAAAATTTTAACCCCGATTTTACCATAATGCAGGTACTGAAATTCGGCGGCTCTTCGGTAGCCAATGCCAACAACATCAGCAAAGTAGTAGAAATAGTATCGAAAGCAGTTGAAAGGGACAGGACAATAATGGTCGTGTCCGCAATCAGCAAATGCACCGATACTCTTATCAATATCGGCAGAAAAGCCGCCTGCAAGGATGAATCCTATGTCACGCTTATCGAAGATCTGCGCAAGAGGCACCACGAGATAATCCTCAGCCTTCTTCCTATCGAGAAGCATGAGGAATCCCTCGAGGTTTGCGACGGCATCTTCGAGTCAATAAGCGACATCGCCAAAGGCGTAAGCCTCATAGGAGAGCTGACCCAGACCAGCCTGGACGCTATCCAGGGCTGCGGCGAGCTTCTCTCGACCAAGATAATCGCGACAAAGCTTGCCTCCATCGGAATCTCGACCAAATGGGTCGATTCCCGGAACATAATCCGCACGGAGAATATCGACGGCAAGAACGTAGTACTCCAGGAGGAGAGCTACAACAACGTGGAGAAGATGGTGGACGACAACCATATCACCTCTCTCTTCGTCGTTCCGGGCTTCGTGGCCTCCGACCCTCAGGGCCGCATGACCACACTCGGCCGCGGCGGCTCCGACTACTCCGCATCTATCTTCGCGGTAGGCTGCAAAGCCCGCCGTCTGGAGATCTGGTCCGACGTGCCCGGGCTTATGACCGCAAACCCTAAGATCGTTCCTTCAGCCCGCAGTATCAGCAACATCTCATACCGCGCCGCCCTCGAACTTTCGCACTTCGGAGCCAAGGTCATCTACCCTCCTACAATCCAGCCTGTAGTCTCCAAAGGAATTCCTATCTACATCAAGAATACCTTCGATCCGGAGGCTCACGGCACCCTTATAGAGAAGAACCCTCCTCGCAGCCAGTCCAAGCTTATCGGACTGTCCAACTCCGACAACATCGCCCTGCTCTCCCTCGAAGGCAGCGGAATGGTCGGAATCCCGGGCTTCTCAAGCCGGCTCTTCGACACCCTCAGCCGCAACGGCATCAATATCATTCTGATCACCCAGGCTTCTTCGGTACATACAATGTGTATCGCAGTCTCCGAGGCTGACGCAGAAAGAGCCAAGGCTGCGGCCGACAGCACATTCGCTTACGAAATCTCCCTCGGAAAGCTCAATCCGCTGAAGGTGGAGAAAGGATACAGTATCGTCTGCCTCGTAGGCGACGACATCGTCAACCAGTACGGCACGACAGGCCGCATGCTTGCCGCCCTCGGACGGTACAGCATCCCGGTAAGGGCTACCGCCCAGGGCTCGTCCGAAAGAAATATCTCCATAATAGTCAACTCCGAGCATGTACAAGAGGCTATCCTGCATATCCACAACGAGTTCTTCGACAAGAGCTTCGAGAAGCAGGTGAACATCTTCATTGCCGGCTACGGCAACGTCGGAAGTTCGCTCATAAACATCATTTCGGCTAACCAGGACAAGATCGCTGCATCCACCGGACGCAGGATCAATGTCATCGGAGTATCCAACAGCCGCAGATACGTCATAGACAGGAAAGGTCTCGACCTCTCCAAGATCGACGAGATGCTGAAGAACGGAGAAAGTGCAGCCGACGAGGCTTACTTCGAGGCGCTCGCAGCCCTCTCTATGGAGAACTCCATATTCGTAGACTGCACCGCCAGCTCCGATATCGCCTACAAGTATATGAATCTCTTCAAGAGAGGTTACTCTGTCGTCGCCTGCAACAAAATCACCTTCTCTGCCCCATACACCCAGTATGCCGCAATCAAGGAGACCGCAGTCGCCAACGGAGCCTCGGTAAGATATGAGACTACGGTCGGAGCAGCCCAGCCTATCCTGGAGTCAATCGCCCGCTGCGTCAACTGCGGCGACGAGATCCAGAAGGTGGAGGCAGTGCTTTCAGGCACCCTCAACTATATCTACAGCACCTATAAAGGCGGAGAAGGCGGCACTTTCGCAGAAACCGTAAAGAAAGCCCAGGATGCCGGTTATACCGAACCCGACCCGAGACTGGACCTCAGCGGACGCGACGTGCTCCGCAAACTTCTCATCCTCTCCCGCGAGGCAGGAGTTCCGCTGGACGAAGCCGACGTAGAGATAAGCCCTATCCTCGGCCCTGAGTACTTCTCAGTAAAGGTTCCGCAGTTCTACGAGATGATGGCGGCCAACGAGGACAAGTTCGCAGCAATCTACAACGAAGCTGCAAAGAAGGGCCTCAGACAGAGATTCGTGGCCTCTCTCGAGAAGACGGCCGATGGTTACAAGGCCAGCCTGGGACTCAAGTCCATCGGACCTGAGCACCCTCTCTACAACCTTGGCGGCACGGACAACTGCTGCATCATTAAGACAAACCTCTATCCTTCTCCTCTGGTGATCCAGGGAGCCGGAGCAGGCGCGATGCAGACAGCATCCGGAGTGCTGAACGATATTCTGCTTATAAGCTAGAAATAAGGATTACTTCTCTCGTAGAGGAAGTAACCTTGACAGAATCGTCTATTCTCCTGCCCAGAAGGGCAAGAATCTTAGAAGAAGCTCTTGACTCGGCGAGTACAAGGGCTTTTTCTTTTTCTGGAATCGAATAATGGAGATCGACAAACATATCGCTGAGCTTCTTCTCCCCTTTCATTCCCAGCGGACGGATATGGTCGCCTTCCTTCCAGCTCCTGACAAAAAGCGGGAAACTCACTTTAGATGCGTCCAGAAGAATACAGCCTTCCGGCTGTTTCACATCCATCCCGCAAGGCCATTCCAGCACCTTAACCTCGAAGCCGTCGTAATGCCCGGGGCCGTCGACGACATATTCTCTGGACGATCCCGGTTTGTCTACGATAATGGAGTCAGCCGTCAGCGAAGCCCTGTATTCTCCTGAAGAAAAGACTTTTCCGGCTCTCTGGCGGGAAGAAGATATTAGAGCCCCGATCTCATGGAGCTGGCTTTCATTGAAACCATAGTCAGACAGAAGCCGGTAGAGAATATAATCCCTGTGGGGTTCTGCCAGAAGCATGTTGATGTCAATGGCGAAACCGCCTTCCAACTGTCTCGTCATTCCCTGGCCGTAGATCGCGAAATAATCGTCCAGTACTTTTCCGGCCTGTGAGAAATGACGCATTTCGCGAGAGAATGTCTCCAGGAACGAAGGGTTGATTTCGCTCAATACCGGAAAGACAAGATGTCTCAGTTTATTCCGCTTGTATTCGGTTTCAGCATTGGTACTGTCCTCCCTGAACGGGATACCGTTCTCCTTGACATAAGCCTCGATCTCGGCTCTGGTGATTCCGAGAAGCGGTCTTATGAGCCTTGCGTCTCCGGAATATCCCGGCACGGGGATCCTGCCGGACTCCGGCATTCCGCTGAGCCCGTTGATGCCGGTCCCGCGAAGAAGGTTCAGCAGCAGGGTTTCGGCGTTGTCGTTGGCGTTATGGGCAACTGCCAGAGCGCTGCAGCCTTCGGCTTCGCAGACCTCGGCGAACCATCTGTACCTCAGATCGCGGGCGGCCATCTCGATGCTGATCCCATTGTCGCGGGCATATGATTCCGTATCGAAGTCCTTACGGATAAGTCTGACGTCATGGGCCTTGCACCAGTCTCCGACCATTTCGGAGTCGCCGTCGGATTCTTTTCCGCGGAGGTGGAAGTTGCAGTTGGCGACGATGATTCTGATGTCGGTGGTGAGGAAGAGGGTGGCGAGGGTCATGGAATCGATGCCGCCGCTTACGGCGACAAGGACCTTGCCGCCTTCCGGCAGCAGTTCATGGATCTTGTCTGTAAACCTCTTTCTCATCATCATTAATTATTTCAGGGAGAAGCTGGTATTGGTCCTGAAGCCGTGGCCGCCCGCGGCCATCGTGAGCGGGAGGGGCCCAGCCGTCAGGCTGGGAAGGATAGCACCGAAGGTGCGTAGCTTCAGGACCAATACCAGCTTCTCCCTGAATATTCAATATTATTTGGAAGCGAAGGTGTAGGTAAAGCCGAACTGAAGGGCTTCAGAGAACTGGACGAGACGGCGGCCTGCCGGATGATCCTCGTCTACGATACGTACCGTATCATCATAGATAAGGTTCGTCGTGATGTTCAGGCTGAAATACTTGGCCAATTTCCACATGAGACGGTTGTCCCAGTTGATACGGAGATTGCCAGGATGGTCGAGATAGTTCGAGAACAGTATGAGCTGGGTCGAACCCTCGAAATTATCATTGACCTTGACTTTGGCCACAGCCTTGAGCTGGGCACCGAACTCGAACCTTGCCGGACGATACCAGCTTCCTTCCGGAGTACCTTCTACATTTTCGTAAGCCTTCTTGAGCTTCATGCCGTAGTTGTTTCGGAGAGCCTCGTCAGACACGATGGTGAAGCCACCGGTAAGAGGTGCGAAGTTTACCACGAGCCAGCCGTTCTCATTAGGCTTCCAGTCAATACCGAGACCGAGGGTCACGATAGCCGGGGAGAAGAATCCGGACTTGAGAGTCCTGGCTGCCTTCCAGTCAGCCTTTGAAGGATTCTCCACGGATGGAGTGCCGTAGAGATAACCGTTGTTGAACTGGTTGAGGAAAGTAAAGGTCGCAGAATAGTCAAGAGTCTTGGTTGCCTTCATGCCCCATGTGCTTTCAAAAAGCATACGGTCTTTGTTCTTCTGGACGATAGGCTTGTCCTCGGAATACATGAAACCGTAATCAAGCTGGAGACGGTTCTTCCAGTGGATGTTATCCTTGGAATAATCAGCATTGGCATCAACGTAGGCACTGAGAGTGACGTTGTTGATACCTCCCTTGGCCCAGTTCGAGAATGAGCTCTGGACAAAGTTGAGCTGTGTCATCATTGACTTCTTCCAGTAGTTTGGCTTAACCACCGGTGCCTCAGCTTTCGGGGCACCTGCAATAGCTGAAGCAGCCTCTTCGGCCGCCTTCTGCGCATCGGTCTGCGCGAATGCAGGCATGAAAGCCAGCACCGCAGCGATAGTTACAATCAGTTTCTTCATAATTTATAATTATAGTTTAATATGAGATAGCAAAGACAACTCTCTGCTTTGAAGGTTTTCCAGAATAGATGTCGACACCCTCCTCCTCGCAGACATAGCTGTCCACAGGGATGCAGCGGATGGTAGCCTTGGTCTCGTCCTTGATCTTCTGCTCGGTCTCGGCAGTGCCGTCCCAGTGGCAGAGAAGGAACTTGCCGGTTCCGATCTTCTCTTTGAACTCCTCCCAGCTGTCGCATTTCTCGACATTCTCGTCGCGGAACTTGAGAGCCTTATTGTAGATATTCTTCTGGATATCGTCGAGAAGTCCGGCGATATGCTCCTCGATGCCGTCGAGATTCATGGTCACCTTCTCGAGAGTATCGCGGCGGTGTACCTCCACGGTACCGTTCTCGATATCGCGAGGGCCCATCGCAAGGCGTACAGGGACGCCCTTGAGCTCCCACTCGGCAAACTTGAATCCAGGACGGAGGGTGTCGCGGTCGTCGATCTTGACTGAATGGCCATTAGCCTCGAGATTCTTCTTGATTTCCTCCATGCGCGCGATGATTGCGTCATGCTCCCCCGGTTTGCGGAAAATAGGGACCATCACAACCTGGATAGGCGCGAGAGCCGGAGGCAGCACGAGACCGTTGTCGTCTCCGTGAGCCATGATGAGGGCTCCCATCAGTCGGGTGGAAACGCCCCATGAGGTAGCCCAGACATACTGCTGCTTACCCTCTTTGTCGGTATATGTAACGTCGAATGACTTCGCGAAGTTCTGGCCGAGGAAGTGGGAAGTACCGGCCTGGAGGGCCTTTCCGTCCTGCATCATGGCCTCGATCGTCATTGTATCGAGAGCACCGGCGAAACGCTCGTTAGGGCTCTTGTGGCCGACGATGACCGGAAGGGCCATCGAGTTGCGGGCGAAGTCAGCATATACGTTGACCATACGCTGCTTCTCCTCCTGAGCCTCCTCTGCGGTAGCATGTGCGGTATGTCCCTCCTGCCAGAGGAATTCGGCGGTACGGAGGAAGAGTCTTGTCCTCATCTCCCAGCGTACCACGTTGGCCCACTGGTTGCAGAGGATTGGAAGGTCTCTCCATGAAGTGATCCAGTTCTTGTATGTGCTCCAGATGATTGTCTCGGAGGTAGGACGTACCACGAGCTCTTCCTCGAGCTTGGCTTCCGGATCCACTACCACACCCTTTCCGTCCGGGTCATTCATGAGGCGGTGGTGGGTAACCACGGCGCACTCCTTTGCGAATCCGGCTACATGCTCGGCCTCGCGGCTGAAGAATGACTTAGGGATGAACAGAGGGAAATATGCATTCTGATGTCCTGTTGCCTTGAATTTATCGTCGAGGATACGCTGCATTTTTTCCCAGATAGCGTATCCGTAAGGTTTGATTACCATGCAGCCCCTGACCGGAGACTGTTCCGCCAAGTCGGCCTTTACAACGAGATCGTTGTACCACTGAGAGTAATTAACCGACCTTTTCGTAATCTGATCTGCCATTTTCTTTGATTATAATAATTTATTCCAAGATGATTTTAAACCATGTACCAAATAAAAGGTACGATAATTGCATAAAGCATCTTAAATCTTCGCTTTTTTGCGAAGACAAAGATACAAATTTTATTTATATATAGGAGATACAGTTATGAAAACCAACATTCTGACATTGTCTGTGCTGCTTTTGGCCGTCAGCGCCTGCGGTACGGCAAACCAGTTAGCTTCCTCCGGCCAGCGCTTCGAGGATGGTATCTACTATACACCATCCGAAGACGAACTGATAACCACCTCCGACCAGGAGGTACAGAATCTGGTAGCTGAAACAAGCGCATCTGAGATATACAGAGTAAGAGACCTCGGCGATACAGTCGTGATCAGCAGTGAAAACCCTGTCACAATCGTTACCGCCCCGGATATCGACATCTGGATGGGCTATACCCCGTATAGCTGGGCTTATTCATCATGGAACTACTGGTATTATTCGCCATGGCGTTACGACCCTTGGTACTATAGTTCATGGTATTATTCACCATGGCACTATGACCCTTGGTATTACACATCATGGTATTATGATCCGTGGTACTACAGCCCGTGGTACTACGATTCATGGTATTATTCCGGACCGTACTGGCACCATCACTACCGTCCATACTGGTATCGTAGCCACTATTACGACTACTATGGCGGATACTATGGTTACTACGGATACGGCGGATACCATAGGTATCACAGGGACCTGATCCGCGAAGGAGGCTATGCCGGCCACTACTACGGGAGCAGGAACCTTACTACCAACTCAGGCAGGAGCACATACAACAGGCGTGCGGACGCAATGGGCGTAACCCGCAGCGGAGTCAGCGCGACCAGAAGGTCCGGCTCAAGTGCTACGAGGTCTTCAGTTTCGACCAAGTCTTCAGGCACCAGGACTTCCGCCAGGGCTGCCACCAGGACGTCAAGTTCTTCCAGCATGAGGAATACGGCTTCTGCAACCAGAAGCTCAGGCTCATCAGCTACACGTAGTTCCGGATCTTCAGCTACACGCAGCTCCGGATCATCTGCAACACGTAGTTCCGGTTCATCAGCAACTCGCAGCTCAGGTTCATCTTCGACCTGGAATTCCGGTTCTTCTACCAGAAACTCCGGTTCATCTGCTACCCGCAGCTCCGGTTCTTCTACCAGAAGCTCAGGATCATCAGCTACTCGCAGCTCAGGTTCTTCTTCAACCAGAAGTTCCGGCAGCTCGTCTTACAGAAGATCCTCAGGCAGTTCAAGCTCTTCTTCCACAAGAAGCAGCAGCTCATCATCTTCAGGTTACAGAAGCAGTGGCTCGACTTCGACCAGGAGCAGCGGCTCGACTTCAACCCGAAGCAGCAGTTCATCATCTTCTTCATCGTCCAGAAGCAGCTATTCCGGCGGATCTTCGAGATCCTCAGGCAGTAGCGGTTCTTCATCAAGGTCATCATCCGGCGGCGGATCTTCAAGGTCAGGTGGCGGAAGGAGATAACTTATAAATAGAAAGCCTTATGAAAAAAATAGTAATAACCTCAATTCTTGCGTTCGCGGCACTAGGTGCCGGAGCGCAGACAGCGTACGACGCGATGACCTTCAGCGAGAACAACTACTCGGGAACGGCCAGAACTATTGCAATGGGAAATGCCTTTACCGCGCTTGGCGGTGACCTCGGTTCATACGGGATCAACCCTGCCGGCTCGGCGGTCAACAGGTATTCCCAGATTTCCTTCACCCCGAACCTGTCCAGCCTGAGCTCCTCTTCGGAATATTTCGCCAATCCTATGGATAATGCGGCAAGAGGAACGACGAGCCATACGGACATGACAAGATTCTATCTGTCCAACGTCGGCGGTAGTACTTATATCGATCTCCGTCAAAGATACGGACTCAAAGGCATCTCCTTCGGTTTCGTGGTCAATATGACCAACAACATGGCCGAGAAGTATGTCGGAAGAGGATTAAATGACTATACCTCTTATCTTGGTCAGCTGGCGTCCGGACTCAACGGTTACGCTTCGTCCAACCTTGACAAAGAGAACGCCTTCAACAACCCGGACATAGCCTGGAGAGAGATCGTTGCCTGGAAATCCGGCATGATATCCAACCTGAACAATAATCAGGAGGACTATATCGGAGCTACTGAGAAAGTGACTGACAGTAATGGAAATATCGGACTCGGCGGCACTCTGGATCAGGCATTCCGCAGAAGGACACATGGTTCGAAACGCGACCTCCTGTTCAATATGGGCTTCAATGTCTCTGATATGTTCTATTTCGGAGGCAACATCGGAATCACTTCTTTCAGCATGAAGTATGACGAGTATATCCATGAGATCGCCTGCAACCCGGACGACTTCCCTAACGAATTCAGCACCGGTACCACCAACTTCGACAGAATGATGATCAGGAATTCTTACTCTGCCGACGGAACAGGTATCTACGGAAAATTCGGCGCAATCTTCGTCCCGATAACAGAACTCCGCTTCGGAATGGCCATCCAGACTCCTACTCTTGTCAACATTAACGAGACATGGCAGACATATGGAGAGATCGACTATACTGACTCCCGATATGACGGATGGAAGAAGTCACCTCTAGGCGAATATGAATACGAACTTGTTTCCCCATTCAGATTCAACGCCGGTATGGCGTTCAACTTCGGAATTGGAGTAGTCAGCGCTGACTACGAAATTGTCGACTACAAAACGATGAGATTCCGCAACAGAGATGGATACTCTTCCACCAGTTTCGACGGGCCGAACCAGGATATCAAAGACCTTATGACTATATCCAATTCGCTGCGTGTCGGCATGGAGATCAAACCGGTTCCTTCGTTTGCGATTCGCGCCGGATACAGTTTCGCCACATCTCCTGAAAAAGAATTGGAAAACAACTTCAAAGCTCTTTACCAGACTGCGTCATTCGGTCTCGGATACAGCAGCAACGGCTCCTTCTTCTGGGATGCGGCCATCAGGGGATCCTTCAAGCCTGACCTGTATACCACGCTCTACGAAGACTACATCGAAGATAAAGATATAGCTTCCCCT
>JAEEGL015484238.1_pt1 | contig 12763 bp, 8 predicted proteins | sample 9134231 | NCBI WGS metagenome assembly JAEEGL01 (sample SAMN16246548, study PRJNA631951) | gut metagenome | biome: gut microbiome; feature: rumen; material: fiber-attached | host: Bos | place: Iran: Karaj | collected 2018-10 | reverse complement strand
GATGTTACGGAGGGTGGTCTGGGTCAGTTTCTCAATAGCGTTGGGCAGGTTGCTGATCTCATAGACAGCCTTGAAGGGATCGACGATCTGGAAATAGAGCAGTGCATTGATCTGCATCTGGATGTTGTCCTTGGTGATCACGTTCTGCTTGTCGAAATCATACACCTGTTCCCTGAGGTCGATGCTGTTGGAATAGGCATATCTGCCACGGTTGAGCGTGATGATGCTCTTGGCGTTGTCAATGAACGGGATGATGATATTGATGCCAGGTTGGAGCGTGGCATGGTATTTTCCCAGTCTCTCGATGATCTTTGTCTCCGACTGCGGGATGATCACCAGTGTTTTCTTGGCCATCACGAGCACCAGTACGATGATGGCGATCAGTACGATAACGGTTGTTGACATAAAAATGAGGATTTAAAAAAGTGTCAGATTTTCTCTACGGTAATGATGATGCTGTCGCGCCCGATGACCTTCACCCAGGCATCCTTTTCCACCTGGCTTCCGTCGGCACTCTGGGCTTTCCAGTCATCGCCGTCGATGGCTACTCGTCCGTATCCGCCGGCCTCGATGGCGGCCGACACCCGTCCGGTGCGGCCGATGATGGCATCGGCGTTGCTCACCCTGTCCTCATCATTCCGGTGCAGGTACCGCAAGGCGACAGGTCGGATGAAATAGATGCTCAGCAGGGAGCACAGGGCCATGGAGATCAACTGCGGGATGATGCCCAGTCCGAGTGCGGCAGTGAACGATGATGCGAGGGCTCCGATGGAGAAGCACAGGATGAACAAGTCGCCTGAGAACAACTCCAGGATCAGGAGGAGGACAGAAACGAGGATCCAGATGAGCCAAACGTTTTGTGTCAGGAAATCTATCATGATCGTCAGGTTTTATTTCACATGGAATGTGCCCGAGGTCTTCGGGGTCTTAGCGTTCTTCTTGGTCGTGGCAGCCTTTTTGGTCGTAGTGGTTCCAGTGCTCTGATTATAATATCTCAGGGCTTCGGGCAGCACTTTCTTGATGTTGGCAATGCGCTGGGCATCAGAGGGGTGTGTACTGAGCCAGGTGGGAGTGCTTCCCGAATTCGACTGTGCCATTCTCTGCCAGAAAGTGATGGCCTCATTGGGGTCATATCCTGCCATGGCAGCGAAGATCAGTCCGATATGGTCGGCTTCGGTCTCATGGCCGCGGGAGTATTTCAGCGTGGCCATCTGCGAACCCAGTCCATAGAGTTGTGCGACGGTGTTGGCCGTGTTGGCTCCCATACCGGCAGCGGAGAGCACGGCACCGCCGATCTGTCCGATGGTCTGTTTCTTGATCTCGTTCTGATATTGTTCGGAGGAGTGGTAGGCCACAGCGTGTGCGATCTCATGTCCCAGTACGATGGCGAGAGCCGTCTCGGTCTGGGTGACGGGCAGCAGTCCCTCATAGACCACGATTTTTCCGCCGGGCATGCAGAAGGCATTGACCTGGTTTTCCTGCACGAGGTTGAACTCCCAGTTATAGTTCTTCACCTCGTCGGCATAGCCATTGTTTGTCAGATAGGTCTCCACGGCATTGGCCAGGCGCTGTCCCACTCTTTTCACCATGGCGGTGTTGGTGGCATTGGTTGAGAGTTTGGCTTTCTTCACATAGCCTTGATATTCAGTCAGGCTTTGTGAGAGGAAAGTGGCGTTGTCGCTGTAAACGGTTTGTTTGCGTCCTGTCACGGGCACAGTTCGTGATGTTCCTCCACATGAGGCGAGGATCACTGCCAGGATGACCAGCAGCAGGTTTGTTGTCTTTTTCATCTTGATATGATTTTGGTTAGTTGATTTGCTCGGGATGGCTGTTCATCGAACTGATCTTGTCGATCTGCTCATTGACCTTGGTGCTGAATCCCATGGGGTTCCAGATATATTTGAAGACATCTTTCTCCTCTCCGGTAGAGACAATCACGTCTCCGTAATTGAGGATGCGGCCGAGGATGGACTGTCTGACATTGATGCTCTCGCACTTGCGGAGCATGAGTTCCTTGGAGTTGCGCATGATGATGCCCGTCTTGAGGATGATGCGCTTATTGGTGAGCACGAACTTCTTGCCGTTGTTGATCACCAGGTACCACAGTGCGGCCAGGACAAGGAAGACGCCGCTGAAGATGAGTCTGATTTTCAACGTGTCCTCACCGATGCTGATAAAGGGCAGCACCACAGCGAGCAGGACGAGGAGCATGGGCAACCAGTAGAGCATGTAGTGGAAACGTGCCTCGCAGATGACCTCCTCACCTTCCATCATTGTGTTTTTGGATATAGCCATGATATTGTGTTTTAGATTTACCTTGTTTTTGGTATTGCAGGATCAAAAAAGTCCCTTAACTTTGCACCAGATAATTCATAATGTTTGTGTATAGTGTTGATTGTCAGTTGGATTTCCGCCCGTAGGGATACGGGCACTCCACTGACAATTATTTTTGACATCTGCATCCCGTTTACAAAAACGCAGAGACGCCACCATGTGGCGCCTCCACGGCTTTATCTCACGATCACCTTGCGCACCTTGCCGTCGCTGTAGCGGACGACATGGACACCCTTCTGCGAAGCGGAAGTGCGGGCGCCATCCAGTGTGAAATGCGCTGCCTCGGAGACAGCCATTCCCTCCTGGACCTCCTTCACGCCGCTGGGGTCGGGATAATCGAACACAGCGGTGATTTTCGGTCCGAAATCGATGAACTCGAAGTCATTGAAGCCATATTTCTCACCGATCTCGAGTTGCAGTTCCACGATGCATTTCCCATAGGCGTCAGGATACCATTCTGTCTGCAGGTCACCGGCCGTACTGCCCTGAGGGATAGAGGCATGCGAGGTATAGAACTCGCCCGGCTCCGTCTTGCCCGGGATGCACAATCCCATGGCGCAAGTGTTGTAACTGCCGTTGTCAATTCGCGTGATATTGTTGACGATCCTCACAAGAGCATCATTATTTCCAGACACGTTCTTGACCGTGAAGTCAGCCACGACCATGACCATCTCCTCACCCGTCTCAGGATCTTCCTCTTTCTCGATACGGCTGATGACGATGCTCGAGCCATCAGGGATGACCGTCCCCTCGGCTGTCACGAATTCATAATCATGGCAGACATCGTCCTGAGCATAAGCCATCAGACTGCCCATGGCAACCGCCACGCAAAAAGTAAATAATTTCTTCATAAGCAAATTAATGAGGTTTGTTATCATCTGCAAATTTAAGGCTTTTTGCACGGATAGAGCGAAAGTGAATGTTAAAAAAACACAAAGGAAAGAAGCCTGCATCCATACCGCGCCCCAATCTGGCTGCATCCAAACTAAAAAAGATTAAAATCTTTTGTTCTGCCCTCAGTTTGTGTTACCTTTGCACAAAACATTGCCACAATATGAGTATCAAGACCACCACATGGACCGCATTCGCCATCGCAGCCATGCTCACCAGTCCTGTCCGCACACAAGCCCAGGAGGAGGGTGACAACATCTCGCGCGAGATCTTCATCTATTGTCCGGATGACCGGGCTGGACTGCATGCCGCTTACCTCGACTTCGAGGGAAACTGGCAGGAGATCGGACAACTGTGCGCCTCCGACTACGGCCAATGGGGTGCAGAGAAGCGGATGTACCATCCCAACATGGTGAGAGCCTCCGATGGCACATGGCGCGCCGTATGGCAGTTGAACGACCACACGCCCTGCTTCGCCGCCGCCTACAGTCCAGACCTCATCACCTGGCGCCCCCAGGACTATCCGAGGATGACCACGAAAAACTGTCTTCGTCCCATCGTGTTTGAGGGCGACGACGGCACTTTCGACATCTTCTACGCCTCCGGCGACGAGAAGCGCTATGTCAATGCCTCCAAGGATTTCCGCACCTTCACGGAGGATACGCCGAGCACCATCAGCGACCTGGCATGGGGCGGCGACACCGTGCTCATCGGCGGCAAGCGCCATGGCGGCCAGATCTTCGACGTCACGCAGGGAGAACTGATCTCGCTGCTGGCCCACCATGAGATCCTCCGCCGCGACGGCGACATGAGCGCCGAGCGCATGGGCGATGACACCGAGCGCTACAAAGACCTGAAGAAGGCCACCGCCACGCTCACCGTGCGCCCCGGAGAGAAGAAAGCCATCAGCGATAAACTCATCGGCATCTTCTTCGAGGACATCAGCTATGCCGCCGACGGCGGTCTGTATGCCGAACTGATCCAGAACCGCGATTTCGAATACAGTTCACGTGACCGGAAGGAATGGTCGGCCACGACGGCCTGGCAATCCTCCCAGCCCATCCAGATCGAGACCAGCGACCCGCTGAGTGCCAACAACCCCCATTACGCCGTATTGGAGTCGGAGCCCATTTCCAACGAAGGCTGGGACGGAATCATCGACAGCGACCCCGGACAGTGCTTTGCGTTCTCTTTCTTTGTGCGCAACATCGACTGCGCCAAGAAGAAATGGCTCGTGCAACTCGTCAAGAACGGCGAGGTGCTGGCCCAGAGCAAGCTCACCACCCAGGGTGCCGGATGGAAGAAATATGAGACCGTGCTCGACACCCGTCTTCCCAAACAACGTGCCAAGATCACCGGACAGGACTGCGTGCTGCGCCTCGTGCCGCTGAAGAAAGGCAAGGTCGCCGTCGATATGGTGAGCCTCTTCCCTCAGGAGACCTTCCACGGCAGGAAGAACGGTCTGCGCAAGGACCTGGCCCAGGTCATCGCCGACCTGCAGCCCAAATTCGTACGTTTCCCCGGAGGCTGCATGAGCCACGGACAAGGACTCGACAATATCTACCACTGGAACCACACCGTGGGTCCCCTGGAGGAGCGCAAGCCCGACTTCAACATCTGGAACTACCACCAGACCCGCGGACTGGGATTCTATGAGTATTTCCAGTTCTGCGAGGACATCGGTGCCGAACCCCTTCCCGTTCTGGCCGCCGGTGTGCCCTGCCAGAACTCCGCCGCCGACAAAGATGGCTACGGCGGTCAGCAGGGAGGCATCCCCATGGCCGACATGCCGGCCTATTGCGAGGAGATCCTCAACATGATTGAGTGGGCCAACGGCGACCCAGCCACCAGCCGCTGGGCGAAGATGCGTGCCGACGCCGGCCACCCGGCCCCGTTTGGTCTGAAATATGTCGGCATCGGCAACGAGGACATCATCTCCACCGTTTTCGAGGAGCGCTACGGCATGATCTGCAAAGCCATCAAGGAGAAATATCCCGACATCATCGTCTGCGGCACGGTCGGTCCGTTCCACAATCCCTCCGCCGACTACATCGAGGGCTGGGACTATGCCAAGAAGCACCGCGACATCATCGACATGGTGGATGAGCATTACTACGAGAGCACGGGCTGGTTCATCAACCACCAGGACTACTACGACGACTACGACCGGACGGCTCCGAAGGTGTATCTCGGAGAATATGCCGCCAGCACCAGCGCCAAGCGCAGCAATGTGGAGACCGCCCTTTCAGAGGCCATCCACCTGTGCAACGTGGAGCGCAACGGCGATGTCGTGGCGATGACCTCCTATGCCCCGCTGCTGGCCAAGGACAAGCACCACAACTGGAACCCCGACCTGATCTACTTCTCCAACACCGAGGTGCGCACCACGCCCAGTTACGAGACGCAACGGCTGTTCTCCGTCTACAGCGGCGACCGATATGTCACCTCTCAGGTGACGGCCGACGAATGGATCGGGCACCGTATCGTGGCCAGCATGGTGGAGGACAGCAAGACCGGCCGGCGCTACCTCAAAGTCGTCAACGCACTGCCCGTGGAACTGACCCTGCACCTCGACGGTCTCTCACTGCCGCAGGGCACGTCTTATGAGGGGTTCAGCGGACAACCTGGCGACCAGCAGGTGACCTGCGGGAAAGGCACCACTCCGGAGGGAGACCTTACCCTGCCGCCCTACACCCTGAGAGTATATGATTTAGGAAACTGACAAGGCGGGTAAGAAACCTGCCATAACCACATACCAGAATGAGAAAAAGAGGAATAATCGCCGCACTGGCCCTCACGGTCCTGACCCTAACCACCAGTGCCCAGAATGCGGTCAACATCGCCAGTCTGCGCAAAGATGCCGCCGCTGGCAACGTCAAGGCCCAGGTAGCCCTCGCCAACCGGCTTCTGTCGGGCAAGGGCGTCCAGACCAACTATCAGGAAGCTGCCGAATGGTTTGCCAAGGCAGCCAACAAAGGCAATTTGGAGGCCATGTTCAACCTGGCTTTCTGCCATGAGAAGGGCTATGGCGTGCCGAAGAGCATGACGGAAGCCGTGAAGTGGTACACCAAAGCCGCCGACAAGGGCAATCTGCAAGCCCTCAACAGTCTGGGGCACTGCTATGAGGAAGGTGCGGAAGAATTCGACCGCAACTATGCCAAAGCCGCCGAATGCTACCGCAAGGCCGCCGACAAGGGATACGCTCCCGCCCAGTTCAACCTGGGTTCATGCTACTACCAGATGAAAGGCGTCGATCTCAACTATAAGGAAGCCATCAAATGGTGGGAAAAAGCAGCTGCCCAAGGCAACAGCGCCGCCCTCTACAACCTGGGCTACTGTTACCTGCGCGGTGAGGGTGTCGACAAGGACGACACCAAAGCGTTTGACTATTTCCGCCGCCTGGCAGACAGCGGCGACCCCCGCTCACAGTTCGAGGTGGGCAAGATGTACGCCCAGGGCATCGGCGTGGACCAGGACGGCATGAAGGCCATGAGCTATTTCATCAAGTCCGCCGAGAAAGGCTATTCTCCCGCACAGTTGGCCGTCGGCCGATACTATGACAACGGGGTATATGTGGACCAGGACTACGAGGAAGCTGCCCGCTGGTATCTGAAAGCCGCACAACAGGGGAACGCCGAGGCGCAATACAACATCGGCAACATGTTTTTCCATGGCATGGGAATGGCCCAGGACTATGATGAGGCCTTCAAGTGGATGGAGAAAGCCGCCCTTCAAGGCAACGCCTCCGCCCAGACGGGCGTGGGCATCTGCTACTACTACGGTTATGGTGTGAAGCGCAACAAGAACACCGGCCGCGAGTGGATCAACAAGGCAGCCGTGATGGGTGACAGTTATGCGAAAGACGTGCTGAAAACCCTCAAATAAGCATCTCAACTCAAGTTGAAAGGAGTTTGGGAGTGTGGGAGTTTAGGAGTGTGGGAGTTTAGGAGTTTAGACAAATGCTTGAATAAACACCTCAACTCAAGTTGAAAGGAGTTTAGGAGTTTAGACAAATGCTTGAGTAAGCTTTATCTCCTGCCTGAGGGTGGCATTTGCATATAGGTATCGTGGAATGAGTCACGGTGGGGCATGCTGCCGTGCTCCACAGACACCTCCACACTGAACGACGGGGAGACATTGTATCTCACCGCAGCCCCTATCCTGTCGCCAAGGGCTCCCATGTCATACAACGGATAGGGAACGCCCGGACTGCTGACGAGTGACTTTTGTCCGTAGAGGAAGGCCTCCCAGTGCTCATCAAACTGATAGCCGAGCACGGCCGAAAGTCCTGCTTCCCGAGCGGAAGAATGATTCCAATACACATTATTCATAAAACCGCCTAAAGCCAAGGACCATTTGCGGTCCTTGGAAAGGGGCATGGCGTACATGGCCGACAGGTTTTGCGCAAATCCGGCTCCGTGACGGGCATGCTTGCCAAACTGGGCGAAGACCGATGCGCCGAGGCTGACATTCAGTCCCTCGTGGAGGCTCCACGACGACCACCCGTAAGGGTAAAAGGGGTAGGCGGCGAGCGGCAACACGCGGCCGTCGTATCCCAAGGTGGGCAGATGGAGGGAGTCCTGATGCTCCCAGCGTGAAACAGGCAAGGAGAAGTTCTCCGGCTGATACGACCTTGTCGTACCGGCCGAATAAGTATCATCAGGCATGGAGGCGGTCTTTTCCTCTTCGACCGTCTCTATCTTGCTTTCCAACACCTCCTGGGCGGAAGCCGCACAGCAGAGGAGCAGCGAAATCAAAGTCAGCAGGGGTTTCATCATGCTGCAAAGATACCGGTTCGGCCGGCAACTTCAAAAGAATTAAAACTTTTTTGACGAACTTTCAGTTTTATTTGGTGAGTGAAATGACTCCGAAGACGCCCAGTCCGGTGAGGCTTGCCACGCTACCATACATGAGAATCGAACTCTGCAGGTTGCGCTTCTTGTGGGTGTATCCCGAGAACTGATAGGTGGTCTGCGAGCGGTAGGTCTCCCCTGGCCGGAGTACGGTGGAGGGGAATTCCTCATGGTTGGGACTGTCGGCGAAGTGCATGGTCTCCAGGCAGATGGCCGACTGTTTCGGATAAGCCACCCCGTTCTTGCCCACCAGACTGCCGTTGAGCCCGTTGGCCGTATAGACATGGAGGGCAGGTTCGGTGGTATAGACGATGAGTGCCCGCCCGCTCTTCTCGTCATACACCACGGCGGCCGGCTTGTCGATCTGGCCGGCATGGCGCAGGGCGAAAGCATGGTCATAGCCCTTGGTGATGCGCATCTGCTCGTCGAAGATATCGATATCGGTGCCGATGGCCTTCAAATGCTTTTTCGACATGAAATCGAAGGGAGTGTTTCTCACCTTCATAAACTGTCCGTCCACATTCTTCAGACTGTCGTAAGTGGCGATGTACTTGCTGTCGACAAACAGTTTCTGGTCGAGTATGGTCTGGTCAGGATTGCCAGAGATGTTGAAGAACGTGTGGTTGGTCAGGTTGATCACGGTGGGTTTGTCGGTCGTCGCCTCATAATTGATTCTCAGGGCATGGTCATGCGTCAGGTGATAGGTCACAAAGAGGGTGAGTGTACCCGGGAAGCCATTCTCCCCGTCTGGCGACACCACCTTCATGCGCAGCACACTGTCATTGACAGACACCACGTCCCACACCTTGTCGGCGAACCCGGGGTAGCCACCATGGGAGATGTTGCCGCCGCCAGTCTTCTGCAGTTGGAACGTCTTGCCGTCGAGGTTGAAAGAGCCACCCTTGATACGCCCGGCGTAGCGTCCCACCATACTGCCGAAATTGTTTTTCCGCAGGTGATAGTCATCGATGTTGTCGAATCCGAGCACGACATCTTCCAGTTTTCCTTCCTTGTCGGGCACCATCAGCGACACCAACCGGGCGCCGTAGTTGGTCAGACAGGCCTCCATACCATTGTTGGAGAGGGTGTAGAGGGCGGTCGGTTTGCCTTCCACCCTGGAGACAAACCGCTCGGGATTAAGGCCAGAGGCTGTCGTCTGCTGGGGTCTCAGACTGCGGATCAGCAGTGCCATGTTTTGGATATACGTACCGACGGAGATACCTCTGAGCTCCTGGTTTTCGTAGGGCGATGTGTCAAACGCGTCACCCACCATCGTCTGGGCATAGGTCCTGTCATCGCTGGTGTCCTCCATCTTGGAGGGGATGGGCTGATAAGGATGGCTGACCTGCCGGATCACTGATGGCCAATAGCCCTCCGCGTTGAGAGAACCGACAATCTCGTCGATGCTGGGCAACTCCCTTCCAGGTCTTGCCACCCTTCCCATCCGGTAATAGTAGTCGAGCGGTCCTTTATGGCCGCAGTCATTCAGGATGGAGTTGCGCGCCAAATCCTTCTGCAACAGCGACTTCGCCTCATTGTATGCATTCCAGAGGCGCGAGGGACTCACCACCATGAATGAACTGTAGTGGGCGATGGTGCCATCGGTGTTCTCGTCGGTGTAGTATTCACCGTTGCGCACGTTCGACCCCTTCCGGTGCACATAAAGCGGACGCCCGTTGTCGGGATTGATGAACCGGGGCATCAGCATCTCATCGCCTTGCAGCGGGGTGCGTCTCACCTTGTCGGCCAGGGAAGAGGACAGCTGATGGTTCTCCAGAAAGCGGATGGCGTCGGGTATGCCCTTGAGGAAATCACCGTCGCCGGTCATCTTGTAATACTCCAGCATCTTGAGGATCATGTTCACCGTGGTACCGGTGTTCAAGGCCCGCGGCTCATACGACCGGGCATGGGCCGGTTTCAGGTCATCCGGCGTGTATTGGTCGGCCCACCCGGCGAGCGGCTGTGGCTGCTGAAGATCACGCAGGAGGTGCATGGCCTTGAGGATGGGTTGGCGCAACTCACTCATGCCGAGCGAGGTATAGCATTGCAAGAGGAAATCGATGTTCCCCACTGCCACATTGTCATTGAGCGTGATGAAGGAAGAATAATCTGCCTTTCCCTTGAAAGGATGGTCACACATCAACGGGTAGCGCTGCGGCCATCCGCCGTTGTCGTATTGGCTTTTGACGAAGAATTCAATGGCCCGGCGGAGCGGTTTCTCGAAGACCTCTTCCTTCTTCTCCAGATAGATTCTCAACAGAAACTCCGCACAATGCTTGGTGGTCTCATCGTCGAAGGTGGCGTTGCCGTAATAATGCTGAAACTCCTCCAACCGCCATGCCTGTCGGCCGACGGTGGCATACCAGGCGCGGAGCGAGTCCTCCGGTTCCATGTCAAACACATAGTTCCATCCTCCGCAGGGCAGCTGTCCCTGCATGATGCAGAGCGCCACGCAGCGGGCACTCTCATAATAGTATTCATCCCCTGTGGCGTGATAGGCATCGAGCAGGATCTCTCCCATGTCGGGCGTACCGGGAGACTGTAGCCACACCATCGTGCGCCTGGTCTCCAACTCGCCCCATTGCCGGGAGTAGTCGGGCAGGTAGTTCCACACGAAACCTCCGTTGTAAGAGGCCACATCCATCATGTATTGGGTGGCGCGGCGCATGGCCTGCCTCACTTCCGTATCTCCTCCCCAGACCGTATGCGCCATGAGGACAAGAGCTGCTGATAGCAAGAATCGTCTCATTATTAGGTGTATTAGAGATTGTAAAGATATAAAATATTATTATGCCGCCATTATCTGTTAACATTTTTTAATATTACAACAACTTGACTCATACCAAGTGGGTGCTGAGCAAATACGACTTGACAGTGCAGCACACGATCAGCGAGATAACGTTTTTGTGCATAAAGATTTGCAAATCTTCGAGGAAAGTATTATTTTTGCACAAAACAGCGATTATGAGAAGATTTTTCCTCCCCTTTTTCGTGACTTTCTGGGCTGCAGCCACCATGGCGGCCCCCGTGACCATGCAGCAAGCCCTGCAGAAGGCCAGGCAGCAGATACGTGGCAAGCAGTTGACTTTGGTGGAAACCCCTACCCTCACCGCCCACGCTCCCTCCGCCGGCAAGCCTTCTCCCTATTACATCTTCAATGCTGAAGGCAATGGCGGCTATGTGATCATTTCCGGTGATGACCTCACGGAACCGGTCCTCGGTTATTCCGAAGAGGGCAATATCATCCCTGACCGCATGCCAGAGAATATGAAGGCATGGTTGGAGGATTATGCGCAGCAGATCGAGGCCGTGGCCAGTCATCATGCCCAACCGGCGAGGGTGCCCACACATGCCTCCGTACAGCCGTTGCTGACCTGCAAGTGGGACCAGACCCCGCCCTACAACAGAGCCTGCCCCACCTCGGGAGGTGAGCACTGTGTCACAGGTTGCGTAGCCACAGCCATGGCCCAGGTGATGTATTATCACAAATGGCCACAGGACTACACCCAAACCATCCCTGAATACACCACAAATGGAGTTACGCGCAGCGCCCTCGATCCCGTGAAGTTCAACTGGTCGGCCATGAGGGACACCTACACTAGCAACGACACCGACGCGGGAGCCACAGCCGTGGCCACGTTGATGCACTATTGCGGACGCAGCGTGAAGATGGGATATGACCTGTACGGTTCTGAAGCCCAGACACAAGACGTCGCCCCCGCCCTGATCAACTATTTCGATTATGACAAAGGTCTGCGCACCATCAGCCGAGGCATGTACACCATGGCGGAATGGGATGCAGCCATCTATGAAGAGTTGGCAGCGCAACGGCCCGTGGTCTATAGCGGAGCCTCCTCCAGCGTGGGTCATGCCTTCGTCTGCGACGGTTACGACGGCAAGGGCAACTACCACATCAACTGGGGTTGGGGAGGTGCTTTCAACGGTTATTTCAAACTGTCCATCCTCAACTCCGACGGCAGCGGCGTAGGCGGCAGTTCTACCAACGACGGCTACACCTTCAGGCAGTATGCCGTCATCGGTGTGCAGAAATCCACCGGACAGTCGACCGCGCCAGGCATCTGGATGGAGTCATCCTATATCACGGCCAACGGAACCTCCATCACCTTTGATGCCCAGAACAACAGCGCCGAATCCGCCGATTTCGAGTTGGGCATGGCCATCGTGACAGACAATGGCCTACAAGTCCTCATCTCGTTCGGAGATGGATATAAGCTGGATCCCGGATGGTATTATTCTTCTCTCACGGTCGATGCCACTTGGTTGGATTTGTCAAACGGAACATACAAAGTGGTTCCTGTAAGCCGTGTGTCTGGCACATCGGAGTGGCGCTCCACCCTGCCAAACTATAAGTATGTGGAAGTAGTGGTCAACGGCGATAATATCACCTGTACAGCCATACCCAAGACCAACCTCACCGGCACACTCTCCGTCAACGGCAACTTGGTGGTGAACAGCACTCAAGAGGTGGAGGTCAACGTAGAGAACAAGAGCGGCGAGTTCTATGCACCGATTTACCTCTTCGCTTCCAAGACCACCAGCAAAGGCAGCGTTGTCAACAAGACGCAGCTCATGGTGGAACCCGAAGCCACGGGAACGGCCTATGTGTATTTCACGCCCAACACCAGCGGCGTGTGGAACCTTTGGGTGACGCTCGACGAGGAAGG
>JAEEGL013352153.1_pt1 | contig 12763 bp, 7 predicted proteins | sample 9134231 | NCBI WGS metagenome assembly JAEEGL01 (sample SAMN16246548, study PRJNA631951) | gut metagenome | biome: gut microbiome; feature: rumen; material: fiber-attached | host: Bos | place: Iran: Karaj | collected 2018-10 | reverse complement strand
TTTTTTTAATTTTTTTTATTTAATTTTATTTTTAATTTCTTTTTTTTTGAATAAAAAATATATTAAATATTTTTATTAAAATTAAAAAAAATAAAAAAATGTTTTTAGAAAATTCTTTAAAAGAAAAATTAAAAAGTAATTATTTATCAAATGAACCAGATATATCAGAACATATTAAATTTGAATATAAAATACCAAAAAAAGATCCTCGTGTTCTTTTATCTTTTGGTGATAATACTTTAAACTTAAATAATGAATATGAATTAACTTCAGGTATAAAATTAAGAGCTTTAGATAAAAAAGAATGGGAAAGTTTATTTACTGTAAAAAGATTAAAAAATGACTATAAAAGAAAAACAGAAATTGATTTTGATTATAATTTCAAAAAATTTTCAGATGATACAATTTTACCAAATATAATAGAATCAAAAAATTATATAAAAGATTTTCTTAATCCTGATATTTTAGAATTAAAACAAAAAAAATGGGATAATTCAATAGATGTTAATAATAAAAAAAAACCAGAATTAAAACAAACTTTATTTGAAGTTAAACATGGTTTAAGAGATTTTAAAGTAATTCCTTTAAAAGAAAAAAAAATAATAGAAGGATGTGATTCAAGAAATTTTTTAAGTGTTGATGGAAAAATTTGGGATAATTCAAATCAAATTTCAGAAAAAAAGTTTAAAAGTTTATCTACTTCTAATTTATTTAATGCAAATGAAAATAGTATTAAATATTGGAAAGATAATTCAAAAAATAGAATTTTAAGAAATCCTTTTCCTATAAGTGAACAAAGAAAAAAAGTTGAAGTGATAAGATATTTTAAACCTTATAAAATTCCTTCTCAAAAATCTTTTGATTATTATAATCTAATGAAAAAAGTTAAAGAATTAACTTTAAGTGATAGAGAAAAAATAGGAAAAGAAATTAAAAAAAATAATCCTGAAATGGAAAAAAAATATCCTGAAAAATTTAATGCATTAATATTTAAAGAAATGTCAAAAAAATATGAAAGTAAATATAATGAGTTAATTGGTAATATAAATAAAGAAGATATTAAAAAGAAACAATTAGAAGGAAATAATTTTAAATGGAATGATGAAGAATTAATTAATAAAATAATAGTAATAAATTCAATAAAAGAATCAAATATTTTTCCAAATAAAAAAATAACTAAATCTTTTTCACAAGAAAATATAAAAAAAAAGATATTAGAGCCTTTAGTAATAAAAGGAAAAGAAATAAAAAATGAAGAAGAGAAAATAAAAGAAAAAAAACAAGAAGAATATAAAATTAAGAAAAAAAAAGAATTATTAAAAATACAAAAAAAAAAATAAATAATATAATAGGAAGAATTGATGATAGTAAATATCCAATTACAAAAGAAGAATATGATAAATTATTAAATGCAAGTGAAAGTTCTTCAAATGAAAATGATAATGAAAATAATATTTTAAATACATCAGAAATTGAAAATAAAGAATTATTTATTGAAGCATATGAAAAAATAGCAAAAAATGAAATTGAAAAACAAGAAAAAAAAAATAGAGATGATAAAGAAAAAATTATTATTAAATATCATCATCCTGGAACTTATAGAGAATTTATTTATGAAGAAAATGATGATAATAATATTAATGAATTTGGTCAAAGTATTAAAAAAGAAGTTAAAAGTTTATTATGGTCATGTTGTTTAAATGCTGATAAAGATTCAAAAGGATGTCAAAAAACTATTATTAAAAAAAATAAATGGTTATATGAGTAAAAAAAATTTTTTTGATTTTTTTTTTTGTATTTTTAGAAAATAATATTTTTTTTTTTGCTATAAAGTATTTTTTTTAAATATTGAAAAAAAGAAAACGCTCATTTATTTTTTTTATAATTAATTATTTATATATTATTAATATTAATCAATATATATTATTTTAATTTTTAAAATTCTTCTTCTTCATCTTTTTTCTTTTTTCTTTCCTGATAACAATAATTATCAAAAAATTTAGAAATAAATTCATATTTTGGACTAGAATACTTAACATAGATAGGTAATTTTTTATAATTTTTTGAAAATTTATTCCCAATATAAGCAGAAGTATATTTAGAAGATTCTTTAACAGAAAATTTTAAATCTTTCTCACTATAATTTGTATGTAATCTTAAAGTATTGTTCCAATATTTTTTATTTTTACATAAAATTTTTCTTGATAATAATAAAACTGTTGATGCTTTCATACTTGAATTATAAATACAAAAATCAATATCAGTTAAACAAATATCTAAAATATATTGTGCAAGATATAAAATTTTTTTATTTAAATCATCTGAAATGTAAAAAAATCTTTCTAAAAAAATAAAAGGTGAAACTGTTAATAAATCAAAATTTAAACTTTTTAATATTTTATATTCAGTTTCTAATATTTCTTCTTTTGAAATAGTATGTTTTGATATATAAATAAAATCTTTAATTTCAGGAGCATAAATTTCTTCATATTTAGAAGCAATAAACATTGAAGTACATGATATTAATTGTAAATTATTTTGGTTTAATTTATTTTTTTCTAAATATCTATCAAAAATATTTAAACTTAAATAAAAAGTTTCTGGTAAAAGAGAAAATCTTTCACATACTGAAATTATCCAATTTATTACTCCAGTTCTTTGATTTATATTTATTGATTTTTGTTTTTTAAATAAATTTTTATAATTCGGTATATTTATCATTTCTGTTTCTTTTAAATGTAACATTATTGAATTTGAATATTCTGTTACTAATTGAGGATTATTTTTACTTTTTAATTCTATTTCTTCTAAAAAAATTTCTTGTTCTTGTTCTTTTTCTTCTTTTTCTTTTTCTTCTTTTATTTTTCTTATATCTCTTCCTAAAAGAATATAATTATTTTCTTTGTGTGGTATATTGTTTATATTTTGATTTTTTAGATTTTTTTCTTCTTTTGAATGATGTGTTTTTTCTTTTATACTTAAGTTAAATAATATATTTATTTTTTCATTTTTTATTTCTCTACCAAAATATCTATTTTTGATATTTGATATGTTTTTATTAGATTTTTCTCTAATATCATTTTTAATTTCTTCTATTTTATTATCCTATATTAATAAATGTTTATATATTATTTACATAAAGATGAATTTTAACTTTTTGAAATTTTGAATTATTCAACATTTAAAATAATTTTTAAATTCAAATTCAAAAAAAAAAATATTAAAATAAAAAAAATTAATTATATATTATTATTTAATTACAAAAAAAATACAAAAATAAACCCAAAAAAAAAATATAAAAGAATATATAATATTACAATTCACTATCATTCTCAATTTTAATTTTCCCATTTTCAAAATTAACATTCTTCTCAAATCCAAATCCATTATTAAAAATACCAAAACCATTTGGTCTTCCTTGACTAAAATTTCCAATATAACTTCTTCCATTTCTATAATGGATTTTTCCTTTTCCTTCTCTAATTCCATTAACAAAATTACCTTCATAATATTCATTTTCACTCCATTTAAATTTTCCTTCTCCATTCATTAATCCATCTTTATAATTTCCTAAATATTCATTTCCATTTATTTTATTTTTAAAATAACCTTTTCCATTAAATAAGTTATTTTTAAAATCTCCTTCATAAAAATTTCCATTTTGTAAATATTCAATTTTACCTTTTCCATTTTTTTCATTTTTTATAAAATTTCCTTTGTAAATTGTATTATTTTTAAAATTATATTTTTCTCCTTTTCCATTTAAAATTTCTTTTTTAAAAAATCCTCTATATATATTTCCTTCTTTGTCTATTAATTCATTCCATCCTGTAAAATTTCCTTTTATAAAAGTACCTATTTGTTTTATTCCATTATTATATATTTTTATTCCAAATCCATTTGGAATTTTTTCTTTTGTCATTTCTCCTTTATATATATATTCTATGTCATCAAATTTTTCATTTTGTTCATTTATATTTGTTTCTTTTCCATTTTCATTATTTTCATTTTTATATTTTATGTAAATTGAATTCATTGTTGTTTCATTTTTATTTGGAATATTATTTTCTTTTTCTTTTTCATATTCACTTTCTGAATAAAATTCTTTATAACCATTTTTGTCATATTTTTTTAAGGGATTATTTTGTTCTGTTTTTAATAATATTTTATTTTTATCATATATGTAATTTAGAATTTTTATAAAAAAAACATTTTCATCTTCTTTTACTTCATTTTTACTATTTTCTTGTATATTATTATTATAATTAATTATATTATTTATATCATAAGGTTCTTTTATTATTTCAGTTCTTATACTTTCCACATAAGTTGTATTATTATAATTTGATTTAGATAACATTTTTTTTTGAGTAAAATTATCATCAAATTCTTTGTCACTATCCTTATTTGTTAAATTAATAATAATTGGATTTATATTACTATCACTTATGACTGGATTATTTTGATTATCATTTAAATCCATATTATTTATAAAGGAATTTGCAAATCTTGATAAATTTGCTCCAATATTATTTGATAAATTATCAATACAATTACAATGATTTCCCATTTTATAAAAATTGAAAAAAAATAAAAAATAATTTTTTAATTATTTAAGTTTAATTGTAAATTTTATATAATAAAGACTAATTTTCATAAATAAAAAATAATCATAGCATCCACCAAAAAAAAAACAATTAAAAAAAAAAATTATTACTATTATTATTATTATTTCTAAAATCTTTTCCTTGTTCATTATTTCTATTTTGTAAATTATTTCCTTGATTATTTTTAAAATTAATAGAATTATTATTATTAATAAATTGATCAAAATTAAATAAATTATTTTCTTGTTTAATATTAATTGGATGAGGAGTATTAGGAAAAGAAGAAGGAGTATTTGTTTTAAATAAATTATCATTAATTGAATCATTAATTCCAATATCATTAAAATTGTTACTACTATTATTTAAATTAACAATTGGCGATAAACCATAATTTTCTATAAAATTATTTTTAAGTCTTTTTTGATTAATATAATCAGGAGTATTTAAAAAAGGAGAAACTAAATTAAAAACTTCATTATTTTGAGGTGTAAATAATGGAGTTTGTACTTTAAAATTATCATAATTCTTTTGTTGAGGTGTAAATATTGAAGATGGAATTTTATAGAATCCATTTGGACTTTTTGTATTTTGTAAAAAAAATTGAAATTTTTGCTCTTGAATATTATTATTTATATTACTTTTTATTGTTGGAATTTGATTTAATGAACTTTTAATTGAAGGAATTTGTATTGGAAATAATTTTGACTTTTTTTCTATTATTAAAGGATTTATATTCATTTTATTTAAATTATCATTACTTTCCTTTTTTTTTATTTGATTTTTTTCAGTTTTAATTGAATCTGAACTATTAAGAAAAATTTGACTATTATTGGAATTATCATTATTAAATAATTTTGGAATATTTACTTTAAATCTTAAATCATGTTTTATATCATCAATACTTCTTTTTTTATGAATTGTTATATTATCTTTTTTTTGTTGTTCTTCTTCTTCTTTTATTTCTTCTAATGATATATTTCCTTTTTCATTTTCATTTATTTCTTCTGGAATATTTTTTATTATTTCTTTTTCTCCTTTAAACATTTTTGAATAATCTTTTAAAGAAATTTCTTCTTTTATTTTTTTCATTTCTAAATCTAATAAATATGAAGTTATAAAATTTTTTGCTGTTGTTTTAGAAGAAGTAATTGAAAGTTTATTTTTCTTATCAACTATTACAAGAAATACTTCTACATCACATAACAATGCTAATTCTAAAGTTTTTTTAATTAATCCTTTTTTCCTTTTATAATAAGTAATTTGACTATTGAGTCTATTTTCAATTTTTGCCATTTTAATTTTCCTTTTTCCCATTTATATTTTTTATGGAAATACTTTTTTAAGATTAATTATAAATACATTATTTTACACCTTATATATTATATAAATTTATCTTGGCTTTTCTTTAAAAGTGAAGGCATTTTATTTTTTTATCAAAAATCTAAAAATCTTTATTCTTTTTTAGTTTTTAAAGAGAAAATATGATTTTAAAATACACTGATATATTTAAGAAAAGATTGTGTAAAAATATTTAATTTAGATTTTTTCAAATATTTGTCAAAAAGCAAATCCAATCAAGAAATTTGAATTTTTGAAATTTAAATGTATATAATTAATAAATATTTCAAGTTATTTTTAGTTTTTCACTTATTAGTTATTGATTCTTGTTTTTTGAATTGAAAATTTTTTTCAAAAAAATATGCGTTAAGATAAAAAATCATACTATCATCAAAAATTAATAGATAAAAAAAAAATTTTTTATATATTTATATTGAAATAAATTATATTTATATTATACTACACAAAAAAAATTTTTTTTAAATAAAATATAATCATCATTTTTAAAAATTAAATAATTTCCATAAATGGTTTAATTAATTAAAAAAAAATTGATTAAAAAAATTATTAAAATTTTGATTGTATAGACAATAAGCATAATAATATGAGATTATATTAATCTATAAGAGAAACAAATATAAAAAACAAATTTAAATAAATCCAAAAAATAAAAAATGTATCTTATAATTTTATATATTATAAAAATAAAAAGAATTAAAATAAATGAAAACATATTTTTTATTTTCTTAAATTTTATTCTTATATTATCTCAAATAATAAATCCAAAAAAATTAAATTCATATGAATATTCACATTTTAATTTAAATGAAAATAATGAATATATTATTTATTCTTTTGAAAATAAATATTCAAACGGTGATTTAGTATTTAATATATATAAAATCGAGTCACAATCAATACCTCAATTTTATATTTATACAAACTTAACAGACATTAAAAGAAATGAAGAAACAAAAGAATTTGTTAATTATTCAATTAAAAATGCAATAGATAAAAATGAATATGAATATATAATAGAAAAATCATCATCTCTTATTTCAAATAAATATTTTTATATTGTTTTAAATATAAAAAATAATGAATTTAAAGGTGATATAATCATTTTTAATGAAAATGACATTACATTAATAAATGATAATTCAAATAATATTTGTAGAAGATATAAAAGTGTATATAATAATAATTTATTAATTTTTAAAACAGAAAATTTAAAATCAGATAAAAAATTAAAAATATCTTTTATTAATCAATTTCGTTCTGCAGTATTTACAACATTCACTTTATTTAAAGATGAGATTATTTTAATAAAAAAAGTTGAACATATTTATTTTGGAGAATATAATTTAGATAAATCTAGCATTTATACTATTAATATTCAATCAAATAATGAAAATCCAGGACATGAAATTGATTTTAATTTATGTATTGATATTAGTAATAATGGATTTGAAGAAATTAAAAATGATGATAAAAATATTATGAAAAGTTTTATTCAATCAAATACTTTTTATTTTTTTCATAATATTAATAATTTATCTATTAATAATTATGTTTCTTTTATTTTATCTTTTGAATATTATTCAAAAAGTGATTTTTATCATAATTGTTTTATTAGTTGTTTTAAAGATGATTTAATGAGTGAAAAACTTGATTGTGATTTTATTAAAGATCAAAAGAAATTATATTATTATATTGTATATCAAAAAAAGGAAAATATAAATAATATCTTTTTTACTATTAAATGTAATCAAGAAAAGACTATTACAAATTTAAATAGATTTAGTATTTTCAAAGAAAAATCTCCTAATGAAATTATTGATGATTATAAATCAAATTTTACAAATCCATATACTCCAATTTATTTTTTATTAAATTTAAATCAATTTAAAACTAATAATTATCAATTATTATTATTATCCAATGTTGAAAATTCAATTTCAATCTATGATGGAAATATTCTATCTCATAGTTTAGATATTAAAAAAATTGAAGAATTAAGTTATTCTTTTATTTTAATTAATCCTGATGAAATTAAACAAAAATATTCATCTTTTTCTCATTTCACTATTGAATTTTATTCTAAAAATATTGAACATTTATATTTGGAATTTAAATTTATTAAAACAAATAATCAGAAATTATATTATAATTCATATAAACATAGAAAAAAAATTAGATATCCTTTTGATTTCCCTTATTGTTATTATGAAATATTTTTAATTAATAGATATGAGAGTAATAATTATAATAATTATCTATATTATGAAAAACCTAAAAATGGAAATTTTTCAATTTTATATTCTGAGAAACTCAATAATATATCATCTATTGATGATATTTTAAAAGGAAAAAATTTTAATGAATTAAATAAAATTGTTAAATTAACCTCAAATATTGATATTATTAAATTAAATTGTAATTCAATATTAGATAAACAAAATCATTTAGATTTATTTTTTTTTTCGACAGAAAAAGAATATAATAATACTTTAAGTTCACTAAGTTTTAATCGTTATTATATTGAAGAAAAGAATAATTTATTATTATATTTTGATGAAAAAATAATAAATGAAGAAATAATATTAGAAATTTCAGTTTTAAATTCAAAAATTGATAATTTTCAAAAAGTGAAAATAATTACTGATTCAAAAGAATATTATTTAAATAAAAATAATACATTTATTCGCATAAATCATAAAAATAAATTCAGTAATACTTTAAATATAGAAGCAATTGAAGGAAATGTTTTAATATCAATTTTAATCTCTGATGTTAATAAAACTTTCCAAATACAAAAACATGGATTAAATAAATTAATAAATCCTAATAATTATTATTTATTCATATATAAAAAAGATGAAATGAAAGAAACAAAATCTTGTTTACTTAAAATTTATTCAGATTCAAGAATTACAACTTGTTTTTATATTTATAAAGGTTTTAAAAAATATCCTTTAATTCCTCTTCCTTCTGAAGATTTTAGATATGAAAAAATTCAAATTGATAATTTTAATCCTTTTGAAATTAATTTAATAAATAATAATTATTATTATAATGATTATTCAGATGAAGATTCTTTTATTTCTTTATATTCAATTAATGGGACTTTTCATTATGATTTTTTATTTGAAAAAGATTTTGGAATAATGAAAGAAAATTTAACTTTTGAAATTAATTATGAAGATATAGCTCAATATACAATAAAGAATGACATTAATGATTTATATATTTTTTATTTCATTTATACATGTAAAACTCCATTTACTTTTTCATTTTATAATGATCAAGGAATTTCTATAGTAAATAACTCTATTAATAATGTTTTTTTTTTTAATTCTCTTAAATTTGATAATTATATAACTGCAAAATTTACAAATTGCAATGGAATATTTCAATATTTTAAATTTAATGAATCATATAAATTTGATTTTGATGTTAATTTAACATTTACTTATAAATTTATTGATGATAAAAACATTCAACTTTATTTTGATAATTTATTCATTAATGAAGATATTGAATATTATATAATATTATCTAATGATAGTTCTTTAGAATTAAGGAATATTTGTTTATTTAAGTATCCCACTAATAATTCATTTGTAAATTATAGTCATTTCATTATTAATTCAAAAAATAAAACTATTATTAAACAAATATATTTTGATAGAGAGATTTATAAAAATATAAAACCATATATTAATATTTTTGCAAAAGAAAAAGAACATTATCAAATTATGATGTTTTATAATCCAATTAGAATAATATATGACATAAAAGAATTCAAAAAAACTTTGGTTGTTATTTTTATTCTTATTATAATTTCATTGATAGTATTTTTAATTATATTAAAATGTAAAAAGAAACAAAAAAAAAATGTAGATAATGAAAAACATCCAATATATCAATTTAATTTAGGTAAAAAGTTAATAACAGAAAAAGATTATTATCAATCAAATAATATAATTGTTCCAAATAAATCAAATATTAATTTTGATACACCATCAATTAATAATCTATCTGAAAATCCTTATCCAGTAAAGGAATATTCATAAAAATAATTGACTTTAAAAAAATAAATATTAAGTCATTAGAATATATAAATACAATAAAAATTTTAAAAATAATGATTAATATTTAATATATATTTAAAAAAAAATAAAATGAATTTTCGTCCAAATTTTCATTTAAAAAAATCAGAAAATAAATCAAGAAATAATCATGTAAGAATATTATCAAATCCAATTGAATTATCCCATACATATATAAATCAATTTAATAATACATTTAATCCAAATAAAGGAAATAATTCTCCAATATTTAAAACAATTAAAAGTTATGCAAGTATTAAATTAAAAAATGATAAAAATTTGGAAAATTTATTATCAAATTATCTTTATATTTCACCAAATGTAGATTCAAATAATAGTAATGTTACAAATTATGAAAATTTCATGTCAAAAACAAAAAAAAATTTTTATAATCAAGAAAAATGTAAAATATCAAAAATTTTAAATCAAACAAAAAAAAGTACTACATTAGAAATAAATGATGAAACATTACCCCATATTTATATGGATAATATAAATTATAAAAATCCAATAGATTCCCTTGGTTCATTAATTCAAAATAGAGATATATATGATAAAATATTAAAAGATTACAATTTAAAAACTTTAAATACATATTCAAAAAAAATACAAATATATTCAACAGATATAAATAAAAGAAAATTAAAACAAAAAATAAAAATATCATCATTATTACCAAAATCATTAGAAAAAGAAAATAATGTATTATTCCGAGATTTAAGAAGAAGAAGTTCAATAAAAAAATCATTTAGTTTAAATAAAATATCAAATAATAAAGAAGAAGAAGATAAAAAAAAACCCGAAAAAAAAATAATAGCAATCCCTCCAATTTCATATCAGAAAAAAACCTTATTTCTCCTATGTAAAAACATATATCAAAAAAACACATTTCCAGAATGTAGAGAGCAATTTTCAATGGATATAGAAAAAAACATAAACGAAATATATTTATTTGGTGGTTTAAAGAGTAATATAAAAAATTCAAATTTATGGAAATTTTCACCAAATGAATTAAAATGGGAAAAATTAAAATCATTAAATTCAATCGAACCTCGTTTAGGACACACTGGAATTATATATGAGAATCGTTTTATAATATTTGGAGGTCGTTATTACAATTCAAATGATTTTGCATCACTTGACATATATAATACAGAAACAAATAATTGGTTTTCTCCTTTAGAAAAACCATTTTTTCCCTTAAGACGAAATCACATATCATGTATGATAGGAAGTCATATGTTTATACATGGTGGAATAAGTGATAAAGGAGAATATTTAAATGATTCATATATTTTAAATTTAAATCCAATTCGTTGGTCTTCACTTACATTTTCAAAATATACAATTTATCCTAAATTAGCATATCATTCATGTTCATTAGTCGTATCAAGTGATATAAGAGAATCACAAAGATTTAATATTTACCATTATCCAGATAATATAAATTTAAAAAGAATACAAAATAAAATTCAAATTAAAGGACTTTACATTTTTGGTGGTAAAAATAAAGAAGATAATCAACCAAGTAATAAATTATTTGTATTAATAATAGGAAAAAAGCCTTTAGAATGGATTCAAATTGAAACAAAAGGACAACCACCTTCACCAAGATATATGACTTCAATGAATTATTTTGAAGAAGGTAATTATTTAATTATACATGGAGGAAGAAATGATTATTCTATTAATATGGTATTTAAAGATACTTTTGTTATTGAAATGAATAAATTAGAATGGTTAAGAGTTGATTTTGGAAAAAATTTTTCTATTGTTAAAAATAGATGCTCTCATCAAAGTGTTATTTCAGGAAAAACACTTTTTATTTTTGGAGGAATGGATGATAAAAATTATGTTGGAAGTGCATTATTTGTTGTTAATTTAGATCCTGGAGTCTCTGGGAATGTTATTCAGAAAGCTGTTTCTATTTTTGGATTTGAATTCGGAGGGAATTTTGTTAATGGGTTAAATAAAGCTTTGAAAAAAATTATTATGAGGAAAAGAGAAGAAAAAAAAATTAAGGAAGAAATGGAAAAAAAAAATAATAATGCTTTTGGGGATTTTTATTTTAGGGAAAGTTTACTTAATCCTAGTGAGAATTTTAGGAAAAAAAAGAAAAATAGGAAAAGTGTTTTGAATGGGTAGGTTAATTTTTTTTTTTTTTTGACTTTTTTTTTTGATTTTTTATACTTTTTTTTTTGAAGTACTTTAAGTAAGTGTATATATTTTTATATATTTGATTATATATTTTTTTTTTTTTGTTTTTTATTAGATTCAAGATATTTATTTTTTTGAAATATTATTTACTCATTTAAATGACTTTTTTAAATATTTTTTTTATAATTGAACTTATAAAATTATCTTAAAAATATAAATTGTGATTTTATAATTTAGTTAAATATGATAATAAAAATATTATTATAATAAAAAATCATATAAAATTAAAATTTACATAAACTTCTTAAAAATAGTACTTTTAAAAAACAAAAAATATATAATAAAAAGTTATTTAAAATTTCCTCCAAAAAAAAATTTTAAAATAAAAAAATTAAATAATAAAAAACTTAATTATCCATAGTATTATTAGCCAACTTAGTACAAGTATCTTCAATTAAATTAAAAACATTTTCTTCAAATTCTTCTCTTTGTTTTTTTTCTTTATTAAATTCTCCTTTAACTTTATCCATAATTTCTTCTAAATTTTTA
>JAEEGL011424661.1_pt1 | contig 12763 bp, 12 predicted proteins | sample 9134231 | NCBI WGS metagenome assembly JAEEGL01 (sample SAMN16246548, study PRJNA631951) | gut metagenome | biome: gut microbiome; feature: rumen; material: fiber-attached | host: Bos | place: Iran: Karaj | collected 2018-10 | reverse complement strand
TTGGCCAGAATATAGTATTGCTCCTTTCCTGTTGCTACAGTAACGAATCCTTTCAAATAGTGCAAAATTTATCCCAAATATCAAAGCATCTTCCCAACGTCGATACCACTTTCTGTCTGGCATGAGACAGCCATAATACACAAAACGGTCCCAAATTACGAGAGCATATGTGAACTTCCCCTGTAGGAAAGTAAAAGATTGTAAGCAAGGATATAATATCTATCTCTCCCCGTCGCTATTGTGACAAAACCTTTCATGAGCGAAATAATCCAAGATTCTTTATGGCGAAGTAAGACTTCTTGGGAAGATAATAAACATCAAAAAGGAGAGGAGAATTAGCCACTCCAAGCCAGGAGTCACGGTCTCCCAAATTCCAAAAACTTACGCAGTCGATGACATCTGAGTGCTTCATGAAAACGCGGAAGAAATCCACATACCTTTGTATTTGCTGTTCTTCTTCCACCTTTGACAACCTGACTTTTCGTTTGGGCTCACTGATCACTTCTCGCCACTCCGGCGGGTCTCCGGGATGGATACGAAGATCCAACTCGGTAATATGAATATGATTTACAAGGGTCTTATACTTTGAAATGGCCTGGTCAACTTCTTCCGAAGTAGGATTATGGATGTCATAGTGACCCTGCATTCCAATTCCGTCAATAGGGACACCCGCATCCTTCATCCTTTTAACCAACGCAAAAATCTGCTTGCTCTTCTCCGGATTCGCCTCATCATAATCATTATAAAACAGCAAGGCATCGGGGTCTGCCTCATGCGCATATTCAAACGCTTTATAAATAAACTCTTCTCCGGCGATCTGCCACATGGGAGACTCGCGTAGAGGTTGATCCGGATTGGTTGGAATCTCGGCAATGGCTTCGTTTACCACGTCCCACGCGTACACGACATCCTTGTATCGATGGACAATGGCAAAGATATGTTCCCTCATTTTGGAATAAAACTCTTCCTTGGACAGCAGATTACCATCCTTATCCGAATACATCCAACTCCCTATCTGTTGGTGCCACAATAAGGTATGTCCCCGTAACTTAATGTGGTTCTTGCGGCAGAAATCGGCAATTAGATCCGCATCCCCCCAATTAAAACAGCCTTCTTGGGGCTCTGTTGAAATGGGCTTCATCGCATTCTCCGCCGTCAAACTATTGAACTCCCGAGAGATCATTTGCCCGAACTGGCCGACAAGCCGCGGGCTGATAGATGCGCCCATCATGAAATAGCCCTTGAACGCATCTTTCAGCCCACTTTCCGGATAGCGTTTCCAAGGAAGTCGGAGTAGACGGCGGAAAAAAAATGAAACATCCATAATTACAAACAACCAAGCTTATAATTCCAAAGTCCCGGTCATCACTTCACCGAATCCGGATCTCCCCAGCAAATATGTTCACGACCGCGGCTTTCTATCTTGTTGTACTTGTTCCGGAGCTCCTTGGGAAACAAGTTGGCGAGGGCTTGGAAGATTCGGGAATGATTTACCAACCGACGACCCAAAAGACGAAACTAGTCCTTACACTCTATCAGCAATTCTTCGGTAAACGGGAATCGGCAATATCCCTGGCACACAAAAATAGTCAAATTACTCTCATTTATCAAAAAGTCTGAATGTAAACTCCTCCTTTTTGCACTATGAGTAAATCTCCATAGTGAACTTGCGTTTTTTATCAAAGACCCGATAATAAGACATTTGAAGTTTGCCCCACATATGGTTGATACGCAAAAGAAGATAATCCCAGAGATTGGACAGGCCGACCGGACCTCTCTTCAGTTTGAAGACTTCTTTCTTATACACCCATCTGTTCATAGCGCATAAAGTTCCAAAGTGAATCAAAACTGAATCTTTGTACCTATTCCCCGGAGACTCTGTCCAACCATATTCCAGAATCCCAGACAAGATATCCTGAGCAAACAATTTGGTCAGAGGGTAATACGCAAAAACATCCACCCAGTTTTTGATAGGTATAAAATGGTGAACACACGATGCTATACTAATAATGTTTTCATCCGCGAGGACAGATTCACAGAATTGAAACTTATACTCGAAATAATGATCTTTGACAAATTGGCACGTGTCCAAAAAAGCGGGTAGTTCTTTACCATTATTTCGCACATAGTAAATGCCCCCCTGAAACATCATTTTATAATTAACGAAGTCCTTCAGTTCGCCTAAATTCTTCACATCCCACCAGCCTTTGTCAGAAGTTAAGGGGAAAGTGGAACCCAAAAGGCCGACGTCGGGACCATCTTTAAACAACTCCCACAATAAATCCAGATCACGATAAACCAAGCTATCTGCATCTATAAAAATAGTCTCTTCAAAAGGAGACAAATCAAAAATACGCATTTTATCCATATAGGAATAGCTTGGCTCCTTGATTATGACCACTTGATCAAAACCTTCTGTCCATTCATTCTGTCTGTCACATAAAATGACAAACGGAGTCGGGGTCTTAGAATGATACTTATAGGACAACAACAGATTATGAGCCATTTTATAATACCTCGTATTACCTGTTGCCACAGTGACGAAACCTTTGGATGACTTCATTTGATATAATGCATAGATAAGCGACGGATACGAAATCCTCAGGGAGACCCTTAACAGATATGTTCACGACCTCTGCTTTTTACCTTATTATATTTGTTTCTCAAATCTTTAGGGAACAGTCCAGCAATGGCATGCAGGACTCTGGAACTGTTTATGGCACCACGGACAAAGAGCACGATGCGGTCTTTTAGCTCATGGCGCCAGTCCGGATGGTATGTAAGACGATGCACCTCACGATAATACAGGCCATCGCTTTGAGGATCTATCGTATTGATGGTGCCGAAGTGAATGAAGAATGATGTTTTGTCTGGCAAACACGAACCATCCTTCCAGATATGTTTAAGATGCCCGGAACGGATGTCTGCAGACAAACATCGGGATTCCGGATAATAGACAAACAACTTATCCCACACGACAGCCGGTCGGATATGGTGAACGGCAGCAGCAAGACAAAGTATTGTTTCATCTTCCAGAACTGTCTCAAAGATGGAAAAATGGTACTCCGTATAGTGATCTTCAATATACTTGCAGGTCTCCATGATAGCCGGAAGGTCTTTCCCGTTATTCCGGACATAATATATACCGCCCTGGCATTTTACCTGGTAATCAACCTTGTCTTTCAACTCGCCCAAATTATCATGCTTCCACCAGCCCTTTTCGTAATCTTTCGGCCAAACACGACCAGCCAGGCCGATATCTGGGCTTCCCTTGAAATAATCCCACAAACCGTTCAAATCCCGATAAGCCAAGGAGTCAGCATCAATGAATATCGTTTCATCAAATGGAGACAAGTCCAGGATGCGCAGTTTATCGTAATAGGAATAAGCCGGATTCTCTATAATAACCACGTGATCAAAAGCCTCCGTCCAAGCATTGCGCCTGTCACAGAGAATAGCGAAAGGCATCGGAGATTTTGAATGATACCGATAAGAAAGCAACAAGTTGTAAGCTAGTATGAAATACCTCTCACTACCGGTAGCAACTGTGATGAATCCTCTTTTTGTTTCCATAAGGCACCTCGAATAAAAACATTGACCGTCTAAAATACTATGTCAGTACAAGAATACCCAAGCAAAGATAGAAAAAAAATCATTATCTTTGTGAGTTTTAATATTCGGCCTAAAATGATAGCCTCACTTAGCAAAGAACAAACACTTCAATGTTTATCACACCTTCGTGATCAGTTGGATTCCGTCTGTTCTGAAGTCCTGTATCTGAACCTGGGTGATATCAAGACCATTCGGGTCATATGCTGCCATCCCGACGCCGCCACCATGGTCCGCAGACAGCTGGCCTGGTCCTTGACCGCGCCGGTAGAACACCCGGATGCCACGCTGTATTTCTGGGAGAATACCAACCCTGCTGATTTCCACAAGGAAGTGCTGGGCCTGGGATTCGACAGGGAGCCAGGAGACGATTACCTGCTGCTGGTAACCCGGGAAGGGGAAAAGTTGCATCCGTTTGCCGAGTTCACGGAAGGCGGAGCTGTCCGCATCTGGGGGGAAAACCTGTGCTTCTATTCCGTTCCCTGCATGGAACCGGAAAGCCTTTTGAAGGAAGGCCATCTATTTGTCCAGCTGCTATACCGCCTGGTGGACACTCCCTCCACCCATCTCATTCACGGCGCCTGCGTAGGCGTGGATAATAAGGGCATCCTTCTTTGTGCCCGCGGAGCCAAAGGCAAATCGACACTCACCGTCACCGCCATGCTGAAGGGCTTCGACTATGTGGCCGACGACTACCTTCTGCTTGAAAAAGAGGATGACAGGCTCAACGCTTCTCCCATCTATTCTATCATTACCCTGTCCCCCAAGATGTACAACACCTTGTACGAAGACCTGGACCGGGCCCATTTCGTAAGCAACAGCGCCAGGAAAGACAAATACGTACTGGACATTGCGGCTTATGACAAGGGGTTGGGAAGGCATTATCCCATCTGTGCCTGCATGTTCCCCGAGATTGTTCCAGATGCCGAACCTGCCGTCATTGCCTGTACTCCCCAGGAAAAGGGAAAGGCCATCACTCACATGATACACTCTACTATAGGACAGATGAACGATGAAGGTAACGCGCCCACCGTAAGGAAACTCATCGGGATGTTGAGAGGCTTAGACTTCTATCGTATACGTCTTTCTCCGGATATTGTAAAGAACGCAGAATGCCTGCGTCAGTTTGTAAAACAATTGAATGCATAATATGAACTACCAACTTAACGATGCCAAGATGTTCGCCGATGTCACGGACGGCATCGCCATCATCATCAATTCACTCACTGGTATCTACTATGGGATGAACGGACTGGGGACAGAGATGTTCGATGCCCTCCTGAAAGGCGCATCAGAGGCTGATATTCTTGCCGCATTCAAGGCGCTTCCCGGTGCTCCGGACGACTGTGAGGCCCGTCTGCAGGTGTTCATCGACACCCTGCTGGGTTTTGAAGTAATCGTCCCGGCCTCCACCGTCAGCTCGGCCCCTGTCACCCTGGTGGAAAAAGACGCCGTCTTCGACAAGTTCACGCCCACCTGCAACGAGTACAACGACGTGCAGGAACTTCTTTTTGCCGACCCCATCCACGAAGTAAAGGAAGACGAAGGCTGGAAGCCGGAGAAATAGCATGCCCAAGGTTTCCGTTGTCATCCCCGTCTACAATACCGGTTCCCTGCTGGACAGAACGCTCACCAGCGTCACACAGCAGACGTTGGCCGATATTGAAATCATCTGCGTGGATGACTGCTCGAAAGACGACTCCCTGGCCATCCTGAAAGCCTGGGGCCGGAAAGACCCGCGAATCCGCGTCATCACTTTCGAACAGAACGGAGGCGTTTCACGCGCCCGCAATGCCGGGATGGACGCCGCTGTATCTCCTTATATCTATTTCCTGGATTCCGACGACTGGATTGATGCCGATTACCTGGAAGCCATGTACGCCAAGGCGCAGGAGACCGGCCAGGATGTCGTCGTAAACACCAACTATCTCAAAGAATACGAAGAGGCCGGCCGCAAGCCGGAACGCGAAACCTGGGGCTTCGGGGAATCCGGCTATTATCCCGTCGCCATTGTCCAGAGCCAGATGCTCTGTGTCATCTGGGCGCGGCTTTACAGCCGGGACTACCTGGTGCGCAACGACATCCGCTTCCCCATCATCGCCGGCGGGGCCGAGGACATCTACTTCACCGCCCTGGCCGAGGTCCTGCAGCCGCGCAGCTACGTTTTCTTCGGCCCTTCCCACCATTACTGGCAGCGGGCCGGTTCACTCTTCCATCAACAGGACAACGGTTTTTACTATATCCAGAGCTATAGACTGCTATATCGGGAACTAATAGCCCGCAGCATTCCTCTCGAGGGACTGAAACTGTTCCACTGCGGGATGATTACCATTGACACCCAAGACAAGTTCGACCTGATTCACGGCTATTTGCAAGAAGTAGGAGACCCTATCCTCAAACACCCGGATCATTACACCGTCCTGGATAATCTGCTGTTCGATGCTATTATGGGAAGTCCGGATTACGCCTCATTCCGGGCGAAACATCATCCCAATCTCGCCGTTGAATTCCTGCGGACACAACTCAAAAACAAACAGAGCAATGCCTGACCCCCTGGTATCCATCATCGTTCCGGTACACAACACCGAACCATACCTGAACCGTACGCTGGACAGTCTGATGCGCCAGACATTGCGGGAGTTGGAGGTAATTTGTGTTGACGACGGCTCCACCGACGGATCCCTCGCCATTCTTCAGGATTGGGCACGAAAAGACACACGTATCCGAATAATCTCCTTCGAGCACAACCAAGGCGTCTCTGCCGCCCGCAACGCGGGTTTTGAGAGTTGCCGTGGGGAGTACATTTATTTTCTGGACTCCGATGATTGGATTGACACAGACCATTTGGAGGCAATGTATGCCAAAGCTCAGGAGACCGGACAGGACGTAGTGGTGAACGCCAACTATGTCAACGAGTTTGAAGACCGCTCCAAGAATGCCGCCAGCGGAGATTTCGGATTCATCCACGGAGATGGCTATTATCCAACCGCCCAAGTTCAGACCTTTTTCCCTCCCACTGTCGGTACTCGCCTATACAAACGAGAATACCTTTCCCGCATCGGCCTTCACTTCCCCCCTTTTTTAAATAATGGGGAAGACATCTACTACACAGGCCTGGCAGAACTTATGCAAAAGAGCAGTTATGTGTTTCGCGGTCCCTTTCATCACTACTGGCATCGCGAAGGCTCTCTAATGCAGGAAAAGGCGAAAGGATACTACTACATCCAGAGTTTCAAGCTTCTCTATGATGAACTCTCCAACCGCGGTATCCCCACCGAAGATATCCGCCTGTTCTATGCGGGCCCCCTAATTCTGGATACCCAGGAAAAGTTTGACTTCGTGCGCGCCTTTATGCTGGAGATTGAGCCCCAGGTCCGCCGGCATCCTCAACTGTACGTAGCCCACGACTTGTTCCTGATGGATGCCGTCACCAGCTGTTCCAATTATTCCGATTTCCTTTCCAAATACAACCCCAACATAGCCCTGGCCTTCATCAGAAGCCGGATGAAAAGACCCCAAAGCAATGGATAAGCCCCTCATTTCCGTCATCATCCCCGTCAAGAACGGGACCAACTACCTGGGCGAGGCCCTGGAGTCCCTTCGTCGGCAAAACCTGAATCTGGAAATCATCGTTGTGGATGACGGTTCCACGGATGCAACGGCGGAACTGGCCGAAAAAGCCGGTTGTGTCGTGCTCCGGCATCCCGTCTCCCGTGGCCAGGTGGCTGCCAAAAACACTGGAATCGCAGCTGCGAAGGGCGAGTATATCCTTTTCCTGGACCACGACGACCGGGTAAGGGACGGGGCGCTAAGCACTATGCTGGATGCGCTGCAGGCAGCCCCGGAAGCCTCGGCCGTACAGGCCATGGTCAAAGATTTCCGTTCTCCGGAAATCCCGGATCTTCCCGGAATCCTGGTTCGCCCGGAACCTTTTTATGGCTTGTTCACAGGAGCCATTCTAATCCGGCGGGAGGTCTTTGATAAAATCGGCCCTTTTTCAGAAAATGTACATACCGGAGAAATCATTGAGTGGTTCTCCCGTGTGGAGGCCACAGGAGGCAAGGTAATCAAACTGGACATGATATCCACCGACCGGCGCATCCACCAGACCAATTTTGGCCGGACCGACAGGCAGGAGGAGATGAAGAACTATGCCGCCGTTCTTCGGGAAAGGTTAAAAGCCCTTAGATCTCAGGATCTTCCGCGTAATCCCGGTGCAGAACTGTAACCGCTTGTGGACGGCAAAACGAGCCCGTAAGGCAATATAAGGAATTGCAGGCCTTCCTCCCCGGATAGCCTTTACTACATTATACTCTCCCCCTATCTGGGCCCTCTCTTTCATAAGGACATAGCGCCTGTAACCCACCCATTCCTCCAGGCGGTTTACAGCATCCTCCCCGGGCGATTCCAGTTTCTCTTCCGGGAACAGGCCGGGAACTGCGCCATTCAGGAAACGGGCGGCCAGCACCAGATGCGCCCGGGCACCGGTCTTTACGGCATTCTCATGCACAACCGACCAATCAAAAGGACGGCCATCTTCCTGCTCCAGCAAAAACTTGACATCATAGAAACTATAGATGATGCTTTACTGGCTGCTGGCATCTGCCAGATTGCGCACCAGGTTGACAAGAATCAAGAACAGAAGGTCTTCCTTGGAAGGCATCCGCGTCTCTACACCGAAAACCCGTGTCAGGACGGAACGCTTGAAAAGGTCGGTATTGATGGTGCGCTCTTTTCCTGTAAAGATGAGCACATAACGGTGTACATCCATAAAACCCTGCCCATTCTGCGAAAGATCCATACTTTGCATGGAATGGGAGACGGAATAACCACATTTGACAGCCACGTCTTCCGCTTTGCGATAATCCTGTTCAGGAACAAGGATGTCAATATCTCCCATCCAACGGGGGAAATCCGGGCGAAGGGCTTTCATGGCACCGCCTTTCATGATCAGGAAATCTATCCCCTCGGCCTTCAAAGCACGCGTGAAGGTTCCGAAATGCCCCACCAGGTTCAGGAACTGATAGCGGCTGAAACTGAGCAGCCCGGCCAGCCGGGGGCGGATGGCCTCGGGAAAAGAAAGCTCCGGGTGCATTTTCATCAGATACGACAAAAGCATAGGTTCTGCGATAGGCGCCTTCTCAATATCCCAACCGGCCAGAAAGCCATCCAGCCGCTGTTGTGAGGGCTCTCCCGAAAAGGAAAGACGCAACAGCTCCAATTTGTCACTGGACAGCGTTTCCCGAACAATGCGGTCCAAAATTTCCATATACGTAAATTTTTTGCAAGTTACCCATAATCGGCACAACCAACAAGAAAAAAGCACTATATTTGTATAATTATGCCGAAGTTATCTGTCATAGTACCTGTTTGCGATGCCCGCGAGTACGTGATTCCCTGCGTGGAGTCACTCCTGCATCAGACTTTGGACGACATTGAACTGGTGTTTGCCGATGACAACGGAAAAGACGGCAGCATGGCGGCCATCCGTGAATTGACGGCGGCATACAAAGGAGCTAAGAAGATTCTTTTCACAAGCACGCAGACTAATTCCGGCCCGGGCACTGCCCGCAACGCCGGATTGGCTTTGGCCAGTGGCGAGTATATTGCCTTTGTGGACAGTGACGACTGCCTGGAGCCCACTTTCTCCGAAACCCTTCTCCGGGCCGCCGAAACCCACGATGCCGATTTGGCCTACTGCAGTATCCGATTGGAGAACCCCGGCCGCGGCACTTCGGTGGTGAAATCCAACTTGCCCGTCCATTCCGGAGCTTTTCTGGATGCCGACCGGAGACGCTTCCTGGTTTCCTTTGTCTCTTTCTTCACCACCTTCCTGTATCGGCGCGCTTTCCTGGAAAAACATGGCATCCGTTTTCCTTCCACCCGCAGCAGCGAAGACAGCGCATTTCTTGTATCCTGTATCCTGTCTGCCGGCAAAATTGCCGTGGTAAATCAGCCGTTGTACCGCTATATCCAGCGATATCCCTCCCTCTCCACCCGGAAAGATTCCTCCCGCTACCTTCAGCGCATCCAATCTTTCAACAGCATGCTTTCCTATGCCCGGGAACAGGGCTATTATCAAACCTATCGGCAGGAAATAGACTTCCTATACATCAAGAAGGCCTTCCTGATGGCGTGCAAGACTTATGTGGACAATGAAAAAAAGCCTTCAGCCCAAATCTTGAAAGACCTGTCCGAAGGCTTGAGTCAAAAACTGCCGGAATACCGGAAGAATGCTTACCTTAAAAAAGCCCCAAAAGTCAGGGTGGCCCTCTGGCTCATCAGGCATCAGCCCCGCCTCGCCTGTTACGCTTTGCGGCTAATAAACGCCTGACAACCTCAATAATAACAACGGCGGCGAGAGCCAGATAAACCAGCACCACAAAGGGCACCGCCAGGGCATTCCCCTTCTTCACGCTGTCCGGGTCAAAAATCATCCGGACGGTATGATGTCCCGCCGGGACATTGAGCGCCCTCAATACATAGTTGGCCCTGAACAGTTGGGCGGGTTTGCCGTCGATAAACGCCTTCCAGCCGTGCGGATACCAAATCTCCGAAAAGACCAGCGTGCCCGGAGCGGAATTGGTATAATCGTACTCGCGGGAATTGGGGGCATGGGAGGTGAGCCGCACCGTTCTCTCCGGGTCCGGAGTAACCTTGAATTCCGGAAGAAGGCCTCTGAATTCCTCACTTACCACAGCCGTATTGCTGAGGTCCACGAACGTAAGGGCGTCGCTTTCCTCCTGGTCATTCCTGGTTATTACATATTGATCCACAAACCACGCATTGCCCAATGCATAAGGGTATTCAAGTATCTCTTCCTTTCCGTCCTTTCCTTTCTGAATGATGTACTTGGTATTGAGCATACCATATACAGGCATATGACGGACATTCAGGTGTTGGGTGATGATATCCTGATAGCGCTTGAGTTTGGCCGCGTTATAACCGCCGATAGACTTGAAATAGAGGGACGTGCGCGCCTCAGAGAAGGGATTCTCGCCGGTGGCATTGTTGAGTACCCGGAAAAAGCCCGGAACGTTTTGCAGCGTCTTCTCCCAATCCTTCATCGCATATTCCTTGCTGTTTTCCTTGGGGGTGACGAAATTGCTTTCGCTCAGGAAACGCCGGTCCACAGGCCAGAGGTCCAGGACAACCAGTGCTCCCACGGCGGCCATCACCCAAGCCCTCTTCAACCTTCCCTTCTTGTCCCAAAGGAAGAAGAACAGCAAGAAAGCCGCAGCCAGGATGAAAGCGGCCGAACGGAGGCTGTCCCGCACCAGCAGGGCCTTCCTGTCGGCAATTAAAGCCGCGTACAGACTATCATCCATGTAGGACAGGGAAGAATCTGCCGGGGCCTTGAAAGAGAAGACAGACGGGCCGATGAGGGCAAAGAGCAGGCAGATGCCGGCCGTGACTCCCGCAGCGATATAAATGCTGCGCAGCGCTTTTTTCTTAGGAATACTCCCGTCCAGGACCGCCTGAAGGCCAAGGAAGCCCAGCAAAGGCATGGCGATCTGGGCTACCAGCAAGATAGTGGAAACTGCCCTGAATTTGCTGTAAAGCGGGAAATACAGCATGAAAAGCTTGGTGAGCGGCATGACATAGCTGCCCAGGGCCAATAACAGAGAGAATAAAGTAGCCAGGCCCAGGCCCCATTTCAAAGGGCCCCGGACCAGCAGAAGGCCCAGCAGGAAGAGGAAACACACGATGGCTCCCACATACACATTTCCGGCCGTAAAAGGCTGTCCGCCCCAGTACAGGGGCACGGACGAAGACAAATCGCGGGCCAATTTTGCGTTTCCCGTATTCTTCCTGGCGGTTTTGAACATATGGGAATCCTCACTCAATTCGGCCTGGGAGGAACCTCCCATCACACCGGGAATGAGCAGGGAAAAGGATTCCAGCGGGCTGTAACTGAAACTGGTAACGAAATTGACGTCGGACGCCTCCTCTCCGCTGCCACCGCGCACCGTCTCTTTCACATATTCAGAATTGGCAAAAATACTGGAAGAGTTGGCCAGAAGGCCTGTTCCCACACACCCGGCAAAAACAGCCGTTGCCACGAGAAAGCCTTTCATTTTCTTTTCCCGGATACGGCCCGGCAGTTCCACCAGCCACAGAAGGCCGATGAGCATAAAAACATAGTAAGTCATCTGGGGATGGGTGGTAATTCCCACCGCCGAAGCTACAAGAGTTACGAAAATCCCAATCCCATACTTCCCCCGGAGAAGGAAGAAAAAGCCGGCCAGCACCGCGCACATCAGGGCAATGGCCGATGTCTTGGTATTATGCCCCGTCGCAATGATAATGATAAAGTAGGATGACAGCGTCAGTGCAAAAGAGCCCGCGATACTGAGCCACTTATCCATATCCAGGGAAAGGAAAAGCAGGAAGAAGCAGCAGAAATACAGTATGAGGGCCCAGATAGGATTATTATGTCCCCTATGCAGCAGAGATCTCATGGGAGACAACATATGGTCGGCCTTGTACTGCCCGCCCTTGATCTGATAACTGGGCATGCCGCTGAACATGGAGTCGCACCACCAGCTAACCTCGCCCGTCTGCTGGGTGAAGTATGATTCCTCCGCTGCAGCACAATTGGCATTGATATTGTCGCCGCTGTGCAGCACTTTGCCCTCCAGGGCCGGGAAGCAATAGATTATCGAGGCCAGGACAAACAGGACGGCCGCTGCCAGATAGACTCCGTACTTCTTAAAAAACGCCTTCATAATATGTAAAGAATAACTACTTGCACAACATAATGTCCAGGATCATACGGTCGGTGGTTTTCATACCGGCCGATCCTATGGTACCTATATTCCGGATGGTTTTCTCCACGTCGTCTTCGATGATGCCGTCCGTGGAAGGGATGCAGGTGCCGCGAAGGGCCAGCACGGCCGACTGCACGGCGCAGGAAACGCCCGATGCCACCTTCATGGCGCAGCCCACCTTGGCCCCGTCACACACCATTCCGGTAATGTTCCCGGCCATGTTCTTGATGGCGGCGCAAACCTGCTTGTAACCGCCGCCATGCAGGTACACGATCCCGCAGGCCGATCCGGTGGAAGCCACCACGCAGCCGCAGAGGGCGCTTAGCTGGCCCAGGTAATGCTTGATGTGGATGGCCACCAGGTTGCTCAAGATAAGGGCCCTG
>JAEEGL010790866.1_pt1 | contig 12763 bp, 16 predicted proteins | sample 9134231 | NCBI WGS metagenome assembly JAEEGL01 (sample SAMN16246548, study PRJNA631951) | gut metagenome | biome: gut microbiome; feature: rumen; material: fiber-attached | host: Bos | place: Iran: Karaj | collected 2018-10 | reverse complement strand
CGTTGACGCGCAATTCGTCGATTGAGACGCAGGCCGCAGTATATGAAGGCGAGTGCATCCTTTTGGCGGGCTATATGCGCGACATAGAGGAGAAGGTCAGTTGGGGCATTCCATTGCTGCGCGACTTACCATACATCGGCTGGATTTTCGGCGGCGTTGGCAAGAAGACGGAGACCGTCCAGAGAATGTTCATCCTGACGCCGTACATCGTCGAGATCAATACGGAGAACCTTGAACTTATACAGGCCGCGCGGCATCGCGACATCATACGCGAGGAGGCCCTTGAGGACGACAAGAAAGAGGACGACAATCTTCGCGAAATCCGCGACCTTGAGCGCAAGGACAAGGACGACGCGCGTGCAAAGAAGCATGCCGACCAGCTTGAGCAGCGCAAAGGCGAGATCAAGCTCCGCAAGGAGAAGCGCGACGCCGCGCTCAAGGAGGAGCACGAGTTCTGGATGAATGACCTCAAGGTGCGCCGCGAACAGTGGGAGCAGGAGCAGAGGGAAAAGGCGGAGAAGAAGGCGGAATCGGAAGCAAATGAATGAGGCGACGATAGAGAACGGCTTTGCCAAAGTCGAGAAAGGCTCGTGGCTCGTTGGGGCCGCGCAGCCTACGGCTGTCTTGGGGAACTGTGTAACACGTTCCCTCAAGGGGTGGCTTGTGCCCGACAGGTCGTGCCTCCACATCATCGAAATCGAAGGAACCGCCTGCTGCTCCAACGCGCAAAAGCCATTCCTGACGCAGATTCCATGCGCGGCGCCTGTCACGACCGTCTCCGCAAAAGTGCTTGTGGCGCCCGTCTCCGCACGGAAGAATGGACGCGTCATGCGCGTCATCCCGTTCAGTTTCAGGAACGCGATATGCGTCACGGAATGGGATTCCGAATGGATTGTCATGGCCACGCAGAGCCGCACTACGCGAATCTCGCTTGGGGACGGCGAACTGCTGACCGTTCATATTGAGTCCGCCGTGGCGTGGACGACTAAGCCGCCCACGGGTTTCTGCCCGCGCATAGGCGTGATGGACATAATCCTCCCACGCAGGCGCGACAGGAACATGATGCTTCACTTCTATGGGCCAGGAATTGTCTGGATGGAGGGTTCAAATGCCTCTTGACATGTCACAATTCCTGCGGAACTCGATTTCCGTCGATCGCTATGACGCGATGCGCAACGCCACTCTTGACACGTCTAAGGGAGTCGCACAGACTGGCGAGACGGGCAGCCTCATGGGGACGACGTTCGTCGTCGAGCAGAATCCCATTGCGGAACTGATGGATTCCATGGAGGAACTCTCATTCCAGTTCGAGGAGAACGAGATGAAGAGCGTGGGCGAACGCAAGCTTGGCGAGACGCGCGGCAAGGACAATCCGTACCTTCGCGCTCTGGAGAATTGGCTCAAGACGCTGCCCGACATGCCTGGCGAGAGCTACACCCTGAAGATGCTGAGCATGTTCAGGCAGGCGCAGAGCAAAGGGACGCTTCCGTCGGTGGAGGAGTTCAGGCGGCAGTTGTCGGAAGGCTCGTCAGACCCGTCGCACCAGTTCGCGATGATCGACATACTCGAGCAGGCCCTCAATGACAGTGAGACGGAATTGAGGGGGCTTCTCGAGGCTACGCGGAAGTCTCTTCTTTCTGAGAAGGGGGAGGAGATCAGGGCGGGAATCAACCTTGCCTCTGAAGTCAACGCGCGCGCGACGTCCGCAGAGGAGATGCAGGAACTCCGCGACATGTACAGGGGCGAAATCCTCGGCTTCTCGACGCCGCAGCAGTGCTTCCGCTCCATCATGGAGACAAGAGGCCCCGCAGGCCTGCAGGCCGCAATCGACTTCCTGACGGCGGGCTGCGGCGCGGACATACAGAGCAAGACGCCGTCGAAGAGTCCTGAGGAACTGCGACGCATCATGCTTGATCTGCAGTGCGTGCAGGTTCTCAAGACTGTCCTTGACCGCATGGATCTTCTGGAGGCTCGCATGAACCAGCAGTTCGGCGAGACATGCCTCATGAACGGTGAGAAGATGACAGGCAAGATCATGGAGTTCACGGAGCGCTCGTTCGTCATGGCGAACGAAATCGGTTCCATGATTTCCAGTTGCGGAATAGAGCAATTGTTGGCGCGCATGGACTTCTGCCGCGAACTGACGGCGGTCTTCAGGCAGTTGTCGTCACGCCTCTTCTCGAATGAGCAGGACAGGATCCGCCTGATAGACGCCGCGCAGGAGCATCTTGACGGCATCGTCGCCGAAGAGTATGAACAAGAGGACGAAGAAGAGGAGAATAACGCATGAACGCACCAAAATGGCTTAATGCGGTTCTCCGCGAGTTCGGGGAAGGCGTTGACATCAAGGATTTTGGATTCAACGGTGAGAATGCCGCGTCCATGCTCTTCGAGACTGGCGTCTCTCTGCGCTTCGAGTACGCCTTCGAGTCGCTTGTGATCGCGATGCAGATTCCTGCCTCGCAGGATCCCGAGACGATGAAAAGGCTGCTGATGCATTCCCAGCCAGAGCGGAGGCCTTCGTTCAGGCTGCGCGTGGCGTATCTTGAGAAGGCGCAGAGCGCGATGATGGTCGCGAGACTGTCGGAGCGCGAGGCGAATCTCGCCGCTGTAAATGCCGTGTTCACAGAACTTTGGCTCATAGCCGAAGACTTCAGGAGGCGCATAGCATGAAAGTCAGCCGCACAACCGAATCCATACGTTTTGACAACGGCATCTCCGTCGCGGAATACGCGGAAGGCGATGCAGGCTACAGCTCGCGCAGCAAGCAGGAGCACGAAGGGCTTCTGCCAGGCTCCACGACCGTCAGCGACGCGTTGTCGAACATCTTTCCAGAAGGCCAGAGCGTTACAGGAGAAATCATGAGCGCGCTGGTCGCAGGCAATTCCGCCTATCTGCGCACGCCCGCAGGCTTCAGCGAAATCGCAAAGGAGACGATACGTCTCCTGCGCGAGAAGAAGACCGAGGCGGCGGCGCGCGCCGTTCACGAACTTGACCTGCTGCTCGCGGACACAGAACTCTTCGAGCAGTACAGGGCAGCACTGCTTGAATCATAAATAACCGATTGAATATATGACCCCGAAACTGGTAAATTTCAGCAATGTCTTCAGCCGCTTCGGCGACCTGGTGCTCGCCGTGCTGGTTGTCTGCATCATCGGCCTGTTGATAGTGCCGTTGCCAACTAACGTTGTCGATTTGCTGATTGCTGTCAACATAATGATTTCGACAGTCATGCTGATGCTTTCGCTGTATCTGCCGAGGGCGCTGAGCTTCTCGACATTCCCGTCGATGCTGCTCTTCACGACGCTGTTCCGCCTCGCGCTGAACGTCACCACGACGCGCCTTATCCTGCTGAAGGCGAACGCAGGTGAAATCATCTACACGTTCGGAAACTTCGTGGTTGGCGGCAACTTTGTCGTCGGCGCCGTCATATTCCTTATTATTACAATAGTGCAGTTCGTCGTCATCGCGAAAGGCGCCGAGCGTGTCTCTGAAGTCGCCGCGAGGTTCACATTGGACGCCATGCCAGGAAAGCAGATGTCCATCGACGCCGACATGCGAGCGGGGGCCATCGACCAGGAGACTGCGAGCATCCGCCGTAACGAACTCGCGAAGGAATCGCAGCTGTACGGCGCGATGGACGGTGCGATGAAATTCGTCAAAGGCGACGCCATCGCGGGGCTCATCATGACGTCCATAAACATCATAGGCGGCATCTGCATCGGCGCCTTCATGAACGGCATGGAGATAATGAAGGCCATCCAGAAGTATTCGATTCTGACGATCGGCGACGGACTTGTCTCGCAGATTCCCGCGCTGCTTGTCTCGATTACGGCAGGCGTCATCGTCACGCGCGTCGGCGACGTTGACAACAAGCCGCTCGGCCAGGACATCATCGACCAGTTCTTCGCCCAGCCGAAGGCTATCCTGCTCGGCTCCCTGATGCTGGTGTGCATTGGTCTGATTCCAGGCTTCCCGAAAATCCAGATTTTCGGCCTTGCGCTGTTTGTCGCCATCATCGGCTGGAGCCTGATGTTGAAGGCGAAAATCGCCGCCGCGAAGATGGCCCAGGCCGCCGACCCGCTCGCAGCCGCCGCACCGTCGGAAGGCACTCAGCCGAAACCGCGCAAGAAGGATGGAGACGACTTCTCGATGGTCACGCCTCTCACAGTTGACATCGACGCCGACATTCGCGGTGCACTGACATACGAGGAACTCAACGAGCAGATCATGACCATACGGCGCGCGCTCTACCACGATTTGGGCGTCCCGTTCCCTGGCATCAATCTCAGTCTGAATCCCGCCATGAAGGACGGCCACTACCGCCTGCTTGTGAATGAAGTCCCCGTCTCAGAGGGCGTATTGCGCAAGGGGTGGCTTTTCGCGCTTGAGTCCTCTGAGAATCTCGCCGCGACGGGAATACAGTTCGAGACAGGAAAGGCGTTCCTCTCAGGCTACGAAACCTGCTGGGTGCGCGAGGAGTTCAAGGAGAAGCTTGCTGAAAGCGGCATCCGCTCGCTCAACCTCAACGGCGTCCTGACATACCACCTCTCGAGCGTCCTTCGCCGTTACGCCCACGAGTTCCTTTCGCTTCAGGAGACGCGCCTCCTCTTCGATTACATGGAGCGTGAGGCGCCTGAACTGGTGAAGGAGGTCCAGCGCGTTCTGCCGTTGCAGAAGATCACGGACGTGCTGCAGCGCCTCGTGCAGGAGAGCATCTGCATCCGCGACCTGAAGCGCATCACGCAGACTCTCATCGAGTGGGGGCAGAAGGAGAAGGACACGGTTCTGCTTGTCGAATATGTCCGTTCGTCCCTCTCTCGCTACATAAGTTACAAGTTCTCTGGAGGGCAGAACATCATCGCGGCATATCTGCTCGATCCTGCCCTTGAGGAGAAGATCCGAAAGGCCGTCCGCCAGACCTCTGGCGGAAGTTATCTCGCGATGGATCCCGCGACCGTGAGGGCTATTCTCGCCGTCGTCAAGAAGAACATCGGCGACCTCTCGAAGATACCGCAGAAACCAGTTATCATCGTTTCCGTTGACATCCGCCGCTACTTCCGCAAGATGATTGAGAAAGACTACTACGAACTGCCAGTGCTGAGTTTCCAGGAGCTCTCCCAGGAAATCAACATACAGCCGTTGGGGAGGCTTAAACTGTGAATCTCATATTGAAAATAGTGCAAGGCCCGAACGCAGGGGCCGAAATCGCCCTCATCGAGGGCGTCAACGTGAAGCTCGGCAAGGGCGACGATTGCGACATCGTGCTTGCGGACCAGACGCTTCCAGACGTCGCGTGCGAAATCGAAGTCGGCGCGGAGCGCGTGATGCTCCTTCTGCCTGGCGGCGGACAGGAGCGTCTGGAACCTCTGCATGTCAAGTTGTTCGAGACGACCGCCATCGCGGTCGGCCCTGCCGATTCGCCGTGGGGGACGCTTGTCTGGCCAGAGAAGGAGACAGAGACGGACGAGGCGCCTCAGGCGGAGAAGCCTGCCGAGGCACCAGCGCCGCAGCAACAGCAGAAATCCAGCAGATTGGTGTGGATTCTTCTGATTGCGCTGGCTCTTTTTGTCGTTCTTGAGTTCTTGTTGTGGTTCTTCTGGCCATCCATCAACTCTGGAATGGCGAAGGCACGCAAACTCTTCCAAGGCGGATGCGGGTCGTCAATCGGCGCGAAATCGGAAATGGTTCCAGGCCAGGCGAAAAGCATAGAGGAGCTGGCCGCAGAATACAAAGTCGAGGCGTCGCCGTTGCCGGACGACGAGAAGGGCATGCTGCTCAAGGGCAATCTTGCGAAATCCACGGACCGCCTGAGGCTTATCGCCGAGGCATACAGCATAATGCCTGGAGTAACCATTGAACTCTCGGATGACGAAACGCTTATGCGCTCCTCCACGGAGTTACTGGACATGCTCACCGAAGGCAAACTCAAGGTGGCAAGCGCCAAAGACAGGGAACTTGTCCTCTCTGGCAGGGTAAAGGACACCGCCACGATGCGCCGTGTCCTTGAGGCTCTGAACAATGATGTGAAGTACATTGAGAAGGTTGATTGCTCACAGGTGGAGATTATTCCGCAAGTGGCTGATGCTCAAGTACGTGCGATTGTTGTGGCAAAGAGGGGCGACGATGCCGCAGAAAAGGAGGCAGGCCCTGTTGAACCTCCCGCAAAGGAAGATGAGAACAAGGACGCCGCTGTCAAGGGCGAGTCTGAGCCGCCAGTGACGCAGTCGTCAATTGCCCTTGCTCGGCTGCCGATCGTCGGTGTCGTCACGACGCCGTATCCATATCTTGTGCTTCGGAATGGCTCGCGGGTCGTCGAGGGCGCTGAGTTCAACGGCTACGTCATCTCAAAGATAGGCGCAGACGTGATTCTTCTCCGAAAAGGTGATGAGACATTGGAATGGAGGCCGTGAGACTATGAACCTTCTGGACATAGAAAAGGAATTGGCAGGGGCGGATGGCAAGGCGGCGCTTGAACGCTATGACGGCGTTCTTGTGGCCCTTGATCAACGCATCGCGCAGGCTCTTCAGGAGGGTCTCCCGCCTGATGAGTACTCTTCGGCGAAACAACTCAAGGAGGCTGTCCTTCTTGCAAGAAAAATATTGCGGCTCTCACGAAAGGACGTGAAAGGCGTGTGATTTTTTAGGATGGGGAAGCAATTCCCCATGGAAACAAAAACAAACAAAAACAAAAAGGAACACAAAAATGGCAGATGTAACTGGACTTCCAACCGGCGGAATTACCCCTGTTGACGACCTTACGAACGGTGGCGTTCGCCTTGGTCTTTCTGAGACGGGTAATTACATCCACACCGACGCAGTTTACGTGGCGTTGATGACCAACGTCAAAACCATGGAGACGCGCCTCGCAGCCTCATTGCAGAACTACAATGAGCACCCAGACGTACAGGCAAACCTGCAGCAGCTTCAGTATGACCTGCAGCAGTGGAACCTGTGCCTCACCACGATGACAAACATCAACAAGAACCTTGGCGATGCTCTCAACTCAATTGCATCCAACTTCCGTTAATGTTTGAATTGAAGTCAGATGAAGCGCGCTTGCTCTTGAATGTCGCGCTTATGGCAGTTGGAGGAAACCGCTTCCAGACAGCAGAGACCATTCTCGCTGCTCTGGATAGGTTTCGTCCACATGAGGAGTCCCTTGCCTCCGCGAGGGCGGTCCTGTTGCTTAGCGCGCAGGACTTTCAGGGGGCATTGGATTTCATCGACCGTGTCGGTTTGGTGAGATTTCCGGATTCCGCCATGTTGCAGGCATTCAAGGGCATGGCGTATCTGCGTATGGACAGAGTCAATGAAGCCAGAGGGCCGCTGACAATAGCTGCGGAACAGACCGCCGACATGGCGGCGGCTCAAATGGCAAAGGATTTGCTCAGATGACGGATGCAATGATCGTGGAGGCGATTCGCTCCATTAAACTGAATCAGGCTGAAAACGCCGCAATCGCCCAGAACGCCGCCGCCCCGCAGGCTGTGGCGTCCCCCGAGGCGGTTGCGCGTTTTGAGGCCGCCATGGGCGTCGAAAAGCCATCTGAAACGGCAAGGGTGGACGGAATACCGTTCGCCGACCAGATTTCTGAGGCTTGGCGTTCAGCACAGACGACCAACCAGGAATTGCTTCACCGCATAACGGCTCTTAGTGAACTAGGCGCGAAAGAGGGCTCTTCCTCTGTGGCGCTTCTTGAATTGCAGTACCAGGTGGCCTCTCTGTCATTCCAGCAGGAGGTCGTTGGAAAGGTGGCTGACAAGTCAAGCAATGCGGTGCAGACGCTTATCAAGAACCAGTAGGGGCTATCAGATGAGATTTAGTAAGTTGTTGGCGACGGGCATGGCCGCATGTTCAATGCTGCTCACGGGATGCAGTGAGGAGACGACTCTGCATTCTCAACTTGAGGAGCGGCAGGCGAATCTTGTGATGGCGGCGCTGCTTGACGCTGGAATCTGCTGCCGCAAGAAGGCCGGCGAGGAGAACACTTGGAATGTCATGATCGACTCAAGGGACTTCGCTGCGGCTGTCAATCTTCTCGAGAGCTGCGGCCTGCCGCGCCGGCAGTATCAAGGTGTGACGGAGGTCTTCAAGAAGACGGGCATGGTCAGCTCGCCTTCCGAGGAGCGCATCCGCTTCATGGACGCGCTCGCGCAGGATCTTTCACGGACCATCGCGTGCATTGACGGCGTGCTCGACGCGCGTGTGCATGTCGTGCTTCCAGAGAACGACCCGTTCGCGAAGAACACGCTGCCGAGTTCGGCGGCGGTCGCGATCAGAAGCCGCTGGAACGCCGATATCGAGGTTCTCATCCCGCAGATCAAGAGCCTTGTCAAGAACGCGATTGAAGGATTGCAGTACGAGAAGATAACAGTGACGGTATTCAAGGACACTCCACCTAAGAAATGAATTCGGAATCAAGGCAATTCATGCTAACGGCGGCATGGCTTTTCGTCAGGCACGGAAGGCCAAGGCGCGCTCGTGTGCTCATTGAAGTGCTGGTTGAGGACGATCCAAGGGACGGAGTCTCCGCCGCCGCGCTGGCTGAACTGCTGCTTGCCGACGGCGAGGGCGAGGAGGCCCTGCGTGTGCTTCGCATGGCGGACTTTCCCGCAGAACTGGCACGTGCCGAGGCCATTCTAGAGACGCGCGCCCTTGTCATGGTCGGACGCAAGTCCGAAGGCATGCGGCGATGGAACAGGTATCTTGAATCGCGGAAAGGCGCAGACCGCAACTGGGTTGGTGGCTGACAATGGATTTGAAGGAAGCAAGGGAACTTTTGGACAACAGGCTGCTGTGGCCCCGCGTCAGGGACTACTTGGCGGCTGGCGGGGAAATGCTTGATTTCTCCCAACAGTCAAACAGGCTTGTCCTGCTTGACAGGGAGACTCTTGTGCAGATTCGCCTTTGGCTGGACGCCCTTGCGCATGCCGAAGAATGGAAGAAAGTGGTGGACGGAGCAAAAGTCAGGGAGTTAAAGGCCTCGTATCCAGGCATTTACCCTGATGTCTTCAGATATCTGCCATATTTCTCGAAATTTGACCTAAATGACCCGTCGGATTTTGAGTTGATAAAGCTTCTGCTCAAACTCAAATTTCCCGAATCATACGAACTATGCTGCTCATAAAGAAAAACGATTTTGAAATACAGACGCCAGTCCGCCTTGTGAAGGCGGATGAGGCGGCAGCCGTGCTTGGTGCGCAGGAACTCATCGCCGTCGCCGAAGCGGAGGCCGCGCGCATCCGCGAGGCCGCCCAAATCGCCTACGACGAGGAGAGGCGCCGCGGCTATGAGAAGGGGCTTGAGGACGGAAAGGCGGCTATCGTTGCCAAGAAGCTTGAACTGCTTGACGAAAGCGTCGCGTTCATGGAGTCCGTCGAGAGCAAGATGGTTGACGTGGTCATGAAGGCACTGAAAAAATGTGTGATGGAGATAGGCGACCGCGAACTCGTCGTGCAGATTGTACGCAAGGTCATGAATGCAGTCGTGCGCAACCAGAGGCGAATCACGCTGAAGGTCGCCCCTGACATGGTGCCTGTCGTCCGCGAAAGGCTGGAAGAGATCATGCAGGAGTATCCTCTGCTGGACGATATTGACGTCCAGGAGGATGCACGCCTGAAGGGCGCGTCTTGCATGATCGACACGGAGGCGGGCATCGCGGAAGCCTCCATTGACACTCAACTGGCGGCAATTGAGAACTCGCTGCGCAAGCATTTCTCGAAGGAAGGTTGACGTGCCGAATTCATTCAACTACATAGTGGAGGTCCTTGAGCAGGCGACGGAGGACGTGCGTCCAATCGACGTCAAGGGCAAGGTCATCCAAGTGGTTGGCACCATAATCAAGGCGTCTGTTCCAGGCGTCAAGATTGGCGAGATCTGCATTCTGCGGAACCCATGGGAGAACAATGAGATTCAGGCGGAGGTCGTGGGATTCACCAAAGAGGCGGTCCTTCTCACGGTCCTCGGGCAGATGATCGGAATCTCCGCGCAGACGGAGGTCATCCCCACGCGGCGCGTCCACATGGTGCCCGTGGGACGTTCGCTGCTTGGACGCGTGATCGATGGCCTCGGCCGTCCGTTGGATGCCGACAAGAAGGGGCCTTTGCGTCCCGAAGGGTACTACCCTGTTTATGCAGACCCGCCTAACCCCTTGGAGCGCACAATAATCAACAAGCCGATATCTTTGGGGCTCCGCGCTTTGGACGGTATGCTCACTTGCGGCGAAGGGCAGAGAATGGGCATCTTCGCAGCGGCAGGCGGCGGAAAATCGACTCTCATGGCGCAGATCGTGCGCAACACGGAGGCGGAAGTGACGGTCATGGCGCTCATCGGGGAACGTGGCCGAGAAGTCCGCGAGTTCATCGAGAAGGATCTGGGCGAGGAGGGCATGAAGAAGTCCGTCGTTGTCTGCTCCACCTCCGACCGAAGCGCGATGGAGCGCCTTAAGGCCGCATACGTCGCCACTGCAATTGCGGAGAGTTTCCGCGACAAGGGAATGAAGGTCCTTCTCCTTATGGATTCCGTCACCCGTTTCGGGCGCGCGCAGCGCGAAATCGGCCTCGCCGCCGGCGAGCCTCCGACACGCCGCGGTTTCCCGCCAAGCGTCTTTTCAGAGCTTCCAAAGTTGATGGAACGCGCTGGAAACTCTGCAAAAGGCTCCATTACGGCACTTTACACGGTGCTTGTCGAAGGCGATGACATGACAGAGCCAATCGCTGACGAGACACGCTCCATATTGGACGGACACATCATCCTTTCAAGGAAGCTCGCCCAGATGAACCACTATCCCGCAATCGATGTCCTGCAGTCCATTTCCCGCTGCATGAACGCAATCGTCACTCCTGAGCATAAGAAGGCCGCCGCAAAACTGCGCACCATTCTCGCAAAATACCAGGAGGTCGAATTGCTTCTGAAGATCGGAGAGTACCAGAAGGGAGCTGACAAGGACACCGACGAGGCTATCGCGAAAATCGATTCTGTCAACAATTTCCTTAAGCAGGGGCTTAGGGAGAGAAATACATACGAGGAGACGTTGAAGAAACTTTCCGAAGCGGTCAGTTGAATCAGCGTCTATATATTATAAGGTATAGTGATAATGCCATACGCACTTCAGAGCATGCTTAGGATACGCACGATGCGCGAGGACCGCGCAAGTGCGGAGCTGTCTGCTGCCAGACAGGCGGTCAGGCAGGCTGAGCAGGCGCTTGAGGAGCGAAAGGCGGAACTGCTTGAATTCGAGAATTCAAAGGACGAACGACGCGACAGGATCTACAACGCCGTCATCGGGCATTCCGTCTCTCGCGACGAACTTGATTTGGCGTTGGAGGGTGTCGCGAGAATCGACGAAGAGGGCGCCCTCAAGGCCGACAATGTCGCTTTGGCGCAGGCGGAACTCAGAAAGAAAGAGGAATCCGCCGAAAACGCACGGAATAATTTCGTGAAGGCCTCCAAGGAGAGAATGAAAATCTCCGAACATAAGTCGATGTGGGTTGCCGAAGAGGCAAAGGAACAGGAACGTCGGCAGGAGTTCGAACTGGAGGACTTCACTGGCAAGAAAAATACGGAGGGGCTGAATGACAATTGAATTTGACAATATTCAGCCGATTGGCCACATAGATGTTGTCACTCAGATGACTCGTCCAACTCTTGAAGGGAAGGCGCAGCCTTCCCCAGAGGCTGTCAAACGCTTCAATGACGCGCTGGATTCGGAGCGCAACCTCTCGAATCCAGTGGATGCACATGTTCTCCAGATGGTTGTTAAATCTTCTGGAAAACGCTTCTCTCCCGCAATTGAAAGCATTGCACCGCATACTGTTACAGAGAAGGCAACTGTTGCTCAACCAATCAAACCCTCTGTCCCAGTGGTCCCAGCAGCGGACAATTCACCTGCGCAGGTTTCCACGAAGCAGCAACCGCCAATCGCGCCAGTGGCCTCTCACACCGCAGAAGCGCCTGCACCGCAGGTGGTTGCACAGCCAAAAGCCACAGTGCCAGTGGTTGCACACCCCATAGAAGCGCCTGCACCGCAGGTGGTTGCACAGCCAATTTCCACAGCGCCAGTGGCTACACAACCCACAGAAGCGCCTGCACCGCAGGTGGTTGCACAGCCAATTCCCACACAACTCCAGCCAGAGGCGAGCGTGTTCGTTGCGCGTGAAGAGAGTCCTGCGAAGGCGGTTTCAGTAACGCAGACGGCTGTTCCGCAGGCCATTGTGCAGCCTTCTGCTGCGCCGATCGCTCCTACAACCAATGAAGCGAAAGTATCTGCACCGCAGGTGGTTGCAAAGCCTGTGGCCACTATTCAGCCGCCATTGGCCTCTGGCGTGAATGGGACAAATGGGACCGATGAGACGAATGGGACAAAGGAGATGCCCCAGGCTGTTGCATACGTCCAATCTGTTCCAGTTGTCCCATCAGCGGACAATTCCCCAGCGGAGATTTCCACAAGACCGCAGCCGCCAATCGCGCCAGTGGCTGCACAACCAACAGAAATTCCTGCGCCGCAGGTGGTTGCACAGCCAATTCCCACAGCGCCAGTGGCTACACAACCCACGGAAGCGCCTGCACCGCAGATTGCTTCACAGCCAATTTCCACAGCGCCAGTGGCTACACAACCCACGGAAATGCCTGCACCGCAGGCCATTGTGCAGCCTTCTGCCGCGCCGATCGCTCCTACAACCAATGAAGCGAAAGTATCTGCACCGCAGATTGTAGCCACAATTCAGCCACCAATGGCTTCTGGCGTGAATGGGACAAATGG
>JAEEGL010260133.1_pt1 | contig 12763 bp, 9 predicted proteins | sample 9134231 | NCBI WGS metagenome assembly JAEEGL01 (sample SAMN16246548, study PRJNA631951) | gut metagenome | biome: gut microbiome; feature: rumen; material: fiber-attached | host: Bos | place: Iran: Karaj | collected 2018-10 | reverse complement strand
GTGCTCGAAGGCTCGCGCCCGCTGCTGTGCGAGATCCAGTCGCTGCTGTGCCCGACGGCGTTCGGCAGCCCGCGGCGCACCGCGATCGGGCTCGACTATAACCGGCTCAATGTGCTGCTTGCCGTTTTGGAGCGCAAGGCGCGGCTGAAGCTGTCCGATCAGGATGTATACTGCGATATCGCGGGCAATCTTCGGGTGCTCGATCGCGGCGCGGACCTTGCGACCGCAATGTGCCTTGCGTCGGCGGTGCTCGAAAAGCCGCTGCCCGAAAAGACCGTGCTGATCGGCGAGGTCGGTCTGACCGGCGAGATCCGTCCCGCGTCGCAGCTCGATACGCGCATCCGCGAGGCGGTGCGGCTCGGCTACACGACCGTGATGATCCCCGCGCGCAGCAAGGTCGCCGACCACGGCTGCCGGGTGATCCGCGTTTCCGACGTTTCCGAAGCCATCCGCGCGCTGTTTACGGAGGGATCGCGCTGAAGCGCAATGGATATCCGGACGGACAGATCCGATGCGACCGGTTTTCCCGGTCGCTTTTTTAGTCGAATTTACAATTGAACCGACTTTATTCTTTCTTTTTTTACAAATCTTCCGCGTTTTGTTCATGAAAAAGGCACAGTTTTGTTGCAACTCGGGTATATAATGTTACCATCCCAAAAACTACAGAGAGGAAACGACTATGGAACAACCGAACGCTCCGACCGAAAAACACGGCGGAAAGCGGCTTGCATATCTTCTGATCGGCGTGCTCGGCGTCTGCGTGCTGGTGCTGGCGATCCTGCTGCCGAAGCGCAAGCTCGTGCCGGAGGTGGATTCGGTGGATGTGGAGATCACCCCGACGGCGATCCCCGAGGATGTGACCGACGATCCGAATCTCAGAACGCCAGAAATCACGCCGATCCCGACCCCGACGCCCTCTCCGACGCCGGAGCCGACCCCGACCCCGACGCCGACGCGCCATCCGCTGAACGGCGATACGCTGCTGATCGGCGACGAGGAAGCGATCGTTTTGGATATTCAGATCCGGCTGATGGAGCTCGACTATCTCGACTTTGAACAGCCCGACGACGAGTACAGCGACGGTACCGCGGACGCGATCCGCGCGTTTCAGGTGCGGAACGGACTCCATGCGAACGGCATCTGCGACGGACAGACCTTTGAAGCGCTGTTCTCCGAGGACGCGCTGACCTACGCGATGGTGCGCGGCTCGACCGGCGACGACGTGGAGATCGCGAAGGAACGGCTGATCGAGCTCGGCTATCTCGACGGGATGCCGTACGGCGAGTACGACGAGGCGACGGAAAACGCGGTCAGGCGCTTCCGCGAGAAGAACAGCCTGCCCGACGGCGTCATCATCGACAACGATGCGTTCGAGGTCCTGCTCGGCGAGGACACGGTCGCGTTCTCCTACGGCATCGGCGACCGGAGCGACGAGATCGAGGAATATCAGAAGCTGCTGTACGCAAAGGGCTATCTGACCTATGCGCCGGACGGCATCTACGGCAAGCAGACGCAGAACGCGGTGCGCCGCTTCCAGGAGGAGAACGGTCTCGTCGTGGACGGCTGTCTCGGCAGATCGACGATCGAGCTTTTGAAGAGCGGCACGGCCGATTCGTTCGCGTTCAACGTCGGCATGGAGGGCGCGGACGTACAGCGCATCCAGGAACGGCTTGCGCATTACGGATATCTCAAGAGCAGTCAGGTGACTGGCTATTACGGCGACAAGACCAAGGAAGCGGTCAAGGCGTTCCAGACGCGCAACAAGCTCGAGAGCGACGGCGCGGTCGGCTATGAGACGATCGAAATGCTCCTTTCCGGCGACGCGAAGAAGGCGGAGAACGCCGCGACGCCGAAGCCGTCCTCGGGCAGCAAGACGCCGAAGCCCTCCGGCAAGACCACGCCGAAACCTTCTGGCAAGACGACCCCGAAGCCCTCGTCCTCGAACGACGACGCAGGCGACACCGCCGGCGGCACAAGCGGACATACGATCAATTACGGCAAGGGCGTCGAGACGTTTATCGAAATCGCCGAATCGAAGCTTGGCTGCAAGTACGTGCGCGGCGCGAAGGGACCGAACACGTTCGACTGCTCCGGCTTCGTGTACTGGTGCCTGAAACAGGCGGGCGTCAAGCAGAGCTACATGACGAGCATCGCATGGCGCAGCTGCCGCAAGTATATGCGCATCAAAAACATGCGCGACATCAAGCGCGGCGACGTCCTGATCTTCAAGGGCAAGTCGATGAAGACCGGTCACGTCGGCATCTATCTCGGCAACGGCAGGATGATCGACGCCTCGTCCTCGAAGGGCAAGGTCCGCATCACCGATTCGATCCTTTCCTCGAGCTACTGGAAGGAGCACTTCCTGATGGCGTACCGGATCTGGGGATAAAGCAATGCACCGGTCGGTTGAATGCGTTCAGCCGACCGGTTTTCTATAAAGCGTTTTCGGACGGAGGGGCTGCGGAACAGAGCCCCTTTTGTTATAAGCGTTATGTTTTGCGCGCAATGCACTCTTATAGGGTGAAACCGGTTTTGAAGGATGAACGAAATGGAACAGAACGAACGATTTGATCGCATCTATGCGGAAACGCGCGACGATCTTCTGCGCTATCTCATGCTGCGCACGAGCGCCGATCCGGAGGCGGAGGACCTCTTTCAGGAGGCGTACCGCAGCCTTTATCTTCGCATGACGCGCAGCATATTGCCGATCCGCGATCCGCGGCGCTATCTCTTCTCCGTCGCAAAGAAGGCGCTGTTTCACTATTACCGGCGCAAGGCGCGGCAGCGGGCGCTTGAGCGGACGCTCGCGGACGGCGCGGACGCGGCGGACGACAGGCCGATCGATGAACGGCTGCTCACGGAGGAGCGCAAGCGCGCGGTCTGGCGGCTGCTTCAAAACGAACCGGAGCTCAACCGCAGGATCTTTGTGCTGTTTTACGGCTGGGAACGCTCGCAGAAGGAGATCGCTGCGGCGCTGGACCTCTCCGAGGAGGCGGTGCGGCAGCGGCTGTACCGCACGCGAAACAACATCCGCAGGCTTTTGGAATCGGACGGACAGGGAAAGGAGACCCAATGAAGGAACAGGATTATTTTCGGGAGCTGATTCGGGAATGCTCGGTCGACGACGCTTCGGTCAAAGCGTATGCCAAAGCGCCGGCGCCGCGCCTGACCTTTCCGCGGAAGCGCGCGGCGGCGATCGCGGCGCTGTGCCTTGCCGCGGCGTTCGCGACCGTCTTTGCGATCCCGACGGCGCGCGCGGAGGTGCTTTCGTGGATCGGTTTTCGGCTGATCCCGATCGACAGAACGGATTCCGAAGCGGTCAACAGCGAACCGGCGCTGGCGCTCTCGGACTTTCTCTATGCGAACTGCGACGTTTCGCTCGGCGAAGCCGTGACGGAAGGCGGAACGCTTTGCCAGACGGTCCGGCTGAACGGGCTTTCGGGGCTGTATCTACTGGAGGAATGGGCCGGCGGCGACGTCGCTTCCGTTCCGGTCGATCCGAATCGTATGCGCGGCGTCTATTTCGACACGCTCACAGACGAGGAGCTTTCCGGCGAGCGCATCCTCTATGAGCATCCGGTCGGGCGTATCCGCTATGAATTTGCGGACGGCTCGTGCATCGGCGCTGCGCTCGATCTGACGGATGCGATCGAACCGTATCTCGACATGCTGCTGCAAAAGGGACTGCGCGGCGGCGGGATCGACGCAAACACGGAAGCGATCAATGCGGAAAACCGTGCGTATCTTGCGCAGAACGGATTGATCGCGGCGGCGACGTTTTCGGCGAGCGACCTGATCGGGCATCTCGATGAAAACGGGCTGCTCAGGGCGACGGTGATCTATTCGGTCGCGGTCTGCGAGGAAGCGCCGGACGACGGCGCATGGGTGCCGGACACCGAGCTTTTCTGCGCGCAGCTCGGCACGGTCACGATCGATCTTCACGCATGGCTGTTAGGCGGCGGACGCTGACGCAGGAGGAGACCGTTATGAAACGTATTGTTTTGATCGCATTCTGTGCGCTGCTGCTCTGCGCCTGCCGGCCGACGCCGGAGGCGGAGCCGGTCGTCAACAAAGCGGAAAACGTCATGGAAGACGCAATTGCGGCGTCCGCCGCGCCCGGCGGTTCGTTCGAGACGCCTGCGCGCTGGACGGAGACGGTAAAGATCAACGACAACCTTTCCCTGACGATCGACGTGCCGGTCGAATGCGGCGACGGCGACGCGCATCCGGTGTATCTCGTTTCCCGCAGACGCATGGACGCCGATTTTCTGAAGCGCTGGGCGCAGGCGGTCTATCCGGATATCACCGGGATCCGCAAGCCGGGCGAATCGCTTGCCGAGCTGCAGGCGGAGCTTCTGAAGATCGAGCGCGGCGAATGGATGGGAACGGACGCCGACGGGAACGCGGTCTTTGAACCGTATGATCCGGAGGAAAAACAGGCCATGATCGACGCGGTCATGCAAAGGATCGACGCGCTTCCGGCGAAAACGACCGATCAACCGCTCGCGCCCGGATATCTCTATCTGCAGAGCGATCCGCTTGCGCTGCACCGGTCGGACGGCTCCGTCGTCCGGCTGACCGGCTTCGACGCGGAGACCGGCAGCCTTGCGCAGCTGGACGCAAACCGGGATGCGGCCGTGCAGAAGGAACGCTGGATCCTTGAGGAGCGCGGCGACCTTGCGGGCGGTCCCGGTCCGGTCACCGGCATTTCGATCTCGCAGCGGCAGGCGGAGGACGCGGCACGGGAGATTCTGGAACGCTTCGGGCGGACCGACTTTGCGCTTGCGTATGCGGAAAAGGCGCGATGCGTCAGCTCCTTCCCGAACTGGGGGGAGATCGTTTCCGCGGGATGGATGCTTTACTTCACGCCGACGGCGGACGGCTCCGTCGCCTGCTGTTACGACGAACAGGACGCGGGCGAAGCGCGGCTGAGCCGCGAAGCGTTCAGCGCGGGCTGGCGGCAGGAGGTCGTGCGGTTCTACATCACGGACCGGGGCGTTGAGCAGGCGGCCTATACAAATCCCTATACCGTCGGGGAGACCGTGAACGAAGCCGTTGCGCTGCTTCCGTTTTCCGAGATACAGGAACGGATCCGGAAGATGCTGCAATACGGTTATGCGTGGACGGGCGCTTACGATCCGGACGACTCCGGCGTCGGACGAAAGCTGATCGTAACGCGCGTCGCGCTGAGCTCGGCGCTCGTGCCGAAGAAGGACGACCCCGCGCACGCATACCTGATCCCCGCGTGGACGGTGTATTATATCTCGGAGCACGGGCAGTCGCATGACGGCGACACGCATGTGCTGATCTTCAACGCGATCGACGGCAGCGTGATCGATCCGCAGGGAAACTGAACAGAAAAAAAGACGTTCCTGCCGCTTGCGGCGGGAACGTCTGTTCGTGATCCGTCGGTTATTCGGGGAGCTTCGACGCGCTCAGCGTGGAGAGATCGGGCGAAACGCCGTTCTCGTCGTATTCGCCGAACAGCAGCATGTCCTTCAGGGGTCGGCCGGAGACCTTCTTGCCGTTGTCGTTGCGCATCGTCGGGTGGTTGATGACCTTGCCCATAAAGACCATGACCGCGCTCGTGCCGCCGTCGAGATTGAAGGCCTCCTTGACGTTCAGCGACTTCATCAGCGCCGCCATCTGGTCCTCGTTCATGCCCTGCGCGTCCTTGCGTCCGGCGTCGCAGGTCACGATCACGTAATGCCCGGGCTCATAGTAGCCGATCATGTTGCGCGCCTTGTAGCCGATGCTGTAGAGCGTCGCCTGCGGGTCGATCTCGTAGTCGCGGATGATGACCGGACCGAACTGCCAGCCGTGCCACGCGCCGTTCTTGAGCTCCGCGTTGATATCGAACTTTTCCTTGCCGAGCTTGAAGGTCTTCATCGTGCCGTCCTTATAGAGCAGGCAGACCGCGCAGGAGTTCCAGCCCTTGTTCGTGCGCGTCTTTTTATAGACCTTGCCCGCGTGAAGCGAAAGCCCCTGGTTATAGTTGCCGTTGACCGCGAAGATCGCGTTTTCGCGCTTGGCGAGCACATCGCCCTCCTCGGTGCCCTTGTTGTAGCCGCCCTTTGCGAAGATCGTGCGGAACGAATCGAGACTGCGAATCCAGATGTCTGCGACATAGTAGGTCTGACTGTTCGCTTCATCCTTGGTAATGCGGATCGCGATGCGCAGCTCGTCGCTCTGATAGCTGTAGTCCGCATCCTCGCCGGTGTCGTAGTTCGGGAAATTGACGGTCGCCACGTCGCCCGCCTTCGGCGCGCGGGTGGGCGAAGGCTCGGGAGTCGGTTCCTCCGTCGGCGCTTCGGTCGGCTCCGGCGTAGGCTCGGGGGTCGGGACGGGCGTTTCGATGATCTCAATGACGTCGGGATCTTCGGGCGCGTCCGTGACGTACGGCGTTTCCGCGACGGGTACGGGCGTCGGCGCTTCCGCGACGGGGAAGAATCCGTCGCAGCCGACGGACATAAGAAGCAGCATTCCGATCAGGCACAGAATGCAGAGCGTTTTTTTCATGGATATACCTCCGGTTTTCGGGTCGGGCACGTTTGTGCATATCCTATTGTAGCCGATACCGCCCGATCTTGCAAGTTAATCGCAAAAAAGTTACATTTGCGCGTCGATCCGCCGCATTGACAGACGCTTCGCGCCTTACTATAATGAAAACAGTACCGCATAAGAAGTTTTTGCGGCGGAGAGGAGGGTGTTTTATGTTGGTTGAAACGGCGGGCAACCTGTTCTATTTTGAATGGGAGATGCGGCTGATGGAATGGCTGCAGGCGCACATCGGGACCGAGGGGGTCGGCTTCTGGCTGCTGTCCAATCTGTCCGCGCTCGGCGAACAGCTGCTGCTCGTGGCGATCATGGGCTTTCTGTACTGGGGACTCAACAAAGAATTCGGCAAGTATATCGGCATCAACGTGCTGATGGCGAACGTCTGGAATCCGATGATCAAGAACATCGTTCTGCGTCTGCGCCCGTACTTCGTGCCCGAATACAACGTCAAGCTGCTGCGGCTGATCGACGAGAGCGCCGATCCGATGGACGTCGCTGCGCAGGGCTATTCCTTCCCGAGCGGACACTCCGCGAACGCCGTGACCGCCTACGGTTCGCTTGCCGCGCACGAGAAACGGCGCAAGGTCTTTTGGATCCTTGCGATCGTGCTGCCGCTGCTCGTCGGTTTCTCGCGCGTGTTCGTCGGCGCGCATTACCCGACCGACGTGCTCTGCGGCTGGCTGCTCGGCGCGATCATCGTGGCGCTGATCCCGTGGCTTCGCAGGAAGATCAAAAACCGCTGGCTGTTCTACGCGGTCCTGCTGATCACCTCCCTGCCGGGATTCTTCTTCTGCAAGAGCAACGACTATTTCAGCTCGTTCGGTATGCTGCTGGGCTTCATCCTCGCCGAGCCGTTCGAGGAGAGATTCGTCAGGTTCGAGAACACCTCCAACATCTTCCGCTGCATCCTGCGCACGATCGGCGGCGGTCTGCTCTACTTCGGACTGAACACGGCGCTGAAGCTGCCGTTCCCGAAGGAGCTTCTCGAGGCGGGCGACCTCGTCTCTCAAATGATCCGCGCGCTGCGCTACGCCGTCGTCATCTTTGCGGTCATCGGCGTCTACCCGATGCTCTTTAAGCTGACCGGCAAGCTCTGGAACCGGAAAAAGACGGCGCAGACGGATGCGCCGGAACAGGCGTAATTTTCCCAAAAAAGAAAGGCTCCCCTGCACAGGCGGGGGAGCCTTTGCCGTTGATCACTGCACGGTGAATTCCTCGGCGGCATGCTTGGCGAACGACCAGACGCTCTGCACGGCGGGCGACATCGCGTGCATCCGGTAGCGCAGCATACAGACGTCGCGGGTCATGTTCGCGTCGGCAAACGGGATCAGCTTGAGGTTGAAGTTGTCGAGCACGGGGAGCTTCGGCACGATCGCAACGCCCGCGCCGACCGTGACCGACGCGGCGATCGAGCTGTATTCGTCCGCTTCAAAGACGATGTTCGGCACAAAGTCCGCCTGCTTGAACTGCTCGGCAAGCTGCCGGTAGATGATCGCGTCGTGCGTGATCGAGATGAACTGCTCGTCCGCAATGTCAGAAAGCGTCACGCTTTCGCGCGCGGCAAGCCGGTGCGACGCCGGAACCGCCAAAAACAATTGCTGACTTGCGATCTTCAGCCAGTCGATCGAATCGATGTCCGGTTTTCCGGCGATCAGAAGGTCCAGAGAACCGTTCAGAAGCTGTTCGATCAGCGCGCCCGCCATGCCCTGATGGAAACGGAACGCCGTCTGACGGCTGCCGTAATGCGCATAGAAGCGGTCGACGAACGTCGGCAGCACCGAAAAGCTGACGCTGTAGATGTAGCCGAGATTGATGATGCCCGCGCTCGGCGCGCGCAGTTCCTTCAGGCGCTCCTGTCCCTTCGAGAGCTCCGCGAGCGCGCGCTTTGCGTACGGCAGAAATTCCGCCCCGTAGCGGGTCAGCGCGACCTGCTTGCCGCGCTTTTCGAACAGCGGCATGTTGAGCTCCTTTTCGAGCTTCGAAAGCGCATAGGAAAGACTCGGCTGTGAGATATAGAGCAGGTCCGCCGCGCGCGTGTAGTGCAGCACCTCCGCGGTGACGCAGAAATACCGAAGCTGCTGTAAGGTCATACCGGCACCTCCGTCAAAGGCTTCTGCAGCGCGCGCCATGCGTCCAGAAGATACGCAAGCGCCAGCATGTCCGCGCTGCCCCCCGGCGAGAGCCTGCGGGCGATCATTTCCCGATCGAGCGCAAGGAGCGCCGCTTCGCGTTCACGCGCCGGCAGCGCCGCGATGCGCCGCGCCTCCGCCTGTACAAACCGCAGCTCCTCCGGTCCGCCGCGGTGCAGAAGGTTCGTATCCTCGAGGATCGCCATCGTGTCGCACAGCGCAAGCGCGCCCGCGTCGGTTTCCCCCGCGCTTTGATAGCGCGCCAGCCGGTCCGCGCAGTATACGGCGTGCAAAAAGCCGTTCGCCGCCTCGCCGACCGCGCCTTTCGCGCCGGTTTCGGCATAGACCGCGCCGCCGTTGGTGTCGCGGTGCGTTCCGGCGTGCGCAAGGCGGGCTTCCGCGTCGGTCCCCGCGAGCTTCGCCGCGGTTTCGATCGCGTCCGCGCCGGTTTCGAGCGCGCGTCCCATGCCGTACAGCAGCAGGCCCATCGAATAGATCATGCCCTTATGCGTGTTGACGCCGTTCGTCGCTTCGAACATTGCGCGTTCGGCTTCGAGCCCCGCGGTCTTCAGCGGCGCCATGCCCGCATCGCCGATCCCGAGCCGCACGGCGGTCTTAAAATACGGAACGAGCGTCGCCGCGCTTTTCAGGAACAGCGGGATATCCATATCCGTGTGCGCGCCGTTGTTGTTTTTGTCGACGAGTCCGGGCTTCGGCGTCGTCATAAGCTCGCGCTCCAACGCAAAATGCGCGGTGCACGCCAGCGTTTCGGCGCAGAATCCGTCCAACAGCGCGTCGGTCGCGGCTTTGACGGCGTCCAGTCCGTGCGCGCGCGATCTTGCGCAGACCGACGCCGGTCCGCCGCAGACGAGACAGCGGCGCGGGTTCTTTCGGGAGAGCTTTTCGCCGGTGTGATCGAGCACGTCGAAATCGTAGAGCCTTGCCGCGGGGAACGCATCCTCGATGCGCTCCGCTGCCGCCTTGACCGTCTCTGCGGGCGCTTCGAGCAGGAACAGCGCTTCCGTGCCGGTGACTTCGTCGACGACGCGCCGCGCGATCTGCGCGAATCCGAGCGCGTCGAACAGCAGAAGACCCTGCCGGAACAGAAGAAGCGTCTTGGGCGTGCGCTTGACGTCGCCCGCAATGTTCAGCGACAGCGAAACAAGGCAGCGCGAATCGGGCGCGTCCCTGAGCAGTTCCGCCTGCAGCCTTGCGCGGCGCTCGCGCGCGTCAAGCATTTGCTGTAGAGTAACGGAGGATGGCTTCATAGGTGGTCTCCGGAACGAGTTCGCGGGTTTCTTTGATCCTGCCCTCGCGGATCAGCGCGCGCACGCGGCTTGCGCTGATCGCGTTGAGACGCGGGATCTCGCAAAGCTCGATGCCGCTTTCGGGAAGAAGCTCCTTCATGCGGCGGTTGTAGGCGCAGGTCGTCGGCGAAAACGGCTCCTCGCCGACGAAGCGCTTTTTGATGTGCAGCGCGGGCGCGATGCGCGTGCGGAACAGCTCGACGTCGAGATCCGCCTTGACCGCGTCGGCGTGCGCTTCGTCGCGGATGAAGTAGGCGGGGAAGGTCTCGCGCGAGACGAGGTACATGTCGGTGCGCACGACATGGCAGTTTTCAAGGTGCGCGGTGCCCGCCTTCAGCATGTCGAACCGCTGCTCGGGCGTGAACATCGAGCCCGGTTCGGACACGGAGAACACGTACAGCGCGTCGCAGTTCTTCGATGCGTATTCGCAAAGATGCAGATGCCCTTTGGTGAACGGGTCGCCGTTCATGACGATCGCGCCGCATTCGCCCTCGTAGCGCGGCAGCGAGGCAAGATAATCGACGAAACCGTTTTTGCGGTCCTCCATCAGCACGGCGTCCTTCGTCTCGACGATCACATAGAAGCCCATCGAGGCGAACATGCTGCGATTCTTCGGCTTGGTGCAGATGAACAGGCGCGTCTGTCCCGCGCGCGAAGCCTCGTTGAGCAGCACGGACAGCACCGAAGCGCACGCGCCGCCGCCCTCGTAATCCGGCGAAACGGCAAACTGCTTCAGCGTGTGTCCCGCGCGCGCGCCGCAGGCGACGATGTTGAGATCGTCGTCGGTCATCAGCGCGATCACGTCCGCGTCCTCCTCGTCCCTGAGATCGCTTGCGGATAGAAATTCTTTATAACGTGCCGCCATCCGGCCCTTCAGAGGCGCCGGAAACAGAGAGATATCCATTTGTTCCTCCCGTCTGCGTTTCGATTTTGCAGCGCAGAACCGGCATATCGCGCGAAAATCGGCCCAAAACCGACCGTCGCGCACCGGATTCCCGCTTTTGTACAGTATAGCAGATTCGGCGGGCGCAGCGCAAGTCCCATTTATAAGATCATAGATATTCTCTATGATAATTTATAAAAATACTATTTGAAATTATGCAGGGAGGCTTTTATAATAACAATTGGAAGAAGCGGGTTATCCGCAGCTGTATTCTGAAATCATAACGAAGGAGAACCAACCAGATGATCAAGTATCTTGCACAAGGCATGCAGTGGATCAACGGGGCGCCGCAAGCGGCTTCCGCGGACTGCGACAAGGCGACGATGCGCAACGGCACGATTGCCTATCAGATCATGAACGCGCATTGCGCGCCGAGCGACGACGGCGTCATGCACATCCGGTTCGATGCGCTCGTTTCGCACGACATCACCTACGTCGGCATCATTCAGACCGCGCGCGCAAGCGGACTCAAGGAATTCCCGATCCCCTACGCCATGACCAACTGCCACAACAGTCTTTGCGCGGTCGGCGGCACGATCAACGAGGACGACCACGTCTTCGGTCTGTCGGCGGCAAAGAAGTACGGCGGCATCTACGTTCCCGCGAATCAGAGCGTCATCCACTCCTATGCGCGTGAAGAGCTTGCCACCTGCGGCAACATGATCCTCGGCTCGGACAGCCACACGCGTTACGGCGCGCTCGGCACGATGGGCGTCGGCGAAGGCGGTCCGGAGCTCGTCAAGCAGCTCTTGAAGAACACCTATGACGTCAAGCCCCCGGAAGTCGTTCTGTGCTACCTGACCGGCGCGCCCAAGAAGGGCGTCGGTCCGCACGACGTCGCGCTGGCGCTCGTCAAGGCGACGTTCAAGGACGGGCTCGTCAAGAACAAGGTCCTCGAGTTCGTCGGCCCGGGTCTTAAAAACCTCCCGTTCGATTTCCGCAGCGGCGTCGACGTCATGACGACCGAAACGACCTGCCTTTCCTCGATTTGGGCAACCGACGAGGAGATTCAGAAGTATTACGAGATCCACAAGCGCCCGTTCGCGTACGAGAAGCTCGAACCGGCGGAAGGCGCATACTACGATTCCATGATCACGATCGAGCTCGACAAGGTCGAGTCCATGATCGCGCTGCCGTTCCATCCGTCCAATGCGTATACGATCCACGAGTTCCTCGCGAATCCGAAGGAGATCCTTGCAAAGGTGGAGGAGGAAGCCAAGAAGAAGTTCCCGAAGGCGCATCTCGATTTGCAGAGCAAGGTCAGCGAAAAGGGCGTTCTGGCGGATCAGGGCGTCATCGCGGGCTGCTCCGGCGGTCTGTTCGACAACATCGTGGAAGCCGCGGACATCCTGAAGGGCGGCAGCACCGGCAACGGTTACTTCTCCTTCTCGGTGTATCCGACGAGCATTCCGACGAGCCTTGCGCTGACGAGAAACGGCAAGACCGAAGCCCTCCTCGAAGCGGGCGCGATCATCAAGCCGTCGTTCTGCGGACCGTGCTTCGGCGCGGGCGACGTACCGGCGAACAACGGACTGTCGCTGCGTCACACCACGCGTAACTTCCCGAACCGCGAAGGTTCTAAGCCCGGCGAGGGACAGATCTCCGTCGTCGCGCTGATGGATTCGCGTTCCATCGCGGCGACTGCGAAGAACGGCGGCTACATCACCGCCGCGACCGACGTCGATTACGAGACCGAGCATATCCCGTACGAGTTCGACGATTCCGTCTACGCAAAGCGCTGCTACAACGGCTTTGCGCATCCGCATCCCGAAGAAGAGCTCATTCTCGGGCCCAACATCACCGACTGGCCGAAGATGTATCCGCTT
>JAEEGL014496568.1_pt1 | contig 12764 bp, 4 predicted proteins | sample 9134231 | NCBI WGS metagenome assembly JAEEGL01 (sample SAMN16246548, study PRJNA631951) | gut metagenome | biome: gut microbiome; feature: rumen; material: fiber-attached | host: Bos | place: Iran: Karaj | collected 2018-10 | reverse complement strand
GCCAGTTTCCAAAGCGTGCGTAAGTAGTCATTTTGTGCTCATAGACTGGAACATCATAAACAATAGATGATTCTTCAAACAGTGGCTGATCTGCAATCACTTTTCCGGCTGGGTCTACTACAACAGAATAACCTGCGTTAGCCGAACGAATAAGAGTTGTACGGTATTCAATAGCCCTGTAAGAAGCAATTACAAAATGCTGAATTTCGCTTGAACGTTTGAGAGACCAGGAATCATCAGTTATATTTACAAAAAGCTCAGTGCCGTTCAGGAAAAGCGGACGCATAATGTCTGAAAATGCATCATCAAAACATATAGGAGTAGAAAGCCTTACAGTATAAGGTGTTTTTTCTTCCTGCTTCTGCTGCATATAGTCTTTGTTCAAATCAATGGCTTTTACAACTGGCAGTTTAAAGTGTTCTGTTACGCGGCATGGAACATCAAAATAAACATACTGATCGCCTGGAGTCCAGCCTGCAGAAATACCGACTACCTTTTCCATAAAGGCATGAATTGCGGGAACTTCCATAAATGGCAGGGCTTCGGCAAAAGGAACAAGATGATTTTTTGCATAGTAGCCGCGGTAATGTCCGTCTTCATCAAAAAGCAGGGCAGAATTATAATATTGCTTGCGTGAGACCTTTTTACCGTTTTGCGTAAACTTTCTGGTACGTGTTACAGCTCCTCCGAAAATACACGGTACTTTTATTTCTTTTACAAAGTCTACAAGAGGTTTCTCTGGCGGAAACCAGCTGTAATAGTTTTCTCCACCCGGGAAGTTTTTACGCAGACAGCCTTCGCTCCATATTACAAGGTCAGCTTCTCTGTCCTGCATTTTAAGTTCGTCTATTTTTTCTTTTGTAAGTCTTTGAGAAACCAGAATAGAGTTTTCATCTGAATCTTCATCCCATGGATTACTATTCTGCTGAACTAAAATTGCAGTAAGCTCTTTTACAGGTTTTCGAACCTTGTCGTACTGAGCAATTCCGTGTACAAGCATAAGAACAAACAGCATTCCCAGCAGTTTTGCCATTTGAACGGTCTGACAGTATTTTGTTTTCTGAAGGCTGTAATTTCCGTAATAAAGCATAATGAACTCTGCGGCGATTGCATTAAACATTATGATTACAAAAGTAATGCCATAGGTTCCTGTAATAGAAGCCGTCTGCATTAAAAGCGGCCATTTGTACATTGCAGAAGAAACAGTGCCCCATGGGTAGCCCAAAAATCCGGATGATTTTGCCCATTCATAGAGAGTATAGACTGCTGCAAAATAAAGTACTCTGAAAGTTGTAGTCTGCATTAAAGGCAGCTTGAGGGCATTTTCATTAAGTTTGTTTTGAGCACCTGTTGAATTATATGGCAGAAAGAAATATAAGCCGAAGGCTCCTCCTATACATGCCGTTCCAATTGCAGAGGCTCCAAGTGTAAAAATTGCAAAATCCTTAAAAAAAGCCAGCCAGAAACTTGAAACTAAATGGGTAGTAAGTGTTTGTAAAAAGAAGGCTAAAAAGGCTAATTTGAAATCTTTTATCTTATTAAAAATCAGATATAACGGAATAAATGAAATTAAGGTAAATACCGGACACCCAAAAAGGTAGAATTCGTTGGGAATTGCGGCCGAAAGCATAAATCCAGAGAAAACCGAAGAAAAAATAACTTGTAAAATCAATTCCATTATATTATTATTTTAACAATATACATTGAAAAATTTCAAGGTAAAATAGGGTAATTAATAAAGAGGGGGATCCAATAAATGAAAGCAGTAAATGATGCACACGAATTGGAATACGGTGGAAAACCCGACATCGTTGCAAAAGCTCCGGGACGTTTTCATCTCATAGGTGAGCATTCCTGGTTTTTTAAGGACAAGACAATGTCAATGGCAGTTAATCTGCCTATTTACGTTGCTGTTTCAAAACGTGATGATACTTCAATAAAATTTTACTTTCATCAGCTTAATGAACGAAAGAAAGCAAGCCTGACATCCTTAAAGATGAAAAAGGAAGACCGGTGGGCAAATGCGGTAAAAGCAATTGTCTATGGCTTCACGTCTGGTGGTTTTACGCTGGGGGGAATGAACATCACGATTTACAGTGAAACGCTTCCTTCAGCAGGGTTCGGTATCACTACGGCGGTTAAGGCTGCAGCAGCAGTCGCAATTAAATCGCTTTTCGAACTCAACTGTTTGGATATGGAACTTCTTCAGGTAATAGAACGCGGTAACAGACGATTCCTTCAAAATAACAACTACATTGCAGATAACTTTGCAGCACTTTTTTCCAAGAAAAATAATATAATCATTACAGATCACTTCAAAAATACCTGGGACTATGTTCCGTTTAATTTTGAAGATAAAAATGTTCTCCTTGTTGATACCAAGGTACCACGTGTAACTGTTTGGGACGAAGAAACCCTTCATGAACCACAGAATGCGCTTATTATGGGAGACCTTCGTGAACGTAAAGCTAATATCTATGGCGGCTGGCGTTATATAGACGATGTTACTGATATAAACCTTCAGCTTTCTTCTGTAAGTGAGGATATACGCCGTAAGCTCCTTTCGGTTTTGTACGAGCATAATGATGTTCTTGCAGCACGCGAAGGAATTGAAAAAGGCGATTTCTTTAAGTTTGCCCGCGCTGTAAATCACAGTCATGAAACTATGAGAGATATGTTTAATATCTCATGTCCTGAAATTGACTGGATTCTTAAGCGTGTAAATGAGCTTGAACCTAACCTTGATTTTGTACGTAATCCGGTAACCTGCGGTCGTATTACAGGTAAAGGCTTTGGACGCTGTCTTTATGCAATTATGCGCGAAGGCGATCTGGAAAACTTTAAGGCTAAGATTGCTGAGTTTGAAAAGATTTTCGGTTTCCATCCTGATGTATATGAGGTTGAACCGGCAGATGGAGCTTCTATTCTTAAGGATTAAACGGAAATAGTGGACGGTATGCAATTTAAGTTGTAAAATAGTATAGATTAATAAAAGGGTGGGGAAATTGCAGAACAATACAGTTTTAGATGAAGGGAAAATCCTTTATTCTCAGAAAAAATATAAGAAGGCTCTTGCTTTCTTTCTGAGGCTTCCTTCAGATTCCACAGCAGACAAATTAGAGGTCTCTTATTATCTTGGACTATGCTATACCAAGCTGGAACGTTATGATGATGCCCTTTTATTCCTTGAGCAGGTAGTAACTTCCGGTGGAAACTTTGAACGCGTTCTTCAGTGCCGTTTTCTGCTTGCAGTAATTTATGCTCTTTCGGGGCGTAAACGTCTTGCAGATTTTGAATTGAATAAGCTTTTGGATACAGGTTATATGACAGCTTCCGTAAATGCGGCTCTGGCTTTTATTGCCTGGGAGCAGAACGATACTGAACGCTGCCTGAACTATTACGAGCAGTCGCTTAGAAAAGACCCTGATAATGTTTCTTCTCTCAACGGGCTTGGCTATGTGCTTGCCTGCCAGGAAAAAGATTTAACTAGAGCTCTTTCTCTCTGCAAGCAGGCAGTAAAGTCTGCACCAAAGTCTGCGGCCTGTCTTGATTCTCTTGGCTGGGTATATTACAAGCTTGGATTATATAAGGATGCCATGCAGTATCTTCAGCAGGCAGAACTTCTGGATACTACTAACGTTGAGATAGCTGAGCATATAAAATCTGTAAGACTGAAGGCAGGTCACTAGCAGATGAAAAAGATAACCGCAATTATTGTTTCAGCCGTTTTCGCAGCAGGTGCACTTTTTGCACAGGTAACAACTGATGACGCGGGACTTCGTGTGCCTGAAGACAGAATAAGAACTGGAAACGAAGGCTTTGCATCAGAAGAATTCCGCCGTGGTGTGCAGGCTTATTACAAGGGAGCCTTTAACGAGGCAATCGTACAGTTTGAAAAAGCTCTTGCGTATCTGCCGGATGATAACCTGATTCTGGACTGGCTGGGAAAGGCTTACTATAAGGCTGGTCTTGAAGGATCTGCCTTAAGCTACTGGAACAATGCAAAGGAAAACGGTTATGGCGGTCTTTTGCTTGAAAATAAAATAGAGATTGTTCGCGAACGTCGTGTCACAGGAGATTCTACAGATAAGCTCATGCGTTTTTCTGAGGCAGGGGCTTTTCCTGGTGAGTTTCAGGGAAATTTGATTTTCAGCGGGCCTGTAGCTGTGCAGCCTAATTATGACGGAACAATGTGGGTTGCCGCATATAATACTAACGAACTTGTTTTATTAAATCAGAATGGAAAGGTTGTAAACCGTGTGGAAGGCCCAATAAACGGTTTTGACCGGCCAAGCGATATTCTTCGGCTGCATGACGGAAAGCTTCTTGTAAGTGAGCATGCGGGAGACCGCCTTGCACTTTTGAATTCAAATGCACGCTTTGAAAAATATATTGGAAGCAAGGGCCGTGGTAATGGTCAGGTTGTTGGACCTCTTTATCTTGCACAGGATTATCTTGAACGCATTTACGTTACAGATTATGGTAACCGTCGTGTAGATGTTTTTGATAAAGACGGTGAGCCTGTATTCTTCTTTGGTGGATCAAACGGAGATTTTGCGGGGCTAAAAGGACCTACTGGTATTGCCGTTGCAGATGAGCGGGTCTTTGTAGCTGATGATCAGAAGGGCTGTATTTACGAGTTCGACAGAGCCGGTAACTTTATTCGTGAACTCGTTGAAGCAGAAACTTTTAAGAAGCCTGAATCTCTAAAATACTGGAACGGAAATCTTATTGTCTGCGATTCAAACCGAGTAGTTTCTGTTGATGCTGATTCTGGTGCGCTTTTTGAATATGTAAAGGTTGGAAATGCTCCAGCACGTGTTACGGCTGCAAATCCTGATGTAAACGGAAATGTTATAGTAACTGACTTTACTGCAAACGAAGTTTACGTTATGTCTAAGGTTCAGGAACTTGTAGGAGGACTTTTTGTTCAGATTGAACAGATTGATGCTTCAAAGTTCCCGAATGTTACTGTTGAACTTCGTGTAGAAAACCGTCACCGTCAGCCGGTTGTTGGTTTACAGGAAGTAAACTTTTATCTTACAGAAAACATGAGACCTGTTTCTAAGTTAAAAATGCTTGGTGCGGCCTCTAACAATACTGATGCTGATATAACAATAATTATTGACCGTTCAGTTGATATTACGGCTTATGGTCGTGAAATTGAAAGCAGCGTCCGCGAAGTTGCGGCTTCGATGAATGGAAATGGTACGCTTAGAATTGTTTCTGCCGGTGCTATCCCTGCTGTAGAATATACAGGACGCCCGGATGCTCTTGGAGACTTTAGTCTTGCAGCCCTTAAAACAAAGGCTTCAAAAACAGCAGCCTGTGACCTTGCACTTCGCCTTGCCTCTAATGATTTGATTAATGCTTCTAAAAAACGCGGTATTGTTTTAATTACAGCTGGCAGTGACCATGGAGAAGGCTGCTCGCTTACTTTTGAAAAATATAACCTTGCTGAGCTTTCGAGCTATATGAATAATAACTCAATTGCCTTTTCTGTGATTCAACTTAATCAGTCGGCTCTTGATGAAGAGCTTTCTTATGTAGTAGACAGTACCACTGGCGACGTTTATTATGTGTTCCGCCCTCAGGGATTGGGCGATGTCGTAAAGGATATGATTGAGCAGCCGCAGGGAATATATCAGTTGTCTTATGTTTCGGCGATGTCTACAAATTTTGGAACAAACTATCTTCCACTGGAAGCCGAAGTTTATCTTTTGAACAGAAGCGGCCGCGACGAAACCGGATATTTTTCTCCTCTTCAGTAATTGTATTCTGATGATTTAGAACTCAACCTTTGCTCCAAGGTTGAGTGTAAGATTCAAATGGTCAGCCTTTTCCTGATTCAAAAGAAGGCTCGTGCCGAGTCCTGCAAAAACACTGTAGTATTCCATAAAATCCAAAGAAACTGTGTGTTCATATTCATATTTTTGATAAAGATTCTTTTCGAGTTCTCCAATCTCAAATTTAAGGCTGTCTTTTCGTGAAATTGAAAAATCTGTATTGCCTGAAGCAGTTTGTGCAGCAGGTACAAATCTGAGGATCAGTTCTGCAAGCAGACTGTTTTGAGATGGTCTTGTATAAGTTGCTGTGTCGCGAAGATTCCAGTCTGCAGTATTTTCAATTGAAAAATCAAAAACTTCTGTGAGACTGGATTTTTCTGAAATGTATAAGAGCAGTTGTGTAAAAGTCTGAATCTTCAGCTTATAGTTTTGTATATCATTTACAGGTAATTTTAGGATTGCAGATAGATTTGTAGTCAGCTCTTCCTGCCTGAACCATAAGAATTTTTTATTGAGGCTGTTGCTTCCAAAATTGTTTATTGAATTATTTGTGACAACAAGCTTGAACTGGTAGAGATCTGTTTCCGGAAGTGTATTTTTTAGTTCACGGTTTACAGCGAAGGTTACGGCAGACGGAATGTATAAGTCTTTTAAGGAATTGTAAAGGGTACGTCGGAAGTTTGCTTCGTACTTTGTACTGTAACTGCTGTTCTGAGGTAAGTTGTCTAAAATATTCATATCGAACAGTTCGTAAAATGGCAGCTGGGTATAGAACCAAAGTCGTTCATTCTGCAGGTCAAAAAGCTTTTGTGTATCAGTCTGATAGTTTCCGCCTGCGTCAGGTGTGTGTGTGCCGCCTCCGCTTCTGGAGATTTCAAAACTGAAAGACTTTTTGTTTGCTGTTAATGGAATTGAAAGCTTAAGTTGCTCTTTATCTGAATAAAGAAGGCCTGGGGCATTTACATTGTAATTATCTGAAAGCTCATAAGTAAGCTTTGGCTTAAGAGTAAAGCCTTTCTTTTCGATTGAGAAAACTCCTCCAAGATAGGCTGAATATTGCGTGCTTCGGGAAGAGGCAGCTTCGTTACCGGTAGAAAAGGCGAGTGTAGAAATATCCTTCCAGCCTTGAGCATATGAGCTGTTCTCTGGCGCTATAGTCGGTGTAATTTTTTGTTCTGCTATTACTTTTGTACCCATTGATAATTGAGCAGCGTTTATAGGTTGTAAATAAGTAAATTCAATTTCTGCATTTTGTTTTTCAAGATATGAGTTAGCAGAAGCATTTGTCTTTATATTCAGCTGAACCGGTATTTTAATTTTATTCAGGTCCAGCGAAAAATCATTTTGTTTTCGAAGTTCACTTGATGAATAGTCATTTCGGAAAGTGTCTTCTGCATAGAAAACTCCAAAAAGCTTTCCGTCTGTTTTTATGCTGTGGCCGGCTTCTGTAATTTCATCTGTTTCTGAAGCAAGGTTTGCACCGAGCTTTATCTGAGCAATAGTGATGTCTGCATTTGATTTTGTATTGATAAAAAACTCTGGAGAAGAAAAGTTTCCTGTGCTTTGTGTAGTTTCTGTATTAAGGTAAAGGTCTTTTATTAAAGCAAAATCATTGATTTGTAAAAGAGCTCCATCTTTTTTATATTCAGCAGCAAGATAATTTTTAAAGGTGCCGTAAGGTTTTGCTTTTTCGTAGGAAAGTTTTGTTATGTAAATCTTTTCTGCAAGTGAGTCTTCAAGCATAAGACGGGAAGGAGTTACTGCGTTGTTTATTTTAAGTTCATAAGAATCAGAAGAAAGCTCCGTATCATCAAAGAAAATTGTTTTATCTTCAAGATTAATCTGGACTGTATGAAGATTTGAAGCTGCTGATTTTATTACGTTTGTAACAGCCTCATTTTCTTTTAAGACAAGGCGAAGGGCTTCACTGCCTTTTTCTTTAGTTCCAGAATCCTCATCAAAAATCAACTGAAGAGGGGCAGTGTAGCTGTCTTTTACATCAGAAAAATCTAATTCAATATTTATGAGTTTATAAGAAGAAAAGTCTGATGGTGAAAAATATACAGCAGCAGCTTTTTCGGGCTTTTCTTTTTCAATTTTTTCCGGATACAGAGCTTCGCTTTTATTCTGTTCATATTCATCCCAAACTTCATCCCACGAATACAGCAGAAGGCCTTTTGAGGTATTTTCATTCAGAATTGCAATATTTGTTTTTTCTGTGATTTTTAATCCGCTTTTTTCAAAATCTGTTCCGGCACTTAAGGCTGCAAAGCTGTTTTTTTGATTTTCAGTATAAAAGTAATCATCCTTCTGATTTATGCTCTGACGTGCAGTGAGTATAATATCCGCATTCCAGCCGGGCATAAGATTAATTTTATATCCTGCACCAAGGACAAGTGCTCCTGATGCAAAGTCTGAGTTTTCTTCCTGCCAGGTAACAAGTATTTTATCTGTCGGGCTGATAGAAGTGTTCAACTCTACAACACCTGTATTTTCATTATAGGAAATACCTGGTACAAGAATACCGTTTTTATATACCTGAACAGTTCCTCCTGCTGCTTTTTTAGAAATAAAAATTTCTTTTACAGGAGTATAGACTCTTGATAGAATTTCAAGACTTGTTTTATTTGTCTGGCCAAGATAGATTTCCGGACAGTCTTCTGCAAAAGGATATATGCTGTCTTCTGTGTCTGTATTTATGATTTTTGTGAAAAGTTCTTTTTCGTTAAAAAAGTCTTCGTAAAGTGAAGTGTAAAAATCCTGTGAAGAAACAGCCTTGTATTTTGAAATTGTATTACCTGATTTTCCTGCCTGTACGCAAATGTCAGTATCATACTTTCCAGTGTTGTAAATGCCGGGACACAGAAAAGGAGAAAAAACTCCGTCGTCTTGAATTATAAGGGCAGATTTTCCGTTGATTGTGGTTTTTGTTTCTCCTGTATAATCTTCAAGGTTATATTTTCCGTTGTCTCCAAGCTCGCTTTGAATCTTTCCAAGAAATGTGTCTGGCGCAGAAAAACTTCCGGCAGCGGTAATCACAGCGTCCACATAAGATTCCAAATTAAACGTAACCAGCATCGCCGGCACTTCACCCTTAGCATTCTTCCCGCCGCCCGCGTCTTTCGATATAAAAAGCCTGCCCTCAGACGTCAGCGCCACGAATTCATCCCTTGTGAGCTCGCGGTATTTTTTACCACGAGCATCGCGTAACTTTCCGTTTGCACTTTCAATATAAACAGCATCAATTTGTGCGAGCAGATCTACCGCCTGTTCAGGAAAACGGAATTCAACGCCATATATAAAGTCTGCCGGTGAAAGCGTAAACTCTGTCGCTTTATTCATACCGTAATAGGTGGCGCTTTTTACTTCCGTCATATCATAACGAACAAGAAAATCAGCCTGCCATTTTTCGTTTTGCGGTTTTAATAAAAGGCTTGCTCCAGGTGCCTGATTATTTCCGCCCTGCAATCCGTTACCAAAAAATTCTGCGCTGTAGCCGCGGCTCATAGTTACTCCACGGTTAGCAAGACGAAAATGCCTGATCAGATTATCGCTTTTATAACCAAAGGCAAAAGTATTGTTCGAAAATTCATCAGCAAAATCAGCTTGAAAATACCAGCTGTTATTTAAGGTAAGCAGGGTAGAAAGTTCAACCTCCTGCTTAAAAACAGGCAGCTGAGGTGAAGCTGCGAAGGTAGTGCCATTTCCAAAGGTAAAATCCATGCCACTTTGAAATTCGCCTTTCCATAAGCCCGAAGCTGTAAAGTCTACATGATTCTGGTCATCAAGTTCATAGTCAAACAGTGTTTCCGGGATTTCGCGTTCAGGGGCATCGAGTGGTGGAATATCATTTAAGTTTTTAAAATCTTCTGCTTCAAGCCTTGTGCCACCTGCACCAATCAAAAGCAGCAGCAAAACCGCTTTAAGAGTTCTTGCCTTTTGAACTTTTATTTCCGGGTGTTTTTTTGAAAGCTTTAAAATTGCTTTTTCTACGGCCTGTTTTTTTTCATCATTATTTGCAAATAAATCCTGCTGATAAGGTTTTTCTTCTTTTACGATATTTTCAAAGCCAACTCCAAGAAGTCTTATTCCGCGTCCGTTTTGATATTTTTTTTCAAAAAGTCGTTTTATGATTTCATAAAAGGTGTCGAGGGTGATTATGTTCCGTTCGGTTGTTTCCTGAACTGAACAGGTAGAAAAATCATCATAGCGGATTTTGACAAAGGCTGTACGGGAAAAGCCTTCTTCTTTCAAGAGACGGAAAAATACCCCGTGTGCAAGCTCAAGCAGTTCAGTCTCAATCATATAAATATCTGTGAGATCGTAAGGAAAAGTCGTTTCCGCGCTTATTGAGTGCGACTTAGTTTCCCTGCTGAACGAGTTCTTTTCAATTCCGCGTACAACATTATAAAGAAAGCCTGCCATGTTCTTTCCAAAAAGAAATTCAAGCGTGTCGTAATCGCGGTCAAAAATGTCTTTTGTAGAGGTAAGTCCTTTGCTTCTGATGAGTTCCAGCGATTTTGGACCGAGTCCCCACACCTTATTAAGCGGAAGATTGAGCATAAAATTCTGCTCATCGCCATGTCTTATATGACAAAAGCCATCCGGTTTATTGAGCCCGGAGGCAATTTTTGCAAGATATTTAGTTGAAGCAAGCCCCATTGAAACAGTGAGACCAGTTTCTGTTTTTACACGTTTTTTTATAAGGGCTGCAGTTTCTGCGGGTGGACCAAAGAGCTTTTCAGTTCCAGTTAAATCAATAAAAGCCTCGTCAATGGACATCTGATCTACATCCGGTGAATAATCGCGGAAAATATTCATAATCTGATACGAAAGCTCTGCATAGCGGTGCATTCGTCCACGAACGAAAATTCCGTTTGGACAAAGTTTGTATGCCTGAAAGGTTGGCATTGCAGAATGAACACCGTATTTTCGTGCCTCGTAGGATGCTGTTGAAACAACACTGCGCCGGTCTTCTGGGAGTCCACCTACAATTACCGGCTTTCCGCGTAAATCAGGATTATCCAGCTGTTCAACTGAAGCAAAAAAAGCGTCGAGGTCTATATGAAGGTACCAGTGTTCTATCGGTTCCATTAACGCTCTCCGGCTTCAATTGATTTTGTAGTAAAAAGATATTTTCCTTCAGCATCTTCTAAAATGGCAGTAACTGTTATTTTACAAGGTGTCATTGCCGCTCCGTAACTGAAGGTCATTTTTTGAGGAGGATTGTCTGGAATACGGAAGCGTACTGCGTTGTTGGAAACACTTGTATAATCATTATCTGAATATAAAACCGGAAAGACTCGGTCTGTAGTAAGTAAAAGATCACATAAAAGGCAGTTATCCGGAACCTCTATCTCAATAGTTCTGATAACATCACCAAAAATATTGTTCTGAGTATAAGAAAGATTTATATAATCATCTTCGTAAGGGGAGTACGTAATTTCTTTTTCCGGAACCTGAAGCTTTTTCAATTGCTTTGTTCTTATGGTGCCAAGTAAAATCAATGATAAAGAAATAAAAGCAAAAATCAGACTGCTGAAAATAAAAAGCTCCCGTACTTTTTTATATCGAGTTCTTATTGAAGTAAGGATTCTAAAAAGCACAATATAAACAGGGTAGAGCACAAGCGGAATTACTGCAGACGGCTTTGGTCCTTTTAAAAATTCCGAAAGCCCCTTTAATTCAGAGGCAGAAATTACTCTGTGGCCGTATGGAATAAGAGGACCAACCATCAAAAGAAAGATTGCAAAATGCAGCGGATTGTTTTTTACCGTCAGAGCAACAAGCGAGAGCAGACAAATCATAATGAAAATCGGGCTCAGCGAAATATCAGCCAGAATAAAGAGCGACTGATTAATAATACAGCTGATTACAAGCAGATAGTCAATTGCTCGTTCTTCAAAATGATAATTAGTAAACAAAATAAGAAGATATTCAACAAAACAGAAGAAAAGTCCTGTTATTATTTGAGAACAAAGCTGTCCGTAAACGCTTCCGGCATAACTTGCGTTTGGAAAAAGATTATGAAAAAGCAAGCCGGCAAGAAAAAAGGACCCTTCAAGAATCAAAAAAGTGAGAGGTACAGACCACCAGACTGTTCCGATTGTATACCAGGTATGTCTTTTTAAGCGGCGGTTTACAAAAATCAAAACGAAAATAAAGAGCAGCCAGAGAAAGATTGTTGGAATTACAATATGAAGGATTGTGCGTTCCGAGATTATATGATAGCTGCCAAAAAGTCTTAAAATTAAGAAATGATGTACCCAGTCTGTATCAGCTGTTTTTGAAAAAAGTTCTACAGAACCCTTTATTACAGCACTTGCTTTCTGTATTTTTTCATCCAGAGGGATTTCTCCAAGGCGTAATTCAATTGCTGGAATCTCAAAATCAAAAAAGCCTTTCAGAATACGGTTTGAAATAAACTTGAATGAGGAAATTTGGCTTAAAAGAAACAGCGGATGAACTCCGTTAATTCCACAGTTTTTGTAGAGATTAAAGGAGTTTTTTATCATCCATGGTGGAGAAGAAAGCCCGGAACTTGTGGTTTCAATCGTGTTTTTACATTCATCCAGATTAAAAATAAAAGCAGCATGATAAAGGTTTGTATTCAGAGATTCCAGAAAAACCTTTGTTCCGTAAATCATATCAGCCTTATCGAGTTTCTGCTTTTCTCCATAGGCAAAAAGGGCAGTTATTGTAAAAGGATAGTCTGCATTTTTAATGGCTTCGAGGCTTTCCTTTATTATTTCCTGATTGTCTGGAACATCATCCTGGAAAAAAATTAACAGAAGATTCTCGGGAGAAGTGTTCTGTTCTGGCGAAAATGTGACGATAATATTATATGGAAATGTGTTTTCACCGGACGCTACTAGATTTTGTGTTGATGGTGAAAAACCACTGTTTTTGAGGAAGGAATGAACATCGCTGCATAATTCTATGCCGGCAAGTCTGGAATTTTTTGCATAAGCCAGAGAG
>JAEEGL014218831.1_pt1 | contig 12764 bp, 15 predicted proteins | sample 9134231 | NCBI WGS metagenome assembly JAEEGL01 (sample SAMN16246548, study PRJNA631951) | gut metagenome | biome: gut microbiome; feature: rumen; material: fiber-attached | host: Bos | place: Iran: Karaj | collected 2018-10 | reverse complement strand
GTCATGCCATACTGAGATATTCCTTTCCTTTGCCAAACGACAGATTTGGATTTAACGCCAGTATCAAAGCCGGATACTGACGGTATCAAACGCGGATAGCAACGATATCAAGCACGGATAGCGACGGTATCAAGCACGGATAGTAAAGCTATCTGATTCTGATAGCGAGGCAGCAGGAATTTAAAGGTGGAAAGGCAGTGCTGCGACAGCATTGCCGACAGAACACAAAGCGGAGGACAGACGCTCGCATGAGCCTGTCCTCCGCTTTTTATTTTTCCAAGCTAACAACCTCCGATGGCCGCCGCGCCCCTACTCGAACGGCACGGGGGTGATGGTGATGGCGGCGAGATCGGTCTTTTCATCTCCGCTCAGCATGCTGACGCTGATGGTGTGGGTGCCGGCCTTGTCGATCTTCAGCCATCCTATCGGACGGTCGGCAAAGAGGTCGGAAGCACGCTGCTGGTTCTGCACGAACCGTCCCTCATCGCTCTCTACCTTCCACACACACTTGCCAGTGCCACGCACATTAAGTTCGATGCGGTACATGCCGGAGTCCTTGAACTCGAGCGTCCAACGGACACGGCTATCAGGCCTCATCTTGTTCACGCAATATACATGTTTCCACTCGCCGAACTTCTCCATCCAGTTCGATTTATACATCTCACAACCGTCAGTAGAAGCAAACCTGACCGACATATTCTTCACACCTGTCTCAGGATCAAGAGCCTGACGGTTATCCACTTCGATTTCCTCGCTAGGCATCGTAAGTTCGATAACATTCACAAGTTCGCTTTTGTGTGTCGTCGGAAGATAAAACACTGTCCATGTGCCATCAACAGCCACCTTAAGTGCTTGCCGCTTACCACCGCTGAGCAATGCCGCGCTGCGGATTTTTGTCTTCAGTCCCGGCAGATAAATCCGCCCGCTGGCAGGCCAGTCGAATACAGCGAGATATAGTTTGTTCCCCTGTTGCACAATATCGCCCCACGGCATAGCATGCTTCCATGGCGATGGTTTCGCACCATAGATTACCTCTGGATGTTGCTCTATCCACTTGCCCGACGCACGCAGAGCCATCTGAGCTCCTTCGGGAATACGTCCAAGAGCATCAGGACCGACATTGAGCATATACGTGCCACCACGTGCCACTGTGGTGATGAGATATTGCAATATCTCTTTCGGCGATTTCCAGTTGTTATCGTACCAGGCATAGCCCCACGAGTCGTTCGTCACATCCACCGTCTCCCACAGACCGTCGATGTTCTCAATAGGAATCTCCATGTCGTCGAGCGTACGATAGTCACCCAGATCATAGCCGGCACGTCCCGACACCATCACGTGGGGTTGGTTGCGATGAATGACATCGACAAGTTTCTCCACATACTCCTTAGGGATGCGGCCGGGAGTGTCAAGCCATATTATCTCCATGTCGCCATAGTTCTTCGTAATCTCATCAATCTGAGGCAAGCATTTCTCGTAGAAATAGTCATCGATAGTCTTCGGGTTTCCCTCGCTATCTACCGCCGGACCACCATTACCACCAGGATATGTCCAGTCCTGATTGTGAGAGTAATAAAAGCCGAACCCCAGCCCGAGCTTCTTGCAAGCCTCGGAGAGCTCCTTCATTGGGTCGCGGCCAAAAGGTGTGGCATCCACGATGTTGAACTTATCGACCATAGAGTGATACATGGCGAAACCCTCGTGGTGCTTGCTCGTGATGACGATATACTTCATGCCTGCATCTTTTGCCAGCTGCGCAATCTTCATGGCATCAAACTCGGTGGGGTTGAAACGCTTGGCTATGGCACGATACTCACTGCGATCGATGTTTGCCATGTTTTTGTTCAGTATCCACTCGCTGATACCATAATATGTGTTACCATTCCACACATTGCCTAGGCTGGAGTACAATCCCCAGTGGATGAACATGGCATAGTTGCCCCACGAGAACAACCGTCCCCTACCCTCTTTAGGTGCGGTATTACCACTGCTGCTTCCCCACATCTTGTCCATAGACTCCTGTGCAAAAGACATTTCGGCACACATCAAAGCCAACAAAAGGACGAGAAATGATTTAAGAGTACTTTTCATGAGATGTCTCTTTTACGATTTAATTAATGCAAAAGTACAGAAAAAACTTTTTTCGCCCAATATTTATCAAATTATATTTATCTTTGCACACACAAACATCCGAAATCGGAAACACCAGACAGAAACCGATGACGGATCTATGACATAGAAAAAATCGTATGAAGACTTTCAGGCTTTGGTCCCTCATCATCATGCTTGTGCTATCCATAGGCACTGGAATAGCACAGGACTTGCGTGATAGCAGCTACAGATTCATAGGCAAGATAGATATCGACGGCACCGTGCGCAACGAATCGCACATAATGATCGGACGGTTCCGCAAAGACGGAATTATCGAAAACCGAAGCTATATGATGGTGGGCAAGTTGGAAAGCGACGGCACCGTTCGCGACCGGCAATACATGATGATCGGTAAAATAGAACAAGACGGTACCGTGCGCGACCGCAGCTACATGATGATCGGCAAGGTGGAAGCCGACGGAACTATACGCGACCGCAGTTATAGATTCATTGGCAAAGCCAAAGACGTCCCCCTCAGAAGAGCCGCCATCTTCTACTTTTTCAACCTCTTTCAGTAGCATAGCATGCAACTGCAATTAGATACCATCTAATACTGAGTTGATTTTCAATTAAGATTTAATTGTAAATGATATCTTAAAAGTATACCAAATAATATAAGATTTGTACGGGCTGTATCGACTACAGCAGTGCGGAGCATCATTTGACACGTTTATTGCTCTTATTAGTTATCTATATATTTAACCATTAAACTCTATATTTGGCTCCCTTTTCGATTATTATAATAGTATATTTTCAAATACTGTTTACATTCACAAGGCTTGCGATGAACAAAAAGTTTGTTGTCATGAATGAAAACTATTATCTTTGCAAAAAAAAGAAGAGATGTTAGATTTTGGACCTATAGAAGACAAATCGAAGGGTATTATCAAGGTCATCGGTGTAGGCGGTGGCGGATGTAATGCCGTGTGTAATATGAAGGAGGATGGTATTGAGGGTGTCACCCTTGCTGCCTGCAATACCGATAGCAAATCGCTGGCACCACTGCCACTGCCTGTGAAGCTTATGCTGGGTGAAGGTCTGGGGGCTGGCGGTAATCCAGAAATTGGACGCTCTGAGGCGGAGAAAAACATCGTCGATATAGAAAAACTGCTCGATGACGGAACAAAGATGGTGTTTGTTACGGCAAGCATGGGTGGCGGAACGGGAACCGGTGCAGCACCCGTCGTGGCAAGTGTGGCCAAGCGCATGGGACTTCTAACCATTGGTGTGGTTACAATACCATTCTATTTTGAGAAGAGGAAGAAGATAATAAAGGCGTTAAGAGGTGTCGACGAGATGAAAAAAAACGTTGATGCCCTGTTGATAATAAACAATGAGAGGCTGTGCGATGTCTACTCGGATTCGGAAATCACTGTCAAGGAGTCGTTTGCCCGTGCTGATAACATACTAAAAGATGCTGTGAAAGGAATATCCGAACTTATAACTGTCAACAGCAACGGCGGCATTGACCTTGACTTTCGCGACGTGGAGACTACTACCCGCAATGGAGGTGGGGCCATTATGGCTACGGGTAGAGCATGTGGCGAGCACCGGGTGGAGCATGCAATAATCGATGCTCTAGATTCACCATTATTATATGGGAGCGATATCGGGAAAGCAAAACGAATACTTTTCAACATCTATTCAAGCGATGACGCTCCAGTGATTGTACGTGAGATGCAGGAGATTGACGAATTCTTCTCACAGCTCGACCCGAACATTGACGTAATATGGGGGATATCCACCGACAACACACTCGGCGAGGATGTTAAGGTCACAATCCTGGCTACAGGAATAGACGACGACCTACATGGTAACTCGCAGATTGCTGACAAGGACAAGGATGACACATACTATGAGAACCTGATCCCGCTATTATACAAGCCGATGAAGAAAGATGTGGCCAAAGACAGCATAAATGAGGAGGAAGTCCAAACGGACATCGTTGTCCCTGCGCCTGATGACAGTAAAAAGGTGGAGACACATGCGGAGGACGAACCTTCGCCCGTGACGATTATCGACAAAATGAAAAAATGGCTTGCCGGTTTTGTGTCTGAGACGGAGGAATAATAAGAAACGAGTAAATGACACACGAGGAGACAGCAATGGAAATAGCACGACTTGCAGAAGTGCTTAAGTCTGCTGGACGCAATGATTTATTGTTGCGCGCTATCGGTGTGTCTACGCTCGAAGATTTGAGGCTCGAAGCTGCCCGTGTAAGGTTGAGCCGATTATTGATAACGCGTGATTATCGTTTCCTCCTTCTGGACTATCATAATCAAGAGATAGACCTGCAGCCGGTGCATAAGGCAGTATATCTGCTTTTCCTATCTCACCCTGAGGGTATTGAGTTTAAACGACTGAGCGAATATCGTGAGGAGTTGAGGGATTTGTATAAAAAGACATCCGGCAGTGCAGACATAAAGAAAATAGATGATGGTGTGGAACATCTGATAAATCCTCTTGACAATGCAATAAACGAGAAATGTTCTCGCATAAAAAGAGCATTCCATTCTCTAATGGATGAGTATACAGCCAACTATTACATTATCAGCGGACATGTGAAAAAGCGCATCGCAGGTTCAGAAAAGGTGTGGTATGAGCGGCTGAAGATAATCAACCTGCCACGAGAATTAGTTGTATATGAGGGGGCTATATAGTTATTATGAAATAGTTGCTATTTCCGAATGGTGCGTGAAACATTATTATTTGTTTTCAAAGTAATTTTGGTGTAATTTTGTAGAAAAAAATGATGAAGAAAGTTCTATTATTCATGACGGTTCTTGCGGTTCTGACTTGTTGCACTAAACAAGATGGGAATAAGGCAAAGAAATTCATCTCCAGGGATGCCTATCTGCAGTCTTTGGATTCTGCCGAATGGCATAACAGTTTAATTACGTGGACGTCTGATACGGCATTTACAACAAATGCGGAACTTATGCTTTTGCTTGATACGCTTTATCAACATGTCAGGGAAGATAGTTTCCCATCAGAGGTAAAAACAGAAGAAAAATGGATGTCAGAGTATCGTTCAAAACTTTGTTTATATTATGATTCCCATTCTCTTGGCAATGATACCATTTCAACCTATGCTAAAGCAGATTCTGTCCTGAATGAAGGAGTGAGACTTTTGGAACTGGGCAACAACTGGAGTACAATGGAAATGGTAGTTTATAACAGTACTCTGTTCACATACGATCGATGCCGGGAATACGGATTGCTGACTCACGTGATAAGCTGTTGTGAGAAAGAAGAAGCTAAAGACCTGGTCTATCAAGAATGGTCCATGTATGAACAAATGCTGGAAAAGATTGGTCTAATAGCTTCAAATATGGTCTGCTTGAATTATTGGGGTGGTAGTATTACCGGACCGCGTGGTACAGCCTCCTATCTCCAGATTTTGGATTCAAGAATGGATATGTATAAAACCATTCTAGACATTATTGATGGTCATAGATGGGATAACAGCGGTGTGCCTTTGGCAAATGCCGATCGATTCTTGTTTGACTGTTGTACCACTACGATTGAAAGGATTGTGAAGGAATCGGATGAGTTCTATAGTGAATATGAAGGGAAAGAGTCGGAAAGTGGTTTCTATGAAACGATTCATGAAACTAAAGTCACAATAGAAGAATTGCGTCCTATCATAAAGAAATGGATCATCTTAATGGATAAGGTTGATGATGCACTTACGCATGATGGAAATCGTCACTCTATAGAACGAGCAGCATCTTTTATGTTAATGAAATGGGCAAGTATTGTAACTGAAAGATAACAAAGAAATAGAATAAGAAATATGAAGAATCTAATAAACATATTATTCATGTCCTTAGCATTAGGAATAATATCATGTTCAAACAACAAGGACAAGGCCCTGTTAACTGAAGAAGCCATACCTATGGTCTACGAAAATGACCTTTTTTCTGTAGAAATACCCAAAGGATGGATTTGCGACTCTTCTGGATGGCATGGGCTTGATGCACAAAAAAACGAAGTGGACATTTATGATCCCAAAGGAAATTATGTAAGATTTCATTTCGTGAAAACATTTATGCCCTTCAAGTGGAAAGATATAGACGAGGCTAAAGAATTCGCTAAAACGGCGAAGAGCATTAGCGGCGACGAAGCTGAACTAATTAACGAAATAGATAGCATCGAGATAGGAGGCTATCCAACCTGTATTCTTTACTTTGCAAACTATATTGATAACGACACTCTGATTCAAAAGCAATTTATTACGTATCAACAGGATTCTCATATTGTTTCTTACTTCAACGAAGTATTCCCCATACAGTTTTGGGATGAAGCACAAGAAATTGGCGATTATGTAATTAGCACAATAAGACTTAAAAAGGTTACGAACCCATTAGAAGATGGAAAAGCCGTAGAAAAGGCTCTCGAAGAAGGTATGAAGAATCATGTAATAGATGAGAAATATGTGGAAAGAGGCCGCAAATTGATAGAACAAATGGAACAGAAAGATAAATAATAAAACGTTCTAGCGAGATAATCATAAGAAACATTCATCTAGCTTATATGTGTAATGAAGAAATAATAAAAGGATGTTTAGGATTAAGAAAAACTTATATATTATCGCAACAGCTCTTGTCGTAAACGGCTGTACAAATGGTCATAACGCACAATTAAATAACCCGGAAAGTGACTCTGTGGCTTTGATGACAGATTCAGGACATATCAGAGAAATCTTCATCATGGAAGGAGACATGACATGGGACGAAATCGCCAATATGGATTCCTTGGAGAGACGAAGGTTCTATCTCTCATTGACTGATTCCATAACAGATTTGTGGAGAATCAAGGAAGTTGATGCAACATCATATGCTGTCGAAGACTCAGTTCCTTCTCTGCCTGCAGATGAAGTTATACATTTGCATTATAGGCAAAAAGTTAACGGATTTAGTGTGTCAGTTGAATTTTTACAATCTTATGACGACCTGAATTTTGGCAAGTCTATCCTTACGTTTTCCAAACAAGGACATACATTTCAAGTCTTCTGTGATGAATTTTCTGATGAACAGCTTATTGCTGAAGACACTCCATATGTCAGAAGTCAAAAAGCTATCAACTTGACAACATTAAAACCCGGGGCTGAAATTTATCTGAACTATGTCAAGCCCAAGATCAATGAATATCTCTCAGAGAGTTCGCCTTTCTACTTCAAGGATATGGACTTTGATGGGGAGGAAGAACTTGTGGTGAATAATCTTCAAATGGGGGATCGTGGATATAACACCTACGATGTGTTCAAGGTATTTAACGTTAAGAAACCACAACGATTGAAAGGGCTTCCCTTCACCAACGATTTATATAAGATAACAAATTATAATGTTGAGTATGAACCACAGACACAGAGCGTACTTGACAAACGATATGATGGATTCGATGCTTACGGTCATTATCGATATAAGTCTATTCCGGCATATGGTAAAGGTACCCTACAACGTGTATTCATCCTAGAAGATGCAGAGGATCTGGGGTTCTATCATCCAAAGGATAAAACGGCATCTGATTCTGTCAACTTGATTCAACCATACAAAAAGTATGAAAGAGTCAATGGAAAGATAATTCTAACAGAACGTGGTGTATATGAACAGGGTAATTATGGATGGAACTACAATGAGATTGTTTTAGAGAAAAAGTAATTAGCTCATGTAATTTTTTATTTCTCCATGAGTTAACCTTTTAGCTGTCATAGTCATAAAAGAGAAAAAGAGTATGATATATTTAAATGAATTTCACCTACAATCCGCAGACGCTGAATGGGAGTTCTTTCGTAAGAGATCTCGCGGATGTTACGATTCCTTTTATCCGTATCAGTTCTTTCCTCTATACAAAGAACTGTCAGAACTGATCTTCTCTGACATCACGATATTCTGTGGAAGCAATGGTTCTGGTAAAAGCACGATATTGAATATCATCGCCGATTAAACGAGCTCGATTTTGAAGAACATCTGGATAAGCCATACAAGAAGTTCAGACAAAATCCATTGACAAGCACATGGGAATTGTATCTATTCGTTTCGATAAAGAAACCTTTTGAAGATGTATTGCAGAATAAAAAGCTATCAAAAGAACTTCCGTTTATATATAAGGAATTCATAGATAATTATAAAGGAAATAATAGCAAAAAAATGACGAAAGTAGTTTTTCTTGATATTGATGGCGTGCTGAACACGGATCGGCAGTGTGAGCGGTGTTACGAGAAAGGCATCGTTCCTGATGAAAGATTTGGATATCCTTTTGATCCGGAGGCTGTTGCCTGTCTTGCAAGGATTATTGATGAGACTGGTGCGGATATTGTCATCTCGTCATCGTGGAAGTTCTGGGGACTACCCGATATGACTAATATGTGGAAGGATAGGAATATGCCCGGCAAGATAATCGACGTCACCCCGAATACTATGAGTGACGAGATGCTGCTAAATGCTGACTTGACGAACATGGACATGATGGCATTCAAGGGCTCGGAGATTAAGGGATGGCTGACGAAGCATAGGAAAAGTGTCGAACGATATGCTATTATCGACGATGTTGACGATATGCTGCCGGAGCAACAAGACTGCTTTGTCCAAATAAATCCTATTACAGGAATCTCCGAGAAAGACGCCGAGAAGGTGATTACAATACTAAATAATTGAGTAAAAAATAAATCATATGAAAATACATTGGCCAAAAGTATTTATCCCTGAGGAATTCAAAAATGCTGAATCATATTTGAGGCACCTTGTATATGAAGGTGCCAAGAAAAGATATATAATCGATGAAAATATATTTGAGCGGATAGAATATGAATTTGAACGTCTGAAAGGATGTGAGCCCTATTTTATCATGTATTATCACTTGGTGGAATATTGCCATAAAGAAAATATTATCATGGTACCAGGGTTTGGATCTGTTGCGTCAAGTATTATTAATTATTGTCTAGGCATCACATCGGTAGACCCAATACGTTGGGGACTGAAATTTGAAAGTTTCTATCTGAAGGAATTCTCCGTTATTCCCAATATTGATTTAAATGTAGACGCTACAAGAGTTGACGACATATTCAAATATCTTCAAGATACTTATGGGGAAGATTATGTTTTAAATGCATGTACATGTCACCACTTTGATTTAAAGAAAAAGCGTTCAGAAAGAGTTCCTGCATATGCAGTCCATCCCTGTGGGGTCTGTATTTTCGACGAACCTTATTATAATGTTGTGAAAACCACAGAGGTTGATGACCCGCATACTGGTAAGAAAAAGACAGTTCCTCTATTGTCACAGCAGGAACTGGAAACGATGGGATATATCCATATCGATATTATGAGAATGGATAATTTGTCATATGTCAGCAAGACTTTGAATTTGATAGAAAGGACCAAAGGAGATCATATCGATTATGACAACATCCCTCTTAATGACAAGGCGACTTTCGCTTTTTTATCGTCGGGACATAAGGATGTAGGGAAAATATGGGGAGCAACAGAACTTACTAATGTGTTCTCTGATTTGAAATCATCAAACATGCAAGAACTATGTAACCTTCACGCATTGTTTACATATGAACTACATGATTATAAAGATGAATATATAGATGCTTTGAAGATGGGAAATATAGATGGCGAAAATGATTTTGATGACGATGGTCTCTTCAAGGACACAATGGGCTTTCTAATCTATCATGAGCAGATTACTGACGCGCTGCACACAATGTCTAATCTGGACATCGCAATATGTGAAAAGATAAGAAGATATATGAGATATCCCGACTATCTTCCAATAAAAGATATTTTTTTAAAAGGTGTAAATGAGTATGGTGTCTATGATTCTAAACTAGCTAAATTATTATGGCTGTTTTTGATGACAAATAAAAAACACACACGTTCCTATTCACATGATATGTGTTATACTATTATGTGGTATCGGGCTACATGGCTCAGGGCTCATTATCCCGAACAATTCAAGGAATGTTATCCAACAGATTAAGCTAGTGTTATATATTTATGGCAAAAAGAATATTGGTGGTTCCCGATGTGCATGGACGAACATTCTGGAAAGAGCCCGTCGGCAAATACATAGACCTAGTTGACAAAATCGTGTTTCTGGGTGACTATCTTGACCCATATAACGGTGAGGAAGGTATAGCGCAAGACATTTTCCTGAACTTAATGAATATCGTAGACTTGAAGCTCTGTCATCCTGACAAGGTTGTTTTGCTCAAAGGTAATCATGACGAGCATTACAGCTCACGGGTGTTTAGGGAATTGGCAGGAGGAAGTCGCATGGATGAACTCCACTGGGATAACTATCATGTGCTCTTCAATGACTACGGGGATTTATTCAAGATTGCTCATCTTGAAACGGTTCATGGCATCCCATATCTGTTTACCCATGCGGGGATAACAGTCTATTGGCTTAATGTGGTCAACTCAAAGTTGTGGCACTTGAACGATAACGAGATTTCTGTTGCCGACGAAGAGATAGTGGAACGGATAAACGCATTGGATACCGACGCGCGGGGGCAAGCGTTGCTGTCGGTTGTGGGAAGAAGCCGTTCGTGGTTCGGAGAGAAGACGGGCAGTGTTCTTTGGGCTGATATAGAAGAGCATTCCATACCCGATGCACCAAAAGCGTACAGCCTGGATAAAGTGTTTCAGGTGTTCGGACACACAAAGTTGAATAAAGACCATGATATGATAGAGTTTGACGATTTTGCCATGATTGACTCCCGGCAATGCTTCATGATAGATGAGGGCAAGAAGGGAAAAATCGTGCCTCTTAAAGATTATAAAATACATGAATAAAAACTCTTAGGATCTATCTTTGCAGTAAAACAACAAACAACAGTAGCTTATTTAGTATGGAATACAATAAAAGGAAACATAACACTCCCATATCAACTCTTATCAAGCAATACCTAGATAAACAGGGAGGAAAGGTGGTGATTTCACGTAAAGAAATCGAATGGCGTTTCAATGCCTTGGATTGGAGATACCAAAAACAAATCCTATTCGCTTTTCTGGCATCAGGAATGTCTGATAGGGCATGGGCATATAAGAAACTATATGTCTTCTGGGATAACTGTTTTATACCGGTAATACAGGATTTATGGGAAAAATATAATAATGAGGATATGTTGACATGGCTTATAATCAGATACTTTCCCATCGAATTTTTGAAAGAAAACTATATGAGACTAAATAAGGGACGTAATTACTATTATTTATGTGTCCGCATGTCGGATGTTAAAGGTTTTGTCATTGACAAATCACGATTTAACGAGTATGATTTACTTAGAATAAAAAAAATTTTGGGCGAGGCCACTTCACTTTGTTATTCAAAAGACCTATTTTTTTTGCTTGTCTATAAGTATTGCAGGGGAGTGTATAATTTTAGAGCATATAGGACAGTTGGATGGGACAGTAAGCATCAACCTATTCTTTCTATTCTTAATTGCCCGTCAATCAACAATATGCTTCTCGAAATAGAAAATCAGAGTATACGAGGGTATGATCTTGCTTTTTTATTGAGAGAATGGACCAAAACTGTTACTAACAAATTTCTTTCCCTTCATGAAGGGGTCACTGACAAAACATGGGAAACGGATGAAGAACCTATGATGCGTAAAATGCAAATGGAGTTTTGTTACGAACAAATAGATTCGGAGTACAAAGATGTTTGGGACATATTTGATTGTCATAATCAACAACAATTTCTTGATTATTTTGACAAAAAATATAAAAAGGAAGAGGAACATAAAGAGGGGAAGACGGAAGAAACAACAGACGATTTTGACAGAATACTACAGAGTCCATCTTTAAGTAAATTAGTTGAAAACTTGGATTTAGAGTTGATAGACGATTTTATTTTCTTCTAGTAAAATAATAGATGAGAGTAAAAATAGAGTTTGACAATCTGGCTATGATTGACTCCCGGCAATGCTTTATGATTGACGAAGGTATAAAGGAGAGAATCATTAGGGTTACAGACTACCAGTTTAATACTAAATAATACAATATCAATTATGCAAGACGCTTATGGAATCTTAGACTGCTACGACGAAGGAATGTGTGCTAAAAAGAAAAAGAACTACCTTCAAGCAGCAAGATGTTTTAGAATGTGCTGCTATTATTATGAGCATGGTGAACTCAACACTTATTATAGTCATATTGAAAGACGTGCGCTAATATCATATAGCCATTTCGATTATTGCAGAGCGAATCTTACAGACGAAGCTCAAAAAATGCTTGACAGGGAAGAATCTGAGTTTCGTGGCGATTGGAGGGATTTTGTTAGATTCGACAGAGAAAAGATTGAGGCCGAAGCAGGTATGCCATCGCCAAATCGGCCTAAGCGGAGAAAATATTATCTAAAGTGTTATCTACATTATGGATATTTTAAGAAAATGTAGTATCTTTGCACAAGAATTGAAGAAGTAATTCGGAAATTTGCATCAAGAACGCACATGGTGCGTGCCAACCGAGCTTAAGGGATAGAGCAATCTCGAAGAGCCACGGTGGCGAGCTGAAAAGCAGATGTGGGCATACGCCAAAAACTCATTTAAGCTCAGAGACTGTAGATTTCCTTATGTGACCGTGTCAACGGCATAT
>JAEEGL012704920.1_pt1 | contig 12764 bp, 4 predicted proteins | sample 9134231 | NCBI WGS metagenome assembly JAEEGL01 (sample SAMN16246548, study PRJNA631951) | gut metagenome | biome: gut microbiome; feature: rumen; material: fiber-attached | host: Bos | place: Iran: Karaj | collected 2018-10 | reverse complement strand
AGTCGATCACCATTCTCGGCGCGCACAACCTCAATCACACATCGATTGGCGCCGATCCCGTCGTCAATGGCTTCCGCATTGTGGAGGGGAGCTTCGGCGGGGCGATCAGCTACCACACCTACATGAAGTTCAAGGGCTGCGACAACAAAGTCATCATCCTGCTCGACGTGGACGAGCATGACAAGCGCTGGGGCCGCGCCGGCATCTACACCGCCCTCTCCCGCGCCACCTCACAGGCCTACATACTCCGCAAGCCTGACACCGCCTGCCGCTAGCGGCTTTTGCTTTCAGCTTCTAGCATGCCACTAACTACTGGCTCCTGGCTCCTGGCCACTGACCACTGACCACTAGCCACTAACCACTAGCCACTGGCCACCACCGTCCCCGCATCTGCTCGGGGAGGGCGTAGGCGTCGTCGAAGGGCAGGCCGATGTCCTTCAGGTGGTCGGGAAAGGCCATCTTCCATGTGCTGGTCAAATCGTTGTGCAATTAATGGCATTAAGGAAAGATATGCGTTCGCGTCCATGCTTGGTCGAAATGCGGTTTTTTGTGAGAAAAGCCTTTATTTCATCATCCGTAAGAGCGGCGATAATGTCGAGACGGAACCTGGCACGGGATGCCCCTACATAGAAAAGAAGCTCATCGTCCGTCAAGAAAGTCTTGCCATCCACATCGACGAGGATGACTGCATCCGCTTCAAGGCCTTTGAATTTTCGGCACGTTGTGAAAAGAAAGCTTTTCTCTCCATGTCGATAAACGTGTTGACCATGGCTTTTTTCAACGAAATCGACAAAGGTACTCTTTTCCTCGGTTTTGCAGGTAAGAATAACTATATTGTCCAGGGTTTTATCTCTAGAAATTTCCTGAATTATGGCCGCAAGGTGATTGGCGGCATCCGCTTTTGTTTCTGCAAAATGAATGACAGGAGGATTGCCTTCCACTGCATGCGTTGGCGTTTTGGGGTGGCGGCGTTGAGTTCCTTTGCGATCTGGAAGCGGCGAAATCGCCGTTTTCGCAATGTTCTGCGTGTTTCGACAGTTAGTGTAAAGTGATAATTTTCAGTCGGCATTTTCGATTACCGATGGCAATTGCTTGGCCTGAATCATTTGCAAGCGGTCATAAAAGAGGAAGAATGTCCCGGTTTCATTTTGTCGTATACACATTTCGAGGGATTCAAGCACATCGTATGTTTGATAATCGCCGAGGCTTCCGAAGTCTTGTGCTTCGTCAACTATTACATGATCGTAAGGGAATGCTTTGTCATCGAACATAGTATCGAGTTCGCGAATCAAACGGCCGTAGTCGGATTCCCCAGTATGACAAACAGAACAGGCGTATTCGGCAATGGTCTTGACGTCAATTGTTCCGGAACACCTCTCTTTCTTACAGATCTCTTTCAAATGATCCCTCAAAAAAGAATTGAAGCAGAGGAAAAGAACCTGGTCGCCGTTTCGGGCCTCCTGCTTTGCCTTTTCTAGGGCAACAAGGGTTTTCCCAGTCCCTGCTGCACCGCAAATTGCGGCCGAGCGCTGATCAACAAGAAAATCCAGCACACGCGCCTGTTCCTTTAGGAGTTTCAGAAAGTGGCGCTCTCGGTCAGCCCGCTCTACATTGGGGGATGGAACGATGTCGAAAGTCGGGCAAAGAAATTCGTAGATAAGAACATTTGCGCCCTTATTGTCCAGCGAACGCGATGGACCGAAATCAGCATTCTCGACCGCGAATACTGAATCAATAGCTTGTTTTATTTTTGATTCATGAAGATCGTCATCCGTCAATGTTCTGGCTGGGTTGGCATCATTTGGAATGCGTATTTTATTGAATTGTTGTCGAGTAATACTAGGGAAGCAGACTCCATATTGAAACAGGCAACGGTTTGATAAACCATTCCTACAGGAATCGTTTTCATGCTTTTTTTCGTAATCATGAAGCTTGTCTAACAGTGCATACATGGCTCCTCTGACCTGATTATAAGGTCCACCATGTTTCATCTCCTTGCCATTTCCATAGTACCAGCGCTTACTGCGGTAGGCAACTTGTCCTGCCTTTGATTCAAGACATAGTATCCCTTTTTCCTTATGGAAGATGAGAAAGTCGATTTCCTGTTCTTTCGAGGATGATATCCAGATAGAATGGAAAACAGTATAGTCGTCGGGAAGAGCTTTCAGTCTTTCAAAAACCTTGTCCTCTTGGCTGGCGGGGTCGAAGTCCTCTTCCAGCAGTGTATCGGGAATCATGTGTGCCATGTTAGCTCCTTTATGATGAAGTTTACAGTAAGGAAATGAACTTATTCGCAGAGAGATCTGCGTTCACCTGAACAAATATCCACCCGGAATTATCAGGATTGGCTTCTGGAGGATTGTCCGAAGCGAATAGCGCGACCTTCTTATTCGGCCAGACAATGTCCGGCCAGACATCCTTGCCGTCCACATTCAGTTTTCCATCAGCAACAGGTGTCTCATCTGAAGCCAACTGGCCAAGGCATTCCAGCAATTCAGTGAAAAACCGCTTGTCCTCTTGCCCGGGCAACTGGCACAGGTTGCTCCAAAAAGGATTTTTGTCAGAACAATTCTGAGGCGTTCCGCTCCCCTGTTGGAAAACCACACTTTGGGCCTGTCCATTGCCGGGATTGGCAACGGAGGTTGGGCTTTGCACGGGGAAGGCGTTTGCATCGGTTCGTTTCGTCGCCATGGGAGCCGTCACTGCGGTACCCTCAGCCGCCGATGGCCCAGGAAGCGTGTCGAAGACCGTGGGAGCCGGATAGGTTGTCCCATCAAGCAACATTTTCAGCACGACAAGTGCGTCAAGCCTGTCGAGTTGCTCGTGCTCAAACTGGTTATCGTAGGTTTTAAGGCACTTGTAGCAGGCGGCGCGCTCCCTATGGGTGTTAGTGTTATCCTTGTTTCTTGCCGTGATGGCATCGGTCGGCGTGAGTTTTTGGTCTCGCCCATCACCGCATTCACAATCTTCAAGATCTTTGACGGCATCCTCCACGATGGTGCGGATTCGCGTCATCCCATCTTGGTCGTTCTCATCCTTTGGAAGGAGGTCCAAAACACATCCGCTGCCTCCTCCGTTGTCCGCATCGAAGAAGACGAACCAGAAGGCTTCGCGTCCGGAAGCAGGGTCCGTGTAGGGCTGGACCAAGCTTCCGACATCTCGTTCGTTGACTTGCAGTACCCGAGAAATCGAGCGGCGGAGCGCATATACGGCCGAGGTGCAAGCGTTGGAAATCCGCACTCGCGCTCCCGCTGGCAGAGGAACGGCAACCGTCAACCCAAGTTCGTTTCCTATGTTCTCAGTCCAAAACCCTGGAATCCAAAGAACAACATTGGTGGGCAGCTCACAGAGGTAGAAATGCCCGTCCTTGTATCCGGGATAATAAGGTGCTGGACCGGCATTGATGTAATGGACGGCGCGTTCTGATGGCTCGGCGGCGACAAAACTGGCTCCTCTGATCGTAAAGCCAGAAGACCTTCGCACATGGCCCGACCACGAAACAAGCCTCTGACCGCGTCGTGGATAGGCGGTCGGCGGGTTGATGGAACTGAACCCTGCAAGAAACACTTCGGGGGTAACAAAAGTTCTCGTTGCGAGCGATCCCCCACAACACGGGCAGGCAGATTCTCCGTAAAAGAAGACCTTATGGCAACTTTTGCAATACTTCAGGCTGGGACCTTGCGCGGTTTCCGTGTGAGAAGCGTCACCACCGGCCCACTTGTAGAACTTGGCCGATCTTGATTCATAGCGCCTCTTGTTGGCATAGACACTTTGCCCGGACGCATTTCCATTGGCAGGCGGCGCGTATTCAAAGATGCCGAGATGAATCGGACGGGCCATCTCTACGCCGCGGGATCGCGCATCGTCCTTATGCGGGATGAGTTCAATCGTGTCCACCGAGAAGCCGTACCGGGGGAGAATGCACGCATCGCTGAGGACTTCGATGGTCTGTTTCTCGAGAAACTTCCTTTGCGTAACTGAAAGAACCGTGGTGTCCCTCCAGTTTGCAAATTCACTCTCAAGGTCATCCTTGATTTCACCGTCGCCATCGCCAGCCAGAAGTATGAATTTCCATTTCAGGCGGGATTCCAGCGACTTCCTCCTTGGGCTGTCATGTTCTGCGAGATGGTCGGAGTCATCCAGCTTCGGGATGCGACAACCTCCGAGATCCCGGTAAAATTCAAATCCCGTTCGCCCTGCTCTTCCGTCGAAAGGATTGGCACCATCGAAGCGATCCGTCAGCTGAAAGACGACATCGTCCACTGCGGAGTAGGCACCTGCATCGGGGGCATACGGGCCTCCCGCTAGGTGGGCGAGGAAGTGGTCCGCATATCCATCGATTGTCGATATGGTTTTCTCGACGTCGATTCGACGATTGGTCTTCCAACTTCCCAACCAACTGCAGCAAACGGGATCGACGGTGGAGGACTTGCTTTGTCCGTTATCCATCTTGCGTTCTCGTCGGCCTAAGAGGAACCATGCGATTTTCGTCCAGTTGCGGGCGGCGGCCTTTTCGTCCTTGTTCGATGACGATTTCTTAGAATCCACGAAACACAGGAAATCGTGAAGGGCTTCGGCCCGGAAATGACGCGCCGCAAACTGGGGACGATCCAGATACAGGCGAGGCGGCTTAATGTCCCCAAAGAACAGGTTTTTAGGATGATCGTAATAGTCGCGATCGTAGGAAGACTGGCTTCCGCAGAGCGTGAGGATGTAGGGGGCGGCTCCAGGCCGGCGTCCGGCACGGCCCGCGCGCTGGCGGTAGTTTGCCGTCAGTGGCGGCATGTTTCCGAGGAAAACATTGTTGAGGCTTCCGACGTCGATGCCCATTTCAAAGGTTGTCGAGCAGGAGAGGACGTTGACGCGTCCTTCCGCGAACTCCCGCTGGAAGGCCGCGCCCAGCGATGAGTCAATTTGGGCTGTGTGTTCCTGAATGACGAACGGAAGAACCTTTTCCTTGTCCTTGGCAATGAAGTTCGGCCCACATTCCACCAGCAAATCTTCGCAGAGTTTACCGAACAGGAAAACAAATTTGCCATTCGCCTTGCGCGTGATTATCCCCTTGTTTAGGAACAGAGTCAGAATTCCAGAGCGAATCGTGTCTTCGTTATCCCGCCGATCAACACCATTATCCACAAGAAACCGATGAACCAGTCTGCAAACTGGGTGATTTTTCTGTGGCTTTACAGGATTGATCGTCGTTTCTTTGAATGACTCATCATCGGGGGCAAACCTATAGAAGTCATCTTTGAAGTTGTTTTCCTGATCGGTGACTCTTGACGCGAAATAGATAGGTTTAGTCTGAACCAACAGGGAATAGACCTTTTGTAGGAGGTCTTTCAGAGTTTCAGGGGAGAGCGTGTCAAAGGGGGCTTTCCGCAGCCCATCTAGCTCCAGCTCTGTCAAGTCTCGAATCGTCTTCGACAAGATTTGGACTCGGCTGGACGCCAACAGACCAACGCGCCGGTTGCCGGCCAGAAGGGCTTTAAGAACGCGGTATTTTGCGACTTCTTCACGAAGGAGCAATTTGTGATTACTGTCTTCAAAATCAAGTAACCGCTCGTAGTTGTCCGCGTTGACGAGTTCTTCAAACTTGTTGTTTCGTGAGGGAGTTTCAATAATTTTGTCTACGGTAGACTCTCGAGGGGGTGGCAACGGAACGAGTTGGGCTATCTGATTTTCTGTAAGCCCCATCTGTCGTGCATTTTGAACAGTCGCCTCCGCATCTTTTGTACGACGAGATGTAGGGTCAAACTCACGTCGAAGTTTACAAATCAACTCGTCGCAGTATTCCGTCTGGACAGTCTGCTCGAACCGATAGGCCAACTGGGCAGCACCGCTCCTGCTGTCGGCAAAGGCCAGAATCTTACGTCCGCCAGCCGGCAGTTTCTTCCTCCGGTCAGAGTCGGGTTCTTCGTTCGCCACCATGGCGAACGCTTCGAGCGCCTTTATCTTGAACTGCATTCCCGTCGCCTCGTAAGGCGTGATAATGCCGAAGTGGGCCGCCGTGTTCGATTTGCCGCGGCAGGCGTTGCAGGTCGAGATGGACGCCTCCTTGCCGTTTGAAGACTCATCTCCGCTTTCGGCGGCAACGCCCAAAAGCCAATGCAGACGCACTGCGTTTTGTGACGCCTGGGATTTGCGGGTTAGTTGTCCAGTGGCGAGGTCAATCCTCAAATCCGCTTTCAACCCCTCCTTTACCTCCTCTTCTAGCCGGTCATAGGCGGCCCTGTCATCATCCGGCATTGCGGTTTCAAGCGTGAAGGCTTGCAGATAGACATGCTTTCCAATGGGGAAACGGGTCAAATCGCGGGAAAAGTTCTGGGCGGGAATGCCATTTTCTTCTTTCCCCGGATTGATTGCTTGCGTTGTGTATCCAAGCAAATACGGTTGACCGCACCGGCGGCAGACCCCGAACCCGAAAATCTTCTCGCCCGTTTCGGAGAATTCCTTGTCGGAATGGACGAACACGGGCTGTGCCGGGTCCAAGTCCCTGAAATAGACGCCGACATCCGAGATGTCTCGGAGAACTTGATGGAATCGGACGTCGACCAAGGGTCTGCGGCTGTTTTCCGAATACGCCAGGGCGCATGTCTCAATAAGACGACACATTATTTCTTTTGTCAGACCTGCTTCGCGTGCCGTTTCGGACAGTGGGAGAGGCTTGGCGGCGGCAGTGAAGAACCGGGAAACGTCATGCCGCCTGTAAACGGCATTGTAAATCCACTCTGGATAGGAAGGCCCGCTTGAATTCGGCAAGGCGGTTTTCCAGCGATCGAACAGTTCCGCTTCCTCATCCCGGAGTGTCCGATCCGCTTCCTCGAACTCAGGAATGACCTTGTCGCGCCACTTCTCCGTCAAAGCCGGAATGAGTTTTACCGAAATCGCCTGAATGCCGTCGGAGGCCCCGCACTTCGCCCGCGTCTCCGGACGAAGAAGCGATTCAAGTGCCGCATACAGATATCGAAGCGTCTCCCAGTGAATGGTCGCAGGGCCATTGCCCGGGGCAACCAAGGCTTTCCAGACAAGGAACAGGGTCAGTCGGTTTCCCGTCATCGTCTGCACGTTAGGCAATTCGCTTCCGCCGCCGTGCGATTCGTCATGGAGGAGCGTGACGTAGTCGTAAGGCCGCGTGGAAAATGTCATCATCAGCCCGCACAGCCAGCGGACTTCGTCCGTGACGACGACCTCCCCCCCTTCCTCGAAGCCCCCGGTTCCATTGAGAACTGTTGGGTGGCGGGCAAAAAGCGTGTCGTCCAGCCCTACGATTTCCGCAAGGGAGGCTTCTCCGCCGCTTCTCACAAGCCGCTTCATGGATTCAATGCGCTTGATTGCGCTCTTGTGCGTGGCTTTACGCGCCTCGAAGTCCGTGGTCGATTGGACAAGGTCTTGCAATGTGTCGAACAATTGCGGATCCGCGTCGGATGCGGCGGACTGCGACATGTCAAACTTTTCCTCGTCCCCAGGAAGAACCCTGAACGAATCTGGCTTGGCGGGGAATAGGCTTGATGCGAAAGTCCGTGTCTGGCGTTCGTTTTCGGCAGGATCGTCATCCGAGGAGATGGTCGCCGAGGTGGCGAGAAAACGGACGGACTTGCCGCCTCCGGGGAAACGATTAACGAGGCGGCGGACTAGCCAGGCGATTTCCGTTCCGGCGGAACCGGTGTAGGAATGGGCTTCGTCAAGGACGATGAAATCCCAGGCTTTCTCAAAGAGCCTTGTGTCCGGAAGCAAAAGCAGCCTCTCCAGCATGGCGAAATTCGTAACGAGGATGTCGGCTCCGCCGTTTCCCCAGTCTGCGCGGAAGCGGAATTCCTCGGGGAGAAAATCTTCGTCGCGCAGGTTGGTGTCTCGTCCGTCATGGCCGAGTTTTTCTCGTTCGGACCACAGCTTTTCAAAATCGTTTTCCTTGTTCTCGTCCAAATCGGGGATGTGCCAATCGGTTTCACTTGTGAATTTACCAAACGTGATGCCAGGCAGGTATTGGAGAAGTTTTCGAAGGCGGCGAATCTGGTCGTTGACGAGGGCGTTCATCGGATAGAGGATGAGCGCTCGGATATGCTTTTCGTATGCTTCGCCCTTTTCCATGTGTTCGCGATAAATCGCATTGATGATCGGAAGAAGGAAGCATTCCGTCTTGCCGCTGCCGGTGCCTGTGCAGACAACGAGATTCTTCTTTTCTTCCTGAACGGCTAGAAGGGAGTCCAGCTGGTGGGTGTAGAGCTTGACCTTTTGCGGCGTGGCCGCCGCGTCATCGAGAATGTATTTGGCGAAGGCTTCGGCGACCTCCTTCTCCATGCATGTCTCATCGACAAGGTCTGCAAGCGTTTTCTGCGCCTCCTTGTAGACCGTCGCCAGTTCCAGATAGGGTTCCTTGATAAAATCGAGACCGTGTTCTGCGTACTCGTCTGTTCCATTCTGAAAGTGGGTGAAGGCCTTGGCGATTGACGGTTTCGCCTTCTTGACCGGGAGGGCCTGGTCGAGATAGGTGATGATCTGCTCTTTTATGCTGTCGGTCGAGTGTTCGATTCTCATGGGGCTCCTTGTGTCTGACGGGGTAAAGGTAAGAGGATGATGAAGTTCGTGTTGCGGATAGACTCAGGAATGGAGTTGGGACAGTTGCGCCAATGCACGGCATTTTGCACGTACCTCGAAGAATTTTTGCCTTTTTTCCTCGGTTGGCCGCATGTCGCGGAGGTTGGAAAGCAATTTCATCAAGACTCTGAGGGCGTCCATGACCTGCCTGTCTTGCTCTTCCTGATCTGGAATCGCATCCAATTTTGGAAGAACGGTTGCGGCCGCAGCGCAGAGGATCCATTCCCGGTCCGTCGGTCTGTTGGAGTGCCCCCCCCTTCTAGAACGATGGGTTGGGATGCTCATATCTTGCAAGATTTCGCAGAACAATTCTGCCGCCTTACTGGGCTGAACGAGCGTCTTGAGCACTACCGATGGCGTCAGATTGTGATTCGGGCAGATCAATTTATCGAATTCCCTCTCTCGTTGACTCGTATAGTTGTTTTTCAAGCAAAGGTGATTGATTACCCTGTAACAATATTCTGGAAGCTCCTCGCCGAGTTTTTGTGGCGGCAACTGATTGGTCTGCAACTGACGATCGAATTCACTGACGGGAAACCCGCCATAGCAGATCCGCTTGAGTTCAAGACCTTGTTCACGTGCATTTTTCGTACAGTCTATAATCAATTGTTCCGCTTTCCCCGCATCTACCTGACGGCGTCGACTCTTTCTCGGCCTCGCACCGCACATCGTTCGATTTATGTCCAGGCTGCGGAGTGCGTTGATCGCTTCGTCTTTGGAATAGGGAGTGTCTGGATCAAAGAATCGTCGTCCAAAGGTCTTCCATTGCTGAGAAGAGAGCTGCGCAAACACCCTCTCATGGGGAGGAGCGGGTAGATGGTTAAGAAAAGCTTCTTTCACCTTGCCCCAGAACTCCACGGCAATGCCTTCAAGGAACGGGTCGAACCCACTGTCGGCCCATTTCCTGACGAGGGAACGCAATGCTTCCGCGTGAATGCCAGTGACATTATATTCACCAATTTGGTCTTGCCAGCCATTTTTGACCTCTTGGTAGGTCATTTCCTGTTGATTCCTGAATAGCCACATCGATTGGATGGGGGAGTTGTTCGGTACGTCTCCACAAAGCGATTTGATGATGGAGACAATGTATAATTGCTCTTTGCCGTACGCTTGGTCATCTCCACGACGAAGATACATTTCCGAACTCGGCCTTTTCACCAAGGAAAGCAAAGATGGCGTTTCAGCCTCGGGAAAGAACGATATGATGGCGTCCCATCCTATGGTTTCGTTTTGAAACGAAGTCCAAGCATTCTTCAGATTTGTGAAAGAAACGGATGAATCCGCATTTGCAATCACTTTTCCGGAAAGAAGGAGGTCGCGTGTCTTGTCCGAAAATGCAACGATTGAGAAGGCCGTCTTATCGGATTCCGGGATGAACAATCCGATTTCGCCTGCTTCGTTTTTGCAGAGCCTTCGTTCGGATGGAATGAACCGATAACGGAAAACAGATACGCCGTTGATTGGATGCTCGCGTAGGGGAGGTATTTCGGTGAATATGTACTCCTCGGTACTGACCAAGTCTGAAAGAACACCGCGCCAATACCCTTTTCCGGTTTCCGAGAAGCCTTCTGGACGAGGTTCATCATCGTTTCGGAGTATGCAAATCGACTTGTCGCCCAATTCATCGGCATTGAATTCGGGCAAACACAGGTTACTTTCGTTCGCCGAATAGAGAATGGTTTCTTGTTCATAGTGGTTGTTGTCGTTTTCAAACCACCAGCAGAAATCCGACCTTGGAATGCAAATCTTTATTTCTTCTCCGTTCGGTGCCACGAGAACTGTTTTGCGGCAACCCTCATGCAGATAGTCATCGATGGGGGAAGTTTCGGGTTCTCGCTGGGACCAATCGGTTGGGAGGGATGATCCGGTGAGCAGTGCGCGTTTAATGGCATCTGGAAGAACGATGCCGTGTTGCGTTCCAATCTGACGGGGCGATGCTTCTCCGATTTCCTCACAGGAGATGTCAAGGTCAAGCGCCGTTTTTGCCCCGATAACCATCTCGGCTTCGGTCAACTCAATTGAGCAGTCCGATCCTTCAACTTTCCGCACGTTAACTTTTCCCAAGCCCCTGACCACAATCGTCCACTTATAGGACTTCTCCGCCCGAAAATATTTGACCGAAAGCGAGATCGATGTGGAAGGAAATGCAACTAGATTTCCTGACGGACAATCAAGTCGGATGCCAGTGTCGTTACAACTGACGTTCGCGACTGGTCTTTTCCCCTTGACATCAATAGCGGGAACATTGTCGCCAAGGACAAGACAGGTGTCCTTGTCATCCGGGCGGTTCAAAATCGCTATTTTCCGATAATGAACGTCCTGTTTTGTTCCGTCGCTCCTTTGTGCGCGAAAAGTTCCCTCGGGAATCATTTCCCATTCCACTTGATCCTCAGGGGAACTCCGTTTTTGAAGTAGGTTTAGGGCGGCTTCATCATTGGCGCAAATAAGAAATTCATTTTCACTCGATTTCATCACCGGTTCGGCATCCCATCTCCACCAATTACGTCGCTGTCTGTCACCCTTTGCGGAACGATATCGGATGAACACCTCGAATTTGCGCCCGTTGGTGAATAGAGCGGGAGTGTGGCTATCCGCTTCTGAAAGCCCCTTGTAGCCTACTGTCGCGCTGATATCCCAGGAAACTGGCTCGAACCAGGCGAAGTAGGAGTCATCTCCGATATGTTTAGGCACCCCATCGATTTTGAAGTCCCGCCACGATGAATCACCGGTGTCAGGAGGAAAGTCATCGAATCCTACTCCAAGGGAACCCTGGTCTCCCTCCAAATGCAGATACCAATCGACGTATGCGTAAGAACCGAGGACGGTTCTGCACTTTTCGGCGAGCGTCCTCCAAGGTTCTTTCTCGGTTTTTTCCTGTCGTGCGAGGATTTCAACGAGACTGCAGTACTCCCGCCATTCGACGGAATCCGGCTTGGAACGCAAAAGCGTCATGAACGCGCGTTCGTCATTCTTCTGGTCGGAAATCACAATTTCACCGTCGTTGTTCTGGTAACTGTGGATGGCGTCGCGGAGACAGTCCCAGACCTCGGAGTGGCCTCCCCTTTCCTCGGCGGCAAGAACCCAGCATTTCGATTTGATTTTTGTTAGCCTTGAATCCTCATTGTTGTTTGCGTCTATCTTATCGTCCGTACCATATATCGCCTCCCAGACGCAGTCAAACTGATCAACCTTCTGTTGAGTTCTGGCGCTTGAATAGGGTTTCCACAAACTCCAGAATTCATTTCCGGGACTTTGCGACCAGAAATCATAAAGGAAGCGAACAAAATGCGCGTACGGGAATTTGTCGTAGAACGGCGAATCACGGATTTTATCCAAGATTCCAGGCTGGTTGCCATTAAAAGTAAGTTCCAAAGCGGACAAGAACAACGATTTTACCCCTTTGCCTTTGCCATAGTTTTGCTTAATCCGGTCTTCTATTTCTTCAAGTTCCTTGAACATCTTTCCCCATTCGCCAGCTTCTACCTCATTCTTTTCGACGCCAATCCCCTTCTTATAAATTTCAGACAAAAAGAAGCAAGCCGCCCAGAAGGAGTTTTTGCGGGGATGCTCGGATTGTCTGGCGACTTTCTTGCAGTCCTCAACAACTACATCCCATTTCGGGACACAATTCCAATCAATGTCATGCCTGCTTTTCCACTCTCCATACCACCCTTGAGGGTCCATCAGGTCTTTCAGCTGTAGCTTCTTGCCAGTATCGGTATCGAGCAGACTTTTGTTTGGATATTTCATTCTTTCTAACATTTCCTTCGCGAATAAAGAAATGTTTGCGTCAGTTTCATTGTCAATCATAAAGACTCCTTATGGCCGTAGGCCATAGTCATGACGGTCATCGCCAAATCCGTACGACGGCATGACTTCACGCGCAGTGTTTCCGCGGTAAAGCATCAATTCTGTCAAGTTGGCCATGTTCTTATCTAGAGCGGTTCTTGCGGGAACAGACAACAGAATAGCACAAGCTGTATTTCGTGTGCAAGGATTTTAAGCGGTTAGTGGCTAGTGGTTAGTGGTCAGTGGTTAGTGGCTAGTGGTCAGTGGTTAGTGGCTAGTGGTCAGTGGCTAGTGGTCAGTGGCTAGTGGTCAGTGGCTAGTGGTCAGTGGCTAGTGGTCAGTGGCTAGTGGTCAGTGGCTAGTGGTCAGTGGCTAGTGGT
>JAEEGL012200439.1_pt1 | contig 12764 bp, 10 predicted proteins | sample 9134231 | NCBI WGS metagenome assembly JAEEGL01 (sample SAMN16246548, study PRJNA631951) | gut metagenome | biome: gut microbiome; feature: rumen; material: fiber-attached | host: Bos | place: Iran: Karaj | collected 2018-10 | reverse complement strand
GGCTTGCAGCGTTCCAGCCCGTAATACACACAGTCGTCCATGGGCCGGAAGGGCATGATCGTGGGGAATACGCCCTCCGACGCCATGACGGCGCACTCCTTCATGATATCCTCCTTGGGCTGGATGCCGCCGATGAGCACGCTGGACACCATCCCCCAGCCGAAGATCTTCACCGCCTCCCGGAAGGCTTCATGATAATGCTCATAGCTGATGCGGCTCTTCCCGGGGCAGATCTCCCTTCTCAGCTGCGCGTCGGCGATCTCCAGATTCATGATGACCACGTTGATCCCCGCTTCCTTCATCTCCCGAAGGAGCCCCAGGTCCGAGGGCGGCGCGAATTCCACCGTGATGCTCACGTCGCTGAAAGCCCGTATTTTGCGGGCCAGGTCGATCCAGTAGAGGGCCATCCAGTCCGGATCATGATAGGTGCCGCCGCTGAAATTCAGGATGTATTCCTTCGGCACCCGGGGCAGCAGCAGCTTCAGGGCTTCGCTCAGCTCCCCGGGATCGATGGGCTTTTCCGCGTCCGCCTTCAGGGAGCAGAAGCGGCACTTCAGCTCCGGCGTATCGTAGCAGCAGGTGGTGCTGGGCCAGATATTGATGCAGGTGGGGCTGTGGAGCCGCGCCAGATCGTCCAGCATGGTCCCCGTCTTGGGCAGGTTCTCATAGAAGGTGATGGGCTCGTCCCAGCCTTTGCCGGTGATGCGGTAGCCCTCCTCCCCCTTGACGATGAGGTAAGGGGATCCCGCGGAGAACTCCTCCGCCACGCTGATATTGATATTGGCCTCCTCCGTGTGGATATTCACCGCATGGATGAAGCCGCGGTCAAAGAAGTGCGGGTATTCCGCTTCCAGCTGCTTCGCGGTTTCCTTCTCCACTCTTGCGCCCAGGCAGAGCAAATCGGCCTTGAGGGGGATGATGTCTCTGTTCATTATTCCTCCTTCAGATGAAAAACCAGTTCCTTCGGCTGACAGCTATTCCCATATTCCGGGCATTGACGGCAATCCTCCAGCAGCGCGGTATCTTCCGTCTCCTCCGCTTCCAGATGCAGATAGAACTCCGGCTTCTTGGCGGCGATCCACAAGGCATTCTCTCCCGCTTCCCTGGCATAATCCAGGCATCGTTTCGTCAGCTTTTTTCCGAGACCGAGACCCTGCGCAGAAGGTTCCACCGCCAGGTAGTCCAGCACCAGCCGGTCAAAACGGCGGGATACCGTTGCTGCGCCGAGGATCCGATCTCCCAGGCGGGCGGCAACAGAATACATCGGGTTGCAAATCGCCGTCCACCCCTCCGCGATCTCCAGGCCGGCGGAGAGATACAGCAGCGTCAGATCGGCGTGCTCCGGGACAGGCAGCAGTCTTATTTCATCCACGGGCGGCCTCCCCAAAGAGATCGCCGATGCTCTTCCCCGCCCGCAGCTCCGCAGCAAAAGAACCCAGCAGCTGCCCGGAACGCTCCCGCACGAACTTCACTTCCGGGTTGGAGCCAGGATCGATGCCCGCCATGCGGGAATAGAGGAAGGTAACGTCGCTGAAAAGCTCTCCCAGCACGGCGGAATGCGCCATGGTGGGCTGACCGCAGATCCGCAGGAGGAAGCTGGGCATGACTTCGCTGAACCGCTTATAATTTGCGAGGGAGAGGATCACTTCCTCATCCCCGAGCTGCATGCCCAGGTGAGCCGGATCTGCCGCGTCGAGCTCATTGTTCACAAGGGGATGGGAAAGATCGGCGCGCATATCATCCCGCAGGAGGAAGAATCCCAGCTTGGTTTCCCGATTTCCCAGGACGCCTTCCAGATTCATATGGCTGTCACGGGGCAGGCCGAAGAAGCGGGAAACCAGCAGGTCGTTCCCGTTTTTATTGACGCCCTCATTCCAGAACTGGATGAACTCATCGGCCAGGAGGCCCAAAATCTCATCGTTGCAGCCCAGATAGATGAAGTCCGTACCCCTGGCCTTCTGAAAGGCCAGAATGAAACGGGCCAGCAGATGGGGAAGCGAATCCGGGTCCGCGAGGTCGAATGCCCGGATCGCCCTTTGGATCATGGTCCAGTAAGCATCCGTATCCATCCGGCAGACCAGCATGGGCGCCAGAAGGATGGGGGTCTTGTTGCGTCCGAAGCGGCCGGAGACACGGTCGGGCATGGGCAGGATCAGGTTCCCGTCCCGCTCCGCAAGCTTTTTCAGATTGCCGCCGTTGGTGAATACGATCCGCTTCAGCTTCCGCGAGGTGTATTCGTGGAGCTTGATGGTTTCCTCCGTCACGCTGCTGCGGCTGAATTCCATGAAAAGCGTATTCTCCTCCGTCGCGTCCGGGGGCAGGAGCTTCAGCTGCAGCGGCGAATGGATCACGATCCACTGCATCACCCGATCCTTCCGGCCATTGTTGAGAGCGGCGGCATAATGGCAGAATTGCTCATTGGCGCCGATGCCGGTGGTCACCAGGTGTTTCAGACCATCCTCACCGAAATGCCGGCGCACTTCTTCCCGGATCAGCGGCGCGGTTTCCGACAGGAAGCTGTCGTAATACTCCCCCACCTTTTCGTGATAGAGCTGCAGGAAGGGATCCTCCGATACACTTTCCGCGACTTTCCGTGAAAGGGCATATACCGCCTCCCCCAGCCCCTTCGGGAGAGATACGGGCCCGCAGGGGTCGGGAGAAGCATAAAAGCGAAACAGCTCGGGAAACGGCTCCAGGACGGATGCGCTTCCGCACAGGGGGCGCGCTTCCGACGCTTCCCCGCTGCCGCCGCCGCGAAGCTTCTGTTGGGCGATCAGTTCCCCCAGGCCAAGTGCGGAGACGGCTTCCTCCATATTCCCGGGCGAAACGCGAAATACCTCCGACAGCGCGTTGATCAGGTCCTCCGCATTCAGGGAGGTTTTCAAAGCGCCCGTCACCTGTTCCCTCTGAACGCCCTTGTCCGGCCAGCGAAGGATCAGTTCATCCGTCAGCTGAGAGAAAAAATCAATGCTCATAATACTCTCCATTCCGTTGCTTGCTATTAAATAATGATTGTATCACGATCCCCCGGGAATACAAGAGGCAAAAGGCAGCGAATCTTGACGAAAAGGTGGTGGGATGATATCATTTCCCCAATTAACGGCAGGAGGCTGCTATGGAACGGAATTACGCAAAAGTCAAGGTCACTCCGAAAGCGGAGATGGCCCTGCGGCAGGGCCATCCCTGGGTATACGGAGAAGAGATCACCGCATCGGAGGGCGATTGGCTCAATGGCGACATCGTGGACGTGTTGAGTCCCAAAGGGAAATGGCTGGGGGCCGGTTTTATCAACGGCCACTCCAAGATCCGTGTGCGCGTCATCTCCCGCAACACCAACGACCGCTTTGACGAGGCCTTCTTTCGCCGCCGTGTGAGCTATGCTTTGCAGTACCGCCTGGCCGTCATGGGAGAAGCGGATTTTCATGCCTGCCGTCTGATTTTCGGTGAAGCGGATCAGTTTCCGGGCCTGACGGTAGATCGCTTTGAGGATATTCTGGTGGCGGAGGTCCTGTCCCTGGGCATGGATCAGCGGAAGGCGCTGGTTTTCCGCCTGCTGAGGGAAGAGCTGGCAAAGCTGGGGGTTTCCGTTCGGGCCATCTATGAGCGGAGCGGCTCTCCCCTTCGGGCCAAGGAAGGGCTGGAGAATGCCAGCGGTTTCGTCGATCTTCCCGGCCTGGAAGCGGATCCCGGCGGCCATGTGACCATAAAGGAAAATGGCGTCTTATATGATGTGGATTATATCCGCGGTCAGAAGACCGGCTTTTTCCTGGATCAGAAATACAACCGGCTGGCAGCGGCCAGGCTGGCCAGGGGCCGCAGGGTGCTGGACTGCTTCACCCACACCGGGGCGTTCGCCCTCAATGCCGCCATGGGCGGCGCCGAGCATGTCACGGCAGTGGATATTTCAGCCGACGCTCTGGCGCAAGCGGCCAGGAACGCAGCGCTGAACGGACTTACGGACCGGGTGGATTTCCTCCAGGCGGATGTTTTCCGCTTCCTTACGGAAGCGGCCGGAAAGCCTGCCCCCTGGGACTATATCATCCTGGACCCGCCCGCATTCACCAAAAGCGGCGCTACGGCCGACAGCGCTTACCGCGGCTATCGGGAGATCAACCGCCGCGCCCTTCAGCTGCTTCCCCGGGGCGGATATCTGGCCACCTGCTCCTGCAGCCACTTCATGCCCGCCCGGCGTTTCGAGCAGATGCTTCGGGATGCGGCGGGCGATGCCGGCGTCAGCCTTCGGCAGATCGAAGCGCGGCAGCAGGCCCCGGATCACCCGATCCTCTGGGGCGTACCGGAAACGGACTATCTGAAATTCTATCTGTTTCAGGCGGTATAGTTTTCCTCTTCCCGCTCCGCTTTATGAAAGCAGCGGCCTTCATCATAGAATTCGCAGTTTTCGCACACGGAGGGTTCTTCCTCCAGGGACCAGTAGCCATGTCGGAATTCCGCGCAGGAAAACTGCGCGTCGACGTTCTTTCCTTTCTTTTCCATTCGCTGTGCTCCTTTTCACATCCTGCCGCGGATTCTCTTTTTTAATTGAAACCCGGCAGGATAAATGTTATAATTGTATTACAATTCTTCAGCATACGGTCCAAAGGAACTATCGGAATGAGGTGGAGAAAATGGCACAGAGAACCATGCGAGAAATGTATCTGGATATGTCCAAAGGGATCGAACCCGATTTCCTTTTGCAGTACACTTACGGGGGCAATCCCTATTCCCGGCGCCCGGAAATATGCTCCGGCTGCTTCCCCTCCGTTCTCCGGGGCGATCGCGGCCCCGGCGGCAGCAACAAGGATATCTGGGGCGTGAGCTACGTTGCCAACAAGGAAGCCGGTTATGCGGGGCTGCCTGAACCCGGCAACTTCATCCTTGACGACATCACCAAATGGCGGGATGTGATCAAAGCGCCCGACCTGAGCCATGTGGATTGGGAGCAGATGGCGAAGAAGGACATGGCTGCCGCCCGGGAACGGGGCACGGATCCCACCCAGAGCGCCATGGCATTCCACATCCATGGCGGCTATTTCCAGACACTGATGGCCTTCATGGGCTTTGTGGAAGGGCTCTGCGCCATTCAGGAAGAGCCGGAGGAGGTCTACGCCCTGTTTGATTACCTCTGCAATTTCTACAACGACATTGCGGAAAAATGCATCGATTACTACAAGCCCGATCTCGTGCAGATCACCGACGACGTGGCCGCCTGGGGCGCGCCCTTCGTCTCCCCCGCGCAGTACCGTGAACTGATCAAGCCCTTCCAGATCCGGGATGCCAAGTGCGGCAACGACCGCGGGCTTCCCATCGCCATGCACTGCTGCGGCAAGTGCGATATGCTGGTTGGCGACTGGGTGGAATTCGGCGTCCGCTACTGGGATCCTCCCCAGACCTGCAACGACCTGGTTGGCGTGCAGAAGCAGTTCGGCGACAAGATCATCCTGGAGGGCGGCTTTGACGCCATCGGCGACCTCATGAGCGAGGAATGCACGGAAAAGCGCTTCAAGGATGCCGTCGTGGAAGCCATCGACACTTATACGGAAAACGGCCTCTACATCTTCGATCACTGGCTTTTCGGCGACCCCGACAACGATATGTTCAACGACCGCAACCGCTGGATGACGGAAGTCGTGGAGGACTACGGCCTCACCAAATACGGCAGCCATTGAGATTTGATCCCATGACCGGGAAGCTTCGGCTTCCCGGTCATTCTTATTTGTTTCCCACAGCTGCAAACTGCAGCCCGCCGTGGATCACCTCGACCCGGAAGGACGTCCCTTCCACGATCTCTCCGTCCAGGGAAACCATGAATCCCGGCTTGCCCGAAACCTCTATGACCCGTCCGCGCCGGTAGAACACCACGCCTTCAAAGCGGGGATCCTCCAGGTGGCTACCCGCCTTATAGGCATTCATCAGCTTCAGAAAACGCAGCCGAGATACCGGCTTTACCAGACAGATCTCCGCCAGCCCGTCGTCGAAGAGACTTCGGGGCGCGCAGCGGTAGGAACCTCCCACATACTGGCCGTTAGCCACGGTGCACAGCAGCATATTCCCCTCATGGAACGCTTCTCCGTCCACCTCCATTCTGCACCAGGTCCGCATATCGCAGATCAGCGCTTTGGCTACCCCGGTGGGATAGGCGTTTTTTCCTCCGATGATGGGCTTTGGTTTCACATCGTTCATCGTCTTTGCCACGGCTGCATCCAGACCGAAATGAAAGGCATTGACTGCCCATCGTTCCCCTACCCGAAGGATATCGATGGGACGGGGAACGGCATTCAGGATCGCTTCCACATCCAAAAACCGCTCCGCTCCGCCGAAGGCCTTTACGAAATCATTGCCGCTGCCAAGGGGAAACACCGTCATGCAGGCCTTTGGATTCAGTGCGATGCCGGACGCCACCTCATTGACGGTCCCATCCCCTCCGCAGGCGACGAAGCAGAGCTGCTCCTCCGGGTCCTTCGCGCAGCGGCTGCGCACATATTCCGTGGCGTCCCGTTTTCCTTTCGTCTCATAGATTTCACAATCCGGCCTGCCGCCGATTCGTTCCCGCACGATAGCGGGCACGGAGCCGCCGCCGGCGGCAGGATTCACGATGAATATATGCTTCATGTTTTTCTCCCTGCCTTTCACATCGTTCTCGCCGGGATACGGAAACAGTGCAGGCCCGGCCCCAGAAGCAGCTGCCGTCCATCCGGGAGCTGCGCTTCCGCTTCACTTCCGAAGGGAACGGTAAGCTGAAGGAACAGTTCTCCATCTTCGAAGCGCCATTCCGAGCGGATCTCCCCAAAGGGGCTCCTCAGACGGCATTTTGCAAATCCCGCCCGGGGATCCGGCAGCGGCTCCCAGCGAAATCGCCGGAATCCCGGCGCCTCGTCCAAGGGACGGATTCCGCACATATATCCGTAGAGCCAGGCGGCTACGCTGCCATAGGCATAATGATTCAAGGAATTCATGCCCGTTTCGGAGAAGCAGCCTTCCGGCGTCAGCGAGTTCCAACGCTCCCAGATCGTGGTCGCTCCGAGCTTCACCTCATAGAGCCATGAGGGGTATTCCTCCCGAAGCAGAAGCTCCCAGGCATCCCGGGCCGGAAGCTCGGCAAGGAGCCAGGGCGTCCCCAAAAAGCCTGTGGTGAGGTGGCCTTCTTTCAGGACCAGCGCTCTCAGCAGCTCCCGTGTCCTGCCGGGATCCGGTGCGAGTCCGAGATGCAGCGCAAGCACGCAAGCTGTCTGGGTGCGGCAAAGGAGCTCCCCATCCCCGGAAAACCAGTTTTTATGAACCCGGTCCCGGCAGCCCGCAGCCAGCGCATTTGCCCGCTGCTCGATGTCCGCTTCTCCCAGAAGTCCGGCCGCCTGCGTCGTCCGTTTCGCTGTCAGCCAGGCGTAGCAAAGGCACAGGAAGCCGATATCGGTCCTGCCGACTCTCTCCTTCGGCTCCTCCGGGCGGTCCAGGGCCAGCCAGTCCCCGAAATGACGGCAGGTTTTCGGCCAGTCGTCCTGAGCTGCGACCCATTCCATCCACTCACGCATATTGGGCAGCTGCCGCCTCAGCAGGCTGAGATCGCCGTAATGCTGCCACAGGGTCCAGGGGATCACGCAGGCCGCGTCTCCCCAGCCGACGGCGCCGCCCTCGAAGCCGCGGCTGCGGTTGCGGGCAAAGGGCACCACATAGGGCACACAGCCGCCGGCCTTTTGCTGTTCTTCCAGCATATCTGCAAGATATTTTGTAAAGAATGCAGCGCAGTCCATTTGATAGCATGCGGTATCTGCGAAAACCTGTGCGTCTCCCGTCCAGCCCTCACGCTCGTCCCTCTGGGGGCAATCCGTGGGCACATCCAGGAAATTGCCACGCTGGCTCCACCGCACATTTTCGATCAGCCGGTTCAGCCCCTCATGTCCCGTGGTGATGCTGCCGGTTTCCTCCAGCGCGGAGGATACGACACAGCCCGAAAAATCCTCCGGATTCACGGGAGCGTCGAAGCCCTCCAGCAGCACATAGCGGAATCCGAACCAGGTAAAGAACGGCTCTGCCATTCGTCCGGCGCCGTCGCTCTTCCATTCAAACGTAGCCTTCGCAGTTCTCAGATTTGCCCGGGAGAAACAGCCGTTCTCCAGCTGCTCCCCGAACTGCAGCCGAAGGAGCTTCCCCTTCGGCGCCCGATCCCGAAAGCGCAGCCATCCGACCATGTTCTGTCCCATATCCAGAACGATCTCGCCCCGGGGCGTTGTGATCACCTGCAAGGGCCTGCGCTCCATGACGACCTTTACCGGGGGGCTGAGCCGGTCCCGCAGCGGACCTACCGGCGGTGCGCACAGCTGAACGGCGCCGCTGTTCCCTTTCCTGCCCGGATCCCATACCTCCCCGTCGTAAATGCTGCTCTCCAGAATGGGAGAAGAATGCCAGAGCCAGCTTTCATCCGTTCCGACAATGAATTCGCCCTCCGCCGTTTCCCCACGCAGCTCCGCAATGGCGCAATCATAGGGGCAGTACTCGTAACCGTCGCTCTGTGTAAAGCTGAACCGGCCCCGGGAAATGCCCCCGGCCAGCCAGATCTCTATCCGGTTCTCCCCTTTTTCCAGCAGCGCCGCCACATCGAAGGTCTGCACCTGTACCCAGCGGTCATAGGCGTTGAGCCCCGGGGTCAGCAATTCGTCCGAAGCTGGTTTTCCGTTGATGAATAACCGGTATAATCCCAGGCCGGTGATATAGATGCGGGCAGAGGCGGGTGAAGACGCCAGGAAAAAGTCCTTGACCAATATGGCATTTCGTTCCTCCCCGGGTGTGATCCATTTGCCCGCCCAGGGCTCGCTCATTTTTCCGGTTTCAAAGCAGGCGTCCGCTTCACCGCAGTCGCCCTTATCGCCCCATACGCCGATCTGCCAGTGATACTTGGTGCGGGGTTCCAGCTGCAGGGGCAGCTCCGTTCCCCTCTGATCCAAAACGGGCACGATCCCGGTATCATAAATACAGGCTCCGCCGGAGTAAACGCGCAGTCTTGCTTTTTCCTGGGTCACGGATCCCGTGTCCGAAACGATCCAGGAAAAGCTGGGATTCGTCAGGTCGCAGCCAAGAGGCTCCTTCAGATGGTTCACACGAAGATGGGTGAGCCGCATAAGGATCCGTCCTCTCCCTTTATAATGATACTGATTTTACCATAATTCGCAATGCTTCACAAGCCTGCGCCTTTTTTCGGCATTGATTTGGGAAAACTCCCGATCATTCTCTTTTATTGCCAATTCGCGATTCCGCCTCTTGACTAATCTGCATTCAGATGGTAGTTTATTAAATTGAATGATAGTGAGCTTCAATTGTGTGAAAGAGGAATCGGAATGAGCAATCCATTCAAAACCAGAGAAGGCGGCGCTACGGTGACCGTGTTCGCGCCCTATGACTGCGGCAACCACTGCCCCTTCTGCGTCAACAAAGAGGAATATGCCGATACCAGCGGCTTCAGCCTGGAAAAGATCCTGGAAAGCATCAAGGAAATCGAAGCATTCACCCCGCGCTGTGACTTCGTGTTTACCGGCGGCGAGCCGCTGGCCAATCTGGAGTCCCTTCAGCGGATGCTGGATGCAGTACCCACTACCCACCGCGTATTCATCAACACCACGCTCCCGGTCATGAACGATTATTCCGAGGACGAGATCGTTGATTTCCTGAACAGCTACCGGGGCAAGATCACCTGCATCAATGTTTCCAGGCATCTCTATAAATTCGTGGAAGAGGGCAACGACGAGATTTTCGGCAAACTGCAGGTCCCCACGCGGGTCAATTGCGTGCTTTTCTATAATCATGCCGCCGAGCGGATGCTTTCCTTCATCCGCCGCTTCGAGCCCTGGAACGTGCCCATCCAATTCCGCGCCGACTACACCAAAACCACGCCGGAGAACCTTTACGACGAAACGGAAGACGATATCCTGCGGGATCTTCGCAGCATTCTGAAGCCCACGCTGCTGGAAGGCTGCCGCATCCGCTGCAACTATGAATTCCTGGACGGGGATCACAGGATCTCTTACCATAAGACCCTTCCTTACAGCACCATCACCGAGACGGATGCTGAGGGCAGGACATATGATATCCTCTATGACGTGCTCATCAAGCAGAATGGCGACTTCCATTCGGACTGGACCGGTGTGAAGATGGATCTGGAGGATTACAGGAAGGTCGTTTTCGAGCCCTACGATCTTCACCGTATCTTTTGAAATGTTCCCGGGCCTTTGGGCCCGGGAGTTTTATAAGGAGGCAAATCTATGAAGCATTTTGGCGACCGGGTGGAGGATCTGGTCATCACCTATATTGGCGGCGGCTCCCGCGGCTGGGCCTGGACGCTCATGAGCGACCTGGCAAGGGCCAGGGACCTGAGCGGCACCGTTCGCCTTTATGATATCGATGCCCAGGCCGCCCATGTGAACGAGGTCATCGGCAATTCCATTCCGCACAACTTCCGTTACCAGGCGTATGACGATCTGGCCGCTTCCCTGAAAGGCGCAGATTTCGTCGTGATCTCCATTCTCCCCGGCACCTTCGAGGAAATGGCTTCCGATGTGCATTGCCCGGAAAAATACGGCATCTGGCAATCCGTCGGCGATACCACCGGCCCCGGCGGCATCGTCCGGGCGCTTCGCACCCTGCCCATGTTTGAAGCCTTCGGCAGAGCCATCCGTGAAAACTGCCCGGATGCCTGGGTCATCAATTACACCAATCCCATGACGCTTTGTGTCCGCACTCTGTATAAGGTGTTCCCCGGCATCAAGGCCTTCGGCTGCTGTCACGAGGTTTTCGGTTCTCAGGCGCTTCTGGGAAAGGTCTACGGGGAAGCCTTCGATACTGAGCCTGCTCCGAGACAGGAGGTCAAGATCAACGTATTGGGGCTGAATCACTTCACCTGGATCACTTCCGCCAGCTGCCGGGGCCGGGATCTCTTCCCCGCTTACCGGACATACAGCGAGAAGCTGTTGAGCCACCCTGCAAAGCCGATCCTGCGGGACGAGAGTTTCAGTTATTTCGCGTCTCAGGACCGGATCAAATCCGACACCTTCCTGCGCTATGGCTGTATGGGAGCCGCTGGCGACCGTCACCTTGCAGAATTCAGCCGCGGCGGCTGGTATCTGAAGGACCCGGAAACTGCGGAATCCTGGGGCTTCACACTGACCCCGGTCAGTTACCGCGTGGAGGACCGCAAACAAAGGCTTGCGCTGAGCGAAGCTTACTTTACCGGAAAGCAGCCTTTTGAATTCAAGGAAACCGGCGAGGAAGGCGTGGACCAGATGCGCGCTCTGCTCGGATTGGGCGATATGGTCACCAATGTCAATCTTCCCAACCGGGGCCAGATCCCGAATCTGCCGAAGGACGCGGTGGTGGAGACAAATGCCAGCTTCACCGGCGGAAAGCTGCAGCCGGTCATGGCCGGAGATATCCCCGCTTCCATCCTTCCTCAGATCGCCAATGTCTGCGCGATCCAGGAATGTGTTGCGGAAGCCTGCCTACGGCGTGACCTGGATGCGGCCTTCTGCGGTTTTGTCTGTGATCCGCTGGTGACGGTTTCCATCGCCGACGCACGAAGACTATTCGACGAAATGGTGGACAACACCGCCGCTTACCTCACAGAATACACGCGATAACGAAGCTGACGGCGGCCATCATGGCCGCCGTCACCGCAAAAAAAGGACGCGGGCAATACCCGCGTCCTCTATTCTTCTTTATCAGTCGTCGAACTCGTACTTCTTCGCATAGGCGGCGCGAATACGGTAGCCGATGATCCAGCACACGATAGAAACTACCAGAACGATCGCCATGAAAATGATGTTGTTCGTGATCTGCTGGCTGTGGCTCGTGCAGAAGGTAAGGCCAAACAGCGCCATGGCGGGAGAATAAAGGCTGTAGCCATAGCCGATCCAGAAATTGAAATTGGCGGCAAGGCCGATCAGGGGAACCAGATTCATGATGACGACGGCAATCAGGCCGCCGGGATTGCGGTTGTAGCCCATCAGCATGCAGAAGCCCCAGATGCCCAGGATCAGCAGGACGGACCAGGTGATGAAGTTCCAGCCGACAACTGCGCCGACCTGAGCCAGATTTGTCACCTTGCTGACCGACATTCCCATGCACTTGTCAGCGGCAGAACCGAACTCGACAAAGCGGTAAGAAGAAAGCACACCCATCTCAAACAGGCAGAATACGTAAATCAAAATGGTGTAAATCAGAGATTTCGGTTTGCTTTCGGTAAACTTCATGTGAAAACACACCCCTTTTATTGTTGCCTATATGGTTTATGTCGTCATTATAGCATATGGCTCCCCGATTGACAAGAGGATTTGATAAGTTTTTCCGAAAAACGCACCTTCAACTTATGCGCTTTGCATAATAAGCGCCGCCTTGCGTAACCGGAACAGACATGATAAAATGGCTTTACTTTCCAAGGAAGGAGCTGGCAAGATGGTTTCGATGGAGGAGCTTCGGAAATCCTGCGGAGACTGCATGAAGTGCGAGTTGGGGAAAACCAGGACCAATCTTGTTTTCGGCGTGGGAAATGAGCGCGCTAAGCTGATGTTCGTGGGTGAAGGTCCCGGCGAGCAGGAGGATCTCCAGGGCGTCCCCTTTGTGGGAAGAGCCGGAAAACTCCTGGACGATATGCTTGCCATGTTTGATCTCAGCAGAGACGATGTGTATATCGCCAACATTGTGAAATGCCGTCCTCCGAAAAACCGGGATCCCCTCCCGGATGAACAGGATGCCTGCTTCCCTTGGCTGGAGCAGCAGATCGCGCT
>JAEEGL011152310.1_pt1 | contig 12764 bp, 8 predicted proteins | sample 9134231 | NCBI WGS metagenome assembly JAEEGL01 (sample SAMN16246548, study PRJNA631951) | gut metagenome | biome: gut microbiome; feature: rumen; material: fiber-attached | host: Bos | place: Iran: Karaj | collected 2018-10 | reverse complement strand
CGTTTCTACGACCGTTGCCTCTGTAATTGTTATTTCCTTCGTCGTTTCTTCTTCGGAATGAGTTTCCTCAACCTGTTCAAGAATCGTTTGCTGCCGAGAGCTGTTTTGTTCTGGAATTATAATATCGGTATAGGCAGGTTGGATCTTCAGAAAGCAAGCTGTTAAAGACAAGAAAAGAAGGAAAAGAACAAACATAATCCCTCTTATTCTCAATCGTTCTTCTCCGCTTTGTCGTTCTGCGCATACGGTTGTTCGTTATCTTTACTTTCCGCTTTTACGGCGCAAAGAGGGCAAACCATTCTGCCTTCGGGAATCTCCTCGCCGCAGCATACGCAGTATTCGCTCATCTGGCGTCACCCCGGTCCTTGTGTTTTGCCTTGATCGGTATGCCTTCAGCGTCATAGTTTCTGGGATCGGCGGAGGGCGTTTCCCAGCCGAACATGGAACCGGCTTTCATGGCTTCCGCCTGCGCTTTGGTTACGCCAAGTGTTTGGTTCCGTTCATTTACTAAATCTTTGGCGTCTTTGGAATCATACACCGGAATATCCGTCTTGTAGTATCCGTTTTCACCTTTTTGAATAATCCCGATCTCATTCTTGGACTGCACATAGACGTAGCAGCGTTCCGGCAAAGACGAACGCAGTGGAATTGCTTTTGCCTGTGATCCTTCCAGCCGTTCTGCGAACTCACAGATATGATAGAGATTGTCCCCGACCTCAACGTGATAGTCGTCAATATATCGGCAAGTTCGATCAGCCTTTTCTCCGTCAGGATACAGAATACGAACCTTGTCGCCGTCCGGGATACGGAACAACTCCTTATAGTGCGGGTTGATGAAACGAATGCCTCTTTCCGCCTGCCGCAAATGGGAATCAAGCCAATCCCGGCGATAACAGTAGCAGTACAGGTTGTATTCCCCTTTGTTCGGATTCAGCCGCAAAAGATATGCGTACTTTTCGGTGTCCACTCTGACGCCGTAATAATCCTGTTCGGTCGGCATCTTGCTTTGGGGCGTAGAATAACAATACTTTGCAAGATCTGAACGGCTGTGAAGGATATCCCCTTCTTCTCGCAGGGAATTGATTATCGCTTCAAGCTCAGTTTTAAACTCATCTGTCTTAAGATCTGCTCGATAATCGTTCCAACTACTGAAAAAGCCGTTTCCGTCCGTATCCATATCAGCGCGGAGATGGCCGATCAAACCACATTGCCCGGAGATCTGCGAACTTTGTCGAAATGTATATTTATCCTCCGCCTCGGTCATTGCTCTTTTCTCATAATCAACCATCTTTTTCCTCCATCATGGCCTTGCCGTAGTCGGTAAAAGAATAGCTGAGTGTGTGATCAAAGCGACTATCGTTGTATTCACATTTCAAAAGGATTCCGTGATTTGTCAACCGCTTAAGCGCATTTGCCACAGCCGACTTGCCGAGGAAGGGAAACACAGCCGTCAAAGTCTTTTGAGAACAACGCACCCATGTTTTCTTTTGATGCACTTTTCCCTCCGTATTCCGCACGTCATAGAGATGAGAAGCAATGAGTGCTGAGTTGATGCCGAACCTCGTCGCCATTTTCATTGAATAGTTACTTGTCATTATATCCGTCCTTTCATGGAATCGGGGCTGCCTCTTTAGGAGACAGCCCCTTGTTGTATTGAATCAGCCGACGTACCAATCGTCATAGGCCGATCCGGAGATCGTAATTGTGCTTGTATTGCTCTTGCGGGTAATCATACCGGCAGGCGTCCAGCAGTCGCTCTGCAGTACCGAAGCAGTATAATTGCCGTCGGGATACCAAAGAGGCGTAAAGTGAATTCTGCCATAGTCGCTGTTTTCACGGAAGCTCCACTTGCCGGAAACAAGCTCCAGCGTTCTGCAGTTATTGTTCGTCTGCGCATAGCCGAATTCCGGGAACAACGCGAGCGCATACTGCGAATTGGTATAAGCCGCAGAGGGCGCTGCCGTATAACCGGACAGCGTCATGATGCCGTTATTCAGAGTGATACCGTAACCGTAACCGGACTTCATCACCCATACGCCGCCTTGCTGTTCCGCGGTCGCGCTCTCATCGGGCGTAATCGTCGCAGAAGCGTCGGAGATCGACATACCGTAGTTGACCTTTTTGAACAAACCGTTCTCATAGGTCCATACGCTCCACTTCGCAGCTTCGTTCGTCACGGTCGGCGCGTTCGGTGTCGCGAACCCTTCAGGTGCGGAGGCTTCGTACTGCGTATCCGGCGTCGCGTACACGTTGTACTTACAAGTCGTGTACTGGTTCTTGATAAGACCGTAGCTGTTGTCATTCTCCACAATCTCGCCGCTGACGTAGATCTTACTGCTGCCGAGATTTGTGGGTACCGTCCACTTGAAGAAAAGCAGGTTTTTCTCGTTTCCGGGGACAACCACGTTGGTCTGGGTGACTGTCTTAATCACTGTGCTGTCTTTATACACCTTGAATACCACGCTCACGTTGTCGGTCGGCAGACAAACGCCCTCGCCCTTGTTGACAAGATTGAAAGACGTAATGACGTCGGTCGATTCTCTGTAAGCCGCATTCGGCGTGATAGCTTCCAGCGAAAGCTCACGACTGTTTTTCCACTGCGCGTACAGGGTAATGACCTTGCCGTTTTCGGTCGTGAGGTTCTTCACAACCTGCTTTTCGGCATAGTCCGTTCCCGTTCCGTCAGATTTCGTGTTCCACTTGATAAACTCCGCAGCATTTTTCACAAAGGCGTTAGCTGTAAGAGTCTTTTCGACGTCGTAAGTCATTGCCAGGTCGGACATAGAACCGGAGCCTGCACCATTGCCGTTGAATCGAATGGTGTAAGAAATCGGTTTCCACTGCGCATACAGCGTAATCGTTGCCTTATCGGTTGCGGTTAGGTTCTTCACGCTTTGCTTATCTGCGTATGCGGTGCCTTTGCCGTCAGCACTCGTATTCCAACCCAAGAAGGTGTAGCCGGTCCTCACATACGCGTTGGCGGTCAGGTTTTTCGCCACGTCATAGGTCATGGTCAGGTTCGCCATCGTACCGCTGGTCGCCTTGTTTCCATCAAACTTAATCGCGTAGGTAATCGGCGTCCAGTGTGCGTAAACGGTTATATCCTTATCGGTCGTGTAGGAGCTGCCGCCTCCGCCGATCTTTGTGCCGCCCGTCGCTGTCGTGTACCACCCGTCGAAGGTATATCCGGTTCTCGTAGGCGTGGGCAAAGTCGCCTTTGCGTCAGACCACTTGGCGTAGACGTTGATAACAGCGCCGGCAGTGGATGAAAGATTTTTCACGGACTGCTTGTCGGCATAAACTACGCTACCGGTCGATGAAGTCGCCCAGCCGTTGAACGATGCGGTCGCTTTTGCGGTTGTGTTTGTTTTTCCGGTGTAGTTGTAATTGTAAGTGATGGTAAACTCTCTCTTGAACGCATTGGCGGAAAGGTTCTGGGCCTTGTCATAAACAAAGCTCTGATTGCTCATGCTGCCGGAGGTCGAACCATTGCCGTTGAACTTAACGAAATATCCGATTGGCGTCCACTGTGCATACAGATTGATCGTTGCGCCGTTTGTCGTCGTGAGGTTTTTCACGGACTGCTTATCGCTGTATGCTGTGCCGGTTCCGTCCGCTTTCGTATTCCACCCGGCGTAGGTGTAGCCAGTGCGCTTAAACGCATTTGCAGTCAATGTCTTGGCAACATCATAAGTCATAGACAGATTCGACATCGTACCGCTGGTCGCATTGTTTCCATTGAATTTGATTGTGTATGAAATGGGCGTCCAATGCGCATAAACGGTAATATCCTTGCTCGGTGTATAGCTGCCGCCGCCCGAACCAATCTTTGTTCCGCTGCTTGCGGCAGTGTACCAGCCGTCAAACACATACCCCGTTCTGGTGGGCGTGGGAAGCGTGATTGCGCTATCCGTCCACTTGGCATAGAGGTTAACAACCGCGCCGCTCGTCGAACTGAGATTCTTCACGCTCTGCTTATTGGTATACGCAACAGATCCGCTCGCGCTTGCAGACCATCCGTTGAAGGTTGCCGTTGCTTTCTCGGTCGTATCTGTCTTTCCGGTATAGTTGTAATTGTAGGTGATCGTAAATTCTCGCTTAAAAGCATTTGCTGTCAGATTCTGCGCAACATCGTAGGTGAAACTCTGATTGTTCATGCTGCCGGAGGTCGAACCATTTCCGTTGAATTTGACGGAATACCCGACGGGTTTCCACTGTGCGTACAGATTGATGGTTGCGCCATTTGTCGTCGTGAGGTTTTTCACAGACTGCTTGTCGCTGTACACCGTACCGGTTCCGTCTGCTTTGGTGTTCCACCCAACATAGGTGTACCCCGTGCGTTTAAACGCATTGGCGGTTAAAGTTTTGGCAACGTCATAGGTCATAGACAGGTTGGACATTGTGCCAGAAGTGCTACCATTGCCGCTAAATTTGATTACATACGAAATCGGAGTCCAGTGGGCGTAAATTGTAATGTCCTTGCTCGGAGTATAACTGCCGCCGCCCGCCCCAATCTTGGTGCCGCTGCTTGCGTCGGTGTACCATCCGTCAAACACATATCCCGTTCTTGTAGGTGTTGGAAGTGTGACCGCTTTGTCGGTCCACATGGCATAAATGTTCACTATCGCGCCGCTTGTGGAGGAGAGGTTTTTGACGGATTGCTTATCCGTATAGGCAACCTTACCGGAAGCAGAAGTCGCCCAGCCGTTGAACGATGCGGTCGCTTTTGCGGTCGTATTTGTTTTTCCGGTGTAATTGTAATTGTAAGTGATGGTGAACTCTCGCTTGAACGCATTGGCGGAAAGATTCTGGGCGTTGTCATAAACAAAACTCTGATTGCTCATGCTACCCGAAGTCGAGCCGTTGCCGTTGAATTTCACCGCATAACTGATTGGCGACCACTGCGCGTACAGGTTGACAGTCGCACCCTGCGTAGTCGTAAGGTTTTTAACGCTCTGCTTATCCGTGTACTTTGCGCCGGAACCGTCCGCTTTCGTATTCCACCCGGCGTAGGTGTAGCCAGTGCGCTTAAACGCATTTGCAGTCAATGTCTTGGCAACGTCATAAGTCATAGACAGATTCGACATAGTCCCGGAGGTGCTATTGTTGCCGTTAAATTTGATCGTATAGGTGATAGGAGTCCAAACGGCATAAAGGTTAATCGTCGCACCATTCGTGGTCGTGAGGTTCTTCACCGATTGCTTATCAGAGTACGTTGCCTTTCCTGTTGCCGTCGTCGCCCAACCGCTGAAAACATAACCCGTTTTCTTAAACGCATTTGCCGTCAGGTTCTTGGCAACATCGTAAGTCATTGCGAGATTGGCCATCGTGCCGGACGTCGAACCATTTCCGTTGAATTTGATCGTATAGGAAATCGGTGTCCATTGTGCATAGAGTGTGATCGTATTTCCGCTTGAAACGGGAAGGTTCTTTACGCTTTGCTTATCTGCGTAAGAAGTGCCGGTGCCATCCGCTTTTGTATTCCAGTTTTTGAAGGCGTACCCGGTCTTCTTAAAAGCATTCGCCGTCAGGTTCTTCGCCACGTCATACGTCATCTTCAAATCGGACATTGAGCCCGAAGTCGCAGTGTTTCCGTTGAATTTGATCGTATAGGAATCTGGCGTCCACTGCGCATAAAGCGTGATAGTCGCGCCGTTTGTTGTCGTCAGATTCTTGACGGACTGCTTATTCGTGTACTTCGTACCGCTTCCGTCAGCCTTGGTGTTCCAGCCGGTAAAGGAATAACCGGTACGCTTAAATGCGTTATCGGTCAGATTCTTGGCTACATCATAGGTCATTGACATATTCGCCATCGTACCGGAAGTCGAACCGTTGCCGACGAACTTGATAGTATAGGTGATCGGCGTCCACTGTGCGTAAAGGGTAATGTTTTTACTCGGCGTATAGCTCGCTCCACCTGCGCCGACTTTCGTTCCGCCGCTTGCAGCGGTAAACCAACCGTTGAAGATATATCCTGTTCGTGTCGGTGTTGGGAGAGTTACGCTCGCGTCGGTCCATTTGGCGTAGAGATTAACGGTCGCACCTGCGGTCGTGGTCAGATTTTTCACAGACTGCTTGTCGTTATACGCTTTCTGCCCGCTCGAACTTGTCGCCCACCCATTAAAGGCGGCGTTTGCGGTCGAGGTAGTGTTGGATTTCCCGTTGCCGTTGTAGTTGAACGTCACAACAAATGCTCGCTTAAAAGCATTTGCAGTCAGATTTGCAGCCTTGTCATAGGTCATTTTCTGATCTGACATTGATCCCGAAGTCGAACCGTTGCCATTGAATTTTACATTGTAACTTATGGGACTCCACTGTGCGTAAAGGGTTATATTCTTTGTCGGCGTGTACTTTGCGCCGCCCGCGCCGATCTTCGTGCCGCCACTGGCAGCAGTATACCAACCAGAGAAAGTGTAACCGGTTCTTGTCGGCGTAGGAAGCGTTACGGAAGCATCTGTCCACTTTGCGTACAGATTGATGATTGCGCCCTGAGTAGTGGTAAGATTTTTAACGGACTGCTTATCACTGTATGCCTTGCTGCCTGTTGCTGAAGTTGCCCAGCCGCCGAAGACCGCGTTCGCAGTTGCAGAGGAATCCTTGCTTCCGTTACCGTTATAATTGTAGGTCACAACGAAGGCTCTCTTAAAAGCATTTGCTGTCAGATTCTGCGCAACATCGTAGGTGAAATTCTGATTGCTCATGCTGCCCGAAGTCGAGCCATTGCCGTTAAACTTTACGCTGTAGGAAATGGGACTCCAATGCGCATAAAGCGTAATATTGGCCGTAGGCTTGTAACTCGCGCCGCCTGCTCCGATCTTTGATCCACCGGAGGCAGCCGTATACCAGCCGCCGAAGGTATAACCGGTTCTTGTCGGTGTGGGAAGCGTTACGCTCGCATCGGTCCATTTGGCATAGAGATTAACGGTCGCGCCTGCAGTCGAAGTCAGATTCTTTACGCTCTGTTTGTCGCTGTAGACCTTTGCCCCGCTGGCGCTGGTCGCCCAACCGCTGAAGGTTGCGTTCGCCGTTGCGGTCGTATTGGATTTGCCGTTGCCATTATAATTGTACGTTACCGTAAAAGCTCGCTTAAAGGCGTTGGCAGTCAAAGCCTTGGTGGTATCATAGGTGTGGGACTGGTTGCTCATGCTCCCGGAGGTCGAACCATTGCCGTTGAACTTCACGCTGTAGGTGATGGGCGTCCACTGCGCGTAGAGCGTCACGCTTGCACTCGGCTTATATGACGCTCCGCCGTCGCCCACTTTCGTTCCGCTGCTTGCAGCCGTGTACCAGCCTTTCAGCGTATATCCCGTGCGAGTGGGTGTCGGAAGTGTGACAGAGGCATCGGTCCATTTGGCGTACAAGTTGATAGTTGCCCCGCTCGTGGAAGAAAGGTTCTTAACCGACTGTTTGTCATTGTATACCTTACTTCCGCTGGCGCTGGTCGCCCAACCGTTGAAGGTCGCGTTCGCAGTTGCCGTGCTGTTGGATTGTCCATTACCGTTGTAGTTATACGTTACTGTAAAGGCTCTCTTGAACGCGTTGGCTGTCAGCGCTTTAGCCGTATCATAGGTGAATGACTCATTAGACATGCTGCCCGAAGTCGAGCCGTTGCCGTTGAATTTTACCGAATAAGAAATCGGCTGCCATTTTGCATAGAGCAGCATATCATTGTAGAGCGTCAGCTTGGTGCCGACGGCGTAACCGGCATCGGCATCCTTTTCCACGGTCCAATACCGATAAGTGTAACCGGTTTTGGTAAACCCGTTGGAAGCCGTCGTCAGGCTAATGCCTGTACTGCTTGACGCGTTGTAATTGTATTTATTTGTCCCGCTTGTCGCCGCCGTACTGCCGCCCGTATTTCCATTTCCGTTGTAAGTGATTTTGACAGGTGAAGTGTACACGGCATAATAGTTGTGCTTATCTGTCGCTGCGGTATAGCTCGTTGTTTTCGCGCCGCTCGCGGAGTTCGTCGTACTCCAATGGGAGAAGGTATACGTCCTTCCGCTCTTGGTAACAGAACTTGCAGGTGTTGGCGCGGTAACTGCAACAGAAGAGGTGGAGACATTTACCGTTGAGCTGCGCTCTGTACTCGTTGCCGTGCCGGATGCGGTCATATAATAGAAAGTCGTTTTCAGCGTGTGTTTATTTTCAGACCATTGCGCGGTGAGGGTTACGTTACCGTACATCCCGGTAAGGCTCAACGCGCTGCCGGACACCGTGTAAACTTTATTCGCCGTCCAGTTGCCACCTGCGGAGGTTACCTTCCATCCGTTGAAGGTATAACCTGATCTTGTGGGCGCGACAAGGATATTTACATTTCCCGCAATGGTATAATTTCTGGTATCCTTTGCTTTGTCGCTGCCCCAGCCGCCGCCGTTCGGGTCATGCGTGATCGTATAGCTGATCGGCGAGATCTTCGCAGACAGCCAGACCTCGGCATCTCCGGTTTTGATATCGTTTGTAAAGTCCGTAGGCTTATAGGTTGTGGTTTTTTCATCAAAAGTTTTGCCATTGCAGCCCCAGCCCTCAAACTTGTATCCTGTAGGTGCTTTTAGTCCGAAGGTAGAGAAATCGTGAAGACCGTTGCCGCCGATGGCGTCGTTGTATTTGTACGTCGCATAATACACGTTCTTTGTTCCCCAAAGCTCTTTGTTCCTTTCGGTGGTTGAACAAAGCCTGTTGTAGTCTCCGAGGAAATAACCTTTTGATTTGTCAATCGTAACACTTGAGCCGTAACAGTCATACATGACCGTCAGGGTATTCGGCGTCCACTGCGCATACAGTGTCACCGTCGCGCCATTGGTAGAGGACAGGTTGTTGACCGACTGTTTGTCTGAATACTTCGTTCCGGAACCGTTTGCTTTCGTGTTCCACCCCGTGAATTTGTACCCCGTTCTCTTAAAACCGTTGGCAGTCAGATTCTTTGCAGTACCGTAGATCATTGACATTGATGCGGTGCTGCCGCTTGTTGCGCCGTTGCCATCGAACTTGATCGTATATTCTATCTTTGTTGTCTCATTGTAGGCGATACCCGCGCCGTAGCCCTTTGTCATGATGTTGTCAAAAGTCGTTTTTGAACCGAGCGCTGTTGCAGCCGTCCAGAGGCCTTGACCATTAGGTGTATACAGTTTGTTCGGCCAGATATAGTTTGTATAGTTGGAAATAAAGCCCCATGTTGAAGAGGTGCCGTTGCTGACGCCGCCGTCACTGGAGCCGCCTTTGACGGAACGACCGCAGTAAGCGATCTCCGTTACGGTCAGCGCCTGATATTCACCGGCAAGGCACACGTCAAAAAGCGGTTCAATGATAACCTTATCGCCGTACACCATATTCGCAGTGGAACCTACGCCGATCTTTGTCAGGACCTTATTGATATTGGTTTCATACTTCTGCCAGGTTTCCACACCGCTTGGATTCGGCAGCTTGGAAACGAAGCCCATATCCTTTTCCTTGTAGCAGTTGGTCGTATTGTAGGTGGTTGTAAGCGTAGAGTTTTTGTTTGCGATCAACTGTTTTTTGTTGTATTTCGTGGAAAACTTTGCGGAGGTCGAATAAGCGTTGTCGCCGTTGGTGGTGTTCCTGTAAACGTCGATCACCTTATTGACCTTCAGATTGCCTGCGCTGTTTACAACGCTGAACCGGTAGCCGACCACGCAGTAGTCGTCGTTCGTTGAACGAATGACGTATCCGGTGGAGCTTCCGTTGACAGCGCTTGTGCTGCCGCCTGCCGACGAGCCGTCCCACGTCAGAGCCGATGCGGAGACGGTAAACAGAAGAAGCACAGACAAAAGCGCAAGCAACACAGAAAAGATGCGTTTTGATCTCATACGTTCCTTCCTTTCCAAAAAAAAATGGACCCGATTTTCATCGAGTCCGAGTGTTTGTGTGTATGCTTATTTGTGCGTATGACAGGTCTTCGCCGGAACCAGCTTGCCGCAGATGGGGCATTCGGTATCCACCGTGAACCGAACACAGGTGCCGTTGTCGCCGAGCCCGCACTCCCTGCCGCAATAGTCGCAGTAAACGGCGGGATCTTCTTCGACCTTGTATTCGGGACACTTCGTGACGTCATAGCTCTGGTTGCCCCATTCGTCGATCACATAAAAGCTGCGACACGAATGCGATCCGCAGATCGGACAGCCTTTTGTCTCCAAAGACGCAAGGAACTCATGATCTTCCGGGGTCTTGCATCGGTGGTTGGGGCTCCCGCAGGAATACTGTGTAGGCGCAGGCACGGTAGTCGTCGGCTGTGTGGTTGAAGGTTCCGTTCTTTTCGTTGTGGGTTCCTCTTTCCGGGTAGTGGGTTCTTCCCGTTTCGTCGTGGGCTCCGGCTTCTTGGTGGTTGGTTCCTCTTTTCGGGTGGTAGGTTCTTGTTTTTTTGTAGTCGGCTCCTGTCTCTGCGTCACAGGTTCCTGTTTGCGTGTGGTGGGTTCCGTTTTCTTCGTCGAAGGTTCCTGCTTCACAGTGCTCGGTTCTGTCTTTTTAGTGGTCGTTTCCGGCTGTGAGGTGGTTTCGGTCTCCTTCTCTGAAGTGGTTTCAATGTCGCTGATCTCAATTGTTTTCTGCGTCGTCGTGGTATCGTCCGCCGCTGTGCTCTCCGTCATATCCGGTTCCGTTTCATTTTCATTCTTCTTTCCGCAGGAAGAGAAGAGGGATACAACGGACAAAAGCAAAACTGCGGCTAAAATGAGGGAAGTAATTTTGACTGATTTTTTCATCTTCAATCTCCTTTCAGTTCTTACTGTTTAATGCCGACGTAACCTTTACGGGAACTTCCGCCGTTGTGACCGTATGACCAGCAAACCGGATCGGAACATACATCGTAAAGGTCACATAAAGTTCCAGCGTATCCTCTTCGATGAAATCCATTTCTGGCTTGGTCATGCGAAATTTCTCCGCGCCGTCGTCATCATAAGCATAGTACATTCCACCCTTTTCGTCCAATGTGCAAAAGTCCATAAGCATTGTGTAAAACGGAGCGGTGTTCAGATGGTCCGTGGCGTTCTTCCCCTGCTTTATATTACTGTAAATCAGGATAGAGTTTTTCGCCACAAAGCTGTCAAACACAGTTTCGGTATTGGTCTTTTGCAATCGGACTACGGTGATGGAAGAGGAATAGACGAGTATGACGCAGAAAGTCATCAGGATAATCAGCATAAACGTACAGATCGGAACGTAGCTGCTTCCTTTCTTATCCTTTATAACCATACCAGTCACCCTTTCCAGTAGTGCTGCGACAAACCGCTTCGGGTACTTGTAGCCGTGATCGGGATCTCAACAACGCCGACGCCAATGAGCTTTGTATGCACGGAAATCGTAACCTTCATCGTTTTACCGAGTTGTACCCGCTTATATGAAGCGTTATACCAGCTATCTGCTGAAACAGCTACGTCGAAGTCGAAGAATTGCTCCTTCAGCGCTGCGGCGCGGTCATTGAACTCATCACCGAAGCAGCCGTTTGTGGTCGCAACCTCAATAAGCTGTTCGGTGATTTCGTCCATATCCTGTTTTAAGGTCAAAAAAGAGTAAATATTTAATGTTAGCACAAGCACAGATAAAAGCACAATGATACCAACGCAAATGTCGATATATCCTTCCGCTTTTCGGGAAAGCAGATTTTTCTTCATGATCTCTCCCTCCTATCAGCCCGAAAACATTACGCCGACGCTGTTCATGATTTGAACGACGATGACGACAACGTAGATCAGCATAAAGCACACAAGCAGGCACATCGAGAGGCGTTTTACCTTTCTCGGCACCTTCTGCGCTTCAGCCTTCAGGCGGTTTCTCTGAATATCAGCAAACTTTGCGGCGATGGTATCCCAATAGTTAATGGCAACGTCACCGTGAATCAGCGTAATGAAGCCCCTGCACACGTCACTCATCATCGGAGAGCCGACGCGGGTTTCAAGTCTTGTGATGGCAGCTTCGTCGTTGCCAGACGCCATATCCGCCACCGTTATATCCAGTTCGTGCTTCAGCTCCGGTCTTGCGTTCTTGGCGAAATCCCGCATCAGGTTCTGAAGGTTTCGGTCGCGCCCGATCCTTTCTTTGATCGTAGCGACAAAGCGGGGCAGATCCGCTTCGATCCTGCTCCGCTTATTCCCGATACGCACCCGGACACTCTTCATATTCATACGATAAAGAACAAACGCGAGGAAAAGAATGACCGGAGACAAAATCGGGAAAATGAAATACACGGGGATGGCAAACACACCGATCAGCATTGCTTTCACAATCGCGTTCGCCTTATACATCTCCGGGGTAATATCCATCTGAGCCGTCTTGAGGTCCGCGGCAAGTTCTTCTCTGCGGAACTCGTTCATCGGCATGTGCTTTGCGAGGAACGCCGCAATATTGCTGAGCCAAACGTCCAGACTGCTCGTCTTTTCTCTCTGCCGTTTCGCAATATTGTTGACGGCACGGGAGGTTCGGACATAAGGGAGTTTAAAAGCGTCTGCAAGGATAAAGTAGAACGCGACGCCGACAAGTGCGCCGACGAGGATTTTAATAAACATCTTCGTTCCTCCTTATCCTTTATAGCTGACCGGCTTCGTAAACTTGAGCATAAACAAATATGTGATAAAGATCACAATTCCGCAGATGCCAAGCACGATTTTACCCGGCGTCTCAAAGATGAGCGTGTGGAACCAATCCTTGTTCAGCACATAAAGCAGCGGAACATTGCCAACAACAAGCCCCACCATCGTGTAATACTCCATACGCGCCGAAGCCATCAGCGATTCCAGCTCGGAGTTTACGAT
>JAEEGL010329985.1_pt1 | contig 12764 bp, 11 predicted proteins | sample 9134231 | NCBI WGS metagenome assembly JAEEGL01 (sample SAMN16246548, study PRJNA631951) | gut metagenome | biome: gut microbiome; feature: rumen; material: fiber-attached | host: Bos | place: Iran: Karaj | collected 2018-10 | reverse complement strand
ACAATAAAACAAGTGATCCACAATATGCCTTTATTATAAATGCTTTGGGCAAAGATATATTGGGCCGTTTTTCCGTAGTGTTAGTAAATCCCTCTCAAGCTGAAAAAGCAGGCCTGACAACTCCCTCTAAAGATGGGTCGAAAAACCCATTGGAAGAATTTCTAGCTCACCCTCGGAAAGTGTATTCTTATGAGAAATTGAAAAATGGGGAATACCGTTTCTATTTCATTCCTACTGCAAAAGGAATGTACTCAACCCATATATGGATTGATATAAATGCGGAATATAGATTGATTTTTATAAGGAGCGATTCTATAAGTTCGGGGAAGGAGTATGAACGTGAGATTGGGCATATTATCCGGGGGCCTAAGTATGATATAAACGCATAAATATACTCCGGGGGTTCCCCGGAGAAGTTTATGTGGATACCTTGGTTAAAATTGTAATAACAGCTTGACGTTTTATGTTTTAGTACTATACTATTTGCATGCTTCAAAAGGAGAGTATATATATGAAAAGAATAATCTTTGCACTGTTAGCTGTTTTGTTGGTTCCCTCTCTTTACGCACTGAATGCAGAGCCTTCGGAATTGCGCATAGGAGATTTCAAATGTGTCTTTTCGGGACAAGAATCCTACAATAGCGGAAGTGATGTGGTGTTTGACTATCGTTGTTCCGCAAAAGGGGAAGAAGTAGGATCTTTGTATATTAATTATCGCAAAGGCATATTTACTCAAGAAGAACGTTTGGATATTTTGAAAGACTTTGACACGTTTGATAAGACAACGGAAGGTCTATATGACGGACCGGCAAGAGCGAGTATAGATAATGGGAAAGATCTGGCTCTTGTAAAGGCCGACTTGTATGTAGTTAAAGATTACAAGGGCGGGGTCGTCACTATGGTGCGTGTAGATCGAGACAAATACGTGGCGCTTTATGGGAGAATTGGATTTGAAATGTTACAACGGGAATTTTCGAGAAAAGAACAAGCACAAAAAATGTTAGATGCTTTGTTGAAACTGGAACTTCCGCCGTATCCCATGGAATAGAAACGTATGGAATTTCAGGATAAGTTGTAATTGTAACACCCCGGGTTTTACCTGGGGTGTTTTTGTGGCATTTCATTCTATTAGAAATACAAGTCGCGTTTTCCGTTTTTGATTTTCTGCAAGTTTTCTGTAATCATTTTGCGGATAGGTGAGTCTTCTTTAAAAGCATCCTTTGCGGTGCTTTCAATAAGTGCATAGCCTTTGGCTTTGAGTGGTGCGGGCGCGAAATCTTCCAAATATTCGGCAAACGTAAACATAGCATTTGGCAAACAATGGGTTTTAATTAGACCCGGTTTGGCCATATCCATAAAATCTTTTCCGACGCGGCCCAAACGATAGCAACCGGTGCAGAAAGAAGGCATGTGTTTGGCATCTACTACTGCATCAATTACTTCGGCCAACGTGCGGCTGTCACTAAGTGTAAATTGCCCACCGTTTTCCTTATCATATGAGTAGCCGCCGGGGTTGACGCGGGAGTCGGCAGAAATTTGCGATACGCCAAGTTCCAAACAGGCGTTGCGCATTTGTGGCGTTTCACGTGTGCTTAAAATAATTCCTGTATAAGGAACGGCCAAACGTAAAACGGCCACGCATTTCTTAAAATCATTATCAGACAATACGTCGTTGGGGTGCAAACTAAAATCACTTCCTTCCGCCGGCTCTAAGCGCGGAATGGAAATGGTGTGTGGCCCCACTCCAAATTTTTTATCCAAATACCACGAATGTTCCAGTGTAGCCAGAATATCATATTTGTGATCGTAAAGCCCCAACAGCGGCCCAATGCCTACGTCGTTCATTCCGGCTTCCAAGGCGCGGTCCATTACATCCAGGCGAAATTGATAATCGGCTTTGGTACCGGCCAGGTGTAATTTTTCATACGTTTCCTTATGATACGTTTCTTGGAAAACTTGGAAAGTGCCGATATTACATTTTTTGAGTTCGGCAAATTCATTGAGTGTAAGAGGAGCAATGTTCACGTTGACACGGCGAATGTTGTGGCCGTTCCAACGCGTATCGTAAATCGTTTTGATACTGTCATATACGTATTGTAAACCGCCCCCTGGATAGGCTTCCCCTGCTACCATCAAAATACGTTTGTGTCCTTGTGCTAAAAGGGCTTCTACTTCTTGGCGGATTTCATCTTGCGTGCTGGCGTGGCGTTTTAAGGTTGTGTTTGAACGGCGGAAAGCACAGTAAATACATTCGTTTTTGCACAAATTAGATATATATAAAGGAGCAAAAAGTACAATGCGGTTGCCATAAATGGCTTCTTTTATATATTTGGCGGTATCAAATAAATCCTGTAGAAGTTTCGGGTCGGTCAAATTGAGTAGTACAGCCGCTTCTTCCAAAGAAATTCCTTTTAATTCTTTGGCTTTTGTTAAAATGGCGGATACATCCGCATCCGTGTAAGATTTCGCTTTTTCAAGCGTACGTTGTAATTTTTCATCATCTATAATCATACCTATATTGTAGCACTTTTAAAGAGCCGAAAGAGATTTGCTATAATAACCCTATGGCACAAAATAAAGACTCCATTCTCGTGGTGTGCACGAACCGAAAAGCGTACCACGATTATTTTGTAGAAGATACGTACGAAGCCGGTTTGGAACTTTTAGGAGCGGAAGTAAAATCAATCCGCCAGAAAGAACTAAGCCTGGAGGGGAGTTTTGTGCGGGTGGAAAACGGGCAGGCTAAGATTTACAACATGCATGTAAAGCCCTACAAATTTAATTCTTTAATTGAAATGGAGCCTACCCGATCGAGACGTCTATTGCTCAATAAAAGGGAACTGCGTAAATTGGAATCCAAAGCGGAAATCAAAGGGTATGCACTTGTGCCGCTTGAAGTGTATTTTAAGAAAGGGTGGGCCAAGGTAAAAGTGGCCGTGGCCAAAGGGAAACATACTTTTGATAAGCGGGAATCTTTAAAACGTAAAGATTTGAACCGCGAGATGGAAAAGCAATTCAAAAACTCCATCAAATTCTAATTTCCTCAAAAAAAGTGCTATTTCGTTGTTGCTCAGAGGCTCGAATACCTCCACCCTTCGGGTGCGTACCGGCAGTATACTTCGCCTCTTTGCGCCTAGAACTAGCACATTTTTTTGAAAATGTTACCACTCGTAAATATATGCTTTTTCGTAGGTGCGAGCCCTGGACTTTTCCGCCTCAATATCCTATAATATATGCAATTGGGCGGGTGGCGGAATGGCAGACGCGCACGGCTCAGGACCGTGTGGACGAAAGTCCTTAAGGGTTCAACTCCCTTTCCGCCCATTTTTATTTTTTTGGTCTGCAGATATGAGAAAGTACAACACCTATCGTCGTTCCGCACCAACTTACAGAGGTAAATCCCGGCTACGTACGAAAAGGACTTTCTCTTTTTTTAAATCACTTCTCGTTCTTGTTTTAATAAGTGTATTGGGTGTGGGGGCCTATGTGGGGCTGCACGCCGGATACACTTCTTTTTTGCAATCGGATTTATCCCATTGGCATGCAAAAAAAATTGCAGTGGAAGGTTTGGAGGGCCGGTTGCAACAGGAAATTGCTACGTTAGCCCAACCATACAAAGACCAGCAATTTTCTGTCAAAGATGCTTACAATTTCCGTTCGGAACTGGTTAAAAAATATCCCATGTTGAGCGCGATTTCCGTTAAACGTGAATTACTTAGCGGTACGCTAAAAATTCATGCCCGCTTACGTGAACCGGTGGCCCAATTTAGACTATCTGACGGTACCGTTAAATACGTAGATAAAGACAGTACAATTTATGATGATCCCTATGTTGTTTTAGACAAAGAAATTCCTTCCGTTGAACTTATTGGTGAGATTCCCGAAAAATTACGTTCCGATTTTGTTGATTTGGTACAAAGCACATTGCAGTTAGATAAGCAACTTAAATTTGACACGTTGCGCATGAATCTGACGGACAATACGGTAATGATGATTTTGCCGGATAAAACCGTATTGGAATTTGCTCAGGCCAACCAATTAAAACAAAAGGCCAAACGGGCCAGCCAGATTTTATCTTTCGCTCGAGCGCATTATGCGGGGCCCTATCAGTTGGACTTCCGTTTCTTTGACGAGGGAAAAGTTTTTTTGACACGTAAGCCAAATTAAGATTAAATAAAGAGAGATTTATTTTTTATAGGTGGATTATGGCAAAGACAAATTTGATTGTAGGATTGGATGTGGGTAGCGGAAAAATGACGGCTATTGCGGCTGCCCATGACGCAGACACCAATACATTGAAAGTGCTAACAGGACGCAGTGCATTATGCAGAGGATTGAAAGGGGGGATGGTGTCGGACATTCGCGAAACTTCCACCGCTGTCAGTGCCTTGTTAGGAAGTATTGAAAGAGAATGTTCGCAGAATATAGGGCAGTTGTTTGTAGGGGTACGCGGGGCACATTTGGCATCATTTAGCAGCCACGGTACATACAATATTTCTCGTCCCGATAAAGAAATCGTTCAAGAAGATATGGCCCTGGCCATTGAAAATGCCAAAGCCGTTCCTATAAAAAATGATAATGAAATTGTAAGTGTTATTCCGCAGGGATATGCTGTGGATAAGCAAACCGGTATCAATAATCCGGAAGGAATGGAAGGATCCCTTCTGGAAGTAGATGTCCAAATCATCACCGGTGCTACTACCCATTTGAACAATTTAGCCAAGGCCATTCAACGGCCGGGTTATCGTATTGATGGAACCTTTTACGGGTTGATTCCGTTAGCAGAATCCGTTTTAACAGCCGACGAAAAAGAAAACGGCGCTATGGTTTTGGATTTCGGGGGAGAAACAATCTCCGTCGCTATCTATATTGGCGGAATTTTGAGATTTTCTTGTGATATTTCGTATGGATGCGATATTTTGACGAGCGATCTTTCGCGCGTATTGCGTACGCCGCGTAAAGCCGCTAAAGAAATTAAAGAAAAATACGGTGTAGTCCACCCCGATTTCTTAAAGCAAGATATTGAAATTTCGGTTCCGCTTTTGGACGGCAGCAGCACGCGCCCTGTTAAAACAAGCGAGTTGTTGAATTGTATTCAACCTCGTATGGAAGAGCTGTTGGAAAAAGTGGAATATTATGCAAGCATGTCCGGATATAAAACGAAAAACCTGCCGTTAGTAGGTGTCATCACCGGTGGAGGATCTATCATGCCGGGCTTGCCGACTCTTTGTATGAATGTGTTGGGACTCAAAGAAGTGCGCCGCGGATACGTGCAGCGCGACTTGATTACCAGCGACGAAGAGTATTTTTCTCCGCTTTACAGTACGGCTATGGCACTGACCATTTATTCATCTGACGGAGCCAATTTGGATGATATGGGCTCCTATGAACAAGGCGGTTCTATGGCAGACAAAATAACTAAATTTTTCAAAGGCCTTTTTGGCTGATACAGAGGTTGTGATTTATGCAAATGCAAGATTTATTCATGCCGGCAGATTCTTTTGAAAGTAAAAAAGCCAAAATAAAAGTGATTGGTGTAGGTGGCGGCGGCGGAAACGCCATTAACCACATGGTAGCCAGTGGCTTAAAAGATGTCGATTTTATTGCCGTTAATACTGATGCACAGGATTTGCGCCGTAACCAAGCCCCTTATTTAGTACAGGTGGGGGAAAGACTCACCAAAGGTTTAGGGGTAGGGGGAGACCCGGAAAAAGGGCGCAAAGCTGCCGAAGAAAGCAAAGAAAAGCTTAAACAAATTATTGGCGAATGTGACCTCTTATTCATCACGGCCGGTATGGGCGGTGGCACCGGAACCGGTGTGGCCCCGTATTTGGCAAAAGTGGCCAAAGATATTTATGGGGATGATTTACTGGTAATAGGTGTAGTAACGCGGCCATTTAATTTTGAAGGATATGTGCGTGAAAAAAATGCGTCAGCCGGTATTGAAGAAATGCAAAAGTATGTGGATTCCATGATTATCGTGCCCAATGAGAAGTTATTGGATACGGTAGATGCCAGCACTTCCACGCCCGACGCATACAAAATGGTAGATGAAGTATTACTTCAAGCAGTGCAAGGTATCAGCGAAGTGATTACCAAACCCGGCGAAGTAAATATTGATTTCAATGATATTCGCAAAGTAATGAGCCATTCTCATAAAGCTCTTATTGGCGTGGGGGAGGCCAGTGGCCCCGGCCGCCATTTAATTGCAGCTAAGAAAGCCATTTCATCTCCGCTTCTTGAAAATGCCGATATTCGCGGAGCCAAAGGCTTTGTGGTGCACTTCACTGCGGAAGAAAATTTGACACTCTTTGAACAAAGCGAAGTGATGAGTTTAATTCGCCAATACGCCAACAACGATTCGATTATTATGTTCGGTCATTCTTATGACCCTACGTTGAATGGCAAGTTCAAAGTAACAGTAATTGCAACCGGGTTTAGCGCAGAAAAAGCGAACGCTTTTAATGCGCGTCGGCCACTTGATTTGGAAGTGCCGAGGGAAGCAACCCCTATTAAAAAGCAATTTCCGGAGGATGTTTTCGCTTCGTTTGAACCTCAAAACGAATTTGAAGATCCTATGATGATCCCGGCCTGTTTGAGAAGACAGAAAAAAGTGTCGTAAAATTTTATTTTTACGGAGGATGCTTATGGCAGTAGGGTTACAAAGTTTATTAAGAACAGTAGTGGACAATAAAGCCAGCGGTTTGCACATCCGCGGAAATTCAAATGCTTATGTGCGTTTGCGTGGAGAAATGAAACCTATTGACGATTCGTTTTTGTCAAATGAAGAAGTGCAAAAAATGGCGTTCGCTTGTATGGGCGAACGGGAAAAGAAAATCTTTTCTCAATATAATGCAGTGGACTTTTCATTAGATGCCAAATCGTATGGGCGTTTCCGTTTCAACGTATTCCGTCAGATGGGGAAGTATTGTATGGCTATTCGTCACATCCCGCCGAAGATTCCTTCTTTTAAAGACTTCCATTTGCCGGGCGATATTTTGCAGAAAATGACAGAAAATCGCCGCGGGCTCATTTTGGTAACCGGGATGGTAGGTTCAGGTAAAACTTCTACATTGGCTGCCATGATTGATTACATTAACCAAACGCGTGCCTGTCATATTATCACGATTGAAGACCCTATCGAATTTATTCATCCGGATAACCGTGCAGTTGTCAGTCAGTTAGAGTTGGGCGTAGATACGCCTTCATACACCAGCGGGTTGCGTGCTGCTTTACGTCAAGATCCTGACGTTATTCTTATCGGGGAATTGCGCGACGCTGAAGTAATGCAAGCTGCTATTTCTGCCGCCGAAACAGGACAATTGGTATTGGGTACTATGCACACGGTAAACGTGCCGCAAACATTAGCCCGTTTGGTGGATGCGTATCCTGTCCAACAGCACGAGCAGGTCCGTTTACAGCTCTCCGAATTGATTCGGGGGATTGTTTGTCAGCGTTTGTTACCTGCTAAAACGGGGGGAATGTATCCGGCTTTGGAAGTTTTGGTTTCTACCCCGCAAGTGCGTAAACTGATTTTGGAAAACCGCCCTTCCGATTTGATGAAGCAGATACAATTGGGCGAATTCTATGGTATGAATACATTTGACCAAGCGTTGGCTAAATTGTACAAACAAGATATTATTGATATCGAAACAGCCCAAGCCGCCGCTACCAGCCCGGATGCAATTATGTTGGCTATCCGCGGTGTAACGGATAGTTTGGATGTGGAGGCTGAGTAATGCGCCCAAATGGTTTGGTAATCGCAATTGACGGGACCGCAGGAACAGGGAAATCTTCTGTCGGCAAAGCCGTAGCCGCACAATTAGGGTATGGTTTTTTAAGTACGGGGGAAATGTACCGTGCACTGGCTTACACGGTGTTCGAAAAACAGGTATCTGCCGAAGATGCTGACGGTGTATTGCAGGTTGCTAAACAAATGGTGTTTTCCTTCGAGCGCCAGCCGGACGCTAAACTCCGGGTATTAGTAGATGGCGTTTATTTGGGCCCCGAAAAACTTCATTTGGAAGAAACCGGTAATGTGGCCAGCAAAGTTTCCACCAATGCCGCAGCCCGTGCTGTTTTAACTGCCAAAATGCGTGAGGCTGGCGAGAAAGGCGGAATCATTATGGAAGGGCGCGATATCGGTACGGTCGTATTTCCGGATGCCGACGTAAAAATTTATTTAGATGCTTCTGCCAAAGAGCGGGCCAACCGTCGCTTTAAACAATTACAAGAAGCCGGACAAACACCCGATTACGATAAGATTTTAGCCTCTATCCAGGAACGTGACTATCGTGATTCGCACCGCGCGGCCAGTCCGTTAAAAGCGGCCGCGGATGCTGTGCGAATTGATACGTCGGATTTGACCTTGGAAGAAGTCATCACGCGGGTGCGAAAAGAGATTGATTGTAAAATAGGATAGATCGGCGGTGTATAGAGCAGTTTATGAAGAAAGAAAGCAATAGACTTCTGAATTTGGTAAAATTTATAGCGAGGATTTATTTCAAAACATTTCACGATTTTAAAGTGGAAGGCTTGGAAAATATTCCCAAAGAAGGGGCTCTTTTAATTGCAAGCAATCACCTGTCTAACGCAGATCCGCCGGCTATCGGTGCGTTTGCGGGGCTCATCCGGGACTCTCGTTTTGTAGCCAAGAAGGAATTATTTGCCATTCCGTTGCTAGGATGGTTTTTCCGACATTGTAATTATATTCCGGTAGATCGGGGACGCCAAATCGGGGATTTTGGCGCACTGAAAGAAGTAGTTAGTGCGTTAGAAAGACAAGAAAGCGTTATTATGTTCCCCGAAGGAACCCGAAGCAAGACAGGACAGCCGCAAAAGCCCAAAAGCGGTATTGGATTTTTAGTCTATAAAACCGGCGTGCCCGTATTGCCGGTGCGTATCCAGGGAACGTTTGGATGGCCATGGGTACGCAAAATACGTATCAAATTCGGTACGGTAATTCATCTGCAAAGAGAAGAAAATATCGAACCGAAAATGCAGTACAAACAATTTGCAAATAAAATTATGGAAGCAATTAATTCCATAAATATCTAACGGAGGATAACGCAGAGCTTCGCAAGAAGTTCTGTAATAAGGACTTATGACAAACGAAGAAACAAAAACAACACAAGACACAATTAACGAACAAGAAATGACGATGGACCAGTTAATTGCGCAACAAGAGTCTTTACTGGAAAAACTGTACAAAAAAGAGATTGTGGAAGTGCCGGTCGTACAGATTAACCAAGATTATATTTTGGTGGATACCGGTGCCAAAAAAGAAGGTGCAATTGCAGTAAGTGAATTTGAAGGAAAAACCATGCCGGCTGTGGGAGATAAAATTTCTGCAGTGCTTGTAAAACGTGGATCAGATGAACGCCCTACGATATTGTCCCATAAAAAAGCGTTGGAATATTTGGGTTGGGATGTCTGCAAAAAAGCCTATGAAGCCAAAGAGCGCGTTAAAGGAACCATTTTGCAATGCGTAAAAGGTGGGTATATTGTGGAAGTATTCGGCGTAAGCGGATTTATGCCGCTCTCCCTTTCCGAACTTCACACAGCCTATAAACACTATTTACCGGTAGGCGCAAAAGTAAAAGCGCAAATCGTAGAATTTACTAAAGAGAAACAGAAATTAATTGTTTCGCGCAAACAAGTGTTAGAAGAAGATGAAGCGGTCCGCCGCGAGCAAGTTTTAAGTGAAATCAAAGAAGGAGATGTGTTGCGCGTGGTTGTTTCTAAGGTAGACAAAGAAAAATTATTCCTCCGTTTCCACGGTATTGAAGGTATTGTCAACCTGGAAAATATAGCCTGGAAAGAACCGGAAACTGCCATTGCTAATTTCCGTCGCGGTCAACGTCTCAAAGCCAAATTATTAACGTTGGATAAAGAAACCCCGCGTTTGGAATTTGGTTTGAAACAACTTTTCTTAAATCCGGCTGATGCTCTCAAACGTCGCTATCCGTACAAGAGCTCCGTAAAAGCCACGGTAACGAAAGTTTCCGAAGAAGAGGGAGTGGAATGCACCATCGGTAAAAACAATACCAAAGCATTCATCAGCCCTTTTGAAATGGGCCGTGACTTTACTGCCAAAGAAGGGGATACAATTACTGCATTAGTAGTAGGAGTAGATCCGGAAACTTATACGGTTAATTTGTCGGTAAAGAAATATGACCAGGCACAAAATCGCAAAGTAGTAGCGCAGTACTTGAAACAAGCTCCGCGTCCTACTTTGGGTGAACTCTTGCAAGATTCTTTAGCGCAAGAAGAAACCGAAGAAGAAACCAAATAACTTCCGTTAGATTATGCAAAAATCCCTCCTGGCAACAGGAGGGATTTTTATGAAATAGCAAAATTTTACGTCATCCGACGAATTTTAAGAAGTATTTTTCCCCCATTAAGAGCATTAATTGTTATAATAAAAGTAAGTCATGTTGGGAGTTTTTTATTGTTATGAAAAACCTTTTAACCCGTCCGATCAGTGAAGTCATTTCTGAAAACCCCATTGTGGAAAAATACCACAAAATGTGGCCGTTTATTAAACCCTATTGGTTCCGTGCTTTGTTAGGTCTTACGCTGGCTATTCCCGTCGGTGCATTGGATTCTGCCATTGCCCTTTTTATGAAGTATTACACGGACGATATCTTGGTGGCTAAAAACGCCACTTTCGCTACTTATATTCCGTGGTTGATTATTGGATTTGTGCTAGTACAGAGTGCAATGACGTATGCGGAAACATATTTGAACTCTTGGGTGGGAAATAAAATCACATTGGATGTACGCAAAAAATTATTCCGCAAGCTGATGACTATGAGTAGTGCCTATTTTGATACGGTAGATTCCGGTCACATTATGATGCGCTACAATAACGACGCAGATGCCGCCTGTAACGGCCTTATCAATAATTTGCGTTTGCTCATTACACGTGTGTTTTCATCGGTTACATTGATTTTTGTTTTGTTGTATAACTCCTGGCAGCTTACATTGATTGCAGTAGGGGCCTTTGCTATTGCGGGAGGGTTGATTGTAATTGTTAAGCGTACGCTGGAGGAATTGGTGCGGGATTCTATTGTAGTGGGTTCTGTTGCCATGCGCGCTTATAATGAAGCTTTTAATGGTAACCGTACTATCGCCGCTTACAATTTGCAAGGCGATCAAGAAAATCGTTTTGACAAATTAATGTATTCCATTTTTCGTATCAATATGCGGATGGTAAAACACACAGGGTGGCTTTCTCCGGTCATGCACTTTATTGTTTCATTGGGGTTGGCATTGGTGTTTTGGGTTAGCAGTGATATGATTGTGAAGGGAACAATCACCGGGGGTACATTTACTTCCTTTGTAACGGCTTTAATTATGCTTTACTCTCCGGTAAAAAGCATGGGAAACAAATATGTGGAAATTAAAAAAGCTTTCTTAGCCATTGATCGTATCTTCGAAATTTTTGCACTCCGTCCGGAAATCGTGGAAAGTGAAAATGCAAAAGAAATGAGTGAACTTACCAAAGAAGTCCGCTATGAGCACGTTTCATTTGAATATCACACCGGAGTGGAAGTGTTACGCGATATCAATTTAACAGTTCCCGTAGGTTCTACGGTGGCGTTGGTTGGAAATTCAGGCGGCGGAAAATCTACTGTCGTCAGTTTATTGCCACGTTTCTATGACGTAACCAAAGGGGCTATTACAATTGACGGCGTAAATATTAAAGATATTTCCCGCCGTTCTTTGCGGGATCACATGGCAGTAGTATTTCAAGATAATTTCTTGTTCACCGGTACAATTCGTGAAAATATTTTGATTGGGCGGCCGGGGGCAACGGAAGAAGATTTGCGCCAAGCGGTTAAGAATGCTCATTTGGAAGAATTTTTGTCCACTCTTGAAAAAGGGATCAATACCGAACTGGGCGAACGCGGCCTCACTCTTTCCGGGGGGCAACGCCAACGCGTAGCCATTGCACGGGCGTTTATCCGCAATGCATCTATTGTTATCTTAGACGAGGCTACCAGTGCTTTGGATAATAAGTCCGAAGCGGTAGTACAAAAAGCATTAGATAATCTGATGAAAAACCGCACTGTTTTTGTAATTGCACACCGTTTGTCCACTGTAGTCAATGCAGATAAAATTGTTGTCCTTAATGAAGGGCATATTGTAGAAGAAGGTACGCACGAGGAATTATTAAAAGTGCCTAACGGTGCGTATGCGGCTCTTTATAATGCCCAATTTAAGAAATAAAGGAACTCCAAAGACAAAAAGAGCATTCAAACGAATCCATAAAATTCTATTATAATGAAACACAAAAAAGCCCTGCCGCGCCATAATCACGGCAGGACTTATTTTTCAATTCTCATACACCCTTATCCTTAGTTTCCCAGTAATTCCGCTACCACCTGGCCGTGGGTGCCCACTCCAAATTTCCGGTCTCCCCGCTTATGCCTCGCACAAACGGACCGAAACGCATGAAGCGTTTGTTGCATCCACCAACCCCGCGCAAGTTTCGTACTGATACGAGTCTAATACTCAACGGACGAGCCCGCTGCAGCAGTCCCGGCCGCCCAGCACAAGCATCTTTGAAGGCCCTATAAAGGAGAAATCCTCAAAGAACTTTTTACTAAGGATACTACTAGTATAATGAATTTTTGTAAAAAATCAAGGAAAGAATTATTCCACGTCTGTAATTTTACGTACCACAACCCCTATGGGCTGTGCTTGACGGGGGGAAAAAGCCTTGTATTTTTTATTATTGTCAGAGAAAAGGACAATTT
>JAEEGL017450964.1_pt1 | contig 12765 bp, 10 predicted proteins | sample 9134231 | NCBI WGS metagenome assembly JAEEGL01 (sample SAMN16246548, study PRJNA631951) | gut metagenome | biome: gut microbiome; feature: rumen; material: fiber-attached | host: Bos | place: Iran: Karaj | collected 2018-10 | reverse complement strand
TTTTTGCGTAACGCATCCAAACACGATGGCATTATTATAAGTGGGGGGATTGTGTTAAACCTACATGTAGGTGTGAAATTACGCCCCCATCAGGGTTATGCCATCGCAACCGCCTATGTTACGCTTTTTTTTTGATGTTCATGTAAAAAAATAAATTTATTAGTGAACAAATCAATTTTTGCGTAACGCATCCAAACACGATGGCATTATTATAAGTGGGGGGATTGTGTTAAACCTACATGTAGGCGTGTTGTTTGTTCGGGGGGAAGTATCCCCCCTCGCAGCTATGGGCGAAGGCGTATTTGTAGAGACGTGCGGTCTGCACGTCTCTACAAATAGCCCGCGCCCATACGCTGCGCCCCCCTCGTGCGGGGGATTCCCCCGCAACGCCCCCATAGTGAGATTTCGCACGATTTATGATGTTGAAAGGATGCGGAAGTCGGATAAAAAAAGATATAATGCAAAGTTTATCCGTATCAGGGGATTGTCATCCTTGAGATGCGATTCAAGATATGGCACAAAAGAATGGTGGCAAAGACCGATTCCGACGTCATCCCAAGGCGACATGTTGCGCGAAGGGCAGCATGGCGTCTTGATGGTTGAAAATACGTTTCTGATTCCCGTGGAAAAGTGGCAAACATGAATAATAAGGATACAGCTTTTGAGGATGCTTTGGCAGATGCCAAGAATGTCGTCGCTGTCAGTGAGACCGAGATCGAAGAGATCAATGAACTTTTGGCATGTTATAGTAATGAGAGCCCAGTTCTTTCCGATTCTTCGAGAAGCGCCGGTAAGACGTTTCCCGGATTACCTTCATCGTCGCTCGATAACGTGGATGAGGAAAACTCTGTTTCGTTGTCCGATGTCATTCAGCATGAAGAAGGGAATCTGAAGTCGCAGGATAAGCCGAAGCTCGATTTCAGTGCGATCTGGGATGACATCGACGAGATCACTGACATGGAGGCCGATCTTCAGAGTCAAAGAGAGCGCGAAAGCCAAAATAAGAATTCGGTGGATGAAGCAAGGGCTCCGAAGACAGATGCTGTTACCGATAGTATGGAAGCGTTAGGAACCGAGGACAGCAAAGCGTCTTCCAAGGTAGCGCAGAGTGTACCTGCGCACAAAGGCACTCAGCCGCCAGTGTCAGAGAAAGAAGACGCAAAATCGAAAGATGGGGGAATGACGATCGCACCCATTCCCAGAATCGTGGATAATTCTGCTTTGTCGATCAAGCCGCCTCCCATCAAATCCATTGACGGTCTGAAGGAAAAAGTATCGATCAAACCGGCAGCCATTGCGAAGCAGGAAGCCGATGCGAAGAAGGCCGAAGCGGAGAAGAAGGCCGCCGAAGAACGCGCCTTGGCGGAGAAGAAAGCCGCCGAAGAACGCGCCTTGGCGGAGAAGAAAGCCGCCGAAGAACGCGCCTTGGCAGAGAAGAAAGCCGCCGAAGCACGTGCCTTGGCGGAGAAGAAGGTCGCCGAAGAACGCGCTTTGGCGGAGAAGAAAGCCGCCGAACAGAAGGCTGTGGAGCGGAAACTGAGCGCTGAAGATTACGCAGAGAAAAATGCGGCTATGGCGCGTGAGGCTGCTGAAGAACGCGCCAGACGTGAAAAAGCCAATCTTGAAGCCGTTGCCCAGGCTCAGCGGGAAATCCGGGAAACCGTCGCACGTGTCGAGGCGATGAAGAAAAAAGTGCTGGAGCAGGAGAGCGCTTTTGAAGGAGGGGGGCAGAATGAAGAAGGTGTACGCGCTGGCTCGACGGATGCTGTGAAGCGTGTTTCCACCGACAAAAATAACAGAGTAAAATCGTCAGAAAGCCCCAAAATCGACGACCATTCTGCTGCACAGAAGGATAAAATAAGTGGGGTCAATCCATCCCTGATTTCAAACGATTTTGGGGAAGATGAATCCAATCTTGCCGCTGCCAATCTCGGCACACGTCTGAACAACCTAACGGGACGCCGCGTTGGAAAACGCCCGGACTGGGTCGATCTCGAAACCATCACGTTGCCGGATCGTGACAGGGAGTGTCACCGCCTTTATTGGATGATTGAGGAAAGTCTCAAGCGGAAGCAGAAAAAATTGATGACGATCACGGCGGAACACGGCATGGGAAAAACGATGTTCCTCGCACAGCTCTATTCTTTGCTTTCGCGCTCACGAAATGACATCGTGACCATCACACCGGCATATTCGACGACGGGACGTCCGTTTGCGGCTGTTCGTAATATCCTTGAACAGCGGTTCTATATCACGGCCATTTCTCCGGATGATGTCCAGGTTCAGCTCTCGTGGCCTGTGTTTTCGATGATCCCCAATCGCGATAAGGCGGCTCGGCTTCTCAAACGCCTCGAAAATATGTGGGAGAAATCCAAATCCACGCGGGATTTTGAATACGATGATATCGAATGTGATTGGTCCAAAGATCATTCTGGAGAAGACAAGTTGGGACAGTCTTCCAATCCTGTGGCGTTCGATAAGAATTCCCGGACGGTTGAGACTGAGATTGCACCTTATGTAAGTGCCATCAGAATGCTCTTCAAGGCAGATTTGCTTCGTAACAGCATGGTGCTTCTGCTCGACAATATCAGTCGCTACGACATTGAGAGCGTGACGCTTTTGGCCAGCGTCTTTGAAACCCTTCCGGATTGCCCGCTGACGATCGTGATGACGATGAGAAGCGAATCAGAGATGCCAAAAGCATTTGCCAACTGTCCGTGTGAAAAATACGAAATGTCGAGTCTGAGTGATTCAGATCTCGTGTGCTATTCGCGGCGGATGCTTGAAAAAATGTCGCAATCGAGGGAAAAACTCATCATTCCGGCAGAACTGTGTCAGATCGTGGCGCAACATTCGTGTGGTTCGCCGATGCGCGCCCGCGATTACATGACGAAGCTTTTCCATCCCGATATGATGCTTCAGTGGAATGTCAATCTTGAAACGCTCAAGAAAGAACCGGTCGATGAGAGTATCCGTCAAAAACTCAAAGAGCGGCTTCGCCTTCTGCCACCACGTGAGAGCGCCATTTTGGGGATTGTGTCCGTACTGAATGCGCCGTTTACCGTCCATACGCTGGATGCCATCATGGAAGGTTCGAATACCAATCTTCAGTATGGAAACGGGAAATACATACGCCGTCTCTATGAGCGTGGATTCCTCAGTATTAGCAAGGAGCCGCTTCTCAATAATGCAGTGACCTATATTTTCAAACATGAGTTTGAGCGACTCGGCATATCCTCGCTCATTGCCCGTGATGTTCGTCTGAAGGTCTATGCAAGTGCGGCGCAGTGGTATGCGCTCAATAATCTGAGTGGCAACTTCAACGAGACGATCGGCGATCTGTGGCGCATGCAGGCTGAACTTATGCTTCAGCGAGACAGCGTGAGCGAAGTGATTAGCCCGGAACGTATGTTGAAGGCGCAAGGACATTATATGGAAGCCTCCCACTACTACGAACGCGTGGCGTATTCCTATATGACGCGTGCGCAGTATGTCCAGGCTCGACGGATGTTCAAAAAACTCTTAAAGGCGTTGCCCGTCGAGAATATTTCCCGCCGTATCCAGGCCGCATTGGATGCCAGCCGCGTTTCGCTTCGACTTGGCAATATCGACGAGGCCATTCGTTTGGCGAAGTCTGCTGGACGCCATGCAAAGAACCTTTCCGCGTATGGCATGGTGGCTGCGGCGTCTATTCAGATCGCGGAGATCCTTCTCGTGCTTGAGAATACCCGTCATATCCGGAAATACATTGCACAGGCTCGTCAGATGCTCAATCTGGGTATGATCCCATCTCTCATGCTGAAGACATACATCGTGGAGATTCGTGATTATCTGCTCCATACGAAGCTGGATCGTGCGCAGGCTGTGCTTGAGCATGCGGAAAAGTTCGTGGAAAAATATGACCTCCGAACGGTTGAAACGCTTGAATTGAGGCGTTGTAGAGCGGATATCGTGGCGATTGTTGGAAAACCGTATGATGCGGTTCGTCTGTATGAGGGGATCATTGCGGATGCAGAGCGTATCAGGGCCAATGCCGTGTATGCGGATACCTGGAGAGTGCTTGGAACGCTTCAGTTCAAGATCGAAGAGAATGATCAGGCGTTCCGTTCGTGGAATATCGCCCTTGGTCTTGCGCAGGAGACAAACGATGTGTGCCTTCACGCCAATCTTTTGTGTGATATTGCGGATGGCGCGATCATGATCCGGGCGCTCAAAACTGCGCGTTCCGTTTGCGAGCAGAGCCTCTCCTTGGCGCGACAGATCCATCATAGTGCGCTCATTGGGCGATGTTTGCTCAATCAGGCGACGATGCTCGTCATTCAAAAGGATTATGAACGCGCAGATCGCCTGCTTCGACGCGTGCGCCATATTGGCCAGCGATTGAGGATGCCGGGATTGATCTTTAGTACGCTTTCCGTGACGGGACAATGTCTTTCGGCACCGCAGTATAGTCGCTATGATTTGCCCAAGGCCGATGACGTCTTCAAACGGATCATCGCTTTTTATGAAAGACGCAGTATGAAACTGGAGCTGGTATCTCTGCTTCCGCTCTTTGCCAAACATTATCTTGCAACGCAGCAAAATATTCAGGCGCTCAATGTCTACCGTCAGGCGCTGGATGTCTATCATGCCTATGCCATGACGAAGTCCTGCCGTTTTGTGGAAACACAGATGAAGCAGATATTTGGTGCGGATGTCTTTGATTCGAAGGGAAACCTTACCTAGCCGGAAGGGGGCGTTGCGGGGGTGTCCCCCGCAGAGGGGGTAGCGGCGTATGGGCGCGGGATTTCATGTAGAGACGTGCGGTTCGCACGTCTCTACATGAAATATTTCCGCGCCCATAGCCGCGTAGGGGGCTTCTGCCCCCTTATCTCAAATACGCGTCTACCAGTTCAGAGAAGATGCGGTGTGTTCAGTTTCCGCTTTCGGGCTTCTGTCGCCTGCCTTTGGATGCAAAATGCGTTTTGTCTATTCTTTCTAATTTGCTAATGTGCCAGAATAGTTTACACTAGTTCACCCGTATGCTTTTGGGGCGTACGTTTTTCTTCATTGTTGTCTCGCCTGTGTGCGTATTGGTCTGATGCTATGCCTCTTTCAGTTCAAGATCCTTTGGTCGGAACACTTTTTGATCACCGCTATCTCATAAATTTTTTGGTGGCGCGCGGTGGTATGGGCAACATCTATCAGGCGCATGACACGAAGCGTGGGCACATTGTGGCTGTCAAGCTACTGCGTGCGGAGTATGGGCGTGATCCCATTGTTGTACAGCGGTTTCTGCGCGAGGCCAAGGTCGTCCAGTCGCTTCATCACGAGAATATATGCACTTTTTTCGATACCGGTCTGACGGAGACGGGCGAGCATTATTTCACGATGGAATTTCTCGAAGGGCAGGCGCTCGACGAGATCATCGCCAAGAAACACGTGCTTCCGCCGGATGTCTGCGTGCCCTACATTATTCAGGCGGCGCGCGGGTTGTGTGAAGCCCATGCCCACGGCATCATTCACCGCGATATGAAGCCGGGAAACATCTTTGTCGTTCAGACGCCCAATGCTCCTGAATTCGTTAAGATCCTCGACTTCGGTGTGGCCAAGACTCCGGAATCGAGCGTCGGAAAACAGGTCGATATGCGGCTGACAAATGCCGGTTCCACGGTTGGCACGCCGTTCTATATGTCGCCGGAACAGATCCGCGGCGAGGAGACCGTCGATGCACGCACCGATATTTACGCGCTCGGCATCATCCTTTGGGAATGTCTCTTCGGACTTCCACCCTATGTCGGAAATAATCTCATGGAAGTCTTTGAGCAGACGTGCAATTTTAAGCTCAAACTTCCTAAACTTGCTTCCCAGTACAAAAAATATCCGAAATACGTTCAGCTCTACGCCATCCTCACGAAAGCCCTCGAAAAGGACGTCAAAAACCGCTATGCCACGATGCAGGAGTTCATGCATGACCTCGAAAAATGTTTTCAGGTCAACGATGCCTCCCTCAAGCCCGGTGAAAAGGCGGTTTACGCAATTGATGGAAACAGGGCGTCGGGGTTCATCGACGAAGTCAAGAGCTTTGTACGCAGTATGAGCCCGCTCATGATCGGGATTATCGTCGGTGTCCTGGTATTGCTCAGCATCGTGGCGACGGTCATCGTCGTCAGCTTAACGCCGGATTCGCAGCAGGAAACGGAACAGACAAGCCTCCTCACCTATAAGTTTTATGCCGATATCCCGTGTGAAATCCAGGTTCGCGGAAAAACCGTAGGGACGACACCCGCCACTGTGGAATTGAATGAAAAACCGCCTTTTGTCGTGGATTTTGTCTCCAAAAATGGCAAAAAGTATTCTACGAAGGTTATGTCCAACGGGGATGAGGTTCGTGCGTATGCCGTCAATCTCGTTGCCCCTGTCGTGCCGGAACCCAAGCTCTTCCTCGAATCAGAGCCGGATAAGGCCCGCGTGGATATCAACGGTACCATCTATGAGACGCCGTGCAGTATTGATGTCATGAGTGAACTCTCGGTCATCATCACGCATGACGGTTATCAGACCGAAAGATTGACGGTCGTGCCCTATGGTGCAAATGTCAAAGTCCGTACGGAACTTTTGCCGTTGCCATCCAAGAAAACAACCAAAGATTAATGGTTCGGACGGCGGAAGACCTTCATTCTCCCTTTTTGCCCGGACAGGAAGTTCGCGGCCTGTTGTCACGAGTTTTAAATCATGCGTTTTCTCAGAGTCCTTATCATGGCCTGCTTCGCAGGCAGCCTGTCGGTCGCATGCGCCTCTACGTCGAACGGTATTTCCGCAGAACGAATGGCTATGATCGACCAGATGCAGAATAATGTCGATTATATTGAGCTCGATGCTGAAATCGAAATCCTCGAAAATGAAACTCAACAGATTCAGGACGATTATCAAGCCATCGAAAAACAAGTCCTCTCTCAGCTCGATTTCAAGAATGAAGTGCGTTCCGACGATGCACCCATACAGGCAACCGTGACCTCAAACAACGTTCTCCTCATCGATGGGAACGCCATGTCACGCCACGATTTCTCCGTCTTCGCGAACAAAAATCTGCCCGATCGCTGCAAAACCCCGCCAGAACTCCAGATCAGCGGAAATGCGGACTTCGAGACGGCCGCATGGATCCTTGAGATCTTCTATGGACACGGCTGCATGGAAGTCAAAATCGTCGAATAAAAGCATGGTGCGGGCGTTTCGCCCGCGTGCTCATTATAAGAGTTTGCGTGAAGCTCTGAAGCCGCTTTTAGGCGTCTGTTTTTTGAAGTGGGATGGAAGGACGCCTGCGTCGGTGCACGAGAATGATTAAGATTGCCAATGCCACGTAGCATGAGCCTGTCAGCACGAACGCATGGACGGGAAGTGCAGACGGATGGCCGGCTTCAGGCATAGCATGAGGATGGATGCCGCCTAAAAGACGCGTCGCCAGATGCGTAAATGCCATCGACGGAAGCCCCAAAAGGATGAGCGACGAAGTTGCCACACGTTCGGCGACAACGTGTTTTGCAATATGGGATGCCGTCATGCGCCAGGATAAAAAAATGAGCGTCATGAGAAGCATGCCCGTCAGACGCGGTTCCCAGATCCATGCCGTTCCCCATGCGTGGCGTCCCCAAATCATACCCGATACAAGCGTAATCCCCGCAAACACAAGCCCAACATCACAGGCGCAAAGGGGATGCGATAAGGCGACAGAGCGGCCAAGGGCTCTAAGAATGTTCATCACGACGCACACCACGAAGGCGAGATACGTCATGATGGCGGCAGGCACATGCCAATGGATGAAACTCCCAGGAAAGGTCACGCCGGCGGCAATGCCAAAGCTCAAGGTCAAGCAAAGCGAAAATACAAGACCCCATAAATGGAATGACCGCATTATTCGTGGCCTTTCTGATAGCGGCCAATGGCTTCGACGAGCGCGTCTATCATGCGTGCTTGATGCTCCGGCTCGATCAACGACAGGCCTTCTTCGGCATGGGATAAAAAGCCAAATTCCAGGACGACGGCAGGAACGCGGGCACGTGTCAAAACGGTGTAATCGCCCGGCTTCGCGCCGCGGTCAAGAACATCAAAACGCTTGCTCATGGCGTGGTTAAAGCACTTCGCCATCCACTGGGAGTATGCGTCGGCTCGGCGTTTCTCTTCACGAACTGAGTCGTCGTCGCCGAGTTTGTCGCTTTCCTGCTCCAAAAACTCTCCGGCGTAAAAACTCTCAAAACCGATCGCTAACGGATTCATCGAACTATTAAAATGAAGGCTCAGGAAGAGATCGGCATGAGCATCGTTCGCAATCGCAATGCGGTCGTTGAGGGAGAGATAACGATCCGTTTCCCGCGTCAGGATGATCGTCGCGTCCGGATACTGCACACGCAGACGATCCGCCAAAATGAGCGCGAGTTTCAGGGTCAGATGCTTCTCATGGATGCCGGCGATCCCGATGGCACCTTCATTTGTGCCGCCATGGCCGGGATCAATGACGATCGTTCGGAGCGGCGGAACGACGAGTGCCGTGGATTCCGGCGTCCCAACGGTCTCGTCGATCGGCGCGGATACGGATGGCGACGGTGGCACGATGACCGTTGGCGTCGCTTCAGACTGCGCATCCGAATGTGCCGCAAGAACTACAGACGTATCCGCATGCGCAAAACCGCTCCAAAGAAGCATGAAAATGAACGTTATTTCTAGGAAAGCGAGCTTTTTCATAATAAAACAGTAAAAGACAGTGTATAACCTCTTTCGCAGTCAACTGCGTGATAGATTATGACACGATCGTGTTTTTGAAAAATTTTCAGACTCAAAGGAGCAGATAAAACATGGTATCAGCCGCTACGATCGATGAAATTACTGTCGATTATACCGACGATGAATCGGGATGTCAGACAGTCAAACAATTGGACAAAAAGGTTCTTTCTAAAGGTGCCTGGACGACGATCATGTTCCTGTACAGCGAATGGGATCGAAAAAAAGAATGCTGGGGAGCTCCCAAGGCGAGAATTGACCGCTTCCAGAAACGAAACGGCGTCTATCTCTCTCAGTCCAAGTTCAAATTCACTTCGGCAAAACAGGCTCGCCAGATCATGGATGTCTTTGATGAATGGATCAAATCCGGACAGTTCGAGGACGTGCCTGAATAGAGGATGGATAAACAACTTCTTGACTTCATGGGCGAATCTGTCTAAAATTCGCCGCCTTTCCGTGTTATGCTGCGCAGTACGGCATAATGCGTTTTATTACCCATAAACCAAATCGAACATAGGAGTTAATGTCATGGGAAGAGGTGATCGTCGTCACAGCCTTAAAATGAGCCGCGCCAAGAATCAGAACAAGAAGAAAGCACGCATCGCTCGTGCGATCGAAGCCGTCAAAGCCGCCAGAAAGTAATTGTTCGGCGTATGAAGGATCATGCTGGATCGCATCCTTGTGAATGTGATTCAGCTTTTTTTTGCCTGAGAAAAACCTGAATTCATGCTGTTTTGGTGGGGGCAGAAGCCCCCTGCGCGGCTATGGGGATATGTAGTAGAGACGCGCAGTCCGCACGTCTCTACTACATATCCCCATACGCCGCTACCCCCTCTGCGGGGCTAAGGCCCCGCAACGCCCCGGAGGCTTCGGATTCAGCGTTTTCCCATAATGCAGACAGGTGGGTTATGTGTGAACATTGTTGTGAAAAAACAGAGGGTAACGTCAGCGCGGAACTTTCCCGTCATGATAAGCTTTATCGTATGCGCCATTCGGCAAGCCATATCATGGCCGAAGCCGTAAGATCCATTTTCCCGGATGCCAAATTTGCAATCGGTCCTGCCATCGCGGACGGCTTCTATTACGATTTCGATCTCCCGCGCCCGCTGACCGAAGAAGATCTCGATGTGATCTCCAAAAAAATGAAAGAGATCATCAAAGCCAATGTGCCGTTCGAACACAGCACAATGACGAAGGATCAGGCTCGTGAGTTCTTCAAGGATCAGCCTTACAAACTTGAATTGATCGACGGCATCAAAGATGAACTTGTCTCCATCTATAAACAATCGACATTTACGGATCTGTGCGCCGGACCTCATGTGCGCCGAACCGGCGAATGTAAACACTTTAAATTGACGAGCATCGCGGGTGCCTATTGGCGTGGTGATTCCACAAAACCCATGCTCCAGCGCGTGTATGGAACGGTGTGGGGAACCAAGGCTGAGCTCGATGCTTATCTTGAGATTCAGGAAGAAGCTAAAAAACGTGACCACCGTAAACTCGGCAAGGAACTTGAACTCTTCTTCATGCATCCCTATGCCCCCGGTTGCATCTTCTGGCAGCCCAAAGGCTATATCATCTACAAGGAACTCCATAATCTTTGGAGCGAAGTTCAGCGTGATCAGGGCTATGTCGAGATCTTCAACCCCATCATGTACGATTCGGAGCTCTATAAGGTTTCCGGACACCTCGATCATTATTCCGATGCGATGTTCAAACTTGAGGTCGACGGAAAAATGATGTGCCTCAAACCCATGAATTGCCCCGATACGATGTTGTTCTACAAACAGCGTCCCCATTCGTATCGTGAGCTTCCGCTTCGTGTTGCGGAACGTCAGACGCTCCATCGCAATGAGTTAAGCGGTGCCCTCTCCGGTTTGACGCGTGTCCGCCAGTTCATGCAGGATGATGCCCATCTCTTCGTGGCTCCGGATCAGATCGCCGATGAAATCGGTAAGTTGATCAAGTTGATCGCCAGCTTCTATCGCTTGTTTGATCTCGAATACAAATTCTATCTCTCGACGCGTCCCGATGATTATATGGGTGAGATCTCGTTGTGGGATCAGGCCGAGGAAGCACTTGCCAAAGCGTTGAACGACAATGGGATTGCGTATAAGCTCAATCCGAAGGACGGCGCTTTCTATGGCCCCAAAATCGATATCCTCATCAAGGACTCCCTTGGCCGCCAGATCCAGTGTGCGACGATTCAGCTCGACTTCCAGTTGCCCGAACGCTTCGAACTCGAATACATCACGCCCGAAAACACGACGGCACGTCCCGTCGTCATTCACCGTGCCATCTTCGGTTCGTATGAACGGTTCATCGGGATCATGATCGAGCACCTCGCGGGTGCATTCCCGACGTGGCTTGCGCCGGTCCAGGCGGCGATTCTTCCCATTACCGATGAATCCCTGCCCTATTGCCGAGAACTCTCGGAAGCCTGGGAAGCCGCCGGAATCCGTACGTACCTCGACGATCGAAGCGAGAAGATCGGTTATAAGATCCGTCAGGCAACCCTTCAGAAGATTCCTTACATGATCGTCATCGGCAAAAAAGAAGTCGAAGAAAAGACGGTCAACGTTCGCTCCTATAAAGATGGTGAACGCGGCGTTATGGCGCCGGATGCCGTGAGAGACGAGATCCTTGACCACATCAAGAATCGTGTCCTCGATGTCAATATCCGAAAACTCGACCTCGACGCCTTCATCAATCCTGAGGATGAAGATAAGGAAGATCAGGAATACTGATCTTGGGAATGATTCCAAAAAAAGCCGCCAGTAGGCGGCTTTTTTTGTGCAGGATTGGGCGGGAAATGGCGCCTCATGGCGGCAAATGAGGTAAGAAAGCGCTATAAAACTCGATTGTTACCAAAAATAGTAATTGTTCAGCATTATGATCACGAGTCAGTCCTAAGCCTAAGAGCCTGTTTGTATCCTTTGGCTGCACGCTGAAAGCGTGCAAGATTTCAGCCCGGGGTAAGCTCGAAGAGCGCAACCCCGGGAACAGGGTCATTTCACCATTCAAAGTCCCCCTGCCCCAACGGGGAAGGGGGATTTAGGGGGAAGGGGCTGAACAGTTACTAAAAATACGGATTTAGAAGTGAATAACTTTGCGATGACAGGTAAAATGGTGTTATTTTAAGGTGTCTGTGTGTGTCTTATCGACGCATCAACCTGTAACATCGGAGTTGTCAGATGGCCAAGGTAAATGCCAAACAAGTCAGTGGATTAGCATCAAAAGCAGGAGCACCGAAGATTCCCAAGGCTCCTAAAGTGCCCAAGGCACCGAAGGTAAAGTCTCCGGAAGAGCTTAAGAAACAGGCGCAGGCCAAAGCAAAGGCGCGTGCCAAAAAGTTGCTTAAAGTTGTGATTCTGCTTGCTGTGGTTGCACTCGTCGCCTTCATTGTCTATATGGTGAAGTTCTATGGGCGTCAGCCGCATGATGCACTGAAGCCCTGTATCGATTACGCGTACAAAAATAACGTGACCAAATTCCGATCCTGTTTTACGCATGATTCGATTATGCGCGTCGATGGCGGCGATGAAAACAACGATGATGCCTGGGCAGGGCTCATTGATTCCATTACCCCCGTTGGCGCAAGGACAGAGATCGGAAAAGAAACGATCAAAACGGAAAATAACCGATCGACAGCAGAAGTCGAGGTGACCGTCGATGGGAAAAAACGAACGATCTTTATGCGACAGGATGATGGTCAGTGGTTGATCAACCTCAATGTCGCCATTAACCCCAATCACGTCGAACTGCCTCCTGATATTCCGGAATCTTATCGCGACAGCTTCACCATCAATCAGGAAAATGACGCCTGGTGGGATGAAGAAGCTGAAGAAGAAGAAGCTAAAAAAGACAAAGGCTTCTTCTCTAAATTTAAATTCTTCAAATTGAAATAAGTATCAGCGGTGAGATGATCAGTTTTTCCTGATGGTTGCCATGAAGCACGGAGGTCTATGATGAAAAATACATATATGCTCTTTCATAAAGCAAAGCATCATG